>Ga0209991_10000951_pt1 | contig 12982 bp, 16 predicted proteins | sample ChitaG_FD_183167 | JGI IMG/M metagenome (GOLD analysis project Ga0209991, IMG submission 183167) | Deep subsurface microbial communities from South Pacific Ocean to uncover new lineages of life (NeLLi) - Chile_00310 metaG (SPAdes)... | ecosystem: Environmental > Aquatic > Marine > Oceanic >...
GGGACCTCGCGGCCATCGGCCAGGGCGATCCGCTTCCGCCCGGGGTCTAGCCCCACTACCTCAACCCCCAGGTACACAGCGATGCCCCGCTTCTCGTACCAGGCCGGGGGATAGAGGGGCAACTCCTCCAGCTCGATCTCCCCCGCCAGGAATCTCTGGAGGCGCGGTCTGGGGTAGTAATGATGTGCTTCCTGCGTGTAAATCTCGACCTCAGCCCCTCCCTCCGAGACAGCCCTGGCGGCGGTGACACCGGCCACACCGTTGCCGATGATGACAAAGCGCCTTTTCATTCGAGCTTCTCGAACATGTCCTTAGCGGCCCCACACTCGGGGCAGACCCAGTCGTCGGGCAGGTCCTCGAAGGGCGTTCCGGGCGGTATGCCGCCATCGGCGTCACCCTTTGCAGGATCGTAAACGTACCCGCAGACCAAACATTCCCACTTCTCCATTCTCTCCTCCCCTCTAGTGGACTGAGCAGGAAAAACAGGGATCATAGCTTCTGATCAGTTCCTCGCATCGAAGAATAGCCTCTTTCTCCGAGAGGTCAAGAAGGCTTGGCGCCAGCTCCCGAAGGTCCTTTTCCATGTTGAAGACGGTGTGCGCCGTGGGGGTGACGATGTTAGCCTTCTCCACCACCCCCTTGTCGTTGAGGCGGTACTTGTGATAGAGCAAACCCCTGGGGGCCTCAGTTATCGCACCGCCCTCCCCGGCCCTGACCGCGAAGGCCCTCCTCTCCTCTTTGAGATCCAGCCCTTCGATGATGGATATGCATTCATCCACGCAGTGAAGCACCTCCAAAGCCTGGGCCAAATTGTTGTGGAAGGGATTATGGCTGGGGGGCTCCAAACCCACCTCCCTGGCAGCCTCTCTAGCGCCTTCGGAGAGCTGATGGAAATTGAGGTTCACCCTGGCCAGAGCTCCCACCCTGAAGGCTCCTCTGCCTTTCACTACAGAACGCTTGGCCATGGTATAGGGGACCTGCTCTTCCTGGAAATAGTCCTCGTATTCCCCTTCGGCAATATCCAATCCTTCGCTGGAGACCACGCTCCCCTCAGTGAAAGCATATCTTTCAGGGTTTCTGAGGGCCACGTACTCGCTCCTGCTTTGGAGGTCTGGGTAGGGAAGGTTGGCGAAGAGCCGCACCGTCTCCAAGGCATCCTCCTTCATGCCCTTCAACGCTTCGGCCAGCCGGCGCAGCTCGCCGATGGAGGGAAGGCGCGTGAAGCCGTTTACCACAGTTGTCACGGGATGGAGGGCCCTTCCCCCTATGGCCCTGGTGAGGTCATTGGCCACCGTTTTCATCTTCAAGAGACGCCCTATCTCCTGGCCGTAATCCGGCATCATACCCACGACGCTTTCGTAGCCCAGGTAGTCGGGGAGGGCGAGCATGTAGAGGTGCACTAAATGGCTGGCCAGGATCTGACTCAAGGCCATCAGCCGGCGGAGGGTTTTGGTCTGCTGACTGGGATTTATACCCAGGGCCTTCTCCAGGGCCTTGAGGGCGGTGAGCATGTGGGAGACGGGGCAGATTCCGCATATCCTGGCCACCAGGTCAGGTACCTCGTAGTACTTGCGTCCCACCAGGAAGCCCTCGAAGAACCTGGGCGGTTCCCACACATCCAACACCAGCTCCGTGATTTGTCCGACGGAAACCTTTATCTTGAGGCCCGCTTCCCCCTCGACCCTGGCCACATATCCTATCTCTATCTTCCTACTACTCATAGGGTTCGGCTCCTTTGCGAAAAGCCAGGGTGAGCCCGGCAAACTGCGAGAACTTCCTCACTATATCATCCCGGCCGAGGCCACCTTCCTCGAAGGTTCGGGCTAAGGATATGGCGTTGGCACCGTCCATGGGACCCCTACACCCGTAGCAGATCCTCGCGTTGGAGGGGCACAGAGGCCAGCATCCGGCGACGGTCACCGGGCCCATGCACGTCTCCCCTTTGGCGACCAGCAGACAGGTATTCCCCTGAAGTTTGCAGTCCACACAGACGGAATAGCGCTCAAAGACGGGCCTTCTCCCTAAAAGCGTCGCGCTGAAAAGCTCCAGGAGCTCCATTTCGCTTATGGGACATCCCCTGAGATAGGCATCAACCTTCACATAGGCGTCCACAGGGTGGGCCTTGATGGAATGGATGAGGGAGGTATCCCGATAGACCCTCTTCTGTATCTCCAACTCGGGGGTTCGGTTTTTGATGGAGGGTATGCCCCCATCAACGGCACAAGCGCCCATAGGAACCAGGAGGCGAGAATTTTCCCTTATCCGCTTTACCTGGTCAACCTGCTCTGACGAGGTGACTGCTCCGTCTATCAAGGCGATGTCGAAGGGCCCCTCCTCCAGACCACCACTCTTGCCCATCATGAAATAGACCAGCTCCACCGCCTCGAGAACCTCAAGGAGGTGCTCCTGGAAGTAAAGGAACTGAAATTGGCAGCCGGCACAGGAAGTGAACTTGAATATGCCTATCCTCAATTTATCCACTTGATGCATCTCCTCACAGCAGGGTATCGGGCAGCCCCCTGAGGGCTCGATAGGTAAATACGGGGCCATCCTGGCAGACGTACTTTGGGCCGATCTGGCAGTGGCCACAATGCGCTATCCCGCACTTCATGCGCCTTTCCATGGATAGATACACCCGACCCGGGGAAAAGCCCCTTTGCAAAAGGCCCCTCGCCACGAAGCGCATCATGATCTCCGGACCACAGGTCAGGGCGATGCCGCCAGCCGGGGAGATTTCCACAAAGTCGAAGAGCTCGGTCACCACCCCTAGCCCGTACTCCCAGGCCTCCCCCTCCGGCACGCGGTCTACCGTCAGGAGAAGCCTGACCCTCTCCTGCTTACGCCACTGTGGAAACTCCTGGGTGTAGAGCATATCGTCAGGGGTACGCGCGCCATAGAGTATCTCCAGGTATCCGAAATCGGCACGGTTCTCGAAGATATGGAAGATAAAGGGGCGAAGGGGTGCCAATCCGATGCCTCCGGCCACAATCAGGATATCCTTGCCTTTGGCTTCCTCCGTCGGCCAGCCGGTGCCGTAAGGGCCCCTGATCATCACTTCATCGCCTTCCTCGAGGTTGGCCAGCGCTCTGGTGACGTTTCCCACGGCCCTGATGGTATGGTCGAAGGATTCCCTCCTCGAGGGCTCAGAGCTGATGGAGATGGGGGCCTCCCCCATGCCTGGTAGGCCGACCATGTTGAACTGGCCGGGCTTGAAGGAGAATTCCCCGCCATCCTTCAGGACAAGGGTGTAGATGAGGGTATCGTAGGTCTCCCTCTTAATCGCCTCGATCACGGCATCCCGCGGTTTAAGTGGGTTCCACATCATCACCCCTTATCTCCCTGATCATTTCCGTTATATCAATTCCCACCGGACACCAGGAGATGCACCGGCCGCAGCCCACGCAGCCGAAACATCCGTATTGCTCCGTCCAATAGCTCATCTTGTGGCAGACGAACTGCCTCAGCCTGGAATCCCGCCCTGCCCGGAAGTTGCCGCCGTGCACCTGGGCAAACTCCGGATTAAAGCAAGAATCCCAAGACCTCTCCCTCACCCCCTCCTCCAAATCCAGCTCCATCCGATCTACCATATCGTAGCAGTAGCAGGTGGGGCAGACCATGGTGCAGTTGGCGCATGCGAGGCATATATCTCTAAACTTGGCCCATATGGGGTGCCCGAGGTTGCGGCGGAGGATCTGGGGGAGGTCTTGGGTATCCACCGTTTTTGGCATCTCCTCTTCCAGAGCCTTCAACTTCCTCTCTTTGGTTTCTCTATCCTGAGGACTGGCCTCCTCTAAGGAGGCTTTCTTGAGCATCTCTTGGCCTAAAACGCTCCCTATCTCCACCAGATATCTGTCGTTCAAGTCAGTTAGGAGCAAGTCGTAGCCCTCCTCTAATGAAGGGCCGAACCCCATGGAAGCGCAGAAGCAGTTTTCCCCCACTCGGCTGCAGGTCAGGGCCACCAGAAGGGTGTTCTTCCTCCGAGCACGGTAATATCCGTCACTTCGGCTGAGCTTGTCCTGAGCTCCGTCGAAGGGCTCAGTACAGGCCTCGTAGCTTCCGAGGAATACTCTGTCCAGGATCAGGATGGCGTTCAAATCACATGGATGGACACCAAAGATGATCCGCTTCCTGTTCAGCTCGGGCTCTACCTCCGTGAAACCCTCGCCTTTCCGAAAAGTGAGTAGAACCTCACGGGGCGGATAGAGGAACTCTTTGGGCGATAACATGGTGGTGATGTAGTTCAAAGCCAGCTCGTTCATGGAGCCGATAGGGCGGAAAGCGATTCCCTCCCCTTCGACAAGCCCTTGGTCCTCAGGCCCAAGGACTGAGGGCTCAGGACGCGGCCCTTCTTGGATAGGCCCGATGACTTCGTAATCCTGGATCAGGCTCCTTACCCAAAGAGCCAGGTCTGCCTTCCTCAGGATTTTAGCCTCCTCTTCTCGCTTGCCCGGTGATTTGAATACCACTTTGTGGCCTCCTCGGATTTACAGCTTGGGTGGCCGCGCCCCCCAATCATACCATCTCCACACATCCCTGACGAGATCCTCGTAGTCCCTCTTGATATGTTCACGCAATCGGGCGTTTTCGATAGCTATTGCGCCGTGGCAAGCGAGGGTGTACAGAAGCTTTGTCTCATATTCGGTGAACTCGTGGGGGGCGGAGGTATAAACCCGTATCACACCTATTGCCCTGTCCCTGATTTTCAAGGGGACGCAGAGCACGGAACATATCCCCTCTTTTCTAGCCTCTTCAGAGTACTGAAATCTTCCATCCTTGGTCACGTCGAGGATGGTTACCACCTTGCCCGTCAGGGCCTCTCTGTCTATGGGGCTCCTCTCCACCTCCACCGGACCCTTTTTGAGGTACTCCTGGCTAAGGCCATAGGCAGCCACAATCTCCAGCCTTCGCTCCTCCTCATCCAGGAGTCTGAGGGAACTCGCTTTAACCTTCGTGGCTTCCACGGCGCTTTGCACGATTAAAGAGAGCACCTCCTGTAAGTCAAAGGCGGAGCTTATGGCACGGCAAACCTCACACAAAAGGGAAAGATATTGAGGTTCTAAAGGCTTCATCGGATCGCCCTCCTTTCTTGCACAAAAACTAAAGCTATGCCTATCTTCGATCATCTCTTCTTGAAGTGCCCACCCCACTCAGCGAGGCCCTCACTTTTCCCACAGGGCCACCAGCAGCGGGATAACGGCCAGAGCGGGCAGGAAGTTGGCCGCTCTGACCCGCTTTATCTCCAGGAGCAAAAGGCCAAACCCCCAGAATCATAACCCCACCGGTGGCCGTCATCTCCGTTATCATCGCGTCAGTGAGAATAGTTTGGAAGAGAGAAGCTCCCAGGGTCAGAATTCCCTGGTAAACAAGCACCGTGATGGCGGCAAAGGTCGCCCCCATCCCCATCGAAGCAGCGAAGGCCAGGGAAGAAAAGCCATCCAGCACGCTCTTTACGGCCAGCAAGGTGTAATCGCCCGAGAGGCCGTCCTGAATGGAACCCAGGACGGTCATCGGCCCCCACGCAAAAGACCAGACTGGCGGTGACGAAGCCTTTGGTGAATTCACCCCGCGCCAGGAAGGGGAACCGACTAGCTTTAGCCTCTAGCCACTTCCCGGCTCCGTCCAGCCGCTCTTCTAGCCGCCACCACTCCCCCAGTATGCCGCCTATGATGATGCTTACCAGCACCAGCACGAAACTCTTCGTGGTGATGGCCACACTCATCCCCACCGCCAGGGTCACCAGGCCCACTCCATGCATGATGATATGGCGGATACGGGAAGGCAGCCCTTCGCCCAAAAGGGTCCCCAAGGTGCCGCCTGCTACCACGGCGGCCACGTTGATAACGATGCCCGTCATCTTCCCCAATCACCCCCCGATACGACTTATGAGCTCTCCAAACCTGGCCCCGAATTCCTCCCCCCTCTTGAGGTCCTCCTCGGTGGGCTTCCCAGCGAACTCGAAGGAGTCAACCAGCTCCCACTTCACGGGCTCGATGATCTTTTTGAGGTGCTTCAGTGCCCCACCGCTCCACCCGTAGCTGCCAAACATGGCCACCTTCTTGTTCAGCACGCGCTTGAGGACGGCCATCTCCAGCACCTGAGCTACCGGCGGGAACAGCGTGCCCTCGTAGGTGGGAGCGCCAACCATCACCCCCGCCTTCGTCCACAGGGAGGGGAGGATATAGCTGATATGGGTTCTCGCCGCGTCGAAGATCTCCAGGGGAACCCCCACACGGGAGATGCCCTGGGCCACGGCGTTCATCATCGTTTCGGTGTTGCCGTACATCGAGCCGTAGATGAGGGTTATCCCCGCTTCGGTCTTGCCAGTGGCGTATTCGGCCCATTTCTGGTAGAGATTCACGATGATCTGGGGATGCCTTCGCCAGATGAGCCCGTGGGAGGGGGCTATGATCTCCACGGGCACATCGGCCAGTTTCCCGATGGCCCTAAGCACGGGCTTGCTGAACTTCGCTACAATGTTGACGTAGTAGCGGAGCGCTTCTTTCTGGTAGAAGTCCAAATCCGTGTATTCGTCGTCGAAGATAGCGCCACGAAGGGCCCCATAGCCACCGAAGGCGTCACAGGAGAAGAGGATGCGATGCGATGTCTCGTAGGTCATCATCGTCTCCGGCCAGTGCACAAAGGGCGTGGAGAAGAATTGCAGCGTCCTCCTGCCTAGGGAGAGCGTCTCCCCGTCCTGGACGACTCTGACGTTTTCGGTGATCCCGTAGAAAGACTCCAGCATCCCCTTTGTCTTCGGGGAACCCAGGATGGTTGCAGCCGGTGCTATCCTCCTGAGAGTGCGCAACACACCGGTGTGATCCGGCTCCATATGGTTGATGACCACATAGCCGATCTCCGAGAGGTCCACGATTTCGGAGATGTGGTCAAAGAATTCGTCCGTCTTCAGCGCCTTGGCCAGGTCAACGACGGCCTTCTTCTCGTCGTTGATCAGATAGGCGTTGTAGGAGACCCCCTCTTGGGTGATGGGCCACAGGCCCTCGAAGAGGTCGGTCGTCCTATCGTTTACGCCTATCCAATAGACATCGGGTTTGATTTCAACTGCTGGCATTGCCAAGACCTCCTTCGTATTCCTCACAGCCTCTCAGTGGCCATGGTGATGGCTGCCTGTGTGGGCATCCTCGCCTTCGGCCTTGAGATACTTCTCCGGATCCTTTTCAAAGGCCACTTTGCAGCCCGCAGCGCAGAAGTAGTAGGTCTTGCCCTTGTACTCCGTCTTGGCCGGAGCCGTTTCGGGGTCCACCATCATCTTGCAGACTACATCTTTCGTCAGCGCCATCTTGCACTCCTCTCATAGGTTGGTGGTCCCCCTCTTCTGTGTTGCTGGCCCACCGGTCTCTACCTGTGCTGTCTTGCTCTCGCCGGATCGCCAGATCCGGCGGCTTGGCAGCGAGATCTGGCGCCTGTCCTGAGCCCGTCGAAGGGATCCGGAGGGAGCAGGCGAGTAGTTCCTACTCCTCGACGAGGAGTTCTGCTCTGTCAGTACTAACTTCGGACAGCATTCACATAAGCGAACTCCTCCAGGGGTAACCTTTCCGGCCTCTTCTTCTCCGCCTCCACCTGTTTCTCCGTAAGAAGGGGACCTATGGTCTCAGAGTGTTTGCCGACGACAACCAGGGTGATAACCTTCATGTCCTCGGGAATGCCGAGAATCTCCTTCACCTGGTCTTCCTTATACCCGGCTATCGGGTGGGCCACCAGTCCCAGTTCCGTGGCCCTCAGTATGATAAAAGCTGTTGCCATCCCCGTGTCAAAGAGGTAATAGTTCCTGCCCTTGATGCGGCAATCCAGGTCCTCCCGGCTGAACACGGCGATGATCATGGAGGCGGCCTGAACCCACTCGTTGCCCTTCGACATAGCGCCGTGCAGTTTCCTCAACACCTCAGGATCGTGGGCGAAGACGAACCTCCAGGGTTGATTGTTGAAGCAGGAAGGGGTCAGCCGCGCGCTCTCGGCCAGGTCCCTGATCAGTTCTTGGGTTATTTCCACCGGCTCCAAGGAGCGGTAGGCTCTTCTTGCCTGGATGGTCTGTTTAACGTTCAATGTATCCTCCTTAGTTTCGATACGCCTTCGGCTACTCAACCCAAGTCACTCTTATTTCAGCATCCACAAGCTAAACGACATCACCGCCATCCCCACGACGATGCCAATGATGCTCAGGTGCTCCTCCTCGTAGGCGCGGGATACGGGCAACAATTCGTCAAGGGAGATAAAGACCATGATCCCCGCCACCGCCGACAGCAGCCCGCCCAATATGGCCTCATTCAGGAAGGGTAGCAGGACGACCGCCGCCAGCAATGCCCCCACCGGCTCAGCCACGCCGGAGAGAAACGACCACCAGAACGCCTTGCTCCGACTCCCGGTCGCCGCGTAGACGGGCGCTGAAACGGCCAGTCCCTCTGGGATGTTGTGAATGGCGATGGCGGCGGCGATGGCCATGCCCAGTTGAGGGTCGCTCAGCGCGGTGGCAAAAGAGGCCATGCCCTCGGGGAAGTTATGGATGCCCAGGCCCAGGGCCACAAACAGCCCGGCTTTGAGCAGACGGCTCTGAAGGGCTGCGTCCTGTTCGTTCTCCGCTCCGGTGTGATGGTGTTCGCCCATGTAGTCGTGCGGGATCAACTCGTCAATCAGAAACATGGCCGCCATGCCGCCGAAGAAGACCAGGTTGGCCGGCGCAAAGCCGATGGCCTTGATCCCGCCGGGCAACAGCTCGACAAACGAGACCAGGATCATCACCCCGCCGGAAAAACCCAGGGTCAGCGTCATCAAGCGTGGGCCGGGCTTGCGGACGAACAACGCCAGCAAGCTGCCGATGGTCGTAGACAGCCCGGCCAGGGCTGAAAGTAGAAGTGCGAAGCCAACATCAGGTGTCATATCAACCTCCCCTACCAATCTTCACACGTCAACTCCCAGAAAAGTGCGGATGAGCAAGCCGACCAAGAAGCTCAACGCTGTTACCCCAAGACTCAGTCCAGCCATCTCCAGAAAACGCCTCTTGAATGGCACGTCCTGCGCCACGGAGATGTAGTAGTTGAAAAAAGCGATGATCAACACCGCAGCAGTCAACGTGCAGCCCAAGCAAACGTAGAAGTTCTCCAGTATCAGATACGGGAAGATGAGAATGAGCACGGTCACGACATAGGCCCCGCCTGTATATATCGAAGCCCGCACCGGATTCTTGACGGTCTCTTCCGACTTTGTGGAGAGGTATTGCGATGCTCCCATAGATAAGGCCGCGGCGATGCCCGTAATCGAACCAGTCAAGGCAATCAGCTTCGTGTCTTGAAGCGCCAAAGTAAGACCGGCCAGGGCGCCGGTCAGCTCCACCAGGGCATCGTTCAAACCCAACACGATAGAGCCTACGTAGCGAAGCCGTTCTTCATCCAGAAGCTCGATCAGGGCGTTCTCGTGTTCGTTCTCATCGCGGATAATGGCCTCGGCTTCCGGGATCGTCCCCGGCAGTTGTTCGTAACTGTCCTGAGCATCTTCCTCGCCTGCCTCCATCAGCTTGACCCCGAAGGTGAAGCCGAAGATGCGACTGATCAGGTAATACCGCCGGATCTTAAGCTTATCAGGTTCGACGTCCTGCTGGGTGTAGCTTCGCCAAGCTCGGTAATGTCGGAGCTCGTCATCGGCGATCTTCCCCAGAACCCGCCTGTTCTCAGGCGATTTGATCGCTCTGGCCAGCCTCTGGTAGATGTGATGCTCAGTGATCTCGTTTTTCTGGTAGACCAGCAGTTGCTCTCGAAGCTCCTGGCTGATATCCATTTTCTCGCTTCCTCCGACGGTAGATTGGAAGTTGGATGTTGGAAATTGGAGGTTGGATTGTCAGACCTTCCCACTTCTAACCTGCAACCTCCAACCTCCAGAATACTCACTCTTTCAAAACGCAGATAGCTTGCGGCTGGCGGATGAGCAGCGCCAGGCTCTCGGAGATCGAGAACTCTATCTCCTCTCCGGTGGGGCCTCAGCGCCGCCGGCCTCCTCGCTCCCACCGAGCTCAGCGGCCATCTCGTCCACTTCCTCCGCGCCCTCCGCCAGCCATTTGTCCTCATCGCCGGTCAGGATTTGGAGCAGGCGAGAGAAGCGTGAACCCGCTCTTCGTTGGCGATGTCAATGAGCACCTCCTTGGCCAGGGGGTGGTCGGTGGCGTCGGCGTGGGCCATGTAGACGTGGACCGCTTCATGTTCGGCGGCCAGGTCCAGGCGAATCGCCCGGACCAGCTCCTCGATGGTGAGTTTGCGATCCGGCAACTTTCCACTGAATGGATTGACGAACTCGGGCATTTTCCTACCTCCTCTGATTTTTTTTCTTCGTTGGGACCGATTCTAAATCAGCCCAATCTCTTTGCTGCTCTCCCACAGCCCGTGGATGTTGCAGAGGGCCAGGGCGTGCAGCGTGCCAGCTTTGTTGACCCTCAAAGACGCGGTCACCCCGTGGTGGGTGTAGACGGGACCCTGGTTCGGGCCAGCGGTGGACTCGCCGTGGGCGGAGAACTCGAAGCGGCCCACCTGGTGGGTGAACTTCTCCCCTTCCGGGTGGAAGTAGAGAGTGATCCAACTGATGTGATGTTCGGTGGTGTTGGGATGGGCGATCTCCTTGCCCAGGCTGACCTTCGCCTCGAACACCTCGTCCGCCTTCACCTGGTCTGGACACTCGATGACCGGCACGTGCTTCTCTTTCTTCCAGTCAGCTTTCTGGATGCGTTCGCTTAGCTCTGTCATGGTATTCACCTCCTGTTGTTGATTTTGGACTTTGGACAAAACGAGAACTTAACACTTTGGGGCTTGTTGCTGCAAAGATTCTACGTGAAACGTGATCCGTGATGCGTGATGCGTGAAGAAGCCTTTTTCGCGTTTCACGTTTTACGTTTTCCGTATCCTTTTATTCTCCGCCTCTCACCTCCATTCCATTCAGGTGACCTGCCTGAACTGTTTCCGGGGGGCATTGCAGACCGGGCATCGCTCAGGAGCCTCGCCCTCGGCGACGTAACCGCACACCCCACAGACGTAGTAAATCGGAGAAGTATCGGCTATCATGTGCCGAAGGGCCCGCTTGTAGAGAGTTGCGTGCCCCTCCTCCACGTCCCGGGCCTGGCTGAAGGAGATGGCAGCCCGCCGATCCCCCTCCTCCTCCGCCTCCCGGATGAATCGGGGATAGAACACCGCGCTGGCCTTCTCCTCCCTCTGGAAGGAAGCCCGCAGGTTGGTTTCGGTGTCTTTGACCACTACCTCTCCCAGGAGCTCAAGGTTACTGGTGGTGTGCACCCGTTCGGCCTCGGCCACCGCCCTGAAGAGGGTTGCTATCTGGGACAACTCCTCTTCCTCCGCCTTTTCGGCATAAGCCAGCAGGCGGAAGTGGGCCTTGGCCTCTCCCACAAAGGCCTCGTAAAGGTTACGGCTGGTTTTTTCTCCCATCACATGGACTCCTGCGATTTTGATCTTCGCTTCTTGGGGTTAGGCGAAGGTCTCCTGACCGAGCTCCTCTCGTCTCGGTCAGAGACCTTCGGCGAACGAGAAGAAGCTATGCTGTCAGGTGCCTGTGTCATCCAGCAGCCTTTTTTCCCCCTCAAGCTTCTTTATGTCCGCGATGTCCTGGGTCACCTCCAGGGTCCCCAGGTACTCTCCGTCCTTGCCGCGGACGGGGAAGTAGCGGATGTGGACGAACCTTCCCTTGACACCAATCCAGAACTCAGCCACGTCCCGGCGACCGTCTCGAAAATCCTCGACTATGCGTTTGACAACGTGGAGGCTTTTCTGGGGATGGCACTGCTGAACTTTTCTTCCGATAACGGCTCTCGTCCGCGGGAAGATCCTCTCCTCGCTCTGGTTGAAGTATCTTACCGTATCCTCCTTATCCACGAAGGTGATGTCCACCGGTAAGGTGTTTAGGATGGCTTCAAGCTCTTCCCTCGACAGCGACCCGGTCTCGAAAGTCACCCTGCCTTCCACCTCGGGCTCCGGTATCGATGCCGCCCTCTCTTCGGGAAGCACCCTCGCCCCTTCAGGCGTAAAGCAGCAGTAGCCCAGTTCGTCGAACTGTCGCCTTATGTCCTCCCACTCATCCTCTGTTATAACCCTCAAGGATGTGGGGAAGAGAATGTTGGTTTCCTTGGGAAAGTGGTTGGTGAGCAACTCGGCCAAAGAGGACGTCACTTCGTCCAGTTGTTTGGCAAAGTCTGGAAAATCCATACTTTGGTGCCCGTCAATGAGCCCGTACAAGCGCTTCTTTACTTCTCTTATCTGATTGTGCTCCATCCACATAATCGCCGGGGGCTGCGTGACGCCGTGCTTTTCGAGATAGGGGAAGAGGACGTTCTCCTCCCGCACATAGTGGCTTTCCGACTCCTTGAAATGCTCCTCAAGGTGTTTAAGATGCTCCAGGCTAGCGGAATCCATGCCGCTTGCTCCTCTCAGCTTCTGCGCGATGCCTTTCAGTTCACAGGCAAACTGGAGGAGCATTTTGTGCTCTTCCATAAGGATGTGGATGGGATGCCCTTCGGGTGCCAGGGATTCCTCGCCCTCAAGAGCTTCTCTGAAGACAGCCAAGTGAACTTCGCAAAGTCGATGCACCTCTTCTCGCGGCATCCCCTCCCGTATAAGCTCCTCTTCCGCCCGCGCTATCTCGACAGGGGTGGCACCCCTTAACACCTCCTTGAACCTTTCCTTCACTGCCTCCGGGTCGGCACCTTTGTGCAGGCTCTTTATCAGCTCCTTCAGGATGTCTCTTCTGTCTTTACCGAGCAATTCGCTCATTGTTCACCTCCTAACCAATTATTATATAACAGAACCCTAAAATTCACCAGAGTCGTCGCCCTGGTTGCGGCCCTGCAGCAGCGGAATGGTGGCGGTCTCAAGTCTGCACCGGTCGGTGACTACTCGCTCCGCGCCGCCGTTGTCATGTAGCGTACGTGCTTGAACGGCTTGACCTGCACGCCGACGTTGTTTTTCAAGAGATTGCCGGA
>Ga0209991_10000952_pt1 | contig 12976 bp, 9 predicted proteins | sample ChitaG_FD_183167 | JGI IMG/M metagenome (GOLD analysis project Ga0209991, IMG submission 183167) | Deep subsurface microbial communities from South Pacific Ocean to uncover new lineages of life (NeLLi) - Chile_00310 metaG (SPAdes)... | ecosystem: Environmental > Aquatic > Marine > Oceanic >...
TTGTACTGGTTATTATTTAATTCTTCAATTGCTTTTATTGCATCTTTTCGAGTAAAATCTGTCTTTTCTCCGTAAGAATGCAAAAAATCTATATATCCGGCCTTAATAAATTTTCCAATAATTTGAGCACTGCCCGGGTTTCCTGAGAAATACGAAAACGCACAGGTTGGTGGCGCATACATCACAAAACTATTACCGATTTCTAACCCCACCCCTTCTCCCATACTGGTTTCTTCTTTGGTGTTAAGAAATTTTTGAATTTCTAAGAATTCTTCTTTAGTGGTAGTTCCGTCAATATCGCTACAAATCGTCATTGCAGCTTTATAAGGATAAAGGAACTTACGTAAATCGACCTCATCTTTAGTATTGTATGCTTCATAATAAGACCGATTTACGTTGTAAATGTTTATTAAATAAATACTGACAAACGCCAGTATTACTACTGCAAAAGATAAAAGAAGAATGTATAATGTTTTTCTAAATCTTTTGAACTTCAAACCTAATCCTTTTCTCGGTATCTAGTCAGATCTTCTACGTCTATCCAGAAGTGCTTTTTTATATACTTCGATTGTTTTTATTGCGATAGAATCCCAAGAGAGCTCTTCTTGCGTTTTCCTGAAAGCGTTCTGACCCATTTTTTTTCGCTTTTTTTTATCTTTTAGCAGGTCAATTATAGCTTCTGCCAATTTCTGCGGATTTCTTGGAGGAACGATATAGCCTGTTTCCCCATCATCTACAACTTCTGGAATGCTTCCGACATCCGTTACCACTACTGGTTTTTTGAATGCATAAGCTAAGGGAATTATTCCGCTTTGAGAACCCTCTATGTAAGGAAGTACTACAATACTGGCTTTTTGAAATAATTCTGCTACTGTTTTGTTTGGTATAAACTCGTTATAGACAATAAATTTTTCTTTATGCACCATCATTTTCTGATAATTTCGAAAGTTTTCACCTCTACCGGCTATCACTATTTTTGCTGTTGGGATCTTCTCAGTAATGAAAGGTTCCGCCTCGATCAAATATCGCAGCCCTTTGTACTTCCAAATTCTACCTAAAAACAAAATTAAATTATCTTGTTCTTTAACTATGCGCGTAGTAAATTTCTTGTAAAAGGAAAACTCACCATGTGGTATAACCTGAATGTTGCTAGTTGGTTTATTATCTTTTATTGCTATTAGTTCTTTCAATTTTTTGCCATGGACAATTACCTGATCTGCAGAGCTCATCACTAATTTATGTATAAACGACGGAATCTTTCTGGACATTCTGTCACCAACGTGACGCATAATATCATGAACTGTTACAACTAACGGGTATCTCTTCCTTAAGAGAGGTAATGTCAAATTGAACCATGGGTGGTCCTCCTGTAGATGGATAATGTCGGGTTTAAAGCTATTTATGTGTTTGATTATTCTATAGACACTAACCAAGTTCATTGGACTACGAATTCTAGGTTGATCATAAAACTCTATATTCAGATTTCCTTCTACAGTTTGGATAAGCTGTTCTGCCCATTTCCGTTTATATTCTGATCTATACTTTGGTACCATAAGCAATACTTCTTTGAGCTTCGATAATGCCTTGGCCAATTGTGTGATGTATTCAATATATCCAAATGAAAATAAAATAATACGCATGATAAATAATCCTATCTACCCGAAACATTATTGGTCAGAAGAATTGTATCCACTTGAACTCTGACCTTGAGATAAGACCAGTCCGCCCTCCTTTTCCCACAGTCTTCGGAGAAGACGTATATCGCTTTCGGAAAATGCTCTAAGTATAAATAAGAGAAAGACATAGACTGATGCTGAGAGAAATATTAACAGCAACAAGTTAACCTGTTTAAATAGTAAAATAAATATTCCCATCAATGCTCCAGAAATAAGTGGTTTTCCGGTAGCTTCAATGAAGTTTACCTTGAATAATTTCTTTGAGATAAAGGCATATTGTAAAGTCAAAAATATACAAATGGACGCAAAGGTGGCTATACTCGCTCCTAAAAAGCCTAATTTAGGTATCAATAATAAATTCAATCCTACGTTACAACCCATACCGATAATGTTCACCCGTAAGTCTATCTTTTGATTATTGCTCGCAATCAAAGCATAAGCAAATACTAAAACGATACTAAAGGGAACCAATGTCCAGATAAGAATGCGCAGAGCATTGGCAGAGGCTAAGAACGCATTTCTAAAAAACAACTGTATAAATTTATCAGCCAAAATTGTGGTCCCGACGGCAATTGGCAAAGTCGTGAAAAAGAGAAATTTGATAGATTTTGTGCAAGCCGTTTTGAATTTTTCGGAGGACGACTTAAATAGTCTGAAGATGACCGGTTGAAATGCCACAAGGTAAGCCATCGGAATTATTTTGCATACTTTCATTAATTTATAAGCTGCAGAATAAAAACCGACTTCCATTGGCCCCTTGATCTTGGATAGCATGAGGATATCGACATTCCAATAGATAGTCGCAAAAATAAAGATAAGAGCAAAGGTCGGGGTGGTCTTAACAATCCATTTGCAGAAGCTGAAATCTATTCTAAAAAGTGGTTTTCCAGTGCACCTAAGGGCAAAATATAAACTCATAGACAAGATTAAAAGATGGCTTCCTAGAATTACAGCCATTAGTTCTACCAACCCATACCCCTTAGACAAAATAAGCAAACCAAGAAGGACTTTAAATAAACTTCCTATTATCAAGGGAATGCTGACAAACTCAAACCTTTCAAAAGCCCTACATATAGATTGGCAAATCAAGGCTAATGTCGCAGGCATTAGGGAAACACTAAGAATATAAATGGCCAGAACGGTATCAGCCGAATAATTTAATAGATAGGCGGTTAGACACATCGCTCCAGCCATCAGAACTGAAAAGAATAATCCAATAAAAGAAGCGTTAATTAAGTAGTTCCCTGCCTTTGACCTATCTCGGGCGACCTCTCTGGTAATCAGGTGCGTGAATCCTAGAGATGAAATAGTATAAAAGATGAAAAAAAGAGAGAGCACAATAGAAAATTTCCCTAATCCAGAAACCCTTAAGACCCGAGCAACGAATAATATCAATACAAAAGAGCACGCTGGCGCTGCAACCTGGGCCAAGAACTCAACCCCTGTATTTTTAGCTAATCTCTTGAATGTGTTCATTCGTTCAGCTCCAAATTAAGAGCAAAGGCTTAAACAGAATATTAAAATAACTGTCTAAAACTGGGTTTTGTCGTCGGTTCCATTTTTCTTATCGCTACAACAAGGCCAGCTAAAAACCAGAATATAAGAAATAAATGGTTTCCCAAAGATGCTGCATCCACCAACCCGTGGATTAAAAAAGCTGTGATTCCAGCAATAAGACCTATACCTATGCTGGACATTGTACCTTCACTTGATTTAATATAGCTCAATCCCTCTTTATAAACCGTGAATATGAGCCAGATGAAGATTGCAAGGCCAATAATACCCATTTCTGCTGTAATTTGTAAGAATATATTGTGCACCTGGTAGGTGGTTATAGATGTAACTCCAATGTTGGTCGTATCATAATCCCGCATAACCTCTGTGTAGTTATTAATACCTACACCTAAAAGTGGATGAGCCTTTATTATGGAATACGCTACTTGCATCAAAGGAATGCGTGACCGTGCAGCACCGTAGTCATCGCTGAACGTTCGACGATTGACGATGTTTAAGAATTGAGGGTTGACAGTGACTATAATTGAGATGATAATCAAAATGGCAACAATCGATGCTGAAAAATTATTTAGGCCCGTTTTTCCTTTGGCTTTAGAAAAATTTAGTAATGCTACCATCAGGATAACTACTACAAAACTGGTCCATCCTGCCCTGGAGAGAGTGCATATCAGCGCACCAATTCCAATAACTAATGTTAAACTACACATTGACTTATAGATTCCTTTTATTCTGGAAAAAAGTAAACTCATCGAGATAGGCAGCATAAATGTGAGATACCAGGCAAAATCATTGTAAGATGCCCATGTACCTGAAATCCTGGATAATGGCCGACCAAGTCTTATATATCCTAACTTTTCCGGACCACCCAATATACTGGGAACAAAAGGACGGTCAAACTTGTATTGGGCAAGGCCAAGTACACCTTCTAAAAAAAGACCTAAAAGTAAAAAGACAACCACAAATTGAATTTCTTTCTTACTTTTAATGTTATTTGCTATATAAAGGAAACCAAGATACATTTTGAGCACTTGAACTATCTCAAACAGGCTCAAAGTTGGGAAGGAAGCCTTGGCCATTGATAATATAGCCATGCCAATCAGGAAGAAGAAAGGTAGGCTTATTCTGGGGAAAAAGTTAATCTTTGCATTTTTATTTCTTACAAGTTCGCTAATCCAGAGTATATACAGAATAGCAAGGATGATATCATATAGGGATATTATGAATCCGGCTGCTCCACCGAGATGTCCGCTATGTCGAATAGTTATATCCAGTTGTATTGGTAAAGTAAAAACTAACGTCGCCAAAAAGAAGCGCTTCACATCTCCTGTCAGCACAGCAATAAATGGCACCATTATTCCTATGGCGCAAAGCACTCCCCACCTAGCTGGAAGAAAGGTGAATAACAATATAAATAATCCACAGATCATTCCTCCCAGAATAACAATCACTGGCCAGCCAATTTCATAACGTTCGCTTATCCCGGAATTGGAAAAGAACATATTTTTCCCCAATTTTAGAACCTTATACCCAGACTTACCCGGTGAGCATTTTCTAATCTGTCTGCCAGTCCAAAGGCATAGTTAATGAAATAGTTCTGATACGTGAAACCCATGCCCAGAGCCAACCCAGTATCGTCAATGTTGAATTTGTAACCAACTCTTCCCTGAACCATCTCTCGCCAGTCAAACTCAAAACCAACTGCTGGAGTAACTTTCTGTTCATAAACCAGAAAAGGAAAATCTACGCTCAGCAAAATTTTCTGGCTGCCAAAAGGCTTCTGGTAAGCAGCCCCGATAGAAATTGTTAAGGGAAGGGAATCACTTTCATCAAGGAATTTAAGCTTTGTCCCCAAATTTCGAATCGCCAATCCTCCAGCCAGGCCTTTAATTGGTGTATAATAGAGACCTCCGAGATCTATTGCAAAAGCCGTACCGCTCTCAACTTCCACGAGTCTTGAGGAGACTAACTTGAGGTTTATACCCATCGGCCAATTCTCTAAAACCTCGCGGGCAAAGCCAGCTACTATTACAAAATCCTGCTCTGCCTTTGCCGTCCACTCATTTCCGTCAAGGTCAATAAGGTCAATGTCTCCTGCTGTGTAGTAGGAGAAAGCCCCTGCAAAAACCCCTAAAGAAGTTGGCTGGCCATAAAGAAGGCTCATAAAGCTGTCATCGGCCAATCCTCGCTGATAACTGAAGGCAGCCTCTCGACCAGGAAGAGAAATCAAGCTCGCTGGATTATAATGGAGAACACCTATCTCTCCCCCAACCGCAGTATAGGCCTCTGCCATCCCCGAGGCTCGTGCCCCTACCGGCTGCTCAAGTATAATGGCACCGGATGTCCCTGCTCCTTTTGCCCATAAGTTAGTTACCAGAACCACAACCAGAAAAGTAGACAGAATAATGATTTTTTTCACCTTTACCTCCTATTTCATAACTGCAACTTTCTTGATAGTCTTGATTCCCGGGCCTTTTACAAAAACAACATAGATTCCCGAGGCCACCAAATCATTTTCATTGTTCCTGCAATTCCATTTAATAGAATCTTGAGCCCCTGTTACGTCTTTACTTTTCCCCCAAACAAGCAGGCCTATCAAATCAAAAATCTCAACATTTACCGTTCCCGGAGCGCTGGGCCAGAAATGGATCTCTGCTACCTCGCCTTTCAGGGGATTAACATAACCGTTTTCTCCTCCCTGAATCTTTACCCCACCCTGTGCTGAAAGCCCAAGACGAACGTCCGGGGCATCAACAGGATTGGTTGGTGCACCTGTTGCCGAACTGTTCCAAACGTCTTTTGCTTCAAAGTAATAGGTATAGTCCGTTCCTGGTGCTAATTCACTTTTGGTATAAGTATAAAGTTTCCCATCGGTGTAATTCTTATCTCCTGCATTTACTTCGTTCATAGCAAATGGACTTCCACTTATCTCCGACCCACCCTTCATAATATGTAATTGGGGGTAGCCTGACGCTGGTCCATCATTGTCCTGGTCTGTATACTTTACTCTATAAACGAAATTAGCGTTGGAGGGGACATCTTCGGGATTTAAGCCATCAGCAACGTAATTTATTTCTCCCGTCCAGGATAATGTGGGAATACGGTTTGTAACGTCCGGACCGTCAAGAGGATTGGTTGGGTCGCCCGTTGCTGAAGTATTCCATCGGTCTTTTGCCTCAAAGTAATAAGTATAGTCCTCACCTGGCCCCAATCTACTCTTGGTGAAAGTATAAAGTTTCCCATCGCTGTAAGTCGTATCTCCCGTATCTACTTCGTCCATGGTAAACGGGCTTCCGACTATCTCTGACCCACTCTTCATAATATGTAACTCAGGATAACCCGATGCTGGAGCATCATTGTCCTGATCCGTATACTTTATCTTATAAACAAAATCAGTATTAGGATAGCCAGCTTCGGGGTCTAAACCGTCATCAGTGTAATCTGTTTCTCCCGTCCAGGATAATGTAGGGGCACGGTTTCCGACCGGTGCGACGTCCGGGGCGTAATGAGGACTGGTTGGCGCGCCCGTTGCTGAAGCATACCAAACGTCTTTTGCCTCAAAGTAATATGTATAGTCCGTCCCTGGCTCTAATCCGCTTTTGGTGAAAGTATAAAGTTTTCCATCGCTGAAAGTGTTATCTCCCGCATCTACTGCGCTCATAACAAATGGACTTCCGCCTATTTCTAAACCACCCTTCATAATACATAACCTAGGATAACCTGATGCTGGAGCTTCGTTGTCCTGGTCTGTATACTTTACCTTATAAACAAAAGCAGTATCAGGATAGCCAGCTTCAGGATCTAACCCATCAGCAGTGTAATTTGTTTCTCCTGTCCAGGATAGTGTGGGAGCACGGTTTGTAACATCCGGGGCGTCAACAGCATTAGTAGGTTCGCCCGTTGCTAAAGTATTCCAAACGTCTTTTGCCTCAAAGTAATAAGTATAGTCCGTTCCTAATGCTAATCCACTTTTGGTATAGGTGTAAAGTTTCCCATTATTGTAATCCTTATCTCCCGGCTCTACTTCCTCCATAGTAAACACGCCTATTTCTGACTCGCCTTTCTTAATATGTACCTTGGGACAACCCGATGCTGGAGCATCGTTGTCCTGGTCCGTATACTTTACCCTATAAACGAAATCAGTATTGGGATAGCCAGCTTCGGGATCCAAGCCGTCATCGGTGTATTTTGTTTCTCCTGTCCAGGATAATGCAGGAGCATTGTTCCATTTGAGGCAATAAATATCATAGTTTCCCGAAGTATTATCTTGCCAGGCAATGTGAGGATTCCCCGCACTATCTAAATAGAGGGAAGCATGCCCAGAATCTCCAGGGCTATTTGAGATATTTATTGATTTCTGTCCTGAACCATCAGCATCTACCCAAGCTGTCCCATTCCACTTAAGATAATAAATATCATAGTTTCCTGGAGTATGATCCTTCCAGGCAATGTGGGGATTACCCGAACTATCTAAACAAAGGGAAGGATACCCAGAATGCCCACTATTATTTGAGATGTTTATTGACTCCTGTCCTGAACCATCAGCATCAACCCAAGCTGTCCCATTCCACTTGAGATAATAAATCTCATCGTTTCCTAAAGCATAATCATACCAGGCAATATGGGGATTATCGGAACTATCTAAACAAAGAGAAGGATAATTAGAATCTCTGCCAGTATTTGAGATTTTTATTGACTCCTGTCCTGAACCATCGGCATCTACCCATTCTGTGCCATTCCATTTGAGATAATAAATCTCATCGTTTCCTGGAGTAAGATCATGCCAGGCAATGTGGGGATTACCCGAACTGTCTAAATAAAGGGAAGGGTCCTTAGAACTACCGGTATTAGTAGAGATGTTTATTGATTCCTGTCCTGAACCATCAGCATCAACCCATTCGTTGCCATTCCATTTGAGATAATAAATCTCGCTGTTTCCTGAAATACCTTCAAACCAAGCAATATGGGGTTTTCCTGAACTGTCCAAACAAAGAGAAGGATGATAAGAATCCGTGCTACTATTTGAGATGTTTATTGATTCCTGTCCTGAACCGTCGGCATCTACCCATTCTACGCCACTCCATTTAAGATAATAAATTTCAAAGTTTCCTGGAGCATAATCTTTCCAGGCAATGTGAGGATTCCCCGAACTATCTAAACAAATAGAAGCACGATAAGAACTCCCGCTGGTCTTTGGAATGTTTATTGATTCCTGTCCTGAACCATCAGCATCAACCCATTCGTTGCCATTCCATTTGAGATAATAAATGTGATGTCCGTCTCCTAAACTATTATCTTCCCAGGCAATATATGGATTTTCCGAACTATCTAAATAGAGGGAAGGCCACCCAGAAGCCCCGGTATTAGTGGAGATGTTTACTGATTCCTGTCCTGAGCCATCGGCATCTACCCATATTGCCCAGACAGAATTTGTAAATATTAAAACAAAAAAAAGAGATAAAACACCAAGATACAGGTATTTTTTGAAGAACCTTAATCGCTGTACACTTCTCATTTGCCAAACCATTTTAAAATCTCCTTTTCTTCCCCAAAATAAAAAAAATATCTCTCTCGACTTTCAATCACTTACGGCAACACCATATCCCTTTTCAATCAGCTTATCTACAACGTGGGAACCTGTAAAGATATTGTTGAAAAAATCAAATTTGGTAGCCGCAAACTTTAGTTTGCGAAACGCAGGCTGAAGCCTGCGACTACCTGCTTCGCGTTTACGCAGACTGAAGTCTGCTATCCCGCCGCTATTATTAAAACCGGCGTTTATATATTCTATCAGGGACAAAATGTTTTTGCTTATTTAACACTACGCCTAATACTTTGGCTTGATTATCCTGTAAGGTGGCCTGGACTTGCTGGATATCCTCCTGTCGGGTTTTACCTGATGCCACTACGAGCAAGACTCCATCCATCTGGGAGCTCAACACACTTGCATCGCTATATGGAATAAGCGGGGGCGAGTCTACGAGAATTAGGTCAAAATCTGATTTTAGCTCTTTGATAAGGTTCTTTAATCTCTCTGATTCGAGTAATTCTACCGGATAGTGTGGCAAATTCCCAGAGGTTATTATTTTGAGATTTTCCTTTTCCGTGTCCATTATTTCTGAATCCAAGCCTACGCTTCCCTCTAAAATTTCGGTTAACCCAGGACTTTGCATAAGGCCTAATCTATCATGTACGGTTGGATATCGCAAATCTGAATCAACCAGAAGCGTTCTATACCCGGGAACATCAGACATAGCTAAGGCTAAGTTAATGATCGTGGTAGTTTTACCCTCAAAATGGTTGGCACTGGTAATTAGAATGGTCTTCATCGACTTATCTTGGGTGGCTCGTAAAATGTTTGTTCGTAAGGCTCTATATGCTTCTCCGGTGGGGGATTTCTCATCAGGTAAAGTTAATGATGTGTGATACCTTATACGTTTATTCATTTACATTTACTCCTCTCGGTTCATAGTACGAATCTCTTCTCTGAGCACTCAGCGTTTAAAGCCTAAAAAGTTTTTTCTTATCTTTTTTGGTGTTGAAGGAACAATTCCTAAAACTCTTGAATGTAAGGATTCTTCTATACCCTTAGAAGTCCTTATGGAAGAATCCCGGTATTCAGCAAAGAATGCCATCCCCATACCGAACACCAAACTCATAACACCTCCCAGAAGGATAAACATTGCCCTTTTTCGTCTCAGTGGATAAGGGGGTGGAACAGCAGAGTCGATTACCCTGGCGCTTCCCATTCCCCGCATTTCAGCGACTTCAGAGATGCGAGCGTTTTCCATTTTTTTCAATAGTATTAAGTAAATTTCTTCATTACTCTTAACCGCCCGGGCTAACCGAGCCAGCTCCAGTTCCTTCTGAGGCAAACTCTCAAGTTTAGTGGTGAGTCTCTTTATTTCTTCCTTAGCACGAACTACTCGTGTATCTTTCTCAGAATACTCAGCCAACTCGCCAGATAACGAAGCATCAAGTGTTGATAGCCTACCCAAAATATGAGCTGTCTCCGCTGTCAAATCGGCCATTTTCTCCCTCTGTTTGAACTCTCGTAAATCTCTGTCAGAATCGCTAAGTTTCCGCTGGGATATTTTGACCTGTTCGGCAATAAAATTATAAACGCCACGAGTCTTTCTAAGCGAAGCCTTATATCTGTAATCGATGTACACTTTGGCCACAGTGTTTACTATGCGAGCACCTTTTATGGGGTCTTCGGCCTTTATGCCAATCTCAATTATATTGGGACCACTGGTTGAACCCACAAATAGGCTTCTCCGCAGTCCACGAACTGCCTTTTCAAAAGGGCCGGGATTGGTTTGGAAAAATTTATTAAGGAGGATACTAAGGAAAGATGGAGAGCCGAGTTTCTCATGTAAGCGAAGTTGTCTGACGACCTCTTCGGCAATAGTTCGACTCCTTATTATCTCTTTCTCGTTGGCGATAAATGCTGCCCTGGCGCCATAAGAAAGAGAACCCCTCTCAAGATAAGATATCTCTGTTGGCTGTACCATAAGCGTGGTAGAAATTTCATAGACAGGCGACATGCGAAAACTTCCTATAATGGTGACTACAAAAACACTCAGGAAACCTGCGATGATTAAGACTTTTCTGGCAGATATAAGCTGCAATAACTCGTGAAAGCCGGTAGTTCTTTCTTCCGGATTTTCCATGGTTCCCGTTCTCCTCTAATGCGTTAAGCGTTATGTGAAATGGAGTAATTTCATTCGGTAAGCCTATCAATCATTAAAATGAAACCCGTAATCGGCAATATTCCCCGAATAAAGTAGCGATCAAAAATAGTCCATGCCGATGCTTTCTTTGGTAAATGAACGACATCACCCGGTTCTAAAATAATGTCTCTACTTCTATCACCTTTGGTTAGAACCTTCTTTAAATTTACTTTTATCGCTTTGGGAATTTCAGCCCGGGACTGTCTAATTACGGTAACTCTCTTTAAGGCAGCGCTTTCTGTATAACCTCCTGCTATAGCTACAGCTTCCAGGACAGTGAGTCTCTCTTCCATCGGGTAAGCCCCCGGCCTTGCCACCTGACCCAGGATAAGGATTTGCGTACTTTTAATACTAACACCTGTGACTATAACGGTTACCTCTGGTTTTTGCACATATTTTGACAGCATTCCGGTAATTATTCTGTCCAATCCTGCCGGCGTTAATCCGTTGGCGTTCACATCTCCTATCAGGGAGAATGACATTCTGCCGTCTGGTCGGACAGTTACGATCCTGTCAAGTTCCGGGTGCTGCCACACAGAAATCTCTAACACATCTCCAGGGCCAATGGTATAGGATAAGTTTCCCTCGGCAAAGAAAGCAGGTGTCCCTGTCAGAAGCATCACTGATACCAAAAAGACAATTAAACTTTTCTTGGCGGACATATTTTATAGCCCTCCTTCCTGTAAATGCAAAAGCGCAAGACACTGCATGGTTCAATTCACTTACCACTCGATAGCAGGTCTCGGTTTCTTAACTACTCGTCAGAAAACGAGCATTAAAATAAAGATTGAAACCAAAAGCAAGATGCTTTATACTCTATTTTAAGGGGTTTTTTTATTTTTACAATAGAGCAAACGGATAATTTTGTGACATTTTTTGATAAAAAAAAGACCCATTTTTTAATGGGTCTTTTGGGTAAATAGAAATAAGATAATCTACAAAAATTGATGAATGTTTACGATGTGTTTACAAGGCGGGACTGTTGGCTGGAGTTAGGCGTCGCTGGAGTTACGCATCTAAGTTCATTGATACACGATTCCGACCGGAAAGCTTGCTATGATACATTAGTTGATCTGCCCTTTTCAACAATGTATCCATTGTGTCGTTCGACTGGGCAAACGTCGCGCCAATGGAGATAGTAACTTGAATAATATCGGAGCCTTTATGAAGAGCCGAATTTTCCACAAGTAAACGGAACCTATTGGCAATGAAATATAATTGCTGTTCATTAATATTTGCAATAATAGCAGTAAATTCTTCTCCACCCCATCGGCCTAAAACATCGAAAGGTCTTAAATTATTTAACAATGTCTTCGCTATCATTTTTAATATTTCGTCTCCAACGTCATGCCCGTATACATCGTTAACTCTTTTGAAGTGGTCTATATCAATGAACAGAACCCCAAATGTCCGGCTATACCTGGACATTTCATCAAGTCTGGAATTTAGATTCATCTTAATATATCGTCTGTTTGGCGAATTTGTTAGAGGGTCAAGCAAAGCCATTTTCTCGCATTGTTCGAGCTTCTGGCGGACTGTAACCATCGGCGACTTATCGCTGAATATTTGGACAGCTCCGGCAATCTGCCCGCTCGAATCTCGAATTGGAACCATACGGATAGAGACAGGCACTCGATGTCCATCTTTATGGAGAAAATACAAATCTGCTTCACGTGCACGTCCATCGACGATGGTTTTTGTTAATGGACACTGCCCTTTACAGAGATTAACTCCCTTATCATCGATGTGCGTGAGAATATCCGAACAACGCTTATCTATTATCTCAGAACTTTTGTAACCTGTGAGCCGCTCTGCTGCTTTATTCCAGTATTTAATTTTTCTGTTTCGGTCTACGTAATATACTCCGTCATACAATTTATCCAAACTACTCTTGTAGAACTCGTTATCTACTCTCATTTGAACATCTCTTACTTTCTGTAATTTCGACCAATCTGTAAACTGAACCCCACACCGGGAAACTTGAGTGTGGGGGAAATTCGAACAAGTAACTTAGCTTCACTCCAGGTCGTTAAGTTATGTCCTCATTTTGTCTTA
>Ga0209991_10000954_pt1 | contig 12960 bp, 13 predicted proteins | sample ChitaG_FD_183167 | JGI IMG/M metagenome (GOLD analysis project Ga0209991, IMG submission 183167) | Deep subsurface microbial communities from South Pacific Ocean to uncover new lineages of life (NeLLi) - Chile_00310 metaG (SPAdes)... | ecosystem: Environmental > Aquatic > Marine > Oceanic >...
AACTGGAGGGCGAAGCCGCAAGCCAGGTAGCCGGCCAGCGCCAGCCCTGTAGCTGCCAGTCCCATCATAGCCGTGGGCACAGCTTTCTCCTCTGACATCCCGCCGCTGGCAAGCAGGGTGAAGCCGATGGGTATCAGGAAGGCCAGACAACCGGCCAGCAGGGGCGAAACCAAGTCGGTCTCTGGGAAACTAGTGGCGAAAGTTAGGCTGCCAATCAGTGATACGATAACAACACTTGTCAAGAGCCCGCTTTTGAGCATCTCTCCTCCCGCTAGCAGATATTGTGCAAGTTTGCTTATCATACCAGATTGCGGCAAATAATTCAAATTGGCTCGGCTGATGAAAGGTTATTGTCAGAGAGAACTTTTGGTGCTACAATGGGCGTGGCGCTAGGTTGCTCTTATGCTTTGCTCATGGATTGAGCTGTTGCCAGAAAGGTGGGGTGATGAAACTTGACTGGTTCGGGATCTTCAAATTAGCTGCGCTCATACTGGTAGGCATCTTCTCGGTTCTCGCGTGCAAGGCGAGGCAGAGAGCAAGGCAAAAGGCGGAGAGGAAAAACCTATCCAAGTGGTTAAGCCAGCAGCGGGAGATGCTACTACAGCATGCCCGTTATTATGATAGGTGATCGGGATGAAAGTTTTACTTTTCGGTACAGGCGGTGTCCCGCACGGCACGCCCAAACGCTCTAGCCTGGCTGGCATTAAACAGATCAGGGAGCTTGGGCTGGATTGCATGGAGCTGGCCTTCGTGCGCAGAGTTGCTATGGGCGAGAAGACCGCCTCGGAAGTGAGGCAGGCGGCCGAGGAGTACGAGGTGCGGCTCAGCGTTCACGCTCCCTACTATGTTAACCTTAATTCCCCCGAGGCGGATAAGGTTCAGGCCAGCCGCAAACGCATCCTGCAGGCGGCACGAGTGGGCTGGCTCTGTGGTGCCCAATCAATCGTCTTCCACCCCGCTTTCTACCACGGTGATCCACCCGAAATCGTGTACGAGCGGGTCAGGAGGCACCTTGTGGAATTGGCAGAGGAGTTGCGGGCCGAAGGCAACGGGAGTACCCTCCGGCCCGAGACTACTGGCAAGGTTTCGCAGTTCGGCACCCTGGAGGAACTCCTGATGCTGAGCAAGGAGGTCGAGGGGGTGGCACCCTGTGTGGACTTCGCTCACCTTCACGCTCGTACGGGGGCCGACAACGCTTACGAAGGATTCGTTGCCTTCCTTGAACTCATCGAGGGAGAGTTGGGCCAGGCTGGACTAGGGGACATGCACATCCACATGTCGGGGATAGACTATGGCCCTGGTGGGGAGAAAGAGCATCTGAACCTAGCAGATGCCGACCTGCGCTACATCGAGCTCCTGCAGGCTCTGAGGGACTTTGAGGTGGGTGGATTGGTTATCTGCGAGAGTCCCAACTTGGAGGAGGACGCTCTACTCATGCAGAAGACTTATCGCGGTTTAGCTAAACACTAGTTGGGTAGGCTGTAGTTGAGATCGGGCAGGGCGAAGGAGTCACGTAGCGGCCACGCCGCTGGTATTGTTAGCAGGGGCGACTTCCAGCCCTCTGCCAGTGATCTGGGCGGTATTAGTGGTGACTAGCCGGCTCGAGTTCGGGGCTGACCCCGGCTGTGATGGTGATCACCCCGGTCTGCAATGTGGGTCTAGCTTCTCAATCTGCCAGGTTTAGGGGCTGGACTCCGTAGATGTTGTTAGCTTCTGATTTTGACAGTGTGTGCATTGGAATCGTCTCTGAAGTGAGCAATGTTTGGCTTTTCATCCGAGCGTCCTGTTGTTGATTATGCAGCTCGTCTCGGATAGTAGCAGGCAGGCCAGCTCGACTGCAGTTGGCTTAGAGGGGACGCAGGAACCTTACCGCACTCTTTCAGATCCGAGCGAGACCGGATAGCAACAGATTTTGTTCAACAGCTTACATTTCTTAGAGATCACTTGAATCCTAGCCCCCTTTCTTTCAAACTGACGTACCGCTGCTGGCCGATAACCAGGTGATCCAGTACGTCAATGTCCAGCAACTGACCAGCTTGAGTAATGAGTTCCGTTACCGCGACGTCCTCAGGCGAGGGGGTAGGATCGCCGCTGGGATGGTTGTGGACGACGATGATAGCTGCGCAGTTTTGTTTAATTGCCTCCCGAAATAGCTCGCCGACACGGATAACGGACGTGTTCAAGCTACCCACGTACATGGTGGGGGTACCCAGGACGTAGTTCTTGCTATCCAGGAGGATGAGACGCATGTGCTCTTGTTCCAGTATGCTCATCTCTATCATCATTAAGTTGGCCGCGTCGGCTGGAGACTTGACCTGAGGGCGTTCCTCAGGAGAGGCGATAAGTAGCCTTCGCCCTAGTTCCAGGGCCGCTTTTAGCTGGGCTGTCTTAGCCATACCCACTCCTTTCTCCCCACAAAGTTCGCTGAAGCTGGCTCGGGCCACACCTATTAGGCCGCCGAATTTGGCCAGGAGCCGCGCAGCCAGGTTGAGGACATTCTCCCCGCCCACCCCAGTGCGCAGTATGATAGCCAAAAGCTCAGCGTTGGAGAGAGAGCCAGCGCCGTATTTCTTCAGCCTCTCCCGTGGCCGTTCTCCTACAGGCAAGTCCTTGATGGTAGGATGGTACTCAACGGCGGTCGTTGCATTCATGTCTTCCTCCTTCTCTCCTATCCTATGTGAGATCTCTGAGGCCTTGCCGACGGCTTCAGTGAATTCTACGTGGACGCTTTGCCCGAGTGAAAAAACGTGCTTTCCAGACGGCTTGTTTCCGAAAGGCACGTTGGTAAGCGCCTTTTTCGGCAGTCCGGCCGGCCTATTAGGCATGAGGCACGAGCTATTTACTAATGGCCAATTGCTAATGTAGACCCATGGCTTTGCGCCCCCGGCTTTCGCCGGGTTTGCCTTTGTCGCCAAAGGGCGCATTTATTGAACTATAAGTGAGATGTTCACGTTTGTCAAGGAGAGAAGTGAGGCGTTAGCCCGGGAGTTAACCCTTTTCGCCGCAGAGCTTGGCTAGCTTTCCCATGTCCAAGCGTTTCAATACGATTCAATCAATTTGTTATCAATCGATATTACAGCATATTTTAAATATGTCAAGCCTTAATCTCACTATGTCAAATCCTTACATGACTATGTTAAGTTTTCCCCCTATCTCTGGGACCCACACAGCAGATCAGGGAGCAGGGGGCCCTGCAAACTACTTTTTCTCATATCGGTGAGCGCTCGGCCTCCAGGTCTTAGTCCTGGATGATGGAAAGGTGGGTTGAGGCTTAGCCCCTAAACTCCCCGGCTTCTGCTGCGAAAGCTTTCTCTGCTGTCATTCTTAGTAGAGAAGACTGAGTGTATTATACTTGGATCAGATTCGAGGACGGGCAGGTGTCTATGTACGATGTGATTGTCGTTGGAGCAGGGCACGCTGGGTGCGAGGCGGCCCTGGCAGCAGCCCGGATGGGCTGCCGGACATTGTTGGTGACGATGAACCTTGATCTGATCGCCACGATGCCTTGTAACCCTGGCGTTGGAGGGCCCGCCAAAGGTCACTTGGTTAAAGAGATTGATGCCCTGGGCGGCGAGATGGGCCACAACCTCGACAAGAGCTTCATCCAGATCCGCATGCTCAACCTTTCAAAGGGGCCGGCAGTGCGCGCACCCCGCGCTCAAGCTGATAAATGGGTCTATTCCCTGGCCATGAAGGATGCCTTGGAGAGGATCCCAAAGCTGCATCTCAAACAGGGGCTAGTTGAAAAGCTCCTGATAGAGGGTAGTCGGGTCAAGGGCGTGGTTACTAACCTTGGCGCTAAGTGGCGGAGCCAGACTGTGATCCTCGCAACGGGCACATTCTTGGGAGCAAGGATCATGACTGGCGAGGTCACCTTCCCCGCTGGGCGGGCTGGTGAGTTCCCGGCTACTGGCCTCTCTGCCTCGCTACGAGAGTTGGGCTTCACTTTGGGCCGCCTTCAGACTAATACCCCTCCCCGCATTGATGCCCGCACCATAGATTTCTCCCAGACCACCCCACAATTGGGCAGCGAGACGCCGCTGTATTTCAGCTTCCAGCAGCCGACTTTTGGCTTTCAACATCCAGAACCTAATCCTATCTATCCCATCCCTCACCAAACTGATTGGCGACACCAGTTACCGTGTTACCTGGTTTACACCAACGAGGAGACACACCAGATCGTCCGCGAAAACCTCCATCGTTCACCCATCGCCTCGGGCTTCATCGAGGGGGTAGGGCCGCGCTATTGCCCTTCTATCGAGGAAAAAATCGTGCGTTTTGCTCATAAGGACTCCCACCAGCTCTTCCTGGAGCCTGAGGGGTGGCGCACTATGGAAGTCTACGTACAGGGGATGTATACCGCGATGGCTTACGATGTGCAGCTTGGCATGCTGCGCAGCATCCCCGCACTGCGAGAGGCTGAGATCGTACGGCCGGGCTATGCTGTCGAATACGACTTCGTGCGTCCCGATCAGATCAAGGCCTCGCTGGAGACCAAGCGGGTGGAAGGGCTATTTCACGCCGGGCAGATTAACTGCACTTCGGGCTATGAAGAGGCTGCTGCTCAGGGGATAATAGCCGGCATTAACGCGGCCCGCAAAGTACAGGGCAAAGAGCCTATCATCCTAAGGCGCGACCAAGCCTACATCGGCGTCCTCATTGATGACCTGGTGACCAAGGAGATCGCTGAGCCCTACCGCATGATGACCTCCCGTGCCGAGTACCGGCTGCTGTTACGCCAGGACAACGCTGACCTGCGCCTCTCGGCCATTGGCTACGAAGTCGGACTGCTACCGCGGGAAAGGTATGAGGTGATGGAAGAGAAAAGAGAGGCCATAGAGAGTGAGTTGGGGCGGCTTAAAGAAACATGGTTAGCACCCTCGGAGGAAGTCAATGAGAAACTAATCGCACGCGGTCTCGATCCCCTGAACGACGGGGTTAATGTCCTGCAATTCCTCCGCCGTCCGGAGGTGACCTACGAGTTGATAGAAGCTCTCGTCCCTAGTCCTCTGCCGTTAGCCACTGAGGCCATCGAGCAAGTGACCATTGAGGCCAAGTACGCAGGCTACATCGAAAAGCAGCGGCGGGAGGTGGAACGGGTGAAGCGATTGGAGGAGTATCCGATCCCGCCCAATCTTGACTATGAGGTCCCAGTAGGCTTAAGCAACGAGGCCCGGGAGAAGCTGAGGAGGTTCCGGCCAGCTACCGTCGGCCAGGCCTCCCGTCTATCAGGCGTCAGCCCAACTGACATCTCGATCCTGCTAATCCACCTGGAGAGGGCAACTCGTTAGGGCAAGAATTGCCAAGTGACAAAAAGATAGGAAAGTGGTATAATACTCACGTCTATATACTATCAACATATCCTTAAAGGAGCAGATTTGGATATGCCACAACTTGAGGACCTTGGGACAATTCTGTTAGCTGTCGTGGCCTTCATCAGTGCTTTCATCGCGGCCTTCTGGATGAGCTTGATCATCTGGACGTTCCGTGACATGCGCTTGCGGTCCAGAGACATCTTCGCCCAGTTGCTCGCTTCTCTGGTAGTCTTGATCTTCGGGCCTTTGGGGATGCTCATCTACCTCATTCTCCGTCCCCAGGAGAGCCTGGGGGAGACTTACGCCAGGACTCTGGAGGAGGAAGCCTTGCTGCAGGACATCACCGAGGAACAGCCGGTGTGCCCTGAGTGCAAGCACAGGGTCGAGCCAGATTTCATTCTCTGCCCCGCTTGCCACACCGAACTGAGGAAAGCTTGCCCCCACTGTGGTCGGCTGATGTTAATGCGATGGGACATCTGTCCCTATTGTGGAGAACCTTGCCCACCTCTACCTCAACCTGAGCGGCGTCCTGAGCCCTTTGTCCCTGGGCCCTGTACTTGTCGTCCTTGGTCCTTTGGCCCAAGGACAAAGGGTCCAGGACAAGTGCCAAAGGACCAGGGGCTTGTCGAAGGGTTGGCCGAAGCGGCACTGGAACTGGTGCTGGAAGCGGAGTCCGATGCGGAAGTCGAATCGGCTGACTAGACCTAGAGGGAGCCAGCAAGTGGTCGCTGAATTGAGAAAGCTATCAACAGAGGAAGTTCTGCAGATATTGAGAGATACGGCAGTGAGGGCTTTTGTGAAGGCCGACCTCAGGAACGCCGACCTGAGAGGCATGTCGCTTGCTTACGCTAACCTGGCGCGAGCTCTCTTAGGAAAGGCCGATCTCACAGGGGCTGATTTGGAGGGAGCCGACCTGGCCGGAGCCAAATTGGTCGGAGCTGTGCTGGTAGAGGCTCGTCTGATAGGGGCCAATCTGGCGATGGCTAACCTGGAGGAGGCCGATCTAACGATGGCTGACTTGACCGCAGCGAATCTGAGAGGGGCCAGCTTGACGGAGGCCATTCTGGAAGGGGCAAATCTATCAGCAACTGACTTGGTGTGCGCCGACTTGATGAGGGCTAACCTGGTTGGTGCGGATCTATCGGGAGCCGATTTGTTGGGGGCAAATATGAAAGATGCTAATTTGGAGGGGGCTGACTTGAAAGGGGCCAATTTGGAGGAGGTCAACCTGGAAGGGGCTAACCTGAGGGGAGCCGCCATGCCCGACGGGTTTGAACACCCTGACTACAATAAAGGAGGGGGATGTGCTACCGCTGCGTGATTTCATACCCACTCGCCGTTTCCCTGTTCTCACAGTCGGCATTATCATTGTTAACATAATAGCCTTCGCCTACGAGTTGCTGGCTGAGGCAAGTGGGACGCTGGAACAGACCTTCTACACCATGGGCGTGGTGCCTTTCGATGTGACCCATGATTTCGGTCTGGCTGTCGCTTTCAGCTTCGTAACTTCCATGTTTCTCCACGGGGGATTCATGCACATCGCTGGCAATATGCTCTACCTGTGGATCTTCGGTAACAATGTCGAGGACAGCATGGGACGGGGGCGTTTCCTGCTTTTCTATTTGATGACCGGATCAATAGCCAGTGCCGCCCAGGTGTTGGCCAGTCCCAACTCTCGGTTACCTTCTATCGGGGCCAGTGGGGCTATAGCTGGTGTCTTGGGAGCTTACATTGTCCTCTTCCCCAGGGCTCGAGTCCAGACGCTGGTCTTTCTGGGTTACTTCGCGCGTATGGCCCAACTACCTGCGCTATTGGTGCTAGGGTTCTGGTTTGTGCTGCAACTTCTCAGCGGTTTGATGTCTTTCGGCGTGGCGCAGATGGGCGGCATAGCCTGGTTTGCCCATGTCGGCGGCTTCGTTGCAGGATTGTTGCTGGTGCGCTTATTTACGCTGGGACGTCGTCAAAGCTACTCGGAAGAGTGGTAACAAGTGACGAGCGAATATCTACGAAATCGAGAAGGAGGAATCATGACCAACCAAGGTGCGCAGAGACAAACAACTGATGAGACTTCGGCGAGCCCTCGGCCTGAGGCTCGGCCCGAAGGCTCAGTCGAGCCGTGGGAGGACGTTGGGCATCGGATCGAAGCCAAGATCAGGAGGGAAGTCGGCAAGTGCATGGGGGCCGATCCAACCGACGATTGGGATACCATCGGCGAGAAAGTTGAGGCCAAGATCAGGGCCGAGTTCGCCGCTTGGACGGTGGCTGGGCCCGACCGTGATTGGGACGAGATCGGGGAACGCCTGGAAGGCCGCGCCAAAAGCGCCATCGGCAGATGGGCTGGCGCTGAGCCCGAAGACGGCTGGGACACCGTCGGCCAGAAAATGGAGGCCAGAATCAGAGCCGAGGTCGCAAAGTCGGCAGGTGTCGAGGGTGGACCAGAAGCAGACTGGGACCAGATCGGCGAGCACGTTGAGGCCAAGGTGAAGGTCGGGCTCGGCAAGTGGGCTGGCGCTGAGCCCGAAGACGACTGGGACACCATCGGCCGGAAAATGCAGTCCAAGATCAAGGCCGCTTTGCGTAACTGGCTGAGCGAAGAGCCAACTCAGGAGTAGAGCTACCCGATCGTGTCATTGCGAGCGAAGCGAAGCAATCCCCTACGTCGCGAGTTGGAGATTGCTTCGTTGCTAACGCTGCTCGCAATGACGAAAGCCCTAGCTATCCGAAACGGCCGGTTATGTAGTCCTCGGTACGCTTGTCTCGGGGGTTGGTAAAGACCTGGTGGCCCGTCCCGTGTTCGATCAGTTCTCCCATGAGGAAGAAAGCGGCGTGGTCCGCCACACGGGCAGCTTGCTGAATGGAATGGGGCACGATGACGGTGGTGTAATTCTTCTTAAGTTGTTGCAACGACTCTTCGACTTTGGCTGTGGAGATGGGATCTAGCCCAGAGGTAGGAGCGTCCAGGAGGATGACTTCCGGCTCCAAAGCAAGAACACGGGCGATGCACAGCCGCTGCTGCTGACCGCCGGAGAGGGCCGCGGCTGGCTGATCGAGGCGATCTCTAACTTCGTCCCAGAGGGCCGCCTGACGCAGAGTTCGTTCCAGGATTGCGTCCAGGTGGCCTTTGTCGTGCAGGCCGCTGAGCCGCGGGCCGTAGGTGATGTTGCTGCGGATAGTGCCGGGCAGGGGGATGGGCAGGGCGAAGACCATCCCCACCCGACGCCAGGGCGACTACGTCCACTCCAGAGGCATAGATGTCCTCTCCATCCAGCAGCACCTGTCCGTCAATCAGAACGCTCTCGATGAGGTCATTGAGGCGATTGAGGGTTCGCAGGAAGGTGGAGCGCCCGCTGTGGGCTGGGCCGAAGATGGCCAGAATCTCGTTGGCGTAGATGGGCAGGGTGACATCGTTCAAGGCGCGGTGGCCGTCGTAGTAAACGCTGAGATCGTTGATCTGGATCTTGACGGGTTTCATCATCAGAAACTCACCATTGCCTCTTCCGCCGGAAGTAGCTGCGGATGATGGTTGCCACCACGTTCATGGAAAGCACCAGTACCAGCAACACTAAAGCCGTGCCGTACTGAATCCTCGCGGGCATCCCCGGCACCTGGGTGGAGATGACATAAAGGTGGTAGGGAAGGGCCATGGTCTGGTCAAACATGGAACGGGGCAGGTGGGGCAGGTAGAAAGCGGCTACAGTGAACAGGATGGGCGCTGTCTCGCCCGCCGCCCGCTCCAGGCCCAGGATGACCCCGGTGATGATCCCCGGTAGCGCCTGAGGCAGTACCACCTCCCGAATGGTCTGCCACTTGGTGCCGCCCAGCGAGATGCTGACCACTCGGAACGACTGGGGCACGGCCAGGATGGCCTCCTCGGCGGTGCTGATCACCACCGGCAAGGTCATCAGCCCCAGGGTGAGAGAGCCGGCTATTATGGAAGTGCCGAACTCCAGGAAGAGCACGAACATCCCCAGCCCGAAGAGGCCGTAGACCACCGAGGGGATGCCGGCCAGGTTGATGATGGCAAGGCGGATGGCGCGAGTCAGCCAGTTATCGCGGGCATATTCGGCCAGGTAGGTGGCCGCTCCCACACCCAGGGGGATGGCGGCGATGGCGGTGCCAAAGGTCAACACCACCGTGCCGATGACCGCGGGCAGTATCCCGCCCTCGCGCATCCCGCTGCGGGGGAAGCCGCTGATGAACTCCCAACTTATGGCCCTTATCCCCTGAGCGACGATGTAGACCACGACCAAGACAATGGGCACCACCACCACGATGGCGGCGAAAGTGATCAGGGCAAAGGCGATCTTTTGGCTGGTTTGACGCGACATTATCCCATTAACCTCCCACCTCGCCTCGGACCTCCGCGGATGACCACTATCGAAGCTATAGCGTTCACGATGAAGGTCATCAGGAATAGGATGATGCCCACAGCGAACAAAACGTGATAATGGGTGCTGCCCTGCGCCACCTCGCCCATCTCGGCGGCGATGGTGGCTGTCATGGTGCGCACCGGCTTGAAGTAGGCATCGAGTCCCAGCGGTAAGCGCGCCGCATTGCCTGTGACCATCATCACGGTCATGGTTTCCCCGATCGCCCGCCCGATGCCAAGCATTACGGCGATAATGATTCCCGACCGCCCGGCGGGGATCACCACCCGCCAAATGGTCTGCCAGTGGGTGGCCCCTAGAGCCAGGGCCGCATCGCGATAGTCCTTGGGAACAGCGTCAATGGCGTCCTCGGCCACACTGATAATCGTGGGCAAGGCCATATAAGCCAGCATGAGGGAACCGGTAAAGGCGGTCAGCCCCGTAGGCGCACCTAGATGCTCTCGCACCAAGGGAGCGATGGCGACCATCCCCAGGAAGCCCAGCACCACCGAGGGGATGCCGGCCAGCACTTCGATCAGCGGCTTGAGGACTTCGCGTGCCCAATCGGGGGCGATCTCGCCGATGAACACCGCTGTGGCCAGGGCCAAGGGCAGGGAGATGACCATCGCCCCCAGGGTGACGACGAGTGAGCCCAGGATGAGTGGCAGGGTGCCGTAGATCTCGAAGATGGGGTACCAACGGGCGCCGAAGAGGTTGGTGAGGGGGACGCGGGCGAAGGCCGGTGCGCCCTCCTTGATGAGGAAGCCGAAGATAAAGGCCACAAAGACGATGGCCGAGATGCCCGCCGTCCGGATCAGGCTCTCGATGGCGAATTCAACAAGGTTAAACTTCTTAGCCGTTTTCTCTTTGCTGGTTTTAGTGGTCATGTTCCCTCTCCGGCAAGAACATCGGATCGGCAGGATTTACGGAACGGTTGGCGTTTGTCAGGGCTATGGGGCATACCCCCTCATCCGCAAATCCTGCGCATCTTGTTCTGTGTCTCCGCGTTACCACCTCTCGTAGTGAACCTTGCTCTCTCTGTACTTGGTTCGGGGCGGCTTCTGCTCGGCGGGATGCCCAACGGGCACTAGACAGAGAACGCGCATCTCCCCCGGAATGGTCAAGACTCGACGTACATGAGCCTCCCTGTCGGTGCTGGCATAGACTGCCACCCAGACGGCCCCCAGATCCAAGGCTGTGGCCGCTAGAAGCAAATTTTCCGTGGCTGCGCTGGCATCTTCGACCCAGTGGCGGGAGGCGCGTTCGTTGCCGCATACCACGAAGACTACCGCCGCATCGGCGGCCATGTAGCTCCAACGATGGGTTTGAGCCAGGTGTCTCTTGAGATCGGGATCCTTGACGACTACGAACTCCCAGGGCTGAATGTTGCTAGCCGAGGGTGCAGCCATGGCCGCCTCAAGGAGCTGCCGTATTTGCTCGTCCGTCACCGCCTGATCGGTGTATTTGCGAATGCTGCGACGCTTCCGGATGGTGCTCAGCACGTTGTCGTCATGCATAATTGCCTCCTTTTCAAACGACTCAGGAACATGGAAAACGGAGGGCATGGAAACACGGAAACCTCCGTGTCTCCGTGCCCTTCCGTGATCCTGCCATCGAAACCTCGCCACGAAGCACGGAAGGCTGCAAAGCTCTGTGTCACCATGCTCCTACGCGTTCCGTGTTCCTCCGTGTTCTTCCGTGTTTGCGCTCTCCTGATCCGATTGCCCAAGACAAAGCCCAACAGCCCTGTCAGCGCTATACCCACCACGCTCTCGAAGATGCCCAGGGCTCTGATCCAATCGTTGGTGGGCCTCAAAGTGTCAACGCCGAAGGTGGTGAAGGCGCCGCCGCTGTAAAGCAGGCAGTGCAACCAACCGCTGGACGGGTTGCCGTTTGCGTCCACCACCGCGCCCAAAAGTCGGTACAGGATGGCAAAGCCGACCAGAGCTACGCCCATAGCCCTCAGCGTTTTGGGGATGCTCTCCCCGTAGCCGCACGCCAATTCCACAACCCAAGCGGCGACCCATTTAGTCGTGTGTCTAATGTAGAACCGCCATAGAGAGCGGGTATCGGGGTTATTTAGCATCTCTTTTTTGTAGTAGTACTTCCGGGCCAGCCGAGGATGGTTCATCATCTTCTCCATCTGCCGTTCCTTGATGTAGGCCCAGCTTTCGTCCCCGTAGCGGCCTATCTCGGCGAAGTTGTTTTTTAAAGCCAGGTATACCTCTCTCGCCTTATCGTATCTTCCCTTATCCTCACCTATCGCTCCTCCAAGCTGTTCCCTTCTCATTCGTGTGTCATCCAGAAATGCGCCGTAGAAATATGCCCCTTCGAGGCTCACGACGGTGAAGAAATCCACTTTTCCAAGCCGAGAATATCTCAAGTCAGCCCCTTGGAGGTTTGCGCCCCGCAGTTCAGCCCCTTGGAGGTTTGTGCCTCTCAAGTCGGCCCTTTGGAGATTTGCACCCCATGGTTTGGCCTCCTGTAGATTTGCGCCCCGTAATTTGGCCCCTTGGAGGTTTACGTTCTGCAGTTTGGCCTCCTGGAGATTTGCGTTCCTCAATTTGGCCCTTTGGAGATTTACATTCCCCAATTTGGCCCCTTGAAGATTTACGTCCCGTAATTCGGCCTCTTGGAGATTTGTGCCCCGCAAGTTGGCCCCCTGTAGATTTGCGCCCTGCAAGTTGGCGTCTTGCAGATTTGCACCCTTCAGATTTATGCCCCCTCTCCACTTGTTATACCACACAGGGGTTTCATCCGGGGCCCTGTCAAGTTCAATAGCGATCAGCTCAACAGCGATCGCTTCCCTGCTCAGGTCTATACCCGACAAGTCCTTGCCTGAGAGGTCAAGCCCCTTGGGCTCGCCGTTCTCTTCGATTAGCTTCAGTATCTTTTCCCTGGTGTACTCGCTCATCTCATGGCCCCTTCCGAGACCCTCCCGCAGGTTTTCGGAGGCACAAAACCGAACGAAGCTCGCTGGCGGCTCGGAGATGTCCGACTACAACACCATCGGAACCTGCGGGAGGGTTAGGCCCTCCACGCTAGGGTGCTCTCATTGCTAACTTTGTTGCCAGGCTAATAGAAGGTGGTCAAGACCCGATGGTGGGGCTTGACTCCAAGTTTCTCCCTCCGACCCATGTTCCAAAGGATGGAATCCAACTCGAAGGCCCTGAGCGAAACCCCCATCCCTTCGAGCGAACGACTGATCAGATCGGCCGCCCAAACGGTGTTCGCCCTTATCTCAACCTCCTCTGCACCGCCCGCCGGTAGAAGGACGC
>Ga0209991_10000955_pt1 | contig 12956 bp, 10 predicted proteins | sample ChitaG_FD_183167 | JGI IMG/M metagenome (GOLD analysis project Ga0209991, IMG submission 183167) | Deep subsurface microbial communities from South Pacific Ocean to uncover new lineages of life (NeLLi) - Chile_00310 metaG (SPAdes)... | ecosystem: Environmental > Aquatic > Marine > Oceanic >...
CGAGGCAGGCATTTCTTTGCCAGGGATTGCTTTTAAAAGGATAGAGGATGTTTTAGCATTTCATAAGCAGGTTGTCTTAAACAGGAAAGATTTTTTAAAAGTAGAAATGGAAAAAATAAAGAATAACATTGTAAAAAGAGAGCAAAAAAAACAGGAGTTATCAACGAAAAGAGCCGAACTTATGTCTGTTTTGCAAAAACATGGAGCTTTAGAGGAATATACAAGATTGCAAGGCAATTATCAGGAAACAATTAGTGAACTTGAAGATCTTAAAAAAAGAATAGATAGACTCAAAAAGTTTGAACAGGGCAGGAGCGCTCTAACTGTTGAAAAAGAATTTTTGCAGCAAGAAGCTTTGAATGATTTAAGTGAGAGAAAAACGCAGAAAGAAAAAGCCGTTCTTCTTTTTAACTCAAATTCACAAGCTCTTTATAATACACCAGGTACTTTATCAATTGATATTTCGAAGTCGGGATATAAATTTGGAGTTAATATTAAAAGGTCGGGCAGTCACGGTATTGGTAATATGAAAATATTTTGTTATGATCTTATGTTGGCGCAGATATGGGCAGAAAAAACTAAATCCCCCGGACTGCTTATCCATGATAGTATTATTTTTGCTGATGTAGATGAGAGACAAAAAGCTCTTGCATTACAATTGGCAGCTAATGAATCCGAAAAACTTGGTTTTCAGTATATCTGTACGATGAATTCAGACACTGTTCCAAAAAAAGATTTTAGCGATGATTTTAATTTTAATAGTTATGTAAGGGTAACATTTACAGATGCCACTGATAATGGTGGGCTTTTAGGGATAAGGTTCTAAAGATGTGCTAAGACCAATAAACAGGATCAGAAGTTGAAGAAATAGTCTTATGGGAGCATAGGTTAATAGTTAATAAGGTCAGCCTGTTTATTCTTGACAAATAATTTAATAAACTACCAAGAATAAAGATTTGACCCCAGTAAACCTCCCAGTGAGCATAGTGATTAAAAGAATCGAGGGGGAAGATGAAAAGTGATATTGCAAGACTTGACCCCATAATATGGTTTAGATACAATTAGATAGATTAAAAAACAACTATTGAATCAGAATAGAAAAAGTGATAAAATTAAATAAAAAAGTTTATAAAGAGATAGAAATATGAGCCTACTAAATGAATATATTAAAAGAAAATTAAGTATACCTGAATTAGAATCAGAATTAATGAAATTAATATTAAATTACAATAAATTGAGAGATACTTATTTATTTGTTTATGCTGCTGCGATTGGAAAACCAATCCCCGCTATTCCATTAGAACAATCAGACTTTTATATAATTCGTGATTTATTGGCAAGCAAAAGAGACTTTAAGAAAGTTGATATATATATCGAAACACCGGGAGGAAGTGGCGAAACAGCAGAAGAAATAGTCAAGTTCTTACACAATAATTTTGATATAGTATCCTTTGTAATATCTGGGGAGGCTAAAAGCGCCGGCACAATTATTGTTTTATCAGGTAACGAAATTTTAATGACTGAAACTGGGAGCTTGGGACCGATTGATGCCCAAATGAAAATTGGACGTTCTATAATATCAGCTTACGACTACATGGAATGGGTTGAGGAGAAAAGGAAAGAAGCCAAAAAACAAGGTAGTTTAAACCCATTTGATACGACAATAATAGCGCAGGTTACTCCTGGTGAATTAGGTAGTGTATTCCATGCATTAAAATTTGCTGAAGATTTGGTAATCGAATGGTTGATAGATTACAAATTCAAAAACTGGACTGTTACAGAAACCAAAAAAATACCCGTATCTAAAGAAATGAAAAGAAAACGTGCAGAGGAAATTGCAAAGAAATTAACAAACCATTCAAAATGGAGATCACATAGAAGGTCAATAAAAATAGTCGATTTAGAAGAAATTGGATTAAAAATAGTAAAAGTAGATGACGATTCGAAATTATCAGATATTGTGTATAGAATACAAACAGTTTGTAGAATGATTTTTGAAAATACAACGTCTTATAAGATATTCGCAACTCAGGATAATAAAATGTTTAGACATGCTGCTCCCGTTGGGACTCCAATAAAAATACCAGGAAAGCAAAGAGTTGATGTAGCTGAAATTGAGCAAAAATGCACAAAGTGCGGTGAAATTCATAAAATATATGCAAAATTTGTACCTAATCCCCGGATTGATATAGACCTTAAAAATAAAGGATTTATACCTTTTCCAAAAGATGCCAAACTTATTTGTAAATGTGGATTCGAAATGGATCTGTTAGGAATTAAAAACCAAATTGAAATGAAAATGGGTAGAAAAGTTCTTATTTAACAAGGAGGAGAAATTATGAAAGTAAAGAGGAAAGAGTTAAGACAAAAAGAGGAAAAAGCGTTATTAACTTTCTTAATAAAGACTCAAAGGGGCAAGTATGCAAAGATAAAAAAAAGTTTGTTGCCTTATTCCAGAATAAACGAACAAAGAGAAGAATCTTATGAAGATATATACTACTATAGTATTAGGTAGTAGGATAATAAAATAAGTGAATTAGAAAATTAAATATTGTAGAGCTATCAGATAGCCAGATTAAAGAAGTTAAATACTTCTTGGTCTGGCTTTTTATTTATGAATGTGATAGGTAACGGTTGTTAATACTCAATAATTCGGTAGCTTTTTCTAACTTTTTGTAAGGGTCTGATAAGTTCAGATTCACGATGTCTTTTCAAATGATTGAAATATGACAGGAGACAGTTCTTTATTACGCTTTTATTATATTTTAAGAAGTTATAATATGCCAATTGTGGAGTGCTAGTGGACCTCATATCTTTATATTATAAATGTCATTTTTTTTATAATAAAAATGTACTAGTTTTTGTGGAGATTAAATATGAATATAATTAAATCAAATCAAAGTAAAGAAGAATTAAAAATATTCAGGAGATTTGCAAAGCACTATCCTTATAAAATAAGGATGGATTCTATCAAAAAGAGAAAACCACCTGAACCAGATATATTATGTGAATTAATAAATGGTAAGAAGATTGCTTTTGAATTAGTGCAATGTTTAGATGAAAAAATAGCAAAGACAATCGAAGATGCGATTACACTAAAAAAGCAAACTGATCTTTTAATTCAAAGTATATCAGAGAAAGATAAAAATAAATTTCTTGATAAATATTCCAATGCTATAATTACAATTAATTTTAACAATAAATGTAGTTTAATTAAAAGAAAAAGCGTAATTCCAGATTTATTAAAATACCTTTTAGAAACTCCAAAAACTTTAAATGGAGAAGTAATTCCACCGATTAGTAGCAAAGTATTAGAGGATATCAATATTGAAAAATGTTCTGTTAACGGACCCATTATTATGGTTCCACCAAGTGCTACCTTTTTTGCAGATCCTTCTCTTAAACTCATAAAAAATAAATTTTTACAAAGCTATAAAACGCCCTACAAAATTGAATTAGTTGCTTATTATAGTCTACAACCAGAAATTCCGATCAATCATTTTTTAGATGATTTTATTAATTATGTTAAAAAGAATATCGAAAAATCACAATTCGAAAGAGTATGGTTGTATTCATATACGAAAGATACCATATTATATAATTCTTAATTTTATAAATTCTATTCGAAGTATGACAAGGAACAGTTTCACTAGCTCAATAATTCTGTAACTTTTTCTAAATTTTTATAAGGGGTCTGATAAGTCCAGGTTCTAAACGTCTTCTCATTTTCTCTTCTTTTTTAATTTTTTAAAATTAACAGCAACAACAGCAAATTTTTTTACTATTTGTTGTTGTTGTATTGGTATTATTATATTGGTATTGCTAGTAGGTAATTTTTACCCTATGTTAAGAGTAAATTTTTCCTCTATATAGGGGAAAATATTACCTATTAGTAGAGTGATTTTTACCTTCTTTTTTACCGAATTTCAAACGAAAGAAGATTATTTGTAAAATATAACCAAAGTCTCAGCATTTCCTTTTACTTGCAACTTGCAACCCGTAACCTGAATATTTGACCGAGCAACTAACAGACAGATAAACTATATTTTCTTAAATTTTGCATCTCGCAACTATTTTTTAAAAAAGAAGGATTTTTCAAAACCTTTGTCGTATTATCATAGTATTAGGGTGTAGAAAAATTGGAAAACACTAATTCCTTTAGACCTCTGGTAGCGCTTCAATAAGGTAAATATATATTCTTGAAGTGTGACAAAGAATCATTCCCTTGATAGATAAATAATAAATATTATGGAGTAAAAATGAATACACTTAAGGACTGTATTTTATGTTCTGCTGAAAATCGATGGTTTGACTGCTGGAATCTATGGATACAAACTAGTCAAAATTATTTTAATCCTGAATCATTTAGATTGAATCTTAATAATTGTATCCAATCTTTGCGGACGATTACTTGGATATTGCAAAAAAGTAAATCAAAAATTCCTTATTTTGATAAATGGTATGGAGAATGGCAAGTTAAAATGAAAACTGATCCAATTCTTGAATGGGCAGTAGATGCGCGAAATACGATTGTAAAAGAAGGGGACTTAATAATCCATAGCAAAGCAAGAATAGCAATAATAAAAAATTGGTTTACTCCACCAATCTTAGAGCTTGATGTTCCTCCTTTTTCCAACACAAATGACTTTGAAAAAATATTATCAAAGCGATTATCTGTAAAACAATCGTCTCTTGATGGGCTTTTAAGAGTGGAACGAAGGTGGGTTGATTCAAAACTTCCAAAAAATGAATTATTAGATGCCTTGGCGCATACATTTAGATTTTTATCCGAGATCATTTTAGATGCACATGAATCCGTATTATCAGCAGAGGATGTTAAAAAGTGTTCATGGTATCATGTTTACAAACCTCAGCATAAAGAGATTCACAGCAGTATGTCATCAATTGATTGGAATAGAACAATTTGGATTGATCTTAAAAGTAACCAAATTGTTCACGTAGAAGAAAAAAAACGTAAAATAAGTAAAAAATCCTTAAAAAAAGCAAAAGAAAGATATTCTAATTGTTTGGAATCGATCATAAAGATAAAAGAATCACGAGGTTTAATCGAAGAAGCTAAAGTTTTTTTTAAAATGGCAAAAGAAATTCTTATTAAAGATGGTCATCATTCACCAATTGCTATACTTGGCTATCCAAATAGAGAACAACGGTTGTGTCCTTTAAAATTTGATGATAGAACAGAAAAAAAGCTTGTAATTTATAAATTAGCCAATATTATTAAAAATACTGAGGCTACTTCTCTAATACTAATAAATGAAGCTTGGGTTGCTCCAGAAACTAATTTTAAACTTACACCAAACAGCATGGAAAGCTCAGAACGCTTGGAAGCTTTAGCGCTTTTTGCGATTGACGCAAAAGGAAATGAATATCATTGCGGTATAGTTTTCGAGAAAAAAGATAATAAAATTATATTTAAAGAAGAAAGTGAATTTAATTTTAAAAAATATAATATTAATATGTTGTTACCGATAAAAGCAGTTTGGAAATCAAAATAAATACAAACACCCATTTTCGTTAACATCAATTTTAAATGGTACAGGGGACGATTGTCCGTACCATTATAATCATAAGATCAGAATATTTTTAAATGATTAGTCTTATAACATAAACCTAAAAAGGTAGCTGTAATAGCTGCTATGCGAAAATTATTCTTGATTGCACATGCGATTTACAAGAATAAGACAGTCTATGTTCCAGGGTAACTGATAAATGTATTAAAAATTAAATATCGTTTTGGGGAGAGTTGGAGTTGACTTTCAAAACAGTATCTGACCACATTGATTTTTCGAAAGAGTTTCTTGTATAAACTAAATAGGAGAAACTATTTTTTTATGTATAATCTTAGACAACCAACCGAAAAACAAATTAAGCTTGCAAAATCGCTTGGTATAATTACAAAGGATAAGAGTTTTCGCGTTCTAACTGCGGAAATAACTGATAAGATCGAACTAAACTCATTTAAATATATTGAGCAAATGCATTTAGAATCTGGTCTTGAAGTTAAGTATGTTGGAAATAGAGGAGATCTTCCAAGAGACCTAACTATCAGTTCTATTGGGAAAAATGGTTTTATATATTTTAAAGGAACCTCAAAGTATTGCCGACCATGGGATATAAAAATAAAAAAATAGCATTCTCTAACAGTGTTTATAAGGACAACTGGCTCTTATAAAAGTTGAAACCGTATCTTGACAGCTTCACACGATAAAAATCAAATATCTGAAAAAGTTATATTAGATTCTTGTATAAAAAATTTACAATTCAACGATATAGATAAATAATATACCATAGAAATATATTATTTCTCAGAGAGGAATCGCGGAATTGTAGTTCACAATTTCATATTTTCTGTTTTCACCTTACATTTTGTGAGCTCGTGGAGTCCGTATCTTTTTTACACTATTTTTTGTTTAAGTAAAAGTTTTTTGAGAATTATAAAAAGGATATTTAGTCTTTAGAAATAATTATTCAAGTATGATGACCTGACTCTGTTAATCTATATGATATAAGATAGCACGATTTTTTTAGGAGCATTTAATAAATATGGGATCAGAAATAACTTTAGGAATAAATAGAATAGAAATAGACCGGGGTATGAATGAATTTTTTCGTAATTATTCACGGTTATTCCATAAAAATGAGATAAAAATGGAATATTATTATTATGCCGATAATTACAAAGTAAAAAAATTAGCATTTTCAAAAAAATTATCAAAAGTAAAATTACGGTTAGAATTGCTGGGGTACACATTAAAAAATGTAAAAAATAAATATATAAACTACTGTAATTGGTATAAGGAATACTATTCAGAAAAATATTTTCTAGATTTTGATCAATTTTCCGGAATTATAGAATCAATTAATTTAAATAAAAATAAATTTCGCTTTATAAATGGTTACAAATATTGTTATGATTCTAGTGAATATTTCGAGGATTATATTAAGGATATACCTATTTTTAAAAATCGCAATAATTTAAAAGATTCTTTAAGGGAATTTTTTGAAAGATTAGACCCATATATAATCCTTAGATTAATAATTGAAAATCCTAACAATTTAAATCAAAAATTAATTTGGAGATATTCGGATATTGTAGAAGCAGGATATATTAAAAAAAACGAAATATACGAAGATCTTAGTATTAGTGATAAATATTTAATAATTACTGAAGGAACTTCGGATCTATTTATAATAAGAAAAAATATAAAACTATTTTATCAAGAAATATTCGACTTCTATGAATTCATCGACATGGATAAAAATTACCCTTTTACAGGATGTGGTAATTTGTTTAAATTTATTCAAGGTTTATCAAAAATATATTCAAAATATAAGATATTAATTATTTTTGACAACGACGCTGAAGGGATTGAGAAATATGAGCAATGTAAAAAACTTGATTTACCTCAAGGTATCAAAATTACGAAACTACCAAATCTTAAAGAGTTTAATAATTTCGACACTATTGGACCAACTGGTTTTAAAAAGTTAAATATTAATGGACTTGCAGTTTCTATAGAATGTTTTTTAGATTTGGAATATGAAGTTGATCGAAAGCCAAGAATAAGGTGGACTAACTTTAAAAAAAAGATTAATAAATATCAAGGTGCTTTAGAAAATAAAGAAATATATGCAAAATTATTCAAAAAAATAAATACTGGAAACGAGAATTATAATTTTTCTAAATTAAAAGCATTAGCAGATTACATAATTACTAAGTGTATTGAAATGAATTAATTAATTTAGTTTTTTTTACAGAGGTTATACTAGCTCAATAGTTTGATAACTTTTTATAATTTTTCATAAGAATTTATAAGATGTCTGCAGTAAGGCTTCATAACTTCGTAAGACTAATACACAGTAGTAATAAATTGATTTGTAACCTAAACTGTAAATCTTTAATTATTTGGTGATAGTATGAAACATGATGAAAACTGTGAGATTTGTAAAAATAATATTCCCTTTGATATACCTGACGAAATAATAAATGCCACAATAGATAATAATTTGATTATTTTTGCAGGTTCTGGTATAAGCACAGAATCTAAAAGTGTGAATCCATTATCTTTTTACGAAGATATAGCCTTGGAATTAAATCAAGATCCAAGAGAAATAAAACTTACATTCTCTGAACTTATGAGCAAATACTGCGAAAAACCTAATGGAAAAAAAGAATTATTAAGAAAAATCAAAGACCGCTTTGATTATATAAAATCATTCCAATATTCTTATGATATGGCTACCAGGTTTCATAATGAGTTAGCACCAATTTATCTTATCAAAGAAATCTTCACAACTAACTGGGACGACTTTTTTGAAATTGAGTGTGGTGCTATTCCATTCGTTACATCAGATGATTTAGCATTCTGGGACATTCCAAAAAGAAGAGTATTTAAAATCCATGGTTCTATAAATAACATAGGTTCTATTGTTGCCACAAAAGAAGACTATGAAAAATGTTACAAAAGACTAAAAAGTCAATTCATTGGAAATTATCTAAAAGTATCCCTTTCAACAAAATTAGTAGTTTTTATTGGTTATTCATTTCAGGATGCAGATTTCAAAAGGCTGTATTCGATTCTAAAAGAAGAATTGGGAGAATTAATGCCCCATTCTTATATTGTTACATTAGATAAAAATATTAATAAAAATATTGATTCTCGTTTAATTACTCCCATTATTACAGATGGCACATACTTCATACATACTTTGAAAAACATATTAATTGAAGAAAAGGTGCTCATGGATGATTCAATAGATTTATATGCGGAGTTAATGTTAGAAGTTATCGAAAATATACATTATAAGGTAATGTCTGAGCTAAAAATATCTGAGTATCCAAATGTCCTCTATACATATGCTTATCAAGATGGTGTTCTTGATGCACTCCATCGTTTTATAAAATTAAAATGTACAGGAGATTATTACAATAGAAATAATTATTCTGGATGGTTGAACGTATATTATGAAGCACGTAAAGAAAAAGTTCGTAGCAAAAAGTATCAAGACGTTGCGTATATAGATGGCTATACTAATGGACTCGGAATCTTTTTAGTTGACAATATTGAAGAATTGAAATATTTTCCTTGGTATTACATATATGGATCGAAAAAGGACATTAAGGATTTTAAAGAATATAAATCAATTATCAAGAGCAAGAAAATTTTTCACAAAGGTGCTTATAATAATGAGGTAAAATTAATTTCAAAAATGAAAATTGATGAAGGTGATTATATTTATCAACATACCCCATATTTATATTAAAATTAATACTTTATTTTGTCCATACAGAATAAAAAAGCGCATAATCGGTATAACTCCTTTATAATAGATAGAAGTAAAAAGAGCTAGTTATCTATTTTAACATGACTTTTTAAGTGGGGTTGGAAATATATTACCGATAATTAAATAATATAACATGAGGTGGCTGGCTATGTTCGCTTAATAATTTGCAAATTTATTTCTAATCTTTTGTAAGAAGTTTGATAAGTACATGTTCCCCAATGTCTTCTTAAATAATTAGAATATGGCGAGAGGAGTCCTTGCATATAATTTATGTAAAGAGAAAAAGAAATGAAAGAAATTAAAAGTTTATGTGACGATTATAATATATACTTGACTGAGGCTGATTATTCATCAGAAGCTATCTATGTCACGCATCCAAATTTATTAAATGAAAATATAAAGTTGTTTTCACTATTGGGTAAATATGTTGTATTAGCCGCTGCTCATATTTTTGAGTCGAAAGCAACATATGAATTATTATTCAATAACCCTGAATTATTAGAAAGAGAAATCGTTGTAATTGATTTAAGAAATGATTGTCGTGATTTTATTGATTTTTTATCTTTTCAAAGAAGTAAAAAGAAAAATGACAAGAAATGGCATACTAAAAATATGGATAATATTGCAAGTTTTCTTAATAATCATTGTCCTGGGGTAATTTATTGGAATCCAAAAAAGGAAGAAGATATTTTTAAGAAAATACTACTTGATTCCTTTAAAAATTATAAATCAACATTGCGAAAAAGAATGATTGGTATCAAGAAAGATAATATACAAGAAGCAATACAAATTATATCTAATTCTCCTAGACTGACTAGAAGTATTCTTAAAAAAATAGCATTAAAACATTTTCCAGCACGTTTTACAGTATTGATGGAAGAAGTAAATGCTGCATATTATTTATCGGGAGCTAAAGATATGAATTTGAATCCAGCTTTACATCCTAAATATTTTAGCAATTGTAAGTTGGCTCTTAATAATATTAAAGAAGGAAAATGGTCACAAGAAACATTAAAAAAATTCTTTTCAGTTTTATTAAATACTAATGGAATTAATACTGAAATATTACAAACAATTTCAACTAAATCTCTTAATAATGTTAGGAATTTGAGTATTACCAATGATTTTAGAAAGAAATGGTGGAACATTCTGAAAAACGTTACATCCGATGAAGATATAATGGAAAAATTAAAGATATTATCTGATTTCGAAGGAAAAGTTGAAAATCACATTAAAGAAGAAGTTAGAAAAGAATTCAAGAAAGAAAAATCTTTTAATAAGATAAAAAAAACCGCAACTGCCACTTCACTAATAACAAGTGGATTAAGCCTAATTCCTTATCCCGTTATATCGGCTATATCTTTTGCTTTAAGCCTTTTAACTTATTCTCCTGTTTCAAATAAGTTGGGAGAAAAAATATTCAAAAGAGAATTGTCTATAATATGTTCAAGATTACATAAAGAATTTATAAACGATTTAGGTAAAACATAAAAAACATTGTTTAGCATAGGATTTTTGTCCAAGTCCAAAGCTTTAACTTAAAGGGTATTTTTTCTGTGGTAAAACATCAAAACTATTGGAACCGTCATATAAAGAAAATATAGTCCACAATTAGTAAACATTTATAACTGTAGAATATTCTAAATAGATTAGAATAGTCAGATAAATTTCTTTAAGTAAGAATAAAACTATATGGCCAGAGGAATATTTTTGGCTTCTGGGGTCTGTTTAAGGACTAAATCAAGTTCTAGTAACTCAATTTGAACTGCTGGATATTTCTCAGCTTCTAACATAATCTAAAGGATTTGGAAGTTTGAAGACAATACTAAAAGTTCTGTCTATTGACCTTCTCGGGGGCCGGGTAGGATTCGAACTTTTTAAATATAAAAAACGTGGCTGCACTACCTCAATAATTTACTAACTTTTGGTAAGGGGTCTGATAAATTCAGTTTCCCAATGTCTTCTTAAATTATTAGAATATAACAGTAGACAGTCCTTAAATTACTCTTTTATCATATTTTAAGAAATTACAGTATGTCAAACATGAAGATTCGCTCCCTCTATATGCTCTGCATAATCTAGAAATCTTATCGTATACCACGGCTAAAATCACACAATTCCCATTGTACAACCTAATGAAGAAATAGTATAATTTTAATAATTTATTTAACGGAACTACATAAATTAATTCAAGGGATAGGAAGAATTGAAAATGAAAATATTAGCAGTGGATTTCGACGGTGTCATTAGTGATAGTGCTTTAAAATCTTTATTTGTAAGTCATAATGCCTATTGTAAATATTTTGGTTCGGGAGTAAAAAGAAATTTTGGCGGGGAATTATTTACTTTTGATAATTGGGAAAAAATAAAAGAACAATATAAAAAAGAAATGGATGATTACCACCGCTTAAGGTCTTATATTGAATTATCGGGTGATTTTTTCGCTATTATTAAAATTATGGAAGAGCGGGTTCGGATTAAGGACCAACAGGAATTCATTGCTTATCGTAACCAGCTTCAATTCGATTATCAATTTTTTAGAGAATTATTTTTTAAAGAAAAAGAGAAATGGCAGAAAAAGAGTTTTAGGAAATGGTTTTTTCTGTCACCTGTTTTTAATGAAGTAGTAAAGGGGATTCAACGATTTTTACAAGAAGGGCAAAAAGTTGTCATTGCTACCTCCAATCTTGGAGAGGCTATTCATCGTGCTTTTCAACTGGAATATCTTGGATTTGAGATAGATATTGAAGATATTTTTGATAAAAACTTTGGTAAGCATAAAGCAGAGCATATGCAGGCCATCGCTAAAAAATATGGTGCCAAATTAAATGAGATTTATTTTATTGATGACCAGTTAAGTTACCTTATGGGAACTGACGCTTTGGGAGTCAACGTTTTTTTGGCCGGATGGGGTTATTGCACGGAGAGTCAGAAAGAGGAAGCGAAAAAGGAAAATATCACCGTAATTGAGGAAGAAAAAGATTTTTATCCGGTGTTAAAGCAAGCCTTAAGTTAGTAGAATGGTAAAATGTAACTTCTTAGTGGTCGTGTATGTTATAATAAATTAAAAATTAAATGGATAGATAGCGATTAGTGGAGATAGTCCGAATGGATAATAAGAAAATAAACCGAGGACAAATAAGAGCAATTCGGGGAAGTGTCGTTGATGCTTTTTTCCCGCAATTCCTTCCCAAGATTAATTACCAATTGAAATCCGGCGAAGCGATTATCGAAGTCACCCTTCATCTTGATGCCACTACGGTTAGAGGAATAGCCTTAACTCCTACTCAAGGGTTAAAAAGAGGAGATGAAATAATTGATATGGGGCATCCTTTACAGGTGCCTGTGGGCCGTGAATTGTTGGGACGAATGTTTAATGTTTTTGGAGAACCGATTGATGGAGGAGATATTTTATCCGCCGAAAAATCAGTCTCCATATATCAAAAATCTCTTTCTCTTGCCGAACGGACTACTACGGCAGATATTTATGAGACCGGGATAAAGGTGATTGACGTTTTGGCTCCTTTGGAAAATGGTGGAAAAGCAGGTTTATTTGGCGGTGCCGGTGTTGGCAAGACTGTTCTGATTATGGAGATGATTCACAATATGGCTTTGGAGCATGAAGGGGAAGAATTGTATCGGGAAATGAT
>Ga0209991_10000956_pt1 | contig 12955 bp, 11 predicted proteins | sample ChitaG_FD_183167 | JGI IMG/M metagenome (GOLD analysis project Ga0209991, IMG submission 183167) | Deep subsurface microbial communities from South Pacific Ocean to uncover new lineages of life (NeLLi) - Chile_00310 metaG (SPAdes)... | ecosystem: Environmental > Aquatic > Marine > Oceanic >...
AGGGCAATCGTTTCCTGGCCGTGGGGATGATGAAGTCCTCACCGCGGACGATGGCGGCAACTAAGCACCCCGGGGGGAGGGGGAGATCGGCCAGGCTGGTGCCGATTGTGTTCTCCGCAGGGTCGGTCACCGGCAACTGCATTAATGTCACGCGGTGTTCGGCCAACTCCTCGACCCAGAGGGCCGAGCGGGTATCGATGAGCCGCTTGATCTCGGAGGCGGCGAGAAGCTCAGGCGAGATCGTCAGGTCAATGCCCAGAATCTCCGCTAAATCCTCCTCCGTACCGGGCTGGTTTTCCGGGTCGGAGACCCGGGCCACGACCTTACGCGCACCCATGCGCTTGGCCAAAAGCGAGGCCAGGAGGTTTACCTCGTCGGAGGAGGTTACGGCAATGACCAAATCAGCCTCGCCGACTTTAGCCTTCATCAGGGTTTGTACCGACCCGCCGTGACCTCTGAGCGTGAGCACATCCATGTTCTCCTCGGCGTAGCTTAGCGCTTCCTGGTCGGTATCGATCAGGGTAACGTCGTGCTTTTCGGTAACCAATACCCCGGCAATATGCCTGCCGACCTGTCCCATGCCGATGACGATAATATTCATACCTTCCCTTTTTCGGCGTTCTTGGCCTAAAACGAAAGCCAATATAGTGCGGCGCACGAGCTTGACAACCGCTAATTATCCCGGTGCCGCGAGGCAATAAAATCAGCGATCATCCCGGCGATCAACTTGTGCCCGTTGGCGTTATAATGTTTCAGGTCGTCTTCCGGACGGTCGAAAAGCTCCGTCTTCCTGGAAAACTCGGTTGCAGCGTCCAGAACGAAAGCCCCGGGCTTGCCGGCAAAAGAGCAAATGATCTCGTTGTATTGTGCATGGTACGCATATAAGCCGGCGTGTTCCGGGCCCGGATGAGAGGCGATCGGGGCGGTCAAGAATATAACCTCAATACCCCGGTTTGCCGATTCCTTGACCATCCGGGCCAGGTTTTCCCGGAAGTCGTCAAGCCCCACCCGGTATACCGGCCGGGTGCGGGAAAAATCGGCAGGCGGGGGTTTTTTCACCGAATAAACGATATATTTCAACCACCGGTACGTCAGCGTGCGGCCCAGCAGGTTCTGGATATCCAGCACCCACTGGGGCGGCAGGCGCTGGTCCTTGTCGGCAATATCCTGCGCCCCCGCCCAGTGATCGTTCCAGCCGTAGCTGACGACCAACAGGTCAGGACGCCAATTAAGAACCTCCTTTTTCAAGAAGCGAAGCCCCTGCAGGGAGCTATACCCCGTAACACCGGCGTTGATCACCTCGTACGTCGTACCAGGTAACGAATTGGCAAGCATCCTCTCCAGTTGGCGAGGAAAGACCTGCTCTTCCTCTATCCGCCAGCCGAAGGTGCACGAATTCCCCAGGCAAACGATCCGGAACACGCCCGGGCCTTTCTTTTCCGAGAAATCCGGCCCGCGCAGCCGGTGACTGTTGATATGATACTCGCCTTCGACGAAAAAGCCGGATTCGATCACCTGGCTGGGGCGAAACTTCCAGAACAGGTCGTGGTCTTTGTCAAAGATTTCGGGGTAGTCCCACTCCGGGTTGAGGATAAAGCGGGTGTCATCGGCGCGCCCGGAAAAGTCAACTACACACAGGCAAAGCTCCAACAGGACGAAAAACAAGACGGTAATCACGATGGTGTAGACGATCTTCCTCAGGAAATTGAATCTCATGGCAGTGAGTCTTTTGTTCATCAGTACGGCCGGCGCCCGGCCCCGGACATCCCGGAATTCACTCCTTGGTTGACCTCTCGGGCTCGTGGAGGTAAAATTAACTGCAGAACGGTGGGTTGACCAAAGTCTTTTGCGGAGCGTTCCCGGTGCTGAAGCGATGAAGAGCACGAGCCTGACCTCAAGAGCATACAAGTTTTCTCAGCCGGCGCTGTATGTCGCTGTCGTCCTGATCGTCTCCTATTGGTTTGCCGATCTGCGGTTTGTTTTCAACCGCGAGTTCCCGCTGGCCACGCCGCAGATGCTGGCCGACGGGACGGCGTACAAGCCGTTTCAGCTTCGCGTCTTGGTCCCCTGGTTGGCCGCGCTAATAAAGAAAACAACAGGCGGTGAAGTCGAACCGATCTTCAGGATGCTGGAGGCAGTATTTGCCGCACTTCTTGTCCTTTGTTTTTTCTTCTGGCTGCGCGCGTATTTTTCGCGGGGGGCGGCCGCCATACTCTCGTTTTCGGTGTTTTTCGTTCTTCCGTTCAACTTATTGCTGCCACGCGGCTTATTCGCGATCAGAGTGCCGTATGATATTTCATCGGCGATGTTTTTCGCACTGTTGCCAGCCCTCATCGTCCGGGGAAAGTGGAAATGGGTATGGCTGGTCTTTCCGCTGGCTGTTTTGAATCGAGAGTCAGTGATCTTTCTCGTGGCGGCGTACATGTTGGCGGAGTATAAGCAGACTCCGATTAAGATGTGGGGCCCTCGTGCGGGCCTCGCGGTCATAATCTGGTTGGCGGTGAGAGCCGTCGTCAGCCTGATCTACGAAAACAACCCTGGTGCGATAATCGAATTGACGCACGTGGGATCAGACCAGACGCACCTGGAGACAAATTTGCATGTCCTGACCTCACCGGGTGGTTTACTGCATATCGCAAGCAGCTTCGGTTTTCTGTGGTGCGTGCCCGCCATCTTTTTCCGCAAGATCGAAGGCCGCTACCTACGGGTTGCATTTCTAATGTTACCGATATATTTCCTGGGCATGATCTTTGTTGGGAACGTCCATGAAATTCGGAATTATACCGAATGGACACCAGTTGTGTTAATGTCCTTCATTCAAATCATCCACCGGCTTGCCCGTGAAAGATGATTTCTGGAACGTTTTCGAGGTAACCCGGCGAGGTCTGATGGAGAGCGGCATAGCGAGCGCGGCGCGGTTGCAACATGGGGACGCAAACTACATTTTCGGCCCTGCGGATGCTCCGGGGAACAATCCCAGATTCTACTTGATCGAATACTCCACAAGTGCTACATTCTGCTCGAAGCAAGACCTGAATACCGATCTCAGTTTACGCTGGCTGACGTCACAACCGGCTCTGAGACGTTCGAGTGAATAATAAATATGATTAGCGCCGTAAAACTAAGATTGCTGAAGGCTGTGGTTTTTTTTCTGATCATCCTACTTATCTTCGGTGTCTTTGAGTTTGCCGGCCGGTCAGTTTTTCGCGACAAACTGCGAAATTTCCTCTTCGTCGAAAGCCCTGAGACAATCGATCACCGTCTGCAACCTGATTCAAGGCTGAAGATCAACTCGGATGGCATCCGCTCTGTCCACGAAGCGGATTTCTACACGGAAGACCAGTACAATATAATGATCCTTGGCGATTCCTTTGCCTTTGGGTGGGCGCTCCATCTTGAGCAGTCTTTCCCTCACCTGCTTGAGCAGATGCTACGTGAGGGTTACCGGTGTGACAAAATAAATGTTATCAACTGTGGTTGGATATCGGCATCACCTCTCCTTGAATATCGGCTGCTTAGGGATGTCGCTCACAAGTATAAGCCTGACCTGGTCATGCAGGCTTTTGATATGACCGATTTCCACGATGATATCATGTATCAGTATATGTTTGATAAGCGTGGTATCTATTGGTGGTATGACAAAATACCATGCACCTTGTTCTTAATCTTTGAATACCTTCCGTCACTGGGCTTGTGGCTACATAATCGCAGCTTTAATTATTCATTGCCCGAGGATAGATTCTTCGCCTGTGCCGGACCTCTGGAAGAGACTAGGCCGCTGCTGCAATACTCACTTGATAATCTCAAAAGAATCGATAGTCTTTGCGGCCAAATTGACGCAAGATTCTTGACCATTGTTTACCCACGTGCCTTTCAGTACTCCGCTGAAGAATGCACGGAGAGTTGGGAAAATGAGCGTTATGAGATTATGGGCACATACTCGCTGGAACCGTTTCGCTTTTTCGATAGCATAAGAGATAGCGTCGATTTTCCAATAGCTTCGCTCCTTGATGATTTTTTGAAGTCGCAAAGATTCCCTCTCTATTTCGTGAACGATCCCCATTGGACTCCTCAGGGTCATCGTCTCTGTGCCGAGGCTCTTTTCTTGCTTCTTGGTCCACAAGGGCGCTATTCAATCGCGGCCGAGTTTGACTGAACAAGATCAGGAAGAGTCCGTACAGACTTATAAGCTCCGCTGGGGATTTGCCGACGGAGCCCGGGTGAAACTGAGAATTAGGTTAACCAGGTGTAAAGAACCAGCGCCAACCCGGCACCCCACTCAAAGGAACAAGGTGGGCTGTACCATCATCGGTAAATCAGAACAGCGTATAGATGAAAGGAGCGATGGCGGAGGTTTCAGCCAGGACGATAAAGACAGCCAGCAAGAACAGAATAATAAAGATCGGCGCAAGCCACCACTTCTTGCGGAAACGCAGGAAATACCACAACTCAGCAAAGATTGAGAGTTTGCCGGATATGCCCATGTTCGGGTCCTCAGTTCCTCCAGCGAATTATATCAAGATGACCTTGCTGTCGCAAATTGTTTCCCGGATTAAATGAACCTCTTGGAATCGGCGGGCAATGCCCGCTTCGGCCAATAAAAAATCCCGTTTCAGCAGGGAACGGAAAGACCTGCCGCGCCGGAATGAACTTACGTCTTTGCCCGCTCCAACTTGTACTGCTGCATCTTCAGCCGGAGGGTCGATTCGGGGATGCCCAGCCGCTGGGCAGCATGCTTTTTGACCCACCTGCTTTCGGCTAACGCCCGCAACAAGTGCTTTTTCTCAATTGCGGCCAGGTGGTCATACAGCATGAACTTGCCGCCCTCGGGCGGAACGTCATCCTTTTCGAGTCCCGCCCCGTTGTTGAATTTCCGGGACAACAGTTCCGGACCCATTTCCCCCGATTGCTGGTTTAAGAGCACGAGTTTCTTGATTTCGTTTTCCAGCTCGCGGATGTTGCCCGGCCAGTCGTACTCCACCAGGCGGCATAAAGTCTCCGGGGCCAGCCGGGGTGGTTCTTCACCGTCGGAGACGTCCTTGCGCAGGAAATGGTCGGTCAAAAGCGGAATGTCCTCGCGGCGCTCGCGAAGTGGAACAATGGTAAACGACAGCGCCGAGAGACGATAATACAAATCCTGTCGGAACAGGCCGTGGTCGGTATCCACCTTCAGGTTGCGGTTGGTGGCCGAAATCACCCGTACATCGAGCTTCCGCGGCCGCGTCTCGCCCAGCCGGACAATTTCCTTTTCCTCCAGGAAGCGCAACAGCTTGGATTGCAGGGGCAGCGGCATATCCCCGATTTCGTCTAAGTAAAACGTGCCGCCGTCGGCTTCCTCGAAAAGCCCGTTCTTATCGCGGTCGGCTCCCGTAAAGGCGCCCCTTTTGTAGCCAAACAATTCACTTTCCAAAAGCGATTCGGGCAATGCCGCGCAGTTGACCGAGACAAAGCGCTGCTCCCGCCGGTTGGAATTATAATGGATGGCCTTGGCCAGAAGGTCCTTGCCCGTCCCGGTCTCTCCTTCCAGCAGGATGGTGACGTTCGAGTCCATCACCAGTCGAACGCGGGAGAGCATCTCGATCATTTTTTCGCTGCCCGTGATGATGCTGGGGAAGCCGACCTTTTCATTGAGCTGCGTTTTCAGCCGGATGTTGTCCTGCAAAAGCCCCGACCGCTGGCACTCGGCGAACTTCAGAGCCAGGATTTCGGCGAAGGCGACGGCGAAATCCACATCCGCCGGCGAGAATGCAAGTGGCCGGGCCCCGTTGCCCCGCCGATCCATATAGAGAATGGCCGCTCCTTCCGGCCCCAGGTTGACCGGAACGGTCAGGACAGATTCGGTGGCGACCTCGTTATCCCAGTTGAGGAAATCATAGATGTTCGGCTGATCGGCCAGGTGTGAAATAACCTTCGGTTTGTCCAGCGGAAAACTGGCAAACGGCCCGCCGCCCATCAAGCGCAGAAGCCGCCGCTTGTAACCGTCCGAGAGGTTATGGGCAAACAGGCACTCGGCTTCGTCGGTTTCCGGATGAGGAAGAATCAGTGCCGCACCGTCGGCGTCCAGCCGGGTGACCAGCAGCCGTACGGAATCGTCGAAGTTTCCTCCGCGCAGGCCGCGCGCTTCACCTTCGTTTAAGACGGCACGGAAGATGCGGTACTCGTTTTGTTCGCTGGCGGCATGTTCGGCCAGCAAGGTTTCCCACTTCTTGCGCAACTCGACAAGCCGCCGCCTAAACAGCCATTCCGGCCGTCCGTCTGCGGTGGCGCGCTCGCTCAACTCGCCGATCAGACGCCCGGCGGTGTTGAGGTTGCTCTCGGCAAGCTCCAGTGTGGCCCGCAAAACTAGTGGAACATCCGGCCAGAAGCGACAGCCCAGCGTCGCGAACTGGGTCTCACATTCCGCCAGCGCCGAGCGGGCAAGCAACCGGTCAGCCGGGTCCGGCGAGTGGATCAAGAAGTCCGCATGATAATACGCCGTCCAGGCCAGTTCAAAGATGTCGCCCACACCTCGGAGTACGGCCAGGGATTTCTCAAAGTACCTGCGCGCCTCATTTGCATTCTTGCGCGCGGCATAAAACCTTCCGAGTACGCGATAAGCAGCGCCGACTTCGGTCTTCTCGCCCAGCTCCAGGGCAATCTCCAACGCTTCGGCGGCGGTCTTTTCGGCGGCGGTGATTTCACCCTTTTCGAAATAAGCCTCGGCAAGGCCACGCAACGATTGGGAAATCAAATCGCCTTTCTCCGCGACCCGCCGTCCCAACTTGAGGGCAAGTTCGAACTCGGTGACCGCCCCGTCGAAATCGCCGGCGAGATGGGCCCTCGTGCCGCGATATTCATGGAGAATGGACTCTTCGCGCCGATAGCCGTTTTGCTCAATAGTCTTGGCTGATCTGTCCAGGACAGAATCCGCAGCGGAAAACTTCCCTTGCCGGAGATGTAACAGGGCCAGCGAGAGTTGGTTGCGCGCCACGGAAAGGTCATTGCCCCGGCGCGTTTGCGCCCGGATGGCCAGATCGAGACATTCCTTGGCCCTCTCCCAGGACGCGCGCAACAAGTGAATGCGCCCAAGGTTACCGACCAGCTTGGCCCGAAAATCCGCATCGCCCGCCTGTTCACAATGGGAAATGGCCTCGGTAAGATGATCGATTGCCACATCAAACTCGCCCCGGATGAATTCTATCCGGGCCAGTTCATTGTACGAGCGGATGATCCCGTCGACATTCCCCACGCGAAAAAAAGAGGCCAGTGCATTGCGGATCTGGATGCGGGCGTTTTTCAGATCACCCTTTCCGGCGTACGCCTTGCCCATAATGGTCAGAACCTCGGCCAGCCGGAGGTGGTTGACCGATTGATTGTAAAAGGGAAAAGCGCCACGGGCTGCGGCTAACGCGTCCGCATAACGGGCCAGGCCAAATAAGGCGAGCGCGCGGTAATATGATATGTCCGCCTGAACCGCTGAGGAAAGGCGGTCGTCGGCGGCCCAGGTGTCAAGTTCCCGCAAGGCAACTGAGTAGTCGGTTTTTTCAAGGTGCCGCTGAACAGCTTCTTCCTGGACCCCGGCCCTTGCTATTTTGTGGCGAGGGGTGGAATTCATTTGTACAGACGACCTTCTATGGCGACTTTTCGCCCACGGTCTTTCTGCAACCTACCACAGCAACAACAAAAACCAGTTTCCCGTCAGCAGGCAGGACGCAAAGTACCATACCGGACTGGCGGACTGACAAACTGGCTCGTCGGCGCTGCCCGTCACGACCTCCATCTGCGGGTTGTCCGGGTCATCTGCGGGATTACTGGAATCATCGTCCTGGTTTCCGTCATCCCACGGATGCCCATCATCGTCACCAGTGTTAGGCAGAGGATTATCCGCCATCCCGCTGAGTGGAAACAATAGCAACGCCACACACACGCCGATGGCAATCAAGATTTTTGACTTCCCCATCGGTCCACCTCCCTTACATTCTTTTGTTCCCCACGTAAACAGGCGTAACACTAACGCCCCCATACCTTCTCACCAAGAAGCAACACCACTTGCAATTATTTGTCAAGGGATTTTCGCAAAAAAATGCAAAAAATGCGTCGCAGAACCTGCGGGTTTGCCGTAGCTTGTTGTTGCGCAATATGTTACGCAAAAACCGGGTTTTGCCCCCGTCGGCCCCGCCCCGGCCACCAATCACCCCTCAGCGGACATCAAAGACGGATGTTTGGTCTTTTGTCCTTTTGGATATAGGTTTTCTCCCATATTTCCGTCGCGGTCGGAAGGCCGATCTCTGAGGAGATGAGCCTCTTGATCCGGCCGGTTCTCTGGCTAACGATCAATCCCTCAAGCAGATAACTCACCGCCCTTCTTTCGGGATCCGTGCCACGGCTTGCCCGGCATATCAGTTGCCCCATCCGTGCCGTGAGACGATTGCTCTCGAAACAAAAAGATTCAAACGGTGGGGATTTCAATGGGTGTTCGTTATCTGCTCTTCCGGGCTGGGACGACAATACGATGCAAAAGAGGCGTCGTGCAGTACGGTTTAGCGCTTCTCAGCCTGACCGTGCTGCTCCTGGCCGGGTGTTCTTTGGAGTCGCCGAAGTCACCCCGATGGACGGTGAACTTGACCGTGCCCCTGGCCAACCGGCACTATGACATCCCGTACATTATTGAACATGCCGATCAGCCGGAGTTGATGTGGGATTCGGTGTCCGGGGCGCGCTTTGAAGTGGAACGCACCCTGGATACGATCTTTGTCGGGGCCAGCATCACTTTCGCCGATCTGTCCCAATCGTATTCGGATTCCCTGGGGCTTATCGCTCTGTGGCCCTCACAAACATTCACCGCGGAGGTATCCTTGGCCGAATTATACAGCGGGCCTCCTGGTGATATCCCCGCCTTCTCCGCGCAGTCACCGAAGGAGTTCTCACCGCCTGCCGCTGTAGAGCAGGCCGAGGTGTCGCAGGGAACCCTGCGCGTCAAGGTGACCAACATGCTCGGCCTAGCCCTCGAACTCCCTGCAAATCACCATTGAAAATGTGACCACGGCTACCGAGATCGGGCGGGCAGACTTTCCCGGCACGATCCAGATACAGGAGAAAGACTCGGTCGATCTCGACCTTGCGGGGAAGGTTATCCGTGACCGTCTGAGGGTTACCGTGTATATCCACACGCCCGGCGGCTACCTGAACTCGACAGCGGGCCGGATGGTCCGCATCGCGGCGTACTTCCCGGATTCGATTTTCGTCACCAGTGCCACGGCCATCCTCCCTCTGGCCGATAGAACCTTTGCCGATACAATTGATTTCTCCAACGATATTCAGGCCTCCCGAGCCGTGTTCCAGAGTGGTCAGGTGGATGTCGAGATCACCAACCAAAGCAACCTGACTTTTGAGGTCCAACTGCGCCTGCCCGATCTGACTCGCGATGGTAGTGTGCTTCGTGTCAGCGGGTATCTGGAACCGGACTCATCGGAGAAGATGACCGTCGACCTGCAAGACCTCACCTATAGAAACCCGGGCCTACCGGGCACCCCGCTCTGCGTGGAAGTTGGGCTACACACGCCTGGGTCGAGTGTGCCGGTTCAGGTATCGGCTGCCGATCGCTTCACCGTTTGGGTGGATGTCAAATCGCCGGTCCTCGAGTCTGTCACCGGGATTCTGCCACCCACCGTCCTGAGCGTGGACGGACTATCCGCGGAGCTTAACCTCCCCGAAGGATTTGAGAACGTCGGGTTGGCCTCGGGTGAACTGCAACTGGAGATCCTCAGCTCGTTGGCCTTCCCTGGAGAATTCTCGCTGGAGTTGACCGGTGGACCGTCACAGACCCTGTCTATTGCCGGTCATATTTTGCCGGCACCCCCCGGGGATACACTCACCAGCTATATAAAGTCAATTCGACCGAATCAATGGAGTATCACGAATATTCGTCGCGAATCCGCCGATAACTCGGCGTTTTGATACAGCCCCCGCCTGAAAACGTGAGATAGGGTGCCCTTTAAATGCCTACCCGTAGTCTGGCCGTGTAGTTGTAGTCTCCGTCGCCGCCGGGTGCCCGAGTACGCTCGATACCGTATATGGCAACGTCGATCTTGAGAACCTTAAGATTCAGTCCGGCTCCGACACTCGGATAGCCCTGGCCAACGCCCCCTCGGGCATACAGGATACTGGCGAGGTTGGCTTCGGCACCGAAGTACAGTCGATTGAAGACGTTGCCACCGTAATGGAAGAAGACATCCCGGTAGTCCGCCGCCAGCAGGATTCTCTTAGTCAGATGGTAGTGCCCGCCGACGTTGACAATCACCGGAGTCTCAAACCGATCGAGATCAGCTATCAGATCAACCGCCGTGACAGCAATCTGGGACCGTTCCGGGATGAAGTCGTAGATGAAGCCCACGTCCACCCCGAACCCTGTGTACGTGTTTTCCTTCAGGCTGTCATACACCGACTCGATTTCGGTATTGGATGCCTGCAGTCGCAGGGAAGAGAAACGGCGCTCGATGTATTTGAATGAAGCACCGGCGTAGAGTGTGTTCGGCAGAATGCTCTGGCTGATGTTCTTCGGCACCTGAAATCCGATGCCGCCGGTGACGATCAGGTCGGCCAGTCCCCAGCCGAAAATGCGAGGATCCCAGATCCCCTTATCCAGCATGAAATCAACGCGACCGGCTCCATAGACGCCGACTGCGAAGTTTTTCATGGCCAGGCCGATGCTCGGATAGCCGCTGACCCCCATCCAGTTCTCGTCGTAGGGCGTCATTTCATCGAGGAACTCCTTCTGCTCATCACGCGTCAGGTTATCGAAGTCCTCAAAGCGATCCTGGTTTTTGTCGACGAAATCAAGCAGATCGATAACGTCTTTACCGACGCCAAGCTGCAGGGAAAGCAGGTCGAACGTGGCGTGCTCAAAGGTGGCCAGCCGAGCCGGGTTATAGATGACGGCCTGAAAGCTCTCCAGCGTCGTGAGACCGGCCCCGCCCATGCCGAGCGCACGGATATCTTCAAAGCGACGTGTGCGATCTTGCTGGGCATTGGCAGCCACTGCGACCAGGAGAACCAGACAAAAAGCAAAGAGTATATGTCGTTTCATTGTATTCCTTCCTTCTCTTGTCCTGTTCTTTCGCTCGAACAGCCGGTCACGGCCCTGTTATGAAATGACTTGGGTATTCGCTGTCCTCGTCTATTAAGCCGTCACCGTCCTCGTCGTCACCGTCGATCTCCTCCTCGTCGGCTCCGTTGTTGCCATCGTTGTCGATGCCGTCGGCAACTTTGTAATACTGGGCGGTGGCTATAACCTTATTGAGCAGTTCGTCGACTTCTTCAATATCAAAACCGAATTCCTCTTGAAGGATTTCTGTAATAATGTCGCGCGACCCACCGATGACTTCGGCAATGTGATCGATAAGATTGTTGAAGTAGAAAATCAGGGTGTCAAGATCCTGCTGCCCAATGGTCATCTTACCGGGCGCTTTGGCCGTCGGGCGGTTGAAGAAGTCGACAAGATTGGTAAACTCGAAAGCGCCTTGACCCTCCTCGAATATAAACTCGAAGTCGTCTTTAGTGATGTGCTCGTTCAGATCGGTATCCCGAAATGAGACAATACCATCGCAGGCAAGGGCGATCGCATAGTCGATTTGAATGTTGTCGCGGTTATAGCGGCCGTGGGTATCGCCGTCATAGATTGGCTTCAAGTCCTCCTCAACCGTCTGCATAACCTGATATAAGCCCTCGGCGCGTTCGACCGGCCATTCCGCACCGTGGAAGGGGATTCCCTCCACATCCTCATCGGTCAGGATGGTGGCTAGTTCAAAGGCATTGTAACCGGACTCGTACACTACTGCCTTGGCGTGGCCGTAGAGGGCTTCCGAGTCCAGCGGGTCTTCATCGATGGCCTTCTGGAATTCTTCGATGGCCTGTGTGTACTCGCCATTACGCAGGTGGGTTCGTCCCTTCTCGACGTGCGTTCCTTCGGAACTGAACGGGCTGAAGATGTTGCACCCGATTAGAGTCAGCCCCAGTACGCCGAACAGAGTTAGAGACGCAATGAGCGATCGTTTCATGTGTCTACCTCCCTAAGCCGAGATTTCCCAGATAGAGTTTTCAAAAACATAATTTATCCTTTCCGTTACTCTGAATATGCAAAAAGCTCCCCGAATGGTCAAGAATTTACTCGTTTCCCTGAGTGGTCGCTCCAATGAGCACAAAAATGACGGCCTTGTGGTGTTGCCAGCCTTCCGGAAGCCGTTTCTGGGCAGACTCTCCCCGTTTACACTCTCAGAACACCATGTCTTGCAGTGACTTGCCATATTAGTTTGTGCTGACCGGGACTGGTTTCAAGCGACCAATCCGCTTGAGGATGTCGCAAAACAACGATCTCGATACCAATACTTCCGCCATCTGAAATGTCACATAACGGGCGTGACGAACAACTTTGGCTCCGATCTTGATTAGCTTCTCTCGGAGCGTCCTCAGTGACCACTCTTTGACTGATTTGGGCAGTGCCAACTGTCTCAGAAAATTGCCCAGATTATATGCCAGGGCAAACAACTGCAATCTTACCTGATTATCCACAAAATCATGACAGGAAAGTCTCGTCCAGTTCAAGGCGTATTTGCCCTCCTTGATCCACTGCTCGGCCGTGCCACGCCGGTTGTAAAACTTCACCACATTCGCAGATTTCCAACGAAGGTTTGTCACGATGAAGCCAATCCTCGGAAAAAGCTCGCCCGCATGCCATTCCACCTTGGCTACTACTCTTCTGGCTGTATCCCAACTGGCGGCATGATGACGATCGGTCCCCGGTATGTCCTGTCTGTGGTTTTGGAGAATGCTCCGGGGTTTATCCGCTGGTCAACAGACGCCGAGACCAAGAGTTACAGCATCCTCTTTGAGGGAATCACCGCGGAAAATTTCGAGGACTCATTGTGGGTGGATCAAGAAACGACCGCGCCCCTGAGTTCATTCAACCGCTCGCTGCCGA
>Ga0209991_10000957_pt1 | contig 12950 bp, 14 predicted proteins | sample ChitaG_FD_183167 | JGI IMG/M metagenome (GOLD analysis project Ga0209991, IMG submission 183167) | Deep subsurface microbial communities from South Pacific Ocean to uncover new lineages of life (NeLLi) - Chile_00310 metaG (SPAdes)... | ecosystem: Environmental > Aquatic > Marine > Oceanic >...
TCCGCGCTTGACCGTATTGTATCGCCAGCTAAAACTCCTAAACCTCCACTGTATGTGGGATTTTCATTCATCAATCCAATTTCCATAGAGAAATAAGCAATTTTCTGTTCTCTAAATGCTTCTTGTAAAGGTTTCATCAATTCCTCTTCCATCAAATTTTCAGTTTTACGCGGATAAAATTTCAGCTAAACGGTAAAGTCTTGTATCTAGCTTTTTCCTCCCCTTCCATGAGTAATCGAGATCAACTGAGATTATTTTTCGTCCCCTGATCCCCACCATCCTTTTCTCCGCGCCCTTTAGAAGCAGTTCTACTGCGTACGCTCCAAACTGATTAGCAAGGATTCTACTACGGGCTGTCGGTGGTCCCCCTCTTTGTATATATCCCAAAACGGTTAAGCGCACTTCATATTCTGTCTCTTTCCTTATTTGATCTACAATAAAAGAGGAGTTTCCAGCTCCCTCAGCCATGACTATGATCTCAGACGTTTTTCCCTTCTCTCTGCCCTGTTTAAGTTTTTTACAGATATCCTGTAGATTATACTCGATCTCTGGAACGAGAATGAATTCTGCCCCTACAGCGAGGCCCACCTCCAAGGCGAGGAAGCCGCGTTTACTGCCCATCACCTCAACGACAAATATCCTCTCATGGGAAGTAGCCGTATCACGAATCCTATCAATTGCAAACAAGGCTGCGTTAACGGCTGTGTCGAAGCCGATGGTAGCATCTGTGCCCGCGATATCGTTATCGATGGTTGCTGGCACGCCTATCATGGGCAATCCGCTTGCTCGGTGCAGTTCACTGGCGCCCCTGAAGGAACCGTCTCCTCCAATTACTACAAGTCCCTCAATTCTGTGGGTTTTCAAGACATCTGCAGCCTTCTGAATGCCTCTGCTGCTTTTCATTTCCTCACATCGAGCAGTTTTGAGTATGGTTCCTCCAAGATTGATGATTCCGCTAACGGAGCGAGGACTTAATGGGCGAGTCTGGCCTTCAATGAGCCCCATATACCCCCTTTCGATTCCCATCACTTCCAGCCTATGAAATATGGCGGTACGAACTGTTGAACGAATTGCAGTGTTCATTCCCGGAGCATCTCCGCCGGCGGTTACAACACCAATTCTCTGCACGCTAAAATCTCCTTCACTAAAGATGGTTCATGGAGTTGCTATATTTTCAAGATTTCTTCTTTTATCACTCTGTGAGTTTCGGTGACTGGTAACGTGATGTTTACAAGATAGGTTTCAAGGCGGCTGAAGAACTCTCTGAAAAATCGTCTTCGCAAATTGTTCTTTCGCTCATCTTTCACTAATAAATGAGGATTGCAAAATTTCACGGTTTCCATATACTGAACCGCTTCGTTAGACGTTAATTTTTTAACAACCGTATCGTATTCTGGATTGCGCATCAGTAAAATGGCTGTTCTCAGTGTGGTCATAGGTAATATCTTGCCCTTTCCAACAATCCACCTAACGTTCACTACGGCCCTACCCTTCGCGTCAAATTCAGCTTTCTCGACAAGTTTCTTATATTCCCCCCAAGTTTCCGCTATGTCTGCTTGGATGTAGAAATTTTTTTCAGAACTGAAAGCAACATTTTCCTCGGCTAAGAAGCGAACGAAAAACCAATCGTCGGATACGACGCGGACGCCCTTCAATCTAAGAAGCCCGTACGTATGCGTTGTTTTACCCGTGCCCGGAGGCGCAATCAGGCATACACCTCGACCTTCAATGTCTATGCACGCACCATGAACGGAATTGATACCGTGATTGTCTTCCAATATGTCGCTGGCGACGCTCAACGCGATGGATTTTATCCAACCATAGTAGTCGACATTTACTAGAAATGCCGTTTTTGAAAGTTGATCGTACATAACTTTCAGCTTCTCGCCTGTTTCTTGGGTGACGATAAGTCTTCCGTGAGATCGAACGTGAGCTGACATGGGATAAAAGCTTTCCTCCCAACGTTCCTTCACGTATTTGATATCCGTCAGAAGCTTGATGCAACATCCGTAGATGTCAGCCCTCTCCTCGTAAAGGAAACGATCTTCATATTTCTCCATCAACCTGTTCCTGTCTTCTATGGAAATAAGCTCAACTTCATACTTAGACATCACTTTCCCTCTTACGCGCGCGGCTCCCAGATACAACCGATATAGTCTTCTGAAAGACTTAAAAGCACTTCTGAGTGGAAATTGAAAGGGATACGATATGTTCGAAGACGAAATCATTAGCAAGTTAAAACAAAATATGGTGCGCGGTGCGTTTTAGAAACGTCTGTTCCTAGAACACGACGAATATTCGTGCACGTAAATAAAAAATGCTTGAAAGACATGATTCTGTTTTTGAAAAACGAGGGCTTTGCACACTTGTCCGCGATAACCGGTCTCGAAGTGAACGGCGCAATTGAACTTCTTTACCATTTAATGCATGCATGCATTAAGAGGACATCAGCATGTCGCGGTGAACCAACAAGTATGCATCCTAAGCGTTCAACGTCATAACGGGGAGTTAAGGCAGCCAATATTTCAATGTCGCATCCATTACACGACCCGGTGTTTAGATGGAAGAGCCAAGGCGATTTAATTCGACTTCGGGTGGTAATTCTCGTGGGCACTCTCCATTTATTGCTACTCATACTTGAATAAATACGCGAAAAGAACGTTTAAATAGTTTTAACTTTCAGATAAGGCGATTGCTCAAAGTTGGCGATGATCTTAAAGCGCAAGCGCTAATATAGATAACTATGCGATTTAGAGAAAGAAGTTCACTATTGCATGAGCATTTTATTTATGATAAGACTATAACTTAAGTTGGTGACGTTTTTGACCGAATACGTGTACATAGCGACTGTTGGAAAAACGCCGGAGAAAGTCTTGATTGGATTAAGATCACGGCCAAACATTAAAAAAGTGTTTCTTGTCGGTAGCAGTGACGATGAAGTTAAACAATGCGTAGAACACATAAAGGATTTTTCTCAGAAACTTGGCTATACTGTCGAAACTGTTGAAGCAGAGGCTTTTGATGTGCTCGACGTAACTACTCGCGTTAATGAAGTTATTCAACGGAACAAAAACTATGCGATTGTGGTAAACGTTTCCAGCGGAACGAGGGTTATGACCATTGGCGCCCTTATAGCAGCCTACATGAACAATTCAGAAGCAATATATGTTCCGCAACAGGTGACCGAAAAAACTCCGCTTTACTTTGATATTCCGTCTCTAAGCCAGCTACTGGACAAGGTGACACTGCCGAAAACGGTGCTGATCCGCGAAGAGGAAGTGTTACCGGAGTTGGTGAAGCGTGTTAAAGAGGATCGCCCCATCCTACACACTGAAACATTACAACTATACATCAAAAACATGCTCCAGAACAAGTTTGAGTTTGACGCTTGGGACACCCGCTTCGAACGTTACCCACGCCTAATTCGTGTCCACGAAAAAACAGAGACGAAAATAGTGCGGGAAGACCTTGGACCGCATCAAATGGTGATGCACCTCGACGCCAAGTGCAGCCGCTGCAAGTCGTGGTTTGCTTTCCCCTTGAAAATAGGTAGGGGATACCTCCCCATGACCGCGATCCTAGGTCAAGGCAAGACCCCTCCAGCTCCTAAATCCGCTCCTCCTCCATTCAATTCACCTGAATATGTAAGCCTGATGCTTCAAAGCCGCCAAGACTTTTACTGTCCGCGTTGCACTCTACTCCTAGGACTACGCAACGTGGTTGATCGACTGAAGAAAACGCAAATGGTCGTGTAACCAGCTCTAGTTAAGAAGTTGAACGAAAGAAAACAAGTGCGAGCCGAGAGTTTCTAGGGGGGATTGAACAAGCTAAATGCTGAGAGGTACTCACATTACGCAATAATCTTTCGTTTATACATCCTGTGGGCGATTACACCCAGGCCTACAACAAATGTTCCAAACAGTACAACATTCAGATCGAATTGTGTTACCATCAGCGCACAAGAAACTAAGCCTAAGAAAGCTATTACCGGAAACTTTCCGATGTTAATGGGCGCTTTAAATGGCCTTTTTAGCTTTGGTTTTTTGTATCTCAACCATATCAATGAAAGGTTCACAAACGCAAATGTGATGAAGACTCCAAAGCTTGTTATGCCGGCAACCAGTTCTATATCACCTAACAAGACAAAAAACATGGAGACAACCATCACGCAAATCACAGCGATCCAAGGCGTTCTCCTTTTAAGATGAACCTTTGAAAGGATTGGCGGTAGGGAGCCATCTTTAGCCATCCCGTAAATCATCCTAGAACCAACTATCGATATTATTAAAACGGTGTTCGCTGTCGCAAATAGAGCGATATATGACATCACCGAAAACGCGTTTTCACCTAGAACCTTTGAGGCCGCATAAGCTAGAGGTGCGCTGGAGGCTCCCAATTCTTTCCAACCAGCAAGACTAACAGCTGATAACGCCACTAGAACATAGAAGATGGCAGTAATGAGTATCGAAAGGATCAAAGCTCTTGGCAGAATTTTCTGCGGGTTTTTTGTTTCCTCCGCGATATTAACGATATCCTCAAATCCAAGATAGGCAAAAAACATCAAAGCCGCGGCTGCAAAAATGCCTTGAACGTTAGGAGTATCAAGGTAGTTGACCTCACCGAATCTACCAATTCCTAAAAATATTATCAAAAGCAAACCCACAATCTCCACGGCAGTGAACAAGATGTTTACTCTTGATGACTCTTTAATCCCGTAGAAATTTAAGAATGAAAGCAGAGCGATCAGAGCCAAAGCTGTCAAAATTGTTGGAGAATTGAAAAGAGCTTTAAAGTAACCAGCAAAACCAAGCGCTACCGTTGAGGCTGACACGGCACCTGTAAAGATTATTAACCAACCGGTCAAAAAAGCTAACAACTCGTTCTCGAATGTCCTCTTGACGTAAACGTACTCTGCTGCGGCTTTTGGAAACAACGCTGAAAGCTCTGCGTAGCTTAGTCCAGTAAAAGAACTGATCAAAGCACCAATGATAAACGAGATCCAGATGGAGTTGCCGGCAATGCTAGCAGCAGGTCCAATTAGGGCGTATATTCCTGCACCCAGAATTATGCCTACACCATAGGATGTAGCTCCGAATAGTCCAATTTCCCTTTTCAAAGAAAGCTTCATAAAAGTGACTAAGCTTGTCTCAGTATTAAATAGATTCTCTACTTGATTCGTTTGCTTCGTTACATGATAAGAAATCTTAGGTAACCGATAAAAAATTTGCGAGCGTGTCTTGGCGCATCAAAACAGAAAAGTAGGCGAAAGAAGAAGAGATAGATGAGCCTCCATAAAATGACCTGGTGGAGAAAAAATGCAATACTGCCACGACTCCACCTGACTATCAAGTCAAATAAGCGAGGGAAGAGGATGAAACAAACGATAGTGATGAAGGTGAACGCTAAAGAGCCAGAAATGGATAGAATCTGTATTGCTGCAGAAGTGATTAGAAAGGGCGGCATCGTTGCTTTTCCCACGGAAACGGTGTATGGTCTCGGTGCAGACGCTCTGAATTCAGAGGCAGTTAAGAAAATATTTGTGGCGAAAAGGCGTCCTCCAGACAACCCAATAATAGTGCATGTAGCTAACAAAGAAGACGTATACAAATTGGCAAGAAAAGTCCCAAAAGTAGCTGAGAAATTGATGACTGAGTTTTGGCCAGGACCATTGACACTTGTCTTAAAACGATCTAAGGTGGTGCCGAACATAACTGTTGTGGGTTTAGATACCATCGCAATTAGAATGCCCAATAACAAGGTTGCTCTCACCCTTATTGCGGAGTCAAAGGTGCCAATAGCTGCTCCGAGCGCAAACCTTGCAGGTAAGCCTAGCCCAACCACCGCAAAACACGTCATAAATGATCTGGCAGGAAGAATAGATGCCATATTAGACGTTGGACCTACAAATATCGGTGTAGAGTCCACAGTTCTCGACTTGACTACTAACCCGCCTCAGATTTTAAGGCCGGGAGGAGTTCCTTACGAAAAACTGCTGAGGGTGTTGGGGAGAGTGAAGTTACACCCCGTCGCTATTGCAGATAGGAAACTACATGTGGTTCAAACTCGTTCTCCCGGAATGAAACACAAGCATTATGCGCCAAATGCGGAGGTAGTAGTGGTTGAAGGAGAACTTAATGCTATTATGAAGAAGGTTCAGGAACTTGCAAACTTCCATAAGAATAAAGGAAAGAAAGTAGGCATTATGGCAACGAATGAAAGCAAATCAACATACAGAGCGAATATTGTCAAGTCCCTTGGAAGCAGGGAAAACCTAACCACAGTTGCCAGGAACCTTTTCAGGCTTCTAAGAGAGTTCGATGAAGAAAAAGTTGATATAATTATCGCTGAAGGAATACCCCTAAAAGGGTTAGGCCTCGCTGTCATGAATAGACTGAGAAAGGCAGCGAGCTTTAACATAGTGAGAGCATAACATTGATTGCACGATATTCAACAAAATATGGTCTAGAGATGTGTCGAAGCTGAAAACATATTTTGTTGTTCCATCAAAAGGATACAAAGGGCACCTAATCATGTAGGTCTAGTATCGATAACGATAGTGTCCTAAGCATAGCAACTGCTTATAATCGTCTTGTTATTTATAAAAGCGATAATATGGTGTTGACGCATGTTAAGGAAGGCGTCGGGTTATAATGGGATAAAGGCATGAGGTAGTTTTTCAACGTTTGGTGAGAAATATGGATTTGAGACAAGCATGGGAAAAAGAGTTTAAAGCGATTTTAGAACGATTTGGACCAACAAACTTGACAAAGCTTCTAGGAGAACGATGCAGTCTGCATAGAACAGACGACTCTGTCCAGCTGAATTTCAAAGCATTGGACTTTGACATAGCGATGAAATATGATGTGAATAAAGGAAATTTAGACATGTCCTATGAAACTAAAGTTGGTAGTGAACGGGATTTGAGTCATATACTATTTTTGCATGGCAAAATGTTGAACCGAAGATTGAAGTTGGGGGCAGTAGATAAAGAGCCAGGATTTGTTGGTATAATTGAGTTACCTGGAGGAATTGGAGCTAAAGCGTATGAAAATAGAGTGCGTAGTTATCTCATTAATGAGATGGAAGGATCTACAAAGGATGAGATGAAGAGAATCAGTGAAATAATGGGTGGATCGTTAGACGAGAGTTCAAAAGCGGATTGGGCTATCGAGACAGAACCAATAAATGGTGTTAGGATAATGATATTATATTGGAACAGTGAAGAAGAGCTGCCTGGAAGCGCTTCTATTATATATGGGGCAGAAATATCGAAGATAAATCTTCCCATGGAGGACATTAAGGCGTTAACGGAAATTTTTGTCAAAAGACTCGTTGATTGCTACAGAAAGGTAACAGGGCGTTCCCCAAAAAAATGGGCGTCGTTATATCGTTAAGAGTTTTTGAAACTTATTATAGGACTATTGTCGGATCTTGCCCAACTCTCTTTTTATGTTTTCTTTGCACCCGCACTTTGTGGCTAGAGCATTTCTCTGCGCCTCGTGAAAAATATGCTCAAAAAGAAGCATGCTACGAGGTAAGCTGCCATTGCGGCGGCGCATAGACCTATATCGTACTCGAGAGCTCCTGCAGGTATACCCATCCCCATGCCTGCCGTCATCATAGCCTTGAATCCGGGGTATACCATAATGATGGCGTCGCCGGCACGTGATAAAAGGAACCAGCTTGGCTGATCAGCCATCATGAGAACTCCATCGATAGTGCCAGATATTAGCATTACGAAGGCAAGCGTCATGACCGTGGCACCCATGGCCCCCTTAGATATTGAGCTGAAGAAGAAAGTTAGGGCGAGGACGCTACCCGCAAAAAGAAGGCATAATACAAATGATGTCCCTACCTCAATTGGAATCTGACCATAGATCCCCAAGAGGGAGACACACACCATCCCATATCCAAGAAGGACGATTAACGCTACTGCCACATAGCACGCAAGATATTTTCCGATGACCAAGGTTGTTCGCCTGACTGGGGTTGGAAAGAGGATGTAACCCGTTTTCCTCTCAAACTCTCCAGCTATGGCATCGCCAGCAAAGAAAACCGCCCCTATGGATGCAAGGGTAGCGCTAATCGAGAGCATACCAGCCATTGCCGTTACGTCATCTGGATAATCAACACCGAACACGGGCAGACCTACAAGGATCGATAACACGACAGCAATAACAATCCCCATGACAGCATATAGCCGCTTCCTGCGCAGGTGCTTCAGAAACTCATACTTCGCGATTATCTTCAGTTTCTCGAACTCGCTCAAATGACCGCCTCCGTCAACTTGAGGTATGCACGTTCCAATGACCGATACTTCCTCCTTAAACGGGCGACACTGTCATACACGCGTAATCGCCCATGATCGATTATCGCCACCTTAGCGCATACTTGGGCAACCTCGGTGAGCAAATGTGAGGCGTAGAAGACCGTTTTCTCCTTTCTCGCCTCTTTAAAGATTTTCCGCACCTCCATCATGCCCCTGGGATCAAGACCCAACGCCGGCTCGTCGAGGATCAAGATCGGTGGATCATGGAGTAAGGCCTGTGCGACCGCAAGGCGCTGCTTCATCCCGCGCGAAAACTTCTCTATCTTGACCTTAGCCCATCCCTCGAGCCTGATGAGTTTAATTACCTCATTTATCCTGCTCTTTAACCCGCGTCCACGCATCCCACGAAGCCCGCCGAGGTAGCCAAGGTTCTCTTCAGCGGTGAGGTAAGGATAAAATTCAGGAGTCTCTACTATGGCGCCAACTTTCGAAAGCGCTAGCTCACGCTCCTCAACGACATTAATACCCTCGATGTAAGCTGTACCCGAGGATGGGCGAAGGAGTCCGCATAAGATCTTGATGGCTGTGGTCTTGCCAGCACCATTAGGACCAAGGAGCGCAACATCCTCGTTCTCTTCTATCTTCAGCGAGAAGTTATCGAGGGCTAAGAAACCGCCGTAATATTTGGTGAGGTCCTCAATGACAATGGCTTCGCACATGTTTGGTGATTGGTCAACAAGGATTTAAAACTATCGCGCGCACAGTTTTTATGTGTACTAGTAACTTCTTAATCAAATTAAATAAACTTTCTTTTTAGCGTCTTGAACTTAGGTTTTTGGACTCCTTGAATAGGGCGCGCCACTCGTTTTGTTTCATGAGGGCTGTGAGGGCTTCGGCGTATATCTTTACTTTTAGGGTTTCGGCGTTTTCTATCGGTCCCTCTTTTGCGTGTTTTCGGCCAGTGTTCTCGAGTTGCTTCAACATCGTCACAGCCAGCTTTTCGAGGGTCGTCGGTGAAATGCTGGAGAAGTGGTGGTGCAGCTGGAAGGCGGTGAAGACTCCTCTTAGATGTATTATCTGCGTCTGTATGAAGTACCTCTTGGCATCGTTTGGTATGCGATCGTAGTCTACTATGAAGAAGGCCGCTACCGGGCTGTAGAATTTCTGTAAGATGCTGTGTTTCTCAAGCTCAACTCTTTCCAAGTAGATGAGTTGAGCCTTCATCAACAGGTTGAGGTGGTAGCCGACCGCTGCTCTTGTCAGACCGAGTTCCTTGGAGAGTTGAGTTTCTGTCATGGGATGCTCGCACAGCAACTGTAGAATTTCCGCTCGCGTGAAGTCGGCGAGTAGTCGGATCTTGTCGGGGTCGTCTACGATGCAAACACTCATTTTGAAGAGTTTAGACATACTCTGTTTTTCTTCCATTATCTTTTTTCAGTATCCTTCTTGTTTCTCTGTGAGGCACTCGTAAGGAACCTGAAAGGGCTAACGCTAAGAGAAAAGCAAGCAGGTAGATAACGCATAGACTGATAACGCATAGAGAAAGCAAACCGTAGTCGACGAATCCGATAGTCAAGTGCTCATAGGCTAAGAGTGCTAAGGACAGCGATGTTATTATGAAAACGGCAACTCCATCAGCTCTTTCCAGAATTATATTTTCATTCGCCACCGCTACTTAACCTCCCATGAAGAACGCCAGTTTCAACCATACGTAAGACGCGTAAACGAACACGAGCACTAACGCCTCTTTCCTTTCAAGTCTCATATTTCTCATAAACAGACCCAGCACAAGAAAGGCGATAAGGAACATGAAGGGTGTGTCAAACCATAACAGCACGGGGTCAACTGTAAACCCTGAGATCATGGCACCTGCGCCTAGGGAAAGGAGGATGTCGCAGATGTTGCTCCCAATCATGTCGCCCACCGCTATGCCCGTTGCACCCCTCCGCAAGGCGATTATGGCGATTACGAGTTCAGGCAAGCCTGTGCCTAAGCCAACTATCAGCAGACCCGTAACCGAAGGGGGACACTCCATAACTCAGCCAGTTGAACACTGTTTCTAACAACGACTTCTGCAACGTAAAGGAGGATACCCATCCCGATGAGGATCATCAAGAAATCCTTGAAGAGATGCATTTTTGGTTTTCCTTCCTCTGCTTTAGAGGTTGATTTGGAGGGTGCCTCCTGCTTGACTAGGTAAATGAAGTATAGTAGATAAGCGAGTGTGACAACGACTCCTTCCAAGGGCGTTATTTTCAAGTCCAAGGAGACCAAAGAAAAGAGAATTATAGACAGAATTAGCATGGTCCCCTCCCTCTTCAACGTCCGTTTGGTTATGGACATCAATCCAACAAGTCCCACGATGCCCATAATTATCGTGACTTGATTGATGTATGAGCCGATTTTGTTGCCGATCACGATGCCGGAAACAGCGGATATTTCGGCGCCCATAAGTATGTCTATGGCTCCTATCACGCTGACCGCTATTTCCGGCAGAGAGGTTCCTATGGCTACAACCGTTAACCCGATGAACAGGTGTGAGATCCCAAAGTGGCGAGCCACGTTCTCGAAACCTCCTACGGCTAATTGGGAGCCCAACCAAAGCCCCACTAAACCGAGCATCAAAAAGATGAGCGGTTCCATCATCTACATCAAGCCACCCTATCACGCGTTTGAACATATATTCCCCCTGACATCAATTTAAGTATTTATACCGATAAAAAAATTTATACCGATAAAAAAATTTATAAAGCTAAACGTATTGCTATAATGCAAATGAGTGACGAGGATGAAAAGCACCGTCTTCTCAGCGTGGTTAACGCATGATAAAAGGCGTTAGAACTTTTCTTCGAAGAATTAGATTGTATCTACAGATTACGCAAATGCGCCCCATTGCCAGAAGATACTTTATCAAGAACGGTTTTGACGGCTCAATGACACTGCTAGGTATTGTTGTGGGCGCTTGGGTCGTGAGAAACCCAGACCCTAAGATAATAGTCACAGCAGGGTTAGGGGCTTGTCTAGCTATGGGCGTGTCCGGCCTTTTCGGCGCCTACATGACTGAAAAGGCCGAGAGAAAGAGAAATCTTAAAACGCTCGAGGCTACCATGCTCACCGATCTCAGCGACTCAATACACAATGATGCTTCTCACTTTGTTTCTGTGTATGCCGCATTTATTGATGGTGCATCACCTATGTTGACGGCGGTGATTTCTCTTGTCCCCTTCATTCTCACGTTGACGGGTACGTTCGTCATCTGGGATGCTTACATTGTCTCGGTCATTCTCACCTTAATCACATTGTTTTCTTTAGGCCTTTATCTGGGGAGAATCGCGAAGGAGAACATTTTGTTATACGGCACCCAGACCGTAGCCGCCGGAATACTTACAATAGCCATAATCCTTCTTCTAGGCGCCATTTAACCTTTCTACCGACCAAATCGCCTTTAAGTGCAAGGTGGGCATCATGACAACAGATGAGAGCCGATGCGCATATAACGCAGATGTTTAAAGTTCGTGGGAAGTAGGAAAGATTTAACTACGGTCGCTAAGAACCTTTTCAGGCTTCTTAGAAAGTTTGACGATGAAAAAGTTGATATAATTATCGCGGAAGAAATAACTCTAAAGGATCTAGGCGTCGCGGTCATGAATAGATTGAGAAAGGCAGCAGGCTTCAACATAATAAAAGCATGAGATTGATCACCAAGCAACGTAGCCTGAACAATCTGTATGTTACGAGTGAAAGAGCAAGAATTTGGATAGTTTCTCATCCGCAGTAAACTTTAAAGTAAACATGCAATGAGGATAGCTGCTCCGCCAAGCAAGGACGAGAGAAAATAACCTGCTAGGACCCTTGGAATCGCTGTTCTTAATCTTTTCCTTTTCTTCTTTTCAGTCAAGTCTTTTACATTGTCGTCTTTAAGGAAGTGAGCGCATCGTTTCAAGATGATTTCAGGGGCTCCCTTTACATATGCAAATTGTTCTCCGCCTGGCGCGGAATGAATCGTCGTCATACGTTTCCTTTCGGAACTAAAGGGTATCTCGCCTACACGTGGAAACTGGCTGCTTGCTTCATCTTGCTGTATTCCGGCTTTGGCTGCAACCACAACCAGTGACCCTTCTGTAGGGTCTCCTACTATGCGCCATGCGTCTTCTTTTGTCAACCTCGCATTGCTAGAAAGGGCGCCGATCCTTAACAACAACATAAGATGAGGGTCTTCTTCAGGGTTGATAGCCTTGCCGTCTCGATAAAACTCGCCTCTCGGTTCGTAACCAATCCCCGTAACTTCCACTATCTGATCGTTACTGTAGATCTTACGTACTGTCATTTCATCCTTGGTTAGGGTGCCTGTTTTATCGGAGCAAATAACTGTGGTAGACCCAAGGGTCTCCACCGAAGAAAGCCGTCTAGTGATAGCGTTACGCTTTGCTAATCCCCGTGCCCCAAGGGCGAGGGTTACAGTTACTATGGCCGGCAATCCCTCTGGAACCGCTGACACAGCCAACGCAACCACCAAGAAGACTGATCCAACCAGTGGTTCCCCTCTAAAGCCTTCAAGCAAAAATATCGCAACACAGGCAAATGTAATGAGTACTCCCAACTTTTTTGCGAAGTGTCTTAGCCTAAGTTTCAGCGGGGTTTCTTCTTCCTCAATGGCTTGCACCATTTCAGCGATTTTTCC
>Ga0209991_10000958_pt1 | contig 12948 bp, 8 predicted proteins | sample ChitaG_FD_183167 | JGI IMG/M metagenome (GOLD analysis project Ga0209991, IMG submission 183167) | Deep subsurface microbial communities from South Pacific Ocean to uncover new lineages of life (NeLLi) - Chile_00310 metaG (SPAdes)... | ecosystem: Environmental > Aquatic > Marine > Oceanic >...
CGACGATGTAGCTGGGGGTGTAATACACGCCGCCCGCTTTCTTGACCTCTGGCTTCTCCTCGACCTTGGCGCGATGGGCGGGGGTCAGACGAATGACCTTGCCCAGGAACTGCTCGTACACCTGGCCCAGGATTTCGACAGGCAGCACTGAGAACTCGTAAGGGCAGCGGGGGTAGTAAAGGCCAACCAGGATGGGCTTGAGCACTTTGTCATCAATGACCAACGTTCTGGTCAGAGTGTCGGTCCGAAAGTCAAACAGCCCCGCGTTGTACTTTTCGTCGGCCCGCCGGTAATAGTCGCCCAGTCGGGCGTAGATGTGGGGGCCGTTGGTGAGCGCCAAGAGCTGCGCGTAATCCTCAATGCCCCGATCCTCGCACATGCGCAAAAAGATGATGCGGTCAATGGTGCGCTGCACGGCAAAGTTCAGTTCGTGAACCGATAGGTCTTTGTTGCGCAGGGCAATGTTGCGAGCCAGCGCATCGCGCCAGCTTTCGATCTCTTTGAGAAGCTCGGCGTCCACCTCGCTGGTACCACGCTTGCCCTTGATGGCTTGCGCATAACGGTCAAGCGAGCCTTGCTGTACCGACTCTTTGGCAAACACGCTGTAGATTTCGTCAAAGCGGTCGAGGTACTGGTCAAAGGTGAAGTACATCAGCCGTCCCACGCTGGCTTTGTCGGTGGCTCTGGGACAGCGGCGGCAGTCATAGACGGCAAACTCTTCAAAATCGGTGAGGACACCCAGAGGCAGCTTGACGCTCCAGGAGTAGCGGCGCAGTTGAAAGGCCGGGCCAACGTCGCCCTTGAGCGATACCGACGGCTTTTTGGCTTCCAGGAAGAACTTGCGTGCCCCTCCGATGCGGAAGGAATAGTCAGGCGCACGTATCTTCCCCGCAACGGTGATAGCGTCCTCGTGAATCACATCCTTGGCGTGCTCCCTTTGGGCCTGCACGTTGCGCACGTCCCAACCCAGGGCCTCGAAAAAGGGATCAATGAAATCAATGCGCACGTGAGCCTCTTTATAGCCAGCACGTTTGTAGAGATCCAGGTCACGGTCAAAAAGCTCGACCAGTTCCACAACCTTTGAAGGTACAGCCATCTTTTTCCCCTCTTGCAATGCATGTAACACTTCTACTGGGTTTCCTGCCTATGACGAGGTTGTCTCGTCTCTTGTAACCGCCATCACTTTCATCGCGCCGCAGCCGCGTCGCCTCCATTGAGTTGCTAGCGGCCCAGGACCCCCGCGGTATCCTTCCTTTCAGCAAGGCGCTGACAGGTCTGCGGCTTGGTAGGCGGCACAGTCTGACTTTAGATCAAATCTGACCATCAATCATATGGTTTTTTATAACAGTATGCATTCGCTGGAGTGTTTTCCAATCGTTCTTCACACAATCCTGCCATCTCAAACAGCCGACCAATATCTACCGGATCGCCATTTTCACCCTTTATGCTCTCATCGGCAATGACCCATCCTCCGGGCCTGACGACTCTTGCCATCTCATTGATTGAGCTTTGTAGTTCCTCCCAGCTATGCTGCATGTTGTAGAGAACATTCTGGCAGTATGAAAGAGCGAAATCACTGTCATCTAATGCATCTATTCCACCGGTCATGTCACCCACGATAAATTCCAAATTGTAATCATTGAAATAAGGGTTGCTCTCTCGGGTGATTCTCAGCCATTCTCGCGCATTTCGGATGTGTTCTGGATTCTTGTCGATCACTGTGACCCTTGTTGCATTCAGAGTCCACAGTAGAGCATAGGGTTCAGAGCAAGTCGGTGCCGCGACTGTCGCCAAGCCCCCGAAATCGGCAATGGTGTCCACTGAAGCCTGTAAGGGTCCTAGATATTCATACTTATACCTTAGGCATGCTCTGCCTACCACAGCCCAGCGTGCGATTTCTGGGAGTTTTTTCTCTGTACACCGTCTCTGCCTAATGTTGACTGCTCGGGGGAAATTCTGCAATTCGGCCTTGATGAGACTGGTGCGCTGGCTGAAATCGAGATTTTCCTCTATCCGAGTACTCCGTTCGTGCATACAAGTAAAGATAAAAACATCGTCCTCGTCATGTGTTCTATCTGGCCACACAGCGCAGACGTCAAGCCAGTCAGAGAATAGATACGCCCATTGACATATATCGTTAACAGAAACCCCCAAAAGCTTCGCTATTTCGGGTTTTGTCTTTAACTTACCTTGGTTGTTAGACATACCTCTGTCCCCTTCGAGTTCCGGCTAATCACAATCATATCAATCAGAATATCAACAACTGTCCGCCACCTGGGTGAAGCCCCGCCTAACTATAGCTGTGCCACATGGCAGCTACCTGTAGAATAAGGGACTGAGATCCACGCTTGCGCGTTTGCTCTCCAGCTTAGGAGCGATGTAGCTCCTCCCCGCGGCGCTTATCGCAATCCTTTTCTCCCCCGCTTTTTGGTTTGGCTAAACTGTACACTCAGTCTGGCTTGTAACTTGGTGTTCAGTTTGTGCACGAATTCGTCCTTGTTGGGTAGGCCGGGGTTGTTTCGCATTGCCTGGTACACCTCGTCTACGGTGGTCGAAACGAAACGAGTTGCTAGGCGCGCTCCCAAACGATAGCTTGAGCGCCCTGAGCAGGGTGCTCATCCCCCCCCAAGCAGGGGCAGCTACTTCTTCTTGGCCAAGTATCCCTCTCGCTTCCTCGCTGCCAAAGACACCTTGCCGCTCGGTCCATCTCCTCTCGCTACGGAAACGGCCACCTTGTTTCCCATTGCTTTCACGATCTCGGCAACGTCACTGTGGGTGAATCCTGGACACAGCAAGACTGAGTCAATGTTCTCCTTCTCGACGAAATCTCTGCAAACCTCTATTGACTCTGCCTGATTCCTCACAACAACAGAAAAAAGCTGATACATCCCTGTGGCGATAGCACTCCTATGCTTCTCCTTGTCTGCATCAGGAGCATGGGCCAGAAAGAGTACCTTGAATGCCATTGTTCCTCCTTGTTTCACATCAACTGAGAGTAGGATTCAATAACCAGAACCCGCACCGTAAGGATTGCAGTTCGTCTTACACTGGATTGACAGATGGCGTCCTCAGGGATTGCCCAGGCCGGTTATACTCCCAAGGCCCAAGATGCTCTTCTTGCCCGTGGGAGTGCCGTAATACTCCACGTTGCCAAGACCGGCAACAAGTCGAATCTCGATTAGGCGGTTGGGCTCAGCGGTTGTTAGGCGGCGGCATCTTGAAAACATCACTGGCTCGGTTTCCGAACCCAAATCCATCCTTCTTTCTTTGCAAGCTGTATATCGTCTGGCTCAATCACTTCTCTGCCCAGGAAATCTACCCCGGCCAACACACAAATAGCGGCATCCAACGCATCATCATTTCTTTCCATCAAAGTTGTATCATGGGGCAGACTGATGTGCTCCTGCAATTGCTCCAAGACCGCTTGACGCCCAGCCCGCCCAGCTTTCCCTTTGTACCCCGGGGCTTTGATCCCACACACGGTGAGCGTGGCAGCAGGATAGACCTCGATAGCACAAGTGAATGGTGTTCGTACAGGCTTCCAGGCCAGTGGAATCGCCTTGCTAGTCAGACCACGTAACCCATGCAATAATGCCAACGCTGCATGAGCCGTGCGCGCTATGCGATCAGCGCCAACGTCGAGAGACTGTTTGCCGATCTTATCTTTTATCACTCGGTCTGTCATGCGCCGGAACATCTCGTTACGTTCGATTTGGATCGGTTCCCCAGCTTCATGAAGACCGAGGGCTTGCCCAAGAGCGGCAGGCCAGCCCAATGGAGCGTCCAATGCTATCAGAGTGGAGGAACCACCAGTTACCCAACCCGCAATAGTCTCAGAGACAGAACTCACCATTGAACCAACGGTGACTTGTTCAACGTAGGCCTCAATGCCATCGAAACACCCAAGAGCAAGCCCTATTCTGTTCTCCTGTGTAGCGCAATCAACACCGACAATCGTTACAGTCATTTGGTTCACTGCTCCTCCTCGAGCTCCAAGACAAGCCACCGCCTAGCAAGTGATTGTACGGAATCTTTCCGCATAATCCGCCGAATCAAGCGTTTATACGGACATGCGTCCTACTCCCGGCGTCCTCAAGGATTGCCCAGGCTGGTTACAGTCCCAAGGCCTGAGATGTTCTTCTTGGCTGATTGACGACTGAGTGCCGCCTACGTTAAACCAACTCCTAAAACGCTTACAATGTGAATAAGCTGTACTGGAGTCGCTCTCCTTCATATTCTCGCTTAAGCCGATACAAGTATTGATCAACTTCTTTCTCTAGCATTTCTGCTTCTTCTTTGGTAAGAGTCGATACTTCAGAAGTGCGCCCCACTCCCAACTGATGGAATGAATTTCCCATTCGAATTCCGCCACCCCTTGTCAGCCACCAGCGATCGTGAATAGGCGACTTTTTCGACTTGGTGCCGACTATGATTATATCTGTCTCGGGAGGCTCTTGATCCAATGAAATATCAAAACGCCAATAATCACGATAAGTATCCTCCCAAGGCTTGGCAACCTCTCGATGATGCTCCTGACTGGTAAGAATTTGAACCTTGCACAGCGGATTTACTGATTGAAGCAACTGTAACACCTCCAAGTCCTCTGGGCCAAAATAAGCATCACATATCTTGAGATAATCCCTCACCTCGTGCTCAAACCAATCTCTCAAAAGCCGGATAACCTCTTCTCGATCTCCAGCCCGAACCATCCTGTACTTGCTAGCAGATGATTGAGACCCAAGCATTTTAGCCCGTTTTAACTGCTCTGAAGAACGAACTGCCATTTTCGCAGCCAGCTGGGCACCTAACAACGCCGCATCATACATTGGGCGAATGTACGTCAGTGCCTGATTTGTATTTGCATAACGTATCTTCGCGTTCTCAATCACCCATGCTAAGATAGGATAAGATTGTCTGAGAGGAAAACCGGCAGCGATTTCAACAAAGTCTCGTGTATAGTCAATGTGGAATGACGTGATCTGACCTGCGTTTAAGCGTCCCAAAAGCATCCAGGCTGCTTGGGGGTACATTGATTCAGGTGAGGACGTTAGGTCCTGACTTATACCATCCCGATTCGCTATGCTTTTCCTTAGACTCAGAATTTCTAGTCTTCTTTTCAGGTTTGAGCATGTTTTAGTTCTAGCTGGGTCATCGTCTAGCGATGCAGCAAACGAGGCGGCCAAATCCTCACCGCCTAGCGCATCAGCAAGATCAACCAAGCGCCTTTGGACGGGATACAGATCAGGATCGTCACTTTCTACAGCGGATTCCATTGCTCGCTTGACACACTCTTTTGCACGCCCAAGGTTGACACGCCTAGTTACAGAGGCAACAGATTCATAATGTTGAATTCTGTCTAAATTTGTTGGTATCTTTTCAATGATCTCAAGAACTTCATCAAGAATTTGATTACACCTGGTTGCTTCCCTACTAGGCATAGCAACAGCAATCCTAGACAAAACGGTTGCTTGATCTGCAAGGTTAGGAATACTGTTATGCGCCAAATCAATCAATTCAAGCCATTCATGCGTTAGCGTGTTCTTCATGCGATTGATCTGTGCCTGAGCAATGATTTTATAACCGTCGTGTTTAATATATCTTGGATTGGGGATTTTTGAATCAATCACCTTTTTCAAGATAGCCACAATATGACGTTTTTGCTCTTGCGGGAAACTCTTTCTCCGACGTCGATGAACAACACTATCTGCGATACATTCAATGAAATAGTAAATCATAAAATCGGAGTCCATCAGTTCAAGCAAGTTGCACATGTCTATTATTTCTTCATAGATTGCATCGTAACACATCCCTGGTGAAGCATCATAGGGCTCAGAAATAGGTTGTTTGCGAAGAAGGAATAGGCAAATTCGAGCGTAAGCAGCATCCTTATCGTAGCATGATAACCCTGAAATTAGCTCAAGAGCTGTCGTTGGATGAGCACAATATAGTGCTGGGGCTGCGGTGACTATAGTTGTAGCCCGGTACTCCGCATCGTCCTCGGGAATATTCTGTAGGAGCGGTCGAACATGTTCAGATACAACGCGCTTGCAATTCTCCAATCGTTGGCTTGTGTAAAAATGGAGGGCTAACTGCGCCCATAGAGCTGCACGTTCCCCAAACGATGGTACATAATTGACAAGTTCAGCCAAAGAAACCATGTCTTCTTCTGTGTCAAGGTTTCCGGGCAGTAAACCGCTATATGCTCTGATAGCAAGCCGAATACAAGCTAAATAAGTCAGAGCAGTGGTACCAGCGTCCAGTAAAATCTCATCTCGGAGTTCCTCAGTTAACTCTAAATACTCTCGTGATGTTTCCGGTGAGCTTGAAGCCAACGCACTCACGATCTTGAAACCAGTGTCAATTTTGTGCCATCCCACGTCAATCGCTTGCCAGGCCTTCTGTAACAGAGATAGCAATTTATTTGCCAGAGGGGCGTGTTTTTCATACTTCGCCAACAAAGGATGAGCAAGACAACATGCTTGACATCGCAAGCCTGCGTCTTGAATGTCCTCTATTCTGCCAATAAATGGTAACACTTCTGCAAGTGTGGAGTCCGATAGCTCAGACTCTTGAGAAAGTCGCTTAAGTATCCTGACAATAACTTGATCTCTTAATGCTAAATCAACAAAATGCCCTACAACTTTTCTTAGAAAGATCAGGTCTATTCTGTTTATTGGTAATTGGATAGCTGATCTCGCCAACGCAATAAGTGCCCAATCTCTTCGGGGCTCCGTATTCAGCTTCAACGCTAACTCAAGTGCTAAGTTTGGCTTGGTTTTTGATAACGCTCTGATAATGCCACGAGCCACTTGATAATGATCTGCCGTAGCTCTTAGTAGCTGCTCTGTACTTGCCTCAAAATCACCTTCAGCTGACGTATGTATCCTATCTTCTCTCCCTCCGTCAACCTCAAGTAACTTCTTAGAATCTATGCCAGGTAAAGCCGCCACCAGTCGAGCTAGACAGGCCGTTTTTACAGCAAGGTCTTCTAAATCAAGGGTGTACAGGTAAATCTCAAAAACCCGGTTTCGAGCAGCGTCAAAATCATATTTACTTTCGGTCTGCGCAAGTAGCAGTTGTAATCGAATGTAATCCTCCGTAGGCCCCAAACGCTCGACAAGTCCCAACTGACCATCAAAACCTCCGACCAGTTGCCTCGCTTTGGATTCATCGGAGATAAAAGGGAGTGGTGAGGCTATCTGGCGAAGGTCACGCGCAGGGACATATTCATCTGGAGACATGTTAATTGCGAGATTGAATGCGAACTCAACCACCTTAGCGGCATCTTCTCTCTCTCTATGCTTCATAGCCCATCGACGCAGCAGATACAAACGATCTTTGGCTTTCGCGTTCTTTTCAACTTCCGCTATGACTTCATGAGCAGAATACTCTTCGAGCATAAGAGAAGCTTCGATAGAAAACCGACGCGCCTGGGGGTCCTTAATTCGCCCACGAACATTCTCAAAAGCTTCGGTTTTTTCCTCATCAGCGCCAAGGGCTGCAACAGAAAGTTTCGCGAGAGCCCAATCAAGTCCTTTTTCTTCGGCCTCGGCACCAGTAGCTTTTTCTACAAGCTCAATAGCAAGTTCCTGGTTAGAATAAACTAGATCACAAGCTATCTCAATAGCCCGATCACCCAAAGAGTATTGGTCGATCTGGTTGTACAATTGACGAATCTGTTCCTGCAATTCCGGCTCAGGCGATAAACCCTGTTCTCGCTTTGCTCTAGCAATAACAGCTAACAAATGAAGCCGATCCTCTTTTAACACCGTGCTCTGCGCGAGAGCGAGAGCGGCCTCATAATCATTCAAAGCCATTCGCGCCTCAATCTCAGAACGCCATATCTCTGCCCCGTCCAGTTCTACTATCGCAGATCTTTGTAGACTAAAGCGCATCAAGTGTCCATCTTTCTTTTCTCTTCGAGCTGCACTTACCCCTAACTCTGCCCTCTGTTTCACAGGTACCAGCGACTGGTTGTATTCCAAGATTTTGACAAAATTGTCTGGGGATAGATAGTTGAGAAGATCGCCAAATCTCCCGGCTTGTTCCAGACGGTCAGGTAAATAATCAAGACTTGCGCGACTTCCCGGCTCCCTGAGCAAATCACTTATGATATAGTCGTTGACCCTTCTTCGCAGATGCCGAAGCCGATTCTCAGCATACTTACGAACCGTCTCTGACACGAAGCTAACCTCATTACTCTCTGAATCCACCACTACAAAGCTTAGACCACGCACGAGTTCCAAGACCCTTGCTTTCTCCAAATCTAGGAGACGTGCTATACCGTCAATCGAGTGAGAACAACTTCTTCGATCATGCGCTATAATTGCAAGCAGAGTCAATTGCTTTTCATTATCGCAGTCAACTGCGCGCCACTCATAATCAAACAAATCAGGCAATCTATCAGACATACCTTCAACAAAAGTCTGTATATCAACACCTGACTGCAAAATCCGCCTGACACTTGCCAAATTGCCGGGAATTCCTCTGAAGGTCTTGCGTATTTCCTCAATCGATTGTAAATCTGGACCGAGGTCCTCAAAGTACTCTATAGCCTGACTTAATGAAAACGACGATAGTGGGAAAGGTTTTACGGAGACCCCTTTGGGGATATAAGCAGATAAATGCTCTGAATCCCCAGAAAAAAGAAAGTGAAAACCAGAGAACCCTAATGGCAGCATGTCCAATACAAGTCTTAGAATCTGAGAACCCCCTTCGGGAATATCAGCCAATCCATCAACCACAAAGTAGAAGGTCTCTTTACTATGTCGAGCCCGTTTTCTCAGTTTAATCAAACGGTCACGCAAGAAAGTGTCATCAGCCTCTTGCATTGTTTGGAGCTCTGCTTGGTGGAGCGCCCACTCAAGCTGATTGCACAGGTCAAAGCGCAGCACATCTGGATCATACGCCAAACGGCTCGTCGGCCTAATGAACAGTGAGAACGCACAATCACAATACCTCCTAATGAATTGCGCCAAAAGGATGGTCTTACCAATGCCCTCTTCCCCCTCTATCACGACCAGTTCATTGCCTTGCTCAAAAAGAGTATCAATCGTATCCAAGATGTTTTCACGATGGATCTCAGGCATGGGAAGTTCAGGAAAGCTTTGACAAGCCATTGTTAGATCCATGACCTCTGTCTTAGTCATTTTCAATTCCTCCAAAACACTCGGGAACTCAGCCAGTACCCGGCCACCTGGCAGCTATTCCATTCCACCGCGCTGCGCACCCCAACTATAGTTGTGCCATATGGCAGGTACCTGTAGAATAAGGAACTGAGATCCACTCTTGAATGCCCGACACCATCTACCCCCCGTTCAGCACAGCCTGGAGCAGCCGCGCCTGAATCTCCTGCCCCGCCGCGACCTCCGCCGCCAGCGCGTCGCACAGGGCCAGCAGCGCCTCGACTTTGGCGACGATGCGCTTTTGTGCTCAGTACATCGAGGAGACTCCATCCGTCAGATACAGCTCCGCGCGGATCTGGCTGTGCGGCCATCCCGCGGCGCTTATCGCAATCCTTTGCTCCCCCGCTTTTCGGTTTGACTAAACTGTACACTGAGTCTGGCTTGTAACTTGGTGTTAAGTTTTTGCACGAATTCGCCCTTGTTGGGCAAGCCAGGGTTGTTTCGCATTGCCTGGTACACCTCGTCTACAGTGGTGGAAATGAAGAGGCTTGGGAATCGGGCCAGCGATATCCTTCTTTCAGCAAGTCGCTGACGGGTCTGCGACTCGGGAGGCGCCTGAATCATCTTGATCCAGATCAATACAACTTATGAGGAGACGTCCCAAATTGGTGACTCGACTGTACCGCGTCTTGATCATTCCTGTTTGAAAGTCGAACTCAGGCAACTCACCACTTCTGGGCTTTTTGAATTGGGTTTGGATGAGACCCAAACGTCTCAAGTGCTCTCGATACGTTTTGTAAACTGCTGCACGGTTGATCTCTTCCTCTGACGAGCCTGTAACAATAAAAGGGGGTTGCAGTACATCTTTGTGTTGTTCCCAGAAAGCACGTGATTCATCACCAACGCTAAAATAATACGATTGGAGTATTATGATTTCAGCATCGTTCAGTTCGTCAAGAATTGCCAAGATTCTCTTCTGATGGATATAGGATGAATCATCTCTTGATAAACTGTTCTTGAGTAAGGAGGCGATGTACTCCTTTCGTTCTCTGGTCAATGCTCTGGAGGCTTGGCGCATGCCATCCTCGAAAAGATCTATGAACTCTTGCGTCTGCATCTTTGTCTTGAGCACATCAGCTTCAATAGAGCGCACCTTTACATCGAGTATCTCCAAGAATTCTGCAATCCGATCAATTCTCTGATTTGGTATGATTCTTCCAACAATCTCAGCTACGGCGGAGCCAATGTAAGGCAGGGCTCCAAAGACACCTTTGGCAATTACAACAGCCAAGTCAGTCCTATCTTGGCCTATGTTGACTTTCTGTGCCATTAATCTTCTCCTGAATAGCTAGAAATCAGCCACTAATCAGCCGACTTTTCTTATCGCAAGGGCGATTCACGAACGGGCACCAGTGTCTCTCACGGACGTCTTGAGCCTCTGCTGAACGGTTCTCAATTGGGTATCCAAAGATCTCTGCTGGACGGTTACCTGTGCTTCTCGTCATCTAGCTTTTTCCTCCCATAAGCTCCTTCCAAATGGTGCGAATTTCCAGCGCTGAATGTCCGCTCTCCAACAGCCAACCTAAAGTCGTGCCACATTGCCGGCAAAAGGTTTCGCTGTCATTGGTGTCAATGGCTTCCAACGGTGACCAGGCAGCGGCGGTGTCCTGAGCCCCGTCGAAGGGTTGTCGAAGGGTTGGCGCATCCCCATCGAGAGCAAAAACTAGAATGCTATCGTGCTTGATCGCGTTCAAGTTCCTGATGTGTACTGAGATAGGATGTTCCGAAAACACGATGTAGACGTTCATCAGTCTGAAGTCAGCACTTTTGAGGGCCATGGTAAGTTCTGCCCAGGCATTAGGATCCCAGTGATGGAATGTAAACACCATCCGTCCTGTGTGACGCTTAAGCACACGCCCACATTCAGCGAAAATGCCTGCCAGCGCGGTCATAAAGCTGCTGCTACCGTCGGTTGTTCTGGCTGCAACAGCACTATGGGCTTCGTTGTAGGTCCAGTTGACTTCATCAGGAAGCAAGCGCGCCAGCCACACCCGGAAAAAAGCGGCCAGGTTACTATATTGCACGCTGTCATAGTAGGGAGGATCGGTCACGATCAAATCTACCGAATGATCGTCAATTGGCAGGTCGCGTGAGTCGCCGTGAATGAGCCAAAAGGCTTGACGACCAGTGGTCAGCTCAGTCTGGTCAAGAACCTCAATGCCCCCATCTTCTTCTCCTGGTATCTTGATCAACTGGCTTTTGCCATCTGGCCCAATCTTTCGTTCCACTGGTGATACGGCCCATTTGCGGCCACGTTCGATGCGATCACGAAATAGCAGTTGCAGATTGCCAGAAGACTTCTGGCGGTTGATGGGGTTGTTCTCCAAAGCGGTGTAGGGAAAAGAATAAGCGTGGAGGGCGAAAACATGCCGAATAGCGCCTGGCCGCCGTTTGTACCAGCCCTTGTAACCACAGAGCATGGAGTTGAACTCAAGTGAGGTGGATACAAGCAAGCCCAGGTTGAGTTTTATCACACCGTCATAATCGCGCAATTGTCGAATGGCCTGGTGAAGGTAAAGCAATTGACGAGATGAGAAAACATCGAGATACGAGTTGACGTTGCGCTTTATCAGATCAGCGGATTTAGGGCCATCTTGCACAGTGAAATCCTCTAGCGCTCCAAAGTCTAGTCCGTCCCGCAGCATTTCAGCCTGGTCAATTCGCGCCAAATCAGACTTGGTAGCCGAGCGAAAAAACAGACCATGCTCAGGACAGGCTGCCACAATCGCAATCGGCACGTAGCGAGCGTAATACGGCACATCGAGCAATTCCTGATATTTCAGCCCACAGACTGGACATGCCTTTTCGGCTTTGGTGATCAGGCGCGGGGTCTTTGTTGAACTATCGGGACAGCTTTGGCTGTCGGTGATCTCCCAACTCTCCGGCCAAATGCGGATCTTGCGGTCGGCCTCGTGGCGCAGATCGTATTGGTCAATCTGTACAACCTCTCCACAGGCACAAGATTTGCGCAGGCCGTGGAGTGTATACTGAAAGTGCAGAGTCTGCTGGCAGGTTGGACATTCGGTTTGGAAATAGTGCCCCAAATCGCGATGTAGCCCGGCAAAAAACTGATTGAAAGCAGTCCGCAAATCCCCCAAAGCTGCTTGAGCGAGTGTGGCTCGAACCTGTACAACTGGGATCGGATCTATGTCTGCCCCGATAACATTCGCACCCAACCGGATTGCTTCGTGAAGGGTTGTGCCACCGCCCATCATTGGATCGAGCACGATTTTGCCCTCTAGCCCCCCAGGCGCATAGTAGTCACGGCGTTTAGCGTTGGGCACAAATTGCTTGAGTATAGCGCGAAAAGTGGAACCGCAGCGCCGCGCCCACCATTTATGCAGATACGTATTGGGGCGGAAGAGATGCTTATTGTACACTTCGAGCCGGGAAAGCTCATCAACGAACTTTTCGGGAAAGGAATCATCTATCACGAGGCTGTGCTCTGTTTGAGGGGCGCGGTATAGCTCGTCAAAGGCCAACTGTCGGGCCTCTCGAATGACGCGATTCGTTGGGGATTCAACTCTTTCAGTCATTACCAGTTTCCTGTTCGGTCAGGTGCTTCTTGTCCACGAGCCGTTGCTCCATCGGGATGGTTGGTCGCCGCGTGGTGCATTTAAGGCGCGGGGCACGTTTCCTGTCTCAGTTGCCTCAAGTATAACGCAAGATGGTCAGTTAGGCAAGAGAGAGCGATCCAGACTTCGGAGGTTTTCAGACGCGATTTCGCCAGCAAACCAACCAGACAATCAAAGTGACTTTGCCA
>Ga0209991_10000960_pt1 | contig 12931 bp, 16 predicted proteins | sample ChitaG_FD_183167 | JGI IMG/M metagenome (GOLD analysis project Ga0209991, IMG submission 183167) | Deep subsurface microbial communities from South Pacific Ocean to uncover new lineages of life (NeLLi) - Chile_00310 metaG (SPAdes)... | ecosystem: Environmental > Aquatic > Marine > Oceanic >...
GATAGGAACGCTACAGTGCATGTTCAAACATCGAGCATATTTCCTGCTTCCCAGGGACTTATATAGCCTGCTTATATTCCCATCGCACAAGGGATTGGCTATGGTGTCGCCGTTTACACTTGCCGCCGTCCCTATTCTATATATCATAGCGCGCAACGGCACCATTATAATCCCGCATCTTGTGGCCACTATATTGGCTTTTGCCCTGATGTTTGGCATATTGATGCTCTTAAGAGCCAGGCTAATGAAGCCTGAGAAGGGAGCGGAGAGAACCTCAGTGCTCTCCATATTCAAGATAGCACATTATGTCCTGCTCAATGAATACATCATATTGTTAGCCTGGAGGGACTTTCTGTTTGGCAAACATTCCGTGTTATGGGAGAAAGCGGAATCAACAAGATAAATGAGATGCACATAGTGTGCCTGACTTGCCGGATGGGGCCTGTCGCCGACCGGGCGGGGTTGAACTCCACCCGGCTGAACCAGTACACCTGTGTGGATTAGGAGACTCTTGGTAGATGAGGGCAATCATATTAGTAGTGTGGGTAAAGGTAGCAGAATTGGAGGCATCAGCGATAAGCCGAAGTGTCTCCTGGAGATTGCCGGAACTTCAATACTGGAGAATGCCCTGACCTGTTTAAGTAAAGAAGGATTCCAGGAGGTCATTTTGGTTGTAGGCTACCAATCAGAACTCGTCAGACAATTCGGCGATAACTTCAGGAAGATGAAGTTGATTTACATCAACAACCCTGACTATAAAACGACAAATACCATGTACAGCCTGTATTTAGCTCGCCAATACCTTTACCAGGGGTTTGTTTTCCTCAATGGGGACATCTTCTTTGAGCAGCGTGTTTTGCAGCGCCTTTTGAAGGGTGCGGAGGACTGCTGGGCAGCAGACAACTTCAAAGAGTTTGATGGAGCGATGCTCAATGCTGCCGACACAGCTAGAATAACTCAAGTCGAGACTATTCGCGAAATATCTACCTTGCCAGGGAGGTACAAGTCTGCCGGCATGATAAAGATTTCACCAGAGCTGGGAACTAAGCTCGCCTCCTGGCTCAGTGAAGATGTTGAGAAGGGCTACACCCATATCTATCACGACCCGTGCTTGCCAGGAGACTAGACAAGCATCTCATTTATATCTGTAATGTTTACGCCTTGAAATGGATTGAAATAGATACTGAAGAGGACTATAGACGAGCACAAGCGATTTTCGGTTAAAACCAAGGCTTTATTAATGCTAAACAGGATTAGAAATATTTACACTGAGAGACCTAACGAGCATTTCCTGAAGGAGAAAGATAACTGGGCACCTCTAGTTTTTGGGCATCCGTTTAGCATACCACTACTAAGGTTAATGCAAAAATTGCATCTGAAAACCCACCCCAATGTCATCACTCTTGCCAGTTTCCTCCCCATCCTCGCCGCAGCCTACTTCTTTTTTTGTGACAAGCTCCTGATTGGTGCATTTTGCTATCTGGGCTATTTCATCGTTGATGGTCTCGATGGGAAATGGGCTAGACTTACCGGCAGAACATCAGAATTAGGTGAAAAGCTGGATTACTATCTCGGCGCCCTGGGTAACCTCGCCATGTACATTGGATTATGGTATAGCCAGTATTACCTGGCAGGCGACTGGCTTACAGGTGCCGGCATCATCGCTGCTCATTATATTATCGTGGTTGCCATGGGCATATTCATCCGGCAACCCCACTACAAGACAATCTTCCCGAAGGTTCGCTCATACTATTCTCCTCAAGAGGAAGGCTTTGGAACTTTCTTTGTGGCACCACTATTCAACGTGGTTACCATCCTGTTTCCCCTGCTGGTGCTGTTCCAGTTTATTTCATTCGTAATACTTCTTGTCAGGCAAAAGGAAAGACCAGATGTTAGAAAAGGGATTAAAGGGTTGCTTAAGACATGAGGGCGGGCATAAATATACCAGAATCGGGGGACTGCACTGAGTATGAGGATATTGCAGGCAGCCAAAGCTTACTATGCGTAGGAAGAGGGCGACGCATGTTCATTACCAGGCTCCTGTAATAGCAAAAAAACGAATCAAAGTCTTCGGCGAATTATCCGGCTTACAGTTGACTTTGCCAGACAACACCTACTCCTCATCCGGAGGCCGTTTCTTTACCTTGGACTCCGCCAGGTATTGCTCTATCACCTCTTTCGGTTCCCCCATGGCAGCCATGACACCCCTGTTGAGCCAGATTACCCTGGTGGCAAACCTCTCGATAGTGCCCATGGCGTGGCTCACCAATATCACCGTTCTCTCGCCCATAATCCGGTTCATCTCAGCCTCGGCTTTCTGGCGAAATGCGGCATCGCCAGCGCCCATAATTTCATCAATCAACACAATGTCCTTATCGCAATGTATGGCAATGGCGAAGCCGAGCCGTAAGCGCATGCCGGATGAATAAGTCCTCACAGGAATGTCTATGAAATCACCCAGTTCGGCGAATTCGATAATGGCGTCGCTCATTCCGTCTATTTGCTCCTTAGTCAGCCCCATCATGATGCCGTTCAGATAGATATTGTCCCGCCCGGAAAGCTCCGCATTAAACCCGGTGCCCAGCGAGAAGAGGGTGGAGACCTCGCCACCAACGGAGACTTTGCCCTCGTCGGGGGGATAAATTCCAGCTATCACCCGCAGCAGGGTGCTCTTCCCCGAGCCATTCCTGCCGATAATTCCCACGGTTTCCCCACGCTCCACGGTGAAGCTTACGTGCCTGAGCGCCCAGAACTCGTCGGTTGGCCGCTGCTGGTTGTGCGACCTCTCGAAAAGAAAGGTGAACGCCCGAGAGCGCCGGCGCTTCTCTATCCGGAACTTGATTCCCAGGTCGCTGACGTTTATCATTCTATATTGACTTCACCAGCTTGTATTCATCGCGGGAAAAGTACCACAGCCCCGCCAGGAATGCTATGATAGCAACTGCAGCGCCCCACAGGGCATACTCATTGGGCGGCGCCCCGCGGATCACCACGCTCTTGTATGATTCCATCAGCCCGGCGAAGGGGTTGCCCAGCATGTACAACATAGTAAGCCTTTCGGGCACCATTCCCTCGACCGAATATAGAATAGGTGACAAATAGAAACCCAGCCTGATAAGGAACTGGATGATATTGCCCAGGTCCGAGAGGTAAGTGCCCACGACAGCGACTAGTAGGCAGGCTCCCACGGTGCCTACAAACTGGATGAGCAAGAGCAGCGGCAGCCAGAGTATGTTGGCTGTGAACGATGCTTCGAATATAAAGAGCATGGGCAGCAGAATAGCGAAGCCGAAAAGCCAGTCAAAAAAGCCGATAATAATCCCGGACAGTGGCAGTACGGCCAGGGGAAAACGCACGCTCTGTATCAGCCCCACTTTTGAAGTTACGGAGGTAACCGAACGGCTCAGCGAAGAGGTAAACCATCTCCAGGATAGCAGGGCGATAAAAAGCAGCACCGGGAACTGGGGACCACCTCGTCCGAATATATAGTGCACCAGGACAATATAGACGAGGAGCAATAGCAAAGGGTCGAGGAAACTCCAGGCAAAGCCGAGGACCTTGTTCTTTTTCTCAGCCTTCATCTGGAGCTTGACTATATACCACAGCAGTTCCCGTCTCTGCCAGATGTTTTTAAGTTGTTCTATCATCGAAGCGATAGCTCAACCTCCGGTAAATCTCCAGTAGTTTCCTGGACTCCGTCTCCCAGTTGAATATCTTAGTCGCCTCCAGGGCATTCCTCCTCATTGTATCATATTGCTGCTCAGCAGCAAGCCGCGTCCGGGTCGACAACACCGGAGAGTAGATTGACTCCAGGCTCCCGTAGTGCGACCCTTCAGAGTCGTGTGTTTTTGTCGTTCTGAGTCCTGATCTATCCGAACGAAGAAATCCAGCAGCTCCAGGCTGAAGCCTCATACCACATTCTTAAATACCCTCTTGCCACATTGTCTGTGACTCGACCCCAACGCCTTCCATTTTTGAATTTTGATTTGTCATTTTTTATTTTGTCCATTGCGAGCCTCGATCCATCAAGGCGTGGCAATGATGGTGCAAGTGTCTGATAGGCTGGTACAGCAGATGGGAGTAGCATAGTAAAAGTTCAGGGCGGTGCACAGATATCTGGCCACATTCACCGCCCTCGTTCAGTACCTTGGAGACACTTCTGTATCTATTATTGCGTGGAGCGAGATTCCTCAATCCGACTATGGCAGCCTCCGCAATCTCGTGAGGCAATGACACGGAAGATTACTACCCAATGTTCAAACATACAAAGTGTTACTAATCTATCTGAACTAGATCAGTTATGGCAGCTCTCCGCTATAGAGAGTTGAGAGCCAGAGAATAGGATACCCCTTAATCAGAAGGTTGGAGTTGGAAGGTTAGCCAACACTTTCCTCCAGTATCATTGTAATAGCGCCTTTGGGGCATACTGCAGTACAAATACCGCATCCTTTGCAATAGTTATAATCAATCTCAATCTGATTCTTATTGCCCTTCTTTGTTATGGCTAAGTCGGGGCAAAGCAGTCGGCAGAGATCACAGATACGGCACCTCTCCTGGTCTACTATCGGTATATGTGTTCTTCCTTCCACCGGTGTTAGCCTATCGCCTTTCCTTATTTATCCCTATTTACCCCTGGTGTATTTGATGGGACTTCATTCTGCCTAGCCTAAATCCGATATCCACAGCTTTTAAATTCAGCTGTCTCAGCCTTTCTGGAATAATTTCCTCTATTGCAGATTTTAGCGCCTTTCTAGTAACCACGCCGGTCATTTCTACGGCTGCGCTCAAAATGATTACATTGGCAGCTATTCCTTTATTGAGTTCATCGATTGCTGCCCTGGTAGCAGGAATCCCTACATATTTCAAGCCTTCCATTTCCTTAGGAGCAAACCGCTCGTCATAAATGACGACTCCCTCACCATGTTTGACCCGTCCAATATATTTGTTATAAGCGGTCTGGTACATAGCAATCAACATATCGGCGGCAATGACGTAGGGAAAGATTGTTGGCTTACCCGATATCACCACTTCGGCTCGACAAGCTCCGCCTCTGGCTGCTGCGCCATAGGAATTCGTGCTGCTAACCCATTTTCCATCATTGAAAGCTGCTTGACTCAGCATGGTGCCAGCCAGGACAATACCCTGTCCTCCAAAACCACACAGTATAACTTGCTTAATCGGCGCCATTAGTGAACTCTCCGGTTATTATCTTACCCTTCAGTTCTTTTGGTGGTAAGTTCTTAGCCTTCTTCCTAGTGATGCACTTGTCCATTAGCTCCTTGATCATATCTACAGGAGTATCAAGTTGGTTGTGTCTGCCAAATTGGGTTGGGCAAGGTGACAGAACTTCGATGAAGCAAAAACCATTAATTTGTAATGCCTTCTTGATGCTGGCTTTCAGGGCAAAGGGCTGAGTTACCGAATATCTGGCTGCATAGGTGGCACCAGCAGCAATAACAAGCTTGCATAGGTCAAATGGTTGATAAGGATTTCCTTGAGTTGTTGTTCGTGTAAAGGCACCTGCTAACGTGGTAGAGCAAACTTGACCTCCGGTCATCCCATAAACCATGTTACTGGCACAGATGACAGTCAGGTCCATATTTCTGCGTGCGGCATGAATGAGGTGGTTTCCACCAATATCCGCCAAATCACCATCTCCACTGATAACCATTACCGTCAATTTCGGGTTAAACATCTTGGCTCCCGTCGCAGCGGGAATAGCCCTGCCATGCAGAGTATGAAGAGTATCAGCATTAAAGTGGGGGCTTGGTATCCAGCCAGCACAACCTATACCGGAGACGAATAACATCTCATCCATGTTTAACTCGAGCTCATCGATTGCTCTAAAAATCAAACCCATCAAAATCCCATGACCGCAACCGGGGCAGAAGGGGGTTGAAGTTAGCTCTGGTCGCAAATATTGTTCCATGTCCCTGGGCATTATAAGTGCCTCCTCAATTGCTCTATAATGGTATCAGGGTATATGACTTCTCCATTGGTTTGAGTAAATGAAACTACCTGGCAAGAGACATATTTCCTTACCTCTCCAGCTAGCTGACCTCTGTTCATCTCAGGAATAAATAACACCTTAGCCCTTGCTCCGATATCCCTTCCCAAGCCATCGGGAAAGGGCCACAGGGTTTTGAGCCTGAGCATCCCGATTTTTCTCCCCTCTGTCCGCAGGGCCTCAACGGCAAATAATGAACTCCTTGCCGTAAAGCCATAACTGATAACAACCACCCTGGCGTCTTCTAAATAATATTTCTCGCAGTCAATAATTCTTTCCCTGTTGTTTATTATTTTCTCATTTAGCCTTGAAACCAATCTGTCATGAACTAGAGGGTCGTCGGTTTTTCTGAAACCATAACTGTCATGCGTCGAGGAAGTCACCAGCAGCTTCTCTCCCTCACCAAAAGTGGGCATGGGCGGCACGCCGTCCCTTTCCTCAGTACCGAAGGGTGCTGCACCTGCTTTCTTCCTGCGGTTGAATATCTCAATGTCTTTCACTACGTCTATTCTCTCTCGCAGGTGGCCTATTGCTTCCTCAGTAAGTAATAGAACTGGAACCCGGTATTTCTCGGCAAGATTAAAAACATTAATCGTTTGTTCATATGCCTCTTGTACTGACCAGGGACAGATGGCTATGACCTGATAATCTCCGCTCGAACCCCACTTGGCCTGCATTATGTCTCCGTCTCCCACCCGTGTAGCCTGCCCCATGCCGGGACCTGCCCGTTGTACATCCACAACCACGATCGGTGTTTCTGTCATAGCAGCATATCCAATTCCCTCCTGCATCAAGGTGAAGCCAGGACCCGATGTGGCGGTCATGGCTTTTGCACCCGCCCACGATGCCCCAATAACTGAGCAGATAGAGGCAATCTCGTCCTCCATTTGTATGAATACACCCCCAATCTCATTAAACCTGACTGAAATCCTCTCCATGATTTCGGATGAGGGAGTAATAGGATAGCCTGCGTAATAACGACATCCTGCCCTAATGGCACCCTCAGCGATTGCCTCGTTCCCAGAAAGATAATATTTTACCATGGGGATGCCTTCCAGTTTATGAAATTGTGCAAAGCTCCCGTTATTAAATTTGTTATTTCTTTCATTTAGCATTGCTACTAGTCCAGAGCATCTTCAGCAAATGCCTATGGCATCCTCGATTAACTTGTTGCGGGAACCTCGAGTATAGTTATATTCTTTTTTCCTTTTCCAGCTCACTGTCTTTGACTAAGGCCCAGGCACTTGCAGCACCCACTTTGCCCGAACCAATAACCAGAACTTTCATGTTACTTCTGCCTTCTTTTTGCGTATTGGTAAGGTTTGCTGCCAGTTAATGTATTCCCCGCCTACGGCAAGACAATCTGCCCGTTTTGTGTTTTTCGGCGTCTTCAGTGATAGAAGTATATTGATTCAGTCGTTTTCGTACAAATCACTGCCGCCAAGATGTTATCCTACTCGTGAGTTCTTGTCAATACAGTGTTGTGCGGTATCCAAAGAAATCTTTGGACATCGCACAACAAGACCAGAATTGCTGTCTGGCTTGACCCAGGAGTTAGTATTGCGCCAAGCAGGTTCTCTTGCCTTACACCTCTAAAATCGTAATGCCTCAGGCCTCTGGTTTCAGCGGTCTTCCCGGCGAACGATGCATGAACTGGCTATCCTTCATCGCTGGCACACCGTTTACCAACATATGGACAATGCCCTCTGGCCGAGAGGTAGGAGCTTCAAATGTTGCGGTATCCCTCACCGTTTATGGGTCAAAACAGGTTACGTCGGCATAATAGCCGGGCGAAAGAATGCCCCTATTTTTGAGGTTCAGGCATGCATCAGTTCCTCCTCGTTCACTTCCATGTATGTTCCCTTGAATGTAGATGGAAACTCTGTAATCAAGTTGACTCTCATCCAACGTCACTAGAGCTTCATCCGGATTATCAGCAATGAATGATGCCAGAGCTACGTAATCGTCTAACCGTTCCAGCGTGGAACGGTCTGAAATGGCGAGCAGATATGTATTACGCCCTCCAGCAGATTTGCCCACAACATCAATCTTGATTCTGTCGCTGTCCTTTTCTATATCCCGCAAAACGGCACTTAGTTACGAATACGTTATATATCCGTCAACTATTTCTTCGGTAACTATTTTCTCCTATCCTGGCGTCCTCCCCGCACAAGCGTGGTCCAGCATTTTGCATCTTTTAATATGTGAACCAGATTTTTCCTGTGGCCAGGGATTGTATCAGGCTGTGACTGAACTCAACCTTTACCACTTTATTATCGGCAACCTTCAATATCAGGTCGGATAATTCAGGACCGCCCAAAGTAGGTTCACCGCCAGTTTCGAACGATATCCTTGCCTCACCATTTTGAGTTTTTATTTCTCCCTGCTCCAGCATAGCGATGCCGGCAGCAACTGTGCCCGTACCACAGCTAGGCTCTATATAGGTGTTCGCAGCGTTGTGTGGGAAAGTAGCTCGAGCCTGACCTTTGTCTTTGGGGTGCAGGTCATATATGGTAAAACTAAGGTCTCCAGGAGGATACTTTTTTTGCCACTCTTTCTGAAAGTGTTCCAGGATTGCCAAAGTATTTTTGTCCATCCGTTCCAAATTTACAGTCGGGTATTTGTTCGTTATCTTGTCAGCATTCATTACCAAAAACTGCCCTACCTTCATCCCTGACACACCAGCAACATGGACTTCTCTAATGCCTTCGCGATAACATTGTTCGCCATAGTGAGTCATATCAGTCAGCACTCGTTTGACTCCGCCTTGCTCTATCTCCACAGTGATGGGGATAAGCCCTACCCTTGTTTTAAGAGTAATCGTAAACGCCGGTTCAACGACCTGAATACCGAGATAAGCTGCTAACTGAGGAGCATCCACCAGTGCCCTGCCCAAGACTTGAGTCAGACCACCACACATTTCGATATATTCATCGTCAAACCGCCAGGTCATATTGACTTCCAGCACATTTTCTGTGTTTGCTTTACGTAGCAAACCCAAGTCCTGCCCCAGGTTGTATGGGGGACGGAGTGCAGCCAGTGCTATCTGGAGTTCCTTATTACTAGGTATATCACCCCACAATAGCACTATCTCATTGCCTCCCATGTGCCCCTTTATGAATGGAATTTCTATCCTCATCTTATATGCCTCCTAAACAATGGCACAACGGCCCAAGATTTTTTATAGTTTGCCGTTTGCTTTGAAAACCCTAGTTGCTCGCAGAAAGTATTATAACAAGCATAGAGAAATTATTCCTATCTATCCAGTAGCAAAACTAATCGCTCAAGCAAGCTAATGCGTAAAGCTATAGCCAAAGTGGCTGTGCATTACTTTGGTTTAAAATTGCTAAACTAGTTGGGCTACCCTATAATCTACAATCCAAGAAATTAGAGCTTCACCAATAAAACGAGGTTGGAGGGCAACATGTCACCAAACAGACGGGTTCCTTATCTGGAGTTCTTAGAGCAAAAACTTATGGAACAGATAATTGATGAGGCGTTCGAGGTGCTGGAAAGAACCGGGGTATTGATGGGAAATAAGGAGGGCGCCAAACTACTCGAAGATGCAGGAATGAAGATTTTGAGGCGAGACGGAAAGGGGTTAGTTATCTCTATTACCCGCAGCTTGGCAGAGAAAAGTCTGAGGACTGTGCCTTCTTCAGTCAAACTTTATGATAGAGATGGGAATGATAAGTCGGTCATCAACTTGGAAAAGGGTAACGACAAAGTGTATTTTGACCCAGGGTCTTCAGCACCTTATGTGTTCGACTACCAGTCGAAGCAAGCTCGAGAGCCAAAAACAAAAGACCTCGTGGATTTGGTGAAAGTAGCTGATGCACTTCCCAATATTGATGCCCAGATCCAGGATCGGCCGTGATTGCTTTCTTGCATCCTGTCTGGGTTTCGAGTAGAATGCTCCTATGCAAGCTGCGAAATGGAACAGAATATCGGCAAGCCAGGAGTGAAAAAGTGTCTGACTCGTTTGACGTTAATGAGATCCGTGCCCAGTTCCCGGCATTGGCACAAATGCATCACGAAAAAAGTCCCGTCGTTTTCCTTGACAACCCCGGAGGCACACAGGTACACCAGTCGGTCATCGACGCGACGACCGATTACTACTTGCATCACAACGCCAACGACGGCGGGGCGTTCGCCACCAGCCAGCGTACTAGCGAGATCTTGCATAAGGCACACGCCGCAGTGGCCGATATGCTGAATGCTGCGTCGCCTGACGAGATCGTCTTCGGCCCCAATATGACCACGTTGACCCTGGGCATCAGCCGGGCGTTGGCGCGTGAGATCGGTCCTGGGGACGAGATCGTCGTCACGCGGATGGACCACGATGCCAATATTTCTCCCTGGCTGCTCGTGGCCGAGGACCGGGGGGCGACCGTGCGTTGGGCCGACTTTGACGTCGAAGACTACACGCTGGATATGGCGAGGCTGGACGGGCTGATCAACGAAAAAACCAAAATCGTTGCTGTGGGCTATGCTTCCAACGCCACAGGCACCGTGCACGATGTAGCAACCATCATCAATTGGGCGCACGAGGCCGGGGCGCTGGCCTTTGTCGATGCCGTGCAGTACGCGCCGCACGGGCCGATCGACGTCCAGGCGCTGGATTGTGACTTGCTTGCTATGTCTGCCTACAAGTTCTTTGGTGGTCACGTGGGTGCGCTGTATGGCAGGTATGACTTGCTGGATCGGTTGCAGGCGTACAAGATACGGCCCGCGCCCAAGGAACCGCCCGGCAAGTACGAGACAGGCACTCAGAATCATGAGGGGATCGCGGGCACGTTGGCTGCGGTCAACTATTTGGCCGAGATCGGCGAAAAGTATGGCAGGGACTATGCGGATCTTTTTCCCAGCTTTTCGGACCGGCGATTGTGCCTCAAAACGGGGATGGCCGTGCTCCGCGAGTATGACCGCATACTGAGTAAAGCGATCCTAGACGAATTGGAGACGCTGCCCGGCGTCCGTATCCACGGCATTACCGACCGTGGCCGGTTGGAGGAGCGCGTGCCCACGGTGTCATTTACGTGGGAAGGTCATCATCCGCGAGATGTGGCAGCTTACCTGGGTGAACAAGGGATCTTTGTGTGGGATGGCAACTATTACGCGTTGGCGGTCACCGAGCGCCTGGGCTTGGAGAGCAAGGGCGGCATGGTGCGCATCGGTGCGGTGCATTACAACACAGTGGAGGAGATACAACGATTGGGCGATGCGCTGCGGGCGATGGCCTAACCAGCAGGAGCTTGACTGCACGAATGCAAAAGGAATCGCTATCCTTGCATCTGGGATATTTGCTTAAACCCGATGACTTGGTATTTTCTAACATTGAAGGCAAACCCATTGATCCTGGTGTGCTGAGCCATAACTTCGCCAGGATAGTCAAACAAGCTGGCCTGGACAATTTTCGCTTTCATGATTTGAGACATATTTTTGCTAGTCTTATGTTATTAAGAGGTGCCAAGCCAAAGGTTATCTCTGAAGCTTTGGGGCATGCCAACGTAGTCTTTACAATGGATGTCTATAGCCATATAATTGAGGGAATGCAATCAGATGCCATGGCGTTACTGGACGAGGTTTTACCAAAAGGTAAAAACGGCATACCTAAAAAGGCTATTAACGTCAAGTCGATGCATTATGTCATGTAGTAACTGAAGATTAGCTTCATGGGCCGCTAGCTCAATTGGTAGAGCAGCTGACTCTTAATCAGCAGGTTCAGGGTTCGATCCCCTGGCGGCTCACTTACTATTTATGAACTCTTTGAAAGACTAACATGAACGCAAAAGACAAGGAGCAAGCAGCAGAATTCAGGTCTCTTCTAGAGGAGTTAAGATAACAACTTCTTGCCGCGTCTGTTCATTTTGATACTTGGGTGCAGCTCTTCCCCACCGTACAGGTAGTAGATGTCATAAACCAGTACATAGGATTCTTCCAGCCTACAAGAGAAGCTCACCTCGACCGGTTCATCATTAAGGTTTCAAACGTCATCAGTAATGACGCTAGGTCCCCCAGCTTCCATAGAATCTTCAAAATGCTGGACAATAATCCAGCCTTAGCTTCAGGGGTTGATGTTCAATCACTGCGCAAGCGTTTGGAGCAACACAAGAAAGTTCTTAGAAGAATCAAGAGATACCGTAACAAAAGAGCCGCTCACTGGGACACGAAAGAACAGGCACAACGAAAACCCGTGCTGTTTGGCGATAGTAAGCGAATGTTAGAGGAGTTGCAAGACATATTCAATGAAATCGCAGGCGCAAATTCAGGGAACTTATGGTCATTCAAGTATAGCCAGCAGAGTGACACTTCCAGTCTCTTGAATGTCTTAAAGCTTTGGAGACAACTCAACCTAGTCACCCTCGCTAGAGAGGTCAAGATGGGCAAAATAGAGGAACTTAGTAGAGAAGAAACTAACTGGATGGTCAAAAAACAGGAGTTGCAGAATCGACGCAAGGCACTAGACCCGAAAGCAGCGAAGGTTAATTATGGTGAGAAATTAGAGCCTTGGGTATATACCCCGGAGAAAGTGGCTGAAATCGAAAAGGTTGATAATAAAATCAAAGAAGCTGATGCCAAGCTAGAAGAAATCAGGGAGAAGCTGATGCCAAGCTAGAAGAAATCAGGGAGAAGCTGAGAAAGCTTAAAAATTAGATTCTTTTGTAGGATTTCATAAACTTATGTTACCCCACATCATCCTCCTTGCAGCACAGCAAAACCGGTAAGCTTGCAAGCTAATTTAGCCAATGGAAAGTTGAGGCTGCGTACTCCAAAGAAAATCTTCGTCTCGGAGAGTTTTGAGATCGCGGGAATAGCCATCTATGATTAAGCGCATTAGACTTCCTCAAGCATTATCCTTCTTAAGTCAAAAAGGGCAGCATAAACTGCCTGTTGCTTTATCCTCGAGGGATTTCCGCGGAG
>Ga0209991_10000961_pt1 | contig 12923 bp, 8 predicted proteins | sample ChitaG_FD_183167 | JGI IMG/M metagenome (GOLD analysis project Ga0209991, IMG submission 183167) | Deep subsurface microbial communities from South Pacific Ocean to uncover new lineages of life (NeLLi) - Chile_00310 metaG (SPAdes)... | ecosystem: Environmental > Aquatic > Marine > Oceanic >...
TTATTGCTGGTACTTTCTTTTGCCTCTGTCGACAGGCATCGTGGCTGAAAGCTGGGAGATACCCGATACCGGAACCTTCATCTTCCACATTCGCAAGGGGATTCATTTCCATGATAAGCCCCCGGTAAACGGGAGGGAGTTGAATGCCGATGACGTGGTTTATTCCCTTAATCGGTTGTATGAACTCCCCACATCTTATCTAAATTACTGTTACCCAGTGGGGAACTTGCTTAGGCCAACATCGATAACGGCGCCTGATAAGTGGACGGTTGTTGTTAAGTATCCCATAATAGAGGCTAAAAGGGATATGGGGCATCATGATTTTCAGCGGATAGTACCGCGTGAAATGGTAGAGGAATGGGGAGACCTGCAGGATTGGAGAGCTTCGTGCGGGACGGGGCCATTTATGCTGGTAGATTATGTCCCCGGTAGTTCTGCGACCTTGAAAAGGAATCCCAACTACTGGCGCAAGGACCCCCTCCACCCGGAGAACACCCTACCCTATCTAGACGGCATCAACATGCTGATCGTAACAGATCCTTCTACCCGCCTGGCTGGGCTGCGGACAGGCAAGCTTGATTATCTGCCCGCTATTAGCTGGGAGGAGGCAGCGAATTTCATGAAGACCAATCCCGAGCTGGGGCAGCTAAAGTCCCTCCCGAACGCGTATTGCATACACATGAGGACTGACAACTCGGAGCTACCATTTGATGATATCAGGGTACGACGGGCGTTAGCCATGGCTATAGACAACCCGGCGATAGTCGAAGATTTCTATGGTGGTAGCGCCGAGCTATTAACTCATCCGCTACAGCCCTGCCCGGAATTTGTCAATATATTCACCCCACTTGAGGAGCTTTCCGAGTCAACCAGGAAGCTTTACGAATATCACCCGGACGAGGCGAGGCAGCTTCTGGCCGAGGCCGGCTATCCCGATGGCTTTGAGACCAAGATAGTTTGTTATCAAGACCATGTACCTATACTGTCTATAGTTAAAGACTACTGGGCTAAGATCGGAGTCGACCTGGAAATTAATGTGAAGGAATACGGTGTCTGGAAGTCCATATGCACAGGCAGTGCACATGAAGAGATGATCTACGATGTCCATGCTACTGACTGCTCTGGTGCGGTTAACAGACTCAAGGAGGATAGATGGGAAAACCTAAGCATTATCAGTGACCAACGCCAAATAGAGACGGTTGCACTGATAGATCAGTACAGAGGGGACTGGCCTGAACTCCAGAAAGTATGGAAGGAGTTCATCCCCTACTTTCTGGACAAGTGCTGGATAATAGAGACGCCGACACCATATCAATACACCATGTGGCAACCGTGGGTACAGAATTACCACGGTGAATTCTCTGTAGGTTATTACAATTTCTACAATTTCGTCAACTACATTTGGCTTGACACGAACCTAAAGAAATCGATGGGATACTAGGGCTTGGCATCATGGAAACCTATCAATAAAAGGGGGGGCTGGAGGGTTTGAACCTTCAGCCCTTCAATCATTGGCAAATTGTACCTTTCTTGGGTAGTGTCCCAAAAGTGAAGGAAAGGGAGGAGGTTATTAACTTCTCAAAGGTTGTGCTTGGGCATCAAAAAGAGCCTAAGAACTAAGGGTAGTAACAGTAAGTAGAGCTGGCCCTGCCGGGGAAAACCAGGGTGCTGGGGTGGGCAACTCCCTACCAGCTTAAATATCAGCCATACTCCTCCCGTGACCGGAGCCCTGGGGGTAATCGGGCTTAGCGGCAGGGTCAGCCACTAAGGTTATGAATCAACAAAACTTCCCTCGGTAAAAATGCTTTATTTACACGCCCTATCTAAGGCCGGGCTCTGGGTGAGGGAATATACGAACTCAGTCTTAAATGGAGGCCGTTGACTAAACTGGGAAAAGAAGCACAAGATAAGGGGGTAAGATACAGCGTTTTATAAATGAGTAGGTCAAGAATAAAGATACGGACAATAGACAATATAGGAGGGATAATATGGCAAAAACGGTGATGGCATTTGGTGTTGGCGCAGTCGGTGTGTATGCTTTGCAGTTTCTCGCTCGCAGTGAAGGCGTCGACAGGATAGTTGCGTCTGACATAAACGAGGGACTGGGCATCTCTAGGGTGAATGCGGCAGCCTCGGCAGCCACTTGCCAAGGCTTCTCTAAAAGGTTCGAATTCCACAGTAACGATATTACTGATATAGATGCGACCGCTAAGTTACTAGAGGAAATCAAGCCCGATGTGGTATTTCTTTCCATAGCCATACAACCAGCAGCTATTCTCAGGAGGCCTCCCCTCCCACAGGATGTTTGTGACAAATTTTGGATGGCAGGGTTCGCCACTGAGATACCGTTCCAATTACTCCTGCCAGCCAAATTCATGCAAGCCATTCAGAAATCGGGTATTCAGACTCATGTGGTGAACAGCTCTTTCCCTGATGTGGTCGGCCCTGCTCTATGGAAACACTTTGGTTTTGGACCAACGGTCGGGATAGGTAATTCTGACCTCATGGCATCATCCATTATTAAGTACGTGAGCACGGTAGAAGGGGTGCCAGCAAACGAGGTTATCCTTTGTTTTGTAGGTTCACACGCCCTGGCTGAGCGCGGCCGAAGGGGGGAAGAGGTGCCGTTCTTCTTGAAGATTCAATTGGGAGACAGGGATATAACAAGCAAATATGACGTTACCTGGCTGACTCACACACGCCTTATAAGCGTTCGAGTGGGGGACAGGGATATAACAAGCAAGCAGCCAACATTAGTGCGGGACAGGGAATCTGTTTTCTTATCCACAGCTTCTTCAGCAGTAAAGAATATAATGGCTATACTAAGAGATACTAATGAATATACCCATGCACCTTCGCCCAATGGGCTAATTGGTGGCTATCCGGTACGCCTGAGTGCCAAAGGTGCCGAAGTTGTTTTGCCCAAAGAGCTAACCCTCGAGCAGGCAATAAAAATCAATGAGGACGCAGAGAAGTTTGACGGTATTGAGAAAATTAAAGATGATGGAACCATCGTCTACACTGACAAAGCCTATAGCATAATGAAGGAACTGGGATACGACTGTAAAGAGATTCCATTTGATGAGCTGGAATCAAGGAGCGAAGAACTGGAAAGACTGAGAAAAAGCTTGCAGAATTAGTGGGAAATAGATTGCTGACCGAATAAAGCCAAGCTTAATCTAAGATTATGGGGGAGATACAAGTCGGAATCCAGCGAAGTTTTGCTATGGTGATGTGGTACCAGTGAAACCCTCAAGCTCAAGTTGATACGGGAAATCCCGGTAAGCAAGATCTAATTACGTGGATGATAGGTCAGTAAAGGTAGTAGCGTCCAAGAGGATACCAGGGACTCTATTCTAAGCTTGGCGAACAACAAGGGGAAGCAGTATGCGTGCTTACATACTCAGGAGATTATTGCTGATTATACCCACTTTGTTTTTGGTGACAGTGATAGTCTTTGGTGTTATCCATCTCATTCCAGGTAGCGTAATAGACTTAATGGTGTCTGAAATGGCAGCGGAATCGGGGATGGGGTCGGAGTTAACTGCTGAATACCTTAAGCATCAACTGGGGCTAGATGTGCCCATCCATATCGCGTACGGGCGTTGGCTGGGAAGTGCTCTCCAGGGTGACCTAGGGAGATCCTTATGGACAGGGCGCATCGTGACCGAGGATCTAATAAAGAGGCTCCCTATATCCTTTGAACTTGGTCTCATAGCCTTAATTACAGCGCTATTAATAGCCCTCCCCATAGGTATATATTCAGGGATACGGCAGGATACCGCAGGTGACTATGTAGGTCGCACCATTGCTATACTTGCTATCTCTCTTCCTTCTTTCTGGGTAGGAACTATGGTAATAGTCTACCCCTCAATCTGGCTTGGTTGGTCGCCACCTATAAAGTACATACCTTTTATCGAGAATCCAATAACAAACCTGGCACAGTTCGGACTGCCAGGTGTTATTCTGGGCATGGCTCTCACCGGAACAACCATGAGAATGACACGTACCATGATGCTGGAGGTGTTGAGGCAGGACTACATCAGGACTGCCTGGGCAAAGGGGCTCAACGAACGGGTAGTGGTCCTAAGGCATGCCTTGAGAAATGCGCTAATTCCGGTGGTCAGTATGATAGGACTCCTTCTACCCATCTTGATTGCAGGCTCGGTTGTTATAGAGCAGATATTCTGCCTGCCCGGGATAGGCCTTCTCCTAATTCAAGCTATCAGCAAGAGAGACTACCCCGTAATTTCTGGAATAAACCTGATGGTGGCTAGCTTTGTGTTAGCATGCAACCTATTGGTTGACCTGACCTACGCCTTTTTAGACCCCAGGGTTCAGTATAAATAGAGGGGTAAATCAGAAAATGGATGACAGGCTAAGAGAAGTATCCCCAGGGGTGGAGGAGGAGCCAAAGAGGCGCTCCCTGCCGGCTGATTTCTTCATAAGGCTGGTCAAGGAGAAGCCACTGGGTACTGTAGGTGGGGTTATCGTCCTGCTCCTACTTTTTACTGGTATTTTTGCTGACCTGCTGGCCCCTTACGGAATGAATGAAATTCACCTGGCAGACCGCCTGACTCCACCATCAGCCCAGTATGCTATGGGGACGGATGATCTGGGGCGAGACATGCTCAGTCGTATTATCCACGGGGCTCGTATCTCCATGTATGTAGGCCTGGGGGCTTCTGCCCTCCTCACGGTGGTGGCTACGATTATAGGTATTATTTCCGGGTTCTTCGGCGGTAAGACTGACATGACGATTCAGAGGTTTGTTGATGCCTGGATGTGCTTTCCGGCACTAGTCCTTTATTTAACGGTGATGGCCTTGTTGGGGCCGGGTCTGATACAGGTGATACTTGTTTTAGGAATCGTAACCGGCATCGCCATGTCAAGGGTGGTAAGGGGTGCCGTTATTAGCATTAAAGCGAATATGTATATAGAGGCGGCGACGGCTATCGGCTGTTCAACCACGAGAATGCTTACCCGGCATATCCTGCCCAATATTACAGCTCCCATAATTATCATATTTACAACACAGTGTGGTTATATGATCATAGGTGAGGCTACCCTGAGCTTCCTCGGCTTCGGTATTCCCCCACCGACCCCCAGTTGGGGAGGTATGCTTAGTGGGGCTGGGCGCCAGTACATGTATCTGGCTCCCTGGATGGCTCTGTGGCCTGGCCTTGCCTTGGCCATCGCGGTATACGGTTTGAACATGCTGGGAGACGCAGTGAGAGACATACTGGACCCAAGGCTGAGGGGTGGCCTGGGACGCTATGGAGGGGCCAAGGTGAAAAAGCCTAGCAAGGGAGTTCAAGCTCAATAAGGTTGACAACAGGCAAGTTGGAAACGGTTTATGGATAGCTTGGGGGAGTGAGAAAGAATATGCTATATGAGCCCCAAGGTGGGGAATTCCTTGAAGAGATGTATCTCACTTGTTCCACATTGTAAAAGGCCTACAGGGCCAAGCCTTCTGGTAAGTCAGCATCGGTGGTGATTACTCCTTCTGCGAGCAGATCAGCAATCTCAGCATCAGTGAGGCCTAAGATTTCCTTATACACTTGCTCATTGTCCTCGCCAAGACAAGGGGCAGCCTTCCAAAAATCTGGTGGACTTTTTGAAAACCTGATAGCCTCATTGTGGTAAGCATGACGCCCGATCACGGGGTGGTCTAAATATACGAAATGCTGCCTATGCTTCAACTGCGGATCATTAAATACATCCTCAATAGTGTATACCACGCTGGCGGGTATCCCCGTTGCCTGCATTAAAGCCGTTACTTCTTCCGCTGTGTAATTGATGGTCCACTCCGCTACCAACCTATCGAGCTCATCCTCGTTCCGCTTCCTTCCCAGCAAGGTGGCAAACTTGGCATCTTTTGTCCATTCTGGATTACCGAGCACCTGGCAGAATGCTTCCCACTCTTCGTCAGTGAAAATAGTGATTACGCACCATCTGTCTTCACCTTGGCAAGGATAGGCTCCATGGGGAGCAGCATAGGGATCCCGGTTGGCCATGCGATTCATAACTCGTCCGTTCACAGTATAATCCAGGATACCTTGTGCCAGGAAGGTAACTCCAGCTTCATATTGTGCTTGGTCTAGATACATTCCCTTGCCGGTTTTGCGTCGCCGGAGCATAGCTCCGATAAGTGCAGTGACCAAATACCAAGGTGCCAGCCAGTCAGTGTATGCCATTGGATGCATTGGTTCTCCATCGGGTCGGCCAACAAGCGCTGGAAAACCGCTTAAAGCTCCCAACTGCATACCATACGCTCTGAATGAGGCATGAGGACCGTACTGCCCCTGCATACAGGTACTTATATAAATAATGTCAGGTCTTATTTTCTTAACTTCTTCATAGTTTAGTCCCAACCTTTTCATTGTTCCTGGACCAAAGCTCTCGGTCACTATATCCGCCCACTCAATGACTTTCCTGGCGATGTCCTTTCCTTTGGGCTTAGAAAGGTCCAAGGATATACTGCACTTGTTGGTATTCAGCATAGCGAAAAGGCCACTCCGGTCAATACCTGGTTCGAAATCCTTAAAGGGCGAACTTAGCCTAAGCAAATCGGGTCTTCGATGGGACTCTATGTGGAGCACCGTCGCTCCATGCTCAGCTAGCGTCCTCCCTACTTGAGGACCAACCGCAACCCATGCGAACTCAGCAACCTTTACCCCTTCAAATACTTGCATCCTACTCATATTGCACCTCTGTTTCACATTCTGAAAAGGTCAAATAACTTTCGCTGCCTTTAGCCTGCTTAATTCTTCCTTCGTAAACCCCAATTCTTTCTCGTAAATCTCCTCATTATGCTCTCCGATGAGCGGTGGCCGACGACTTATCCTCCACGGAACCTCGCTTAACTTAACCGGAGCGCCAGGGTAAATAATAGTGTCTCCCAGTTCGGGATGCTGCACCTCGACGAAATATTCCCTGACTGCAAGTTGGGGGCTTCCCATAATATCTTTGATTGTGCTCAGTGAACCAAGAACCATCCCTTTTTCTAGTGCTGCGTCATAGAGTTCCTCTTTGGTCTTGGTGCGCAGAAAGGCAATAACAGCCTCTTCTATCTGACTTCGTTCCTCTTGGCTAGTATTAGACATGTCATGAGTTGTCCAGTCGTAATCTTTGAGATACTCAGCCATTCCTTCGCTGTTGGCCATTTCCACCAATTGTGTTGATGATTTTACTAGACCTGCCTGTGCTCCACCTGCCAAGAAGAGACTAACATGCCCGTCTTTACAAGGCCAAATGAATCGTATCCAAAAAGGCCCTGGAGGAGTTGGTCTATCTACAAAGCCACCAGCCCCCGATCTGCGCAAGTTAATGCTATTAAGGTCCCACATTGGCATTGCCCAATCCGTAGAAAAGAAGTTAGCTTCCTGTATGGAGATATCAACATGTTGCCCCTCTCCAGTGAGCTCACGGTAGTAAAGGGCAATCATTGATCCCATAGCAGCATGAAGGCTACCATGAAGATAAGACTGGGGTATACTTACCCGATACGGAGGCTCTGATGTCTGACCACACGTGGACATAAAACCACTCATCGCCCAAAGCACCATGTCAGTGGCCTTATAATGGGTGTAGGGACCGCTTGATCCAAAAGGACTGACAGAGGTCATTATCATGTGAGGGTTGATTTGCTCAAGCGCGGGATAGCCAAGGCCCAGGCTATCCATATATCCAGGATCGAAGGACTCGATGACAAAATCGGCGGTCTTAACTAACCTCTTAAATATCTCTCTACCATCGGCGGTCTCGATGTTTAGGGTTATGCCTCGCTTGCTGGTATTTAAAGCAAACCAATAGAGGCTTTTTTCGGGGTGAGCAATGTCCTTATAGAAGGGGCCAATATTTCGGGCCGAGTCTCCCCCTGGAGGCTCAATTTTAATAACATCAGCCCCGAAATCACCCAGTATCTTCCCGCAAAGAAGCCCTTTTTCGTTGCTTAAATCTAAAACCCGATACGAATTGAGCAGGCCTCCCTCTCTGTTACTCAAATTCCTCATCACTTCAAACTCTTTCTTCCCACGCATTCCTTATCTTTCGCTTGGGCAGAGTGAGGCCCGTAAGGAAAGTATAAAGATACACCAGAAATACTAAGCTGAAAGCTTTCTATACAGCCTTAGTAATTCTTCACCTCTCGATTCCAGCTCGTCAAACGAGAGTTCTTTACAGTCGTATCCCAGTTCCTTCATTATGCTATAGGCTTTGTCAGTGTAGACGATGGTTCCATCATCTTTAATTTTCTCAATACCGTCAAACTTCTGTGCGTCCTCATTGATTTTTATTGCCTGCTCGAGGGTTAGCTCTTTGGGCAAAACAACTTCAGCGCCTTTGGCACTTAGGCGGACTGGATAGCCACCAATTAGCCCGTTAGGCGAGGGTGCATGGGCATATTCATTAGTATCTCTTAGTATAGCCATCACGTTCCTCACCCCTGAAGACGCAGTAGATGCGCCAAGTGAGCCCATACTCACAGGCATGCAGTCGTGAACCAACCAATTAACGTCATATTCGTTTGTTATGTCCCTGTCTCCTAATACAATCTTTAAGAAAAAGGGCAGATCTCTCTCTCCGAATCCACCACGTTCAACAAGGGCATGTGAACCCACGAAGTAAAGGGTGATATCCTGTGCTGGTACTGCTTTTGCCATACTTAAATACTTTGTGATACGCGCTACGCTATGGTCGTGATTGCCCATTCCGACGGTTGGACCAAAACCGAGATGTTTCCATAACGCCGGGCCTACCACATCAGGGAACGAGGCATTCACCACGTGAGTCTCGATGCCAGATTTCTCAACGGCCTGCATCAATCTGCAAGTTAAAGGCAAATGGAAAGGTAGCTCAACGCCAAACCCCACCGCTCTAAGGCTGTCACGAACAGTCTCAGGGAAAGGGAATATGTTGGGATCCCTTGCAAGGCGGGGCGCTAAAGTACTGATAACAGCAAGTATCACGGCGGGCCTAACCTTCTCTAGCAATTTAGCGGTTGCTGTTACGTCTGTGAGATCGTTCGTATAAAACTCAAACTTTTTGGAAAAACCCTGCTGAGTAGATGCGGTAGCTGGGCCGTTCATTCTGTAAACATACTTCTCGTTTATATCTGCTGTAACTATCCTGTCGACACCCTCACTGCGGGCCAGCAATTCTAATGCCCGCATGCCGACATCACCAAGCCCGAATTGCATAACTGTTTTTTCCAATTTAACCCTCCTTTAACTAAAATGTATTGTAAAGAAACTTCTATAGCTTAATACGTTCCAATTTAACCCTCCTTTAACTAAAATGTATTGTAAAGAAACTTCTATAGCTTAATACGTTCCAAAAAAGAACAGGCATAACCAGCCATAAGCCAGCTATCCCTGTACCTGCGCCTGAGAGATCACCCACATTATACCTGCGGGCTTACACCTTCGGCGATCTCACTCGGAGATCTCTCCAGGGAACTCATCTACGATAGTCCTTTTGCCTGAGAGTTTCCAGACCTTAAGCTAACGCTCTGTCCCTTGCCCCTTCGGCTCCCTATATAGGGTATCTCCTACCGTAAATTGCTAATCCTGTCAAAGCTTATATCATACCTTGCACTGTTGTCAAGATCTTTTTAGGGCTGCCAGTTAAAAAAGTTTGGAAAGCCAATGTGGCTGCCCACAACGACCTGCGCTCGGCAAGAACATCGGGGAGGAGCACCGACAGTGAAACGATAAGACGATTAGAAAAGCCTGTATCACGAGCAGTCACTACCATTTGGTTGAAAGGATATCGCCTCAATAAGAATACTGGTCTCCGACGCTGCATTCCGGTATCGAAATCATTTGAACAATCCTCAATTTGTTCAACCTGGCCTGATGCAGTTGCGACTTGATTAATCTTCTGGAGCTGGAACCGGCCATACTATAGGTCTTCCATGCAGATTTGACAAACTTTGGGGCGAGTGATATAAAAGCTTCATAACTATGAACAGCTTTGGAGCTACAATTACCCCCAAGCAGCGGGTAATAAGAGATCCTTGGCATACTGTTAGTCTTTAGGAGGTGGCAAAATGAAGGTACTTGCCTTGGGCAGTAGCAGCAACCTAGGACAGGTAGGAGTTAGGACGATTCTAAAGAGGAGAGAGGTGGAGCAACTCGTAGTCGCTGACCGTGACTTTGACAAGGCAAGCAATTTTGTTAAGTCGTTACAGGACGAACGGGTTTCGGCATGCGGTATAGATGTAGAAGATATTAATGCTCTCGAGTTGCTTATGTCCAAAGCCGATATAGTAATGAACACCGTTGGGCTTTTCTATCCTTCCGTCGTTCCCAAGGTTGTTAATCCACAGTTCATACGTATTATCCGTACTGCGATCAAGACGGGCTGCCACCATGTCGATATTAATGGCGATCCTGGCCTAGCAAAGGAGGTACTGGCACTAGATGGGGAGGCACGCCAGGCTGGAGTTACAGTGCTCTTTGGTATGGGTGCCAGCCCCGGGCTCACCAATATTCTGGCAAGGCATGCTGCTAATCAGTTGGATGAGGTCGACTACATCCAGACAGTATGGGGCTCTGTTGGTGGCATACGTCATCCCCGATCAGCTCTTCTGGGGGAAGAGGTAACTGTTCCTTTTGAACGAATTACGGCAACTCGTGTCAATTTCTTGTATCATATAAGCTGGGAAGTCCCTGTGTTCCGTGACGGCAAGTTTGTAGAGGTCATTCCCCTAGAGGATGGGGAGGAGGTTACCTTTCCCCAAAGGAAAGGCTTCTTCTGGTACTGTGGTCATGGAGAACCGGTGACACTGCCGCACTTTATTAAGGGGCTAAAGGGAGCCTGCAACTTAACCGGACAAGGCCCGGAGGAACTTGATGTCCTTCGGGAGCTTGGTGCCAGAGTGAGAGCCGAAGAACTCTCACCAGAACAGGCGGCGGCAATGTATATGCCCGAGCTTTTCAGGAGGAGGCAGCAACGCCCAGACGAGCCAGTGGATATGGGACCTCGTGTCGGCGGTCTGTACGCCAGTGCCTCTGGTAAAAAGGGTGGTAAGGGGGTAAGGTATGGATATGGATTTTGTGGATGGCCACCGGGAGGGCAAGCTGGTAGTACTAGCATACCATTTGCTCTTGGCACCGAGATGATAATGAACGGCGAGATTAGCCAGCGAGGTGTGCTCGCTCCGGAAGCCTGCATTGACCCGTTACCCTTCTTTGAACGCTACATGAAATACTGGTCAAACCCACCAGAAAGCGTAGAACAGGCCCTCTATGAGGTCGTGGAAGAAATGTAATGGTGCGGAACAAACAGCCAGCCACTGGCCCTTATAGAAGTGCACAATTGGCAGCAAAGTTCATAGTCTGGATTAAGGAAGTAGGATAACGAATATCTTCAAGACAGTGCAGGACAATAAGTAATACCTGACCACTGCTTACAGTTATGGCTAGTGTCTACTAGTTGAGGAATCTGGTGTGCATGCAGAATGTAGTTACGACTTTGGAGAAACAGTACTAGCTAGAAGAACAAGGTAACAAAACGGACTCTTGTTAATCTAGCAAGTGCGCTAACGTGACGCTATGAAACAGAGACACGCCATCAGGCGTTAGCTTGCTTCTCGTTAAGCCATTGAGAGGCTAATTCGTGATAATAGCTTCTCAAGGTGTGCCTACCAGTTGCTGGTGCAATGCCCTCATTTTGTCCCGCAGTTATGAAGAACTCGGCAAGGTCTGACATCTGTTTGTTAAAGGGCCGAATCATTCTTGCAGTAAGCTTGGCCAGTAAAGGTGGTATTCGTGTAATCTTTGATCTTCTTCCCAACGTCCAGAAAGCAAGTTCGGCAATTTCCTTCACACTATACGTCTCAGGTCCACCAACAGGTATCTCATGTTCTCGTCCAGTGATGGCATCAGCACAGACCTTGGCCAGATCCGCACCATGTATAGGATTGATCCTGTTCTCCCCGCTTCCAACAAGATAGATTCTGCCTTTTTTTGCCATACTGAGAAACTCACTCATGTCTGAAAAATAGCCGGTGGGACGTGTGACGACATAGTCCATTCCACAAGCCTTCAGATCCCTAACAAAATCCTCATGGGCCTTGACAATGGCGAGGTGCTCGTACAGGTGGGCATTGAGTACCGAGACATAGATGAACTTACTGACGGAACTCTTGAGGGCAATATCGAGAATGTTCCGATTTCCTTGATAGTCAACGTCCCGGTAAGTGAGCTTATCCTTTTGTCTGGTGATGCCGATAGAGGAAAACACGATGTCAATGTCATCACAAAGCCCTTTCAATGTCTCGGGCCTGGTCACCTCGCCGATGAAGAGATCATCAATTTCATTAGCCACGGCTGGTTGTAAAAACGGGCCGGTTTGTTCTAGCTTCTTGGGATTGCGTGCAAGTGCTCGAACCCAATATCCCCTTCGCTTAAACTCCTTAGTAACGAACCTGCCAAGATAGCCGGTGGCACCAGCGGCCAATACTTTCTGCACTTAATCTGTCTCCCTGAGCGATACGAGCACCACCATGCTATAGCTTGGAGTACTGACTGTCAATATGAGGCTAGGTTATCGGTAAACGGGTGATTTGAACGCACGCTAAGTCCCGCCTTAAGGTGCAACAAATGACAGTATTGCATTTTGTCACATAACACAAGATATAAGCTCAATTCGCTATAGCCACCATATGCAACTATCTCTATTGTTTGCTGTCAGGCCACTTAAGCCCCAGAGCAGTTGCCAACATTTTGCCAACATACTTGGCAATACTAGATAGTAATAGATAAAAAGTTAAGCACAAATCACGCCCATATTTCTGAATGTCTGAGACTGGATGGCTATAATTGGTACCTGATGGAAGATAGGGTTCGTGCCTCTTAATCAGCAGGTTACAGGTTCGACTCCTGTGCGGCTCACTCTCAAATCCACCCTCTTTGACA
>Ga0209991_10000962_pt1 | contig 12920 bp, 8 predicted proteins | sample ChitaG_FD_183167 | JGI IMG/M metagenome (GOLD analysis project Ga0209991, IMG submission 183167) | Deep subsurface microbial communities from South Pacific Ocean to uncover new lineages of life (NeLLi) - Chile_00310 metaG (SPAdes)... | ecosystem: Environmental > Aquatic > Marine > Oceanic >...
GTGTTCTATACTTGAGATCTATGAACCATCCGTTCATCCACCATTCGGGGGCTATGTATTCGTTAGCGAAGGGATCAACAGAAGTATCATCAGTCTGGTCGTAAGTGTCTCCTGCACCTGCATATCCTGGATATTGCAGTCCAACTCCTATCCCCGTGGCTTCGTTGTAGCCTATCATTTCACCGTACTTTGAGAAACCTATGTCCAAGCTCTCTTGAGCATACGGATACAAAGCATAAGTGTCACTACCAAGAACTCCTTCAATCCAAACGTAATTATCTAGCTCCAAGACTTCAGTAGAAACAGCTGGTCTCAAAATAGCAAACATAGCTAAGAACGTTGTTAGTGTTAGTGTTATCGCCAACAATTTTTTCTTTGATATTTTCATTTCTATTTTCCTCTTTTTTTACGAATTATATACGTAGCGACTATAGCTTACAAATTTTCCATTTAAAAGTCTTTCCACATACAAATTCATATCAAAAGTAAAGTTATAGAAACAAACTCCATACAAAAAAATCCATTCACACCATTCTCCACACACAAACAAAAGCAGCGAAAAACAACTCCTCCTTCAAAAACCAGATGGGCAACCTTCTAAAAACTCAAAACCCTTCCGCACACGCGTTGTTGGCTTGGAAGAATCGAAATAAATTACTGACTTACCCGTCTTCTACGCGAGTGCAAAAATAGGCAACTACCGTTTCATCAACTGGAACCCGGTCTTTAAAAACGAACTTCTCTAAGTCGAGCGTAGTGTCAACCGCCAAATCGTCAATCCAAAAAGACAGGTTCTTTTCAACATCCGAATAAACGTTAAAGTAGAGCCAATCAACTGTGCTTATGTTGAATCCGGGCGTCTGAGAGAAATAATCTGTAAGATTTGCCACAAACCTTTTCCAACCAGTAGTCACCGACTCTTCCTCTGCTTTTAGATACCAAAACGTTCTAGAGCTTTCGTCTGAATCAACTAGACTTATGGAGAATATCGCAGACTCGTTACACTTTGCCCACACTCCAATTGAAGAGTACCCACTTAGATTCCATGTTCCTGCAGAGTCGTATTTGACGCTAAGGTAGCCCAAAGAGTCCGTTCTGCCACTGACTTTCAGGCTTGCAGATCCCTCTTTCTTAGAGTACGTGTCAGTTTCCAGGGTTCCATTTTGCTCTGGCCATAGTGTGCTCCAATCTATCAACGAATCCGCTGGATCATTTCCAATTGAGGCTCTGGTGCCGTTGATTCTCTCTGGATTTCTCTCTGGAAAGCTTATGTCGCCGTCTTGTTCAATGCTCACGAAATCCCAGTCGGATGGAAGAGTAGTGAAGTTATATGATGTATATCCAGATGACCCGTTTACTTTGAGACAGAGAATTGATGGATCACTCGGACTGGGATAGTACTCGCTCCTAACTTGAGTTAATGTGTTGTTTTTGACAACGGTCACTTCAGGGCCATAGGCAATTCCAGATGGGCTTATCGAGTTTGGAGGAATTACATAGATTCCTTCACCAATATAGAAAGGCTTAACATAATATGGAATTGCTTCGTTGTAGAAATCAGGAGTAACGATAAGAATCGGATGAGACATTAAAGTTTTGTTTGTTACATGCGAGTCGTGACAATATAGAAAAGGTGGTGGCCCACTAATGTTTCCTACAAGTTCATCATAATAGTAAGTTATGAAGTACCTCTCAAGCTGCCGGTGGAATGGATATACGCCAGAGTCGATTTTCGGTTGTGATGGGACGAGGCGCAATAGATTAGAGATCTCTCCATAATAAGCGAAATGTTCGCCTATCTCTGCTCCTAAATAATTTCTAAATATGCTTACCAGCCTGACTGGGGGATCGCCACGAAAAATAACTATTGGCACCGACAGATTATGGTTCAGGAAGTATTCTTTAACTTTGACTATTTTTTCATAGTTCGAATGTGAGACGAAAGGGGTCAAGAACCCCACACAATTTTGGATTACCGTGAATGCAGATCCAACCAATATGGCCAACACTATGAGGGACAGTAGCAGATGACTAAGTTTAATTTTTATCGAATGATTTTTTCTACTGTAAGAGACTGTCCATTTTGGCCTCCAGTTTTTTAGGTGGTCTTTGTATCCTGAAATAGCCAAGCCAAAAAGTAAGGGAGTTGGCATATTATACAGAGCACGTAAAGCAAACTCACGATTGAAAGGCCCGATTAAAACAACTATAACAAAGATGATGAAACACCAAGAGAAAACAAGCATGGCCAACTTGTCAGATCGTAATCTCGACTTGTAAAACAAATAGCCTCCCACGAATAAGAAAACCAGAAGCCCCCACGAACCACCAGTCCACAGAACGATATCGTCAAAAGATAATATTTTTGGGAAGATCACCACTGTACTCATGTACCCAAAGAAATATGCAGGAAATATAGAAACTAAGATGGCAACAGGAATCGCTGAAGCAGAGATAAGAGTTAGAAGATTTCTCAATTTTCCACGTAGAACTCCATATAAGAGCAGAGAAAGAGCTAAGATAATGTAGGTTTCAAAATGTGTGCTCGCAATTACGAAGAGAAACAGGATAAAAAGTAGGTATTTCTTCGTAATCGATCCTTCGTTGGCGAGATTAGGGACAAGCAAGAAAGCGGCGAAACTGAGTGAGAAAGCCATCAGATTCCTGTTAAGATCCGAAAGAATCCTCAGTACGTTTATAGAAAGAGCGGTTAGAAAAGCTGTCAGACAAGCAATGTAAACGTTTTTTGAGACTTGAAGAACTAGCTTTGAATTGATGTATATTAGAAATATACCAAAAGCTAGTGGCAATATCCTTTCAATCACCACGACATCCCCAGCTAGATAACCAAGGAAAGCCAACAGTTGCACGTACAAATGGGGGTAGTTCCAAGCGGTCATCATATGTATTGGACCCTCGCTTATGACATACTTCGCTAACCATATGTATCCTGGAGAATCCCATCCTAACAGAAGATTCGTTCCAAAAATCTCATATCTATAGGATTGAATTAAAACAGTAAGAATCATCAGACTACTAGCCATAACGACACAAAAAGCTAGAAAATAACGTTTACGTTTGGTAATCGAAATTTTCGAATTATCCATGCTATTACCTACATTCTGTCTTTGTCCTAGCTTGTCCATTTAAGCGTATTCTTCCGCGTGCGCATGGGCCTCCAAACCTGACTTCATGTTTTGTGCGTGTGCATTATGACCAGTAAGCATGAAGACATTAATTATCGTTCCCAAAATCCTGTTTTACTTCAAATACATAACTTTCACCCGAGTTAAATGCAAGCTGATAATGCAAGGAGGTCAGTAACAAATCCGCATCAAAAGCGGTGACGTTGCTTGCGCGCCACCAATCTATTTTTGACCCTACAAATACATAATCTATTTCAAGTTCGTGTAAAAGATTTAAAGCTCGAATGCCGTCAGGATCTGTATGTATCTCATTTTTCAATTCGACATAGCTTGAATCATATTGCATTCCAGTAAATGGATATATTGCAGTTCTGTCACAGAAAGAAGGAATATACTGCCCTGCATCAATTGCCTCTACAAGAAATCTATCATCAGTCGAAGTATTTTCTTTAATCCATTCAAAACAAGACAAATCGTCGCTCGAAATAGGTATGCGATTTCTAGCAAGTAACTCCAAAGACTGGTTTGTTCTATAATCGACCCAACAAATACTTATCAAAAGTGCTACAAAGATTGTTAGAATGAAACATCTACGCCGTCTGACATGCCTTTGATCATCACTGTGCATGCGTATTTGTCGTATTCTTGTTGATACACATTGAAATAGCAAACCCGAAAGCATGCATAATGGAAGAAGAAGAAAAGTGAACATTCTTGCTGGTGTAAACAGATTCCATAGGGGAAATTCTATGAAGAGTAAACCTTTCGGATTGTTTATTCCAAACATAAAAAGAATTAAGATCCAAGAAAAAGCGCTAAAATACGAAAACCAAAATCTTGTGAATTTTTGAGTTTTAGTCATAACATATACACCGGACAAATAGACGAAAATGGGTATGCTTGCCATCAGTGACACAACCATGAAAATTCCATGTTCAATAACGAGTTGAGGGATAAAGTTTTCAAAAGAATACCAATCAGCACCATACGTAAGAATATCGATTGGTGTTTGCGGGGCTACCAAGTCCGCTGGAACTAATCCGAGAGCAAATTTGATTGCAGGCGAAATCAAAGGAATCATCAAGAAGAAAAAAATAATACTTGAGATCAAAAACGGTGAAATCACGGATTTGAAATGAGTTTTTATCACATGAAAATTAACTGTTTCTGAGAAAATTCTTCTCAAAATTGATGGGGCCAAAAAAACTAGGCCTATTAAAGCTAATCCAGTATTTGTGATCAACCCTGCAACAAACGAAACACCGGCAATACACTGAAAGAATCTGCCAAGATGAACATTATTGTCAAAGTAAATAAAAGATAAGAAGGTGGAAATAAAGTAAAACGCCACCAAAAGTGTGACCCCACCCCACAGTGAGATAAAAGAAATTTGACTGTTTATGAGTAAAACAGATAAACTAGACCCAAAAGATGTGATTTCACTTCTACTCAATGCGTATGCAATCGAGTAAATCCCCAAACCAACTAGGCCATATGCAAAACATACGAAGATAGTAAGCGTTTTAGTTGATGATTGACCAATTATCGCAGAAAAGAAAGATACTATCACATGAAAACCAGGCGGATATTCCGCAATTTGATGTAAAAAAGGCTCAAGAGTTTCAGAGAAACCGTTGTTGAAACGGATCAATTCGACATACATCGAGTGAAACTTTATGTCGTCACCTGGGAAGATAACTCCATCAAAACCCAAGGTTAATATCCTAAGCAGTGAACCCGATATTAAAATTAGGATTATCGGTGATATCTTTACTATTTCATGTCTCCAATTAAACTCGTATTTTTTCTCAAGAATAATTGTGAGAAAGTAGCATACAGAGATTACTATCATAGCGATAATGGTGTAAAGTTGATTGAGAATTTTGAATATGGAAGCGAAACTACCCAGGATGAGTATCAAGGAAATGCCGAGCACTACCTTAATGTTTAACCTGATCAAAAAGGGGATTTCTTCATAAGAATCGTGGATTTTGAATAATTTTTTCAAGAAGTATTCAGTAAAACTTCCGAAAACAAAAATAACGGTTAAAAAAATTATTATATCTATAAAGATAGTGGAAGAATCAATGAAGAAGAACTCAATTCCTGTTCGCGACATCTATATGCACCTCACGACCGCGTCCATCACTTCAGAGTGACATGTAATTTCAGACGAGTATATTGATGAGTATGGTGGAATCACATAGATTCCTTCACCAATGTGAAATGGTTTGATGCAGTAGGGTATTTCTTGATTGTAGAATTCCGGGGTAATTATGACTATAGGATGAGACATTAACACTTCTCTACTTTTGATATGAGAATCATGAACGTACATAGGGGGTGGGTAGCCGCTCATGTTTCCTATAAGTTCAAGGTAATAGTATGTCAAGTAGTATTTTTCAAGTTGAGATAAATAATTGTCATGATCTATCTTTGGTTCTGAAGGAATAAATTGCAACAAATTCTCTATGTCGCCGTAGTAAGCAAAATGCTCACCTATCTCTGCTCCCACATAGCACCTATATGTGTTCGCATACCAAACCGGCGGATCGCCGCGGAATATGAAAATTGGAGTTGATAAAGAGTTGTTGGCTAAGAATCGCTGAGTCTCTAATATTTTTTCATAGCCCGAACGCGAAATGAAGGGGTTTAAGGTGATGTCCACATACTGGATTGTAAGGAAACCAAAGCATCCTATCAGAAAGAACGTGATGACAAATGGCAGTAGCCTTCGAAATTTTACCGGAAATAACTGCCTCTTTTGAGTAAACGACGATGTGTGCGACGGCTCATGATGTCTTATAAGATTGTTGCAGCCTTGAGCGCCTAAGGCTAATAGAACTGGAAGGGGTAAAATAATCAGAGAACGGTAGATAAAGTCTGTTGGCAGACGGACAATCTTGGCTCCAATTAGGCTGATTAAAAATAGGATCACAAGAGACCAAGAGAAAATAGGAGAGGCTAACTTCTTATTTCGGAACCCAGACTTGTAGAATAAGAAAACTCCTACAATTAGAAAACCCAAGAGAACCCACGAACCCACAAGCCACAAAAGAGTTTGGTTCGCTGTTAGTTCAATTTCAAAGTACACTAGCGTGCCTGAGTATCCGAAGAAATATCCTGGAAACAATGACACTAAGATCGCGGCTGGAATTGCACAGACCAAAGTGAACATTAATAGTTTTCTAAGATTTTTAGCAAAAATTCCATAGACCACTAAAGACAGAGACAAAATAAAAAATGTCTCGAATTGAGTGATTGCTATTACGAACAGGAGAAGGAGGAAGGATAGACACCTTCTATTTGTGAACGACTTTCGTTCTTCAAAATTTTGAATCAATAGAAGTACAATCATGCTAAGCGAGAGTGCCATAAGATTTCTGTGAAGATCCGAGACAAGTCTCAACACGTTTAGCGAAATGGGTGAGAGGATAGCCGCTAAACCAGAAATGTGGATGTTCTTGGTTATCCCCAAAACCAGTTCAGAATTAGCCCATATCAAAAGAACGCCAAAAAGTATAGGTAATATCCTTTCAACAATCACCATATCTCCAGCTAAATAACCAAAAAATGCTAACAATAACGTATAAAAATAGGGGAAACCCCAAGCATCAATCATGTATACTGGACCCTTGGCTATAACGTACCTCGCAGTCCACACGTAGCTAGGAGAATCCCATCCTAACAAAAGCGTCGTTTCAAATATTCCATATTTAAAGGATTGCAATATCACAATCAGCATCATCAGAGCGCTTGCGATAATGACGTAACTAGCATAATAACGGCGTTCGGTCCTTGTTTTTGTGAATAATACCTTACCCAATAACAATTACTCCGCTAATTTACATAACTCTTCAAAATAACCTTCATCGTTTGTGTTGGTGGTTGACATACGCTTGACAGCGATGAATGAGACAGGATATTGAGGGAGAAAATAAGTGAGCTTTATGAAAAAGTACTGCAGGTAATTATAGACACGTTCTAAAGGAAATGATCCAAAACGTATAGAATATCCTAGTCTGATGAAATCTTTGATTGCCCATTTTGACAAATGTTTTTGGAATACATTAGCATCCTTCGTTTCCTGTCTCATAAAAAAGGAGGGAGTAGAGACTAGCACAAGACTATCTGCAACACGCTCTGCTTCTTTTAACGACTTCACCCCTTCATCCTTCACCATATGTTCGATTGCTTCTAAGAGTAGGACCGTGTCAAAAACATTACCTCTAAACGGTAGATGTCTCGCGTCACATAAGACTAGGTCATCATAAACCCTGTGATATTTAACGAACTCCAAGTATTTTGGGTGCAGATCTGTTCCAACTACATAGTTTAGTTTATTCTTTTGCCGTCCAGCTTTTGTGTACCAATAGTCAACCTTTAACAGGTATCCCCACTTTCCCCGGCCACAGCCTACGTCCAAGATAATTGCTCCCTCGACTAGAGGCAGAATGTAAGGGACAAGCTTCGGATCGCTACTCACTTTTACCACATTTCCTCAAAATCATTGCTTTTCGTCGCGTGTGCGTCATGACCATTACTTCGGGAGAGTTTGAGATTTTCTAACATATTTTTACCGCCCACACAACCTTCCGTTTATTTTCTCTTTATGACTTGCAGGAATCTAGTTAATAGCCTAGACAAGAAAAGAAGATCCTCCGTCGATCGAACTTTCCTAAACATTAAAGCGAACTTTCTAGGCTGTAAGCCATTTAGAATTCTTTTTCTTAGAAAACTAACGTAAAGATTTCTTTGCAAGGAATTGATCTCTTCAGCTGTAAAGAACTTTGTGTTTAGTGTGGCATTAAATACGTCTAGGTCTGCCCAATTGGGATCATTCCTAATCAAGCCCTCTTTCTTGACAATACCCAACAATCTCGTCCCAGGCAAAGGAGTTGCAATGAAAAAACTTGCGAAATCCAAATCGCTTTCTGTAGCAAATCTTAAGGTTCTATCTATAGATGCTTTAGACTCGTAAGGAAAACCTATGACAAAGAAACCATGAGTCCATATCCCCAATTCATTTGCCCATTGTATGACTTTTCTTGCATGCGTTAAATCAATGGGCTTACCCATAAATTTCAAAGTCTCGGGATCTCCGGACTCTATGCCGAAACAAAGTTTGTAGCATCCTGATTTTTTCATCTTCTCCAAAAGATTTTTATCCAATGTCCATATGGCAACCCCATTTGGAGTAAACCACTTTATATCAAGTCCTTTATCCGATATCAAATCACAGATTTTTTCCATTCTTCTTTTGTCTAAAGTCAGGTTATCATCCTCGAAGTGAATTTCCCTTATTTTATAGACATCAATCAGATGTTCTATTTCCAGTAGAACGTTATCTGGACTTCTAGGTCTCCATTTATGCCCCCAGACAGTGTGGATGGAACAAAAGACACAGTTAAACGGGCACCCTCTACTCGTTATCATTGAGGTAAAGGGTTTTCTCATCAATTCTGGCCCATGAGGCGCTTCAGCATTAAAATACTCGTTCATTGGGAGTAAATGACGTGCAGGGAAAGGTAGAGAATCTATATCTTCTATGAATCTCTTCTTAGGGTTTATCACTGTTTTTCCCTTTTCTCTGTGAGCAAAACCATCGATTTCATTGAAAGAAGCTCCCTTTGACAATGTCTCTAAAAGATTTAATATGGTCAGTTCTCCTTCACCTATGACTACATAATCGACATTTTGATCCTGTAAGACTCTTTTCGGTAAAGTTGAAGGATGAGCTCCCCCCATGATTACTGGGACATCGGTGTCATACGCCTTCACTAGTTCTGCAACTTTATGGGCATTGTGGGATTGACAAGAAAAGAGGCAACTTATCCCTACTGCATCAGGCTTGCTTCTTTTTATCTCATCATGTATATCTTCCCATTTTTGCCCAAAGTGTATTCTGCGCTTAGCTTTGGTCGGGGTTCTCCAGTTTAAAGCTATGGTATCTAGAATCCTAACTTTATAGCCAGCCTCCTCAAGAACCGCACCTATGTAGGCTAGCCCTAATGGAGGGGCAACTATAGGTCTGTCATGAGGAGCTAAACTGAAAGGAGGGTAAATCAATAACACCTTCAATATCCCATCACTCAAATTTAAAGTGGCATGTTATTTCATACAACTTCAAATACTGGGCGATTTTGTCTTCCCAAGAAAAAGTTTCTTTAACTCGTTTCAGACCAGCTTCACTTAGCTTTCTTGATAACTCTTTCTCGTGCGACAAACGTAGTATCTTCTTTGCCAACTTACTGTAGTTCCCTTGATCAAATAGAATTCCCGCATTTCCGACAACCTCTGGACAAGCTCCTGAATTAGAAGCAATCACAGACACACCTGAAGCCATCGCCTCCAATAACGTCATTCCAAAAGCCTCACCAACTGATGGAAGAACAAACACGTCTGCAGCATCATACCACATCCGTAGCTTCTCATCGTCCACATAATTTAACAATTTTGCATTGTTAGAAAGATCTCGCTTGCAAATCTCGTTCTTTGCTTCCTTGTAAAGTTCTCCGTCGCCGATCATTACCAAAAACAAACTGGCGTTCTTCTTAACGGCTTTAGAAAGAGCTTTGATAAGGGTTAGTGGATCCTTATAAGGATGCATCTTGCCTATGAATAATATTACGAAATCCGTTTCCTTACAACCTAATTCACGCTTACTTTGTGTCTCGTTTTTGGGTTTAAATGTATTTGCGTCTATACCATGATAAATTACTTCAGAATCCACGTTATACCTCCTTTTCAACATTTCTTTAACATATTTTGATACCGCCACAACAGTCGATGACTGTGAGGCAACTAGAGGCAGTGAGTAATATTCAATAGTATAGGCAACCTTGTCTGACAGTGAAAGCTGCAACCAAGATTCTGGGATGCCATGTGACGTAAAGATAAAAGGTATCTTGAACATGTGTTTCTTGAAAATGGCCAAAAGTCCAAGCGAGGCAAAGTTTGTGTGAATTACATCAGGGCGATCATGAACCAAGAATTCGACAATTGCCCGCAGATTTGGGAGAAAATTTGAGGTGGTAAAGTAATGAAAACGTATGTGCTCAGAAGACACAAGATGTTTAGCTTCCTTAGATTGCTTGAGGAAAAAAATGTTTACATCGCAACCTTTATGTACTAATCTCTTGGCCCATTGCATTGTCACAGTAAACACTCCCCCCTTTGAATTACTGAGAATTGTGACTTTCATCATCATCACTTCACATAGCGACCAAACAATCCTAAAATAAATCCAATAGCATAGCCAACATGCACCAAAACATAAGTCACAGGAGCTACTAACACCATCTTTATATCCTTAAATCGATAAGCGGCAAAAAAGGCGGAGACAAACGCTAAGGCACAGTAAGAAACTAGGAGTAAGGTGACATGCAAAAAGCGCCCTCCAAAAATAAGCGATAATAGAAACATAAAAGACGCACAGACAAGGGCGATGCTAGGGACCGCGTTCAGTAAGGAGAATAGATAAGGATGTCTTCTGACCGCAACACCTCTACCGACACCATACCGAAATATATAGCGAAACAAAGACAGAAATGAATACACCTTCCAATCATGTTCAACAGTCACCTTTGGTGAGTAGACTAGTCGGTAACCCAGTGTTCTTATCCTATGATTCAAATCAGCATCTTCACAAAATCTCAAATCCTCTGCAAACAAACCCGCTCTTTCTATTGCTTCTCTACGATAGACAGCATTGCAGGAAGGAATGCTTTTCACTTCTTTCTGTTTTTCATACCTTGCGAACTGGGTGGAACCAGCATTCGCGAAGAAAGTTGACAAAACATCCATGATTGCTTTAGACAGATAAGGAGCCTTACTAAACGGGGTTACAGGTCCACCGATGCCACCTATGTCCTCCTGCCTTAGTAAATCAACACCGTTTCGCAACCAATCTTTTCCTTCTACGTAGCAATCCCCATCGATGAATGCAACAATCGGATGAGAAGAGTTGGCTATTCCCACATTTCGTCCCTGGCTTGGAGTAGAGTCTTTCGTTTGAATGACCTTTGCCCCGTGATCCTTTGCAATAGCGACAGTCTGATCCTCAGAACCTCCATCCACGACTATTACTTCGTAATTCGGATAATCAATCTCACGCACGGATTCAAGTGCGCACCCAATTGTTCTTTCTTCATTTTTAACCGTAAGGATAACGGAGACTTTGGGCATTTGTTCAAAATTGGATGCCTTAGCATTGTGTACAATTGATGTCATTTTCAAAAAAATAGTTAGCATATCATGGATATATGACTTTACATGCACACATGCTAATTGTCTCATAAATCTCAATACAAAATATTAAGGGTGAATGCCTTCGTGTATCGCATGGCTGAAAATTGATGCAATTATAGAAATCCCCTGCCTCAGGGGGTCACGCTTCGAAGCTTTAGGATAATCTCCATAATCACAACGTACAGGAACCTCAACTATTCTCAATCCAACATCACGCGCCCTAAAAAAAACCTCCGCACTTGAACCCCACCCACGTTCAGTAAGCTTCAACTCTTTAAGAGCCTTGCGACTATAAGCCCGAAAACCGCTCTGAGCATCACTTATCGAATAGCCAGAAACAAATCTTGTCATTAAAGTAATAATCAGTATACCTATTTTCCTATACAGTGGAATATTCCTACTCGCACCCTTCATAAAACGAGAACCTGTGACTATGTCCGCTCTTCCTTCCAAAATGGGCTTAACCAACGCGGGAATCTCATCTGGATCATGTTGTCCATCTCCATCAAACGTCACCATAATATCTGCATCTAGTTCCCTCGCTTTTCTAAATAGGGTTTGCATCGCTACTCCATAGCCCATATTCTTTTCGTGCCCCACGACGTCGGCACCATTTTTCCTTGCTACTATCCGCGTCAAATCTTTAGACCCATCATCACAAACCAGCACCTTGCCAACCTGACAGCCAGCTTTCAGAACCACTTCTGCTATCGTCTTTTCCTCGTTGTACGCAGGAATACCCGCAATAATCGAAGCCACATAAAGACCATGTTTTGCACCTTGAACCCGCACCAGCTCCCCATCCCTAATACTGATCTTTTTCACCATTTGCGTCAAACCAACCTTTTGAGTGATATTTTATAATAAGTCTTGTTCATTCTACATACATACTCTGGATAATCATCCATGTCAATGGGGTTTTATGTCGACTTCATTGACATAAAAGATTTTCCATGCAAAAGGACTCAAACTCAGGATGCACTGAATTTTTACCCTAATCTCCTGGCCTTTATGGATTCTTGTCCGCAGTGTTCTTGTATAGCCAAGAGGCTAATGATAGCGTGTTCCTATTTCCCTCCTTTCTCACAGTGATAACTCCTCGACTTGCCAACCTTGTTATTACCCTATGGGTTTTCACTTTTGAAAGCTTTGTTGCCCACCTTACGTCCTTTTGCAGCGCGGTTCCGCCTTCTTTCCAAATTGCCATACAAACTTTCTTCTCATCTTCACGTAAGACTTTCATAGCGCCCTCAAAAGAAGCTGGAAATCCTTCTTCGACGTTGAATGCCTGGTCTTTTTCGAGCACAATTTCAGGGAATATTATCGAGTATGTTACCACTCCGATGGTAAGAAACATGAATGCAGCACCAAATATCACCAACATAGAGGCTCTTAACAATGAACTTCCTTGAAGAAAGGGGATAGAGGCTACCATCACAAACGTTAGGATAACGTAAAGAACCGCAATGACCTTCCTTCGCCGCAATCCTAGAACCTCAATCTTAGTTAGAACTCCAAGAATAA
>Ga0209991_10000963_pt1 | contig 12902 bp, 14 predicted proteins | sample ChitaG_FD_183167 | JGI IMG/M metagenome (GOLD analysis project Ga0209991, IMG submission 183167) | Deep subsurface microbial communities from South Pacific Ocean to uncover new lineages of life (NeLLi) - Chile_00310 metaG (SPAdes)... | ecosystem: Environmental > Aquatic > Marine > Oceanic >...
ACCGGGGTGTTGTTGCCGACGAAGTCGTAATTGCCCTCTTCAGTATAGAACTTCACCGCGAATCCACGAGGGTCGCGAGCAGCATCAGCAGATCCCTTCTCGCCCCCCACGGTAGAAAAACGTGCAAAGACCTCGGTCCTCTTGCCGACTTCAGAAAGGAACTTGGCTTTGGTGTATTTGGTTACGTCAGCAGTGACTTCAAAATAACCACCTGCGCCTGCTCCTTTAGCATGGACAACACGTTCGGGGATACGCTCGTGGTCAAAGTGGCCTAACTTCTCCAACAGATGAACATCTTGCATCAAAACTGGCCCGCGCTCGCCGGCGGTCAGACTATTCTGATCGTCTGCCACAGGAATTCCAAAGGCAGTAGTTAAGGTCTTTTTGTCTTTTGCCATGTGAAACCTCCTTATTTATGATTTTTTATTCCCATTTTCAATCTAAACATAGGAATATTTTTCCCAAGCGAAATTATTTTGTGAAACGATTAAAATAAACAAATTTTTCCAGAGGCATTCTCTTCGGTCTTGTTCTTTCCGCTTCAACCTGTTTCTCAGAAAGTATTGGATTTATCTGCTTAGAATGTTTGCCGACAATAATAAGTGTAATAACCTGGTATTCTTCGGGAATACCCAGTATTTCCCTTGTTTATTACCATTTCCCATCCATCTGGAATTCTGCGCTGTCCAGCCAGAAACCGGACTTGGTCACAGAATCATGTTGAGCTTGTAAAAGATCATAATGAAATTTTTCTTCTTCGCTGATTTCCATGAATATTTTTTTTGCAACAGGGTCATCTGTTTCTGCTGCTGCTTTTTGAAAAAAGTTGATAGCATCCATTTCAAGCTGCATACCTATGCTTAAAGCCTCGGTCTCGCCTTTTCCTTCTTCTCTTTTCATCCGTTCCTTCAATTTTTCAACCAGAGGAGCTTCTCCTTCTAATTCATGACTTTTAATATATTTCCTCCAATCTTCCCCTCCAAGAATCTGACTGAACAGATTGCCAAAGGTTTTCAGATGTTTTACTTCTTCTTCAGCAAGAAATAGGAACATTTTCTTGCCACTTTCATGTTGTGTTACATCGGCCGCATGATTAAAGAACTTGCGGCCATTAATCTCCAACAGTATGGCTCCTTTGATTGCGTCTTTAATTTTTTGGCTGATTTCTGTCATTAATCCTCTCCTTTTAAAAAATAATAAGATGTTATTCCCCTGATCGTTCCAAAGATGATTAATTATCTACGTGGCCGTGCTTGATTCTGATTAAAGAATAACCACGGCATCCATGAACAACTCATATTCATCATCCTCATTGAGATCGTGAATCTTTACTTTTTCAACGGTATTAAAACCCATAATCTCTAATAACCGAGATTCATACAAAATTTTGACGTCAGACTGCTTAATTTTTGTCTTTAATTCTTCATCGGCAGAAAGGGCTTTGGAAGGAGTTAAAAAGACAACCCTTGGGGATTGTTGGGATATTGATAGAGCCAATTCTAGCGATTTCACTCCTCTATCTACGACAAGTGTCCTTTTTTCCTTAAAGCGCGAGAGATTTTTCGCCTCATGATAGACGCCATTGTTTAAAAATTCTTTTTCTCCAAGTATAACTTTTTGGTCTCCTTTGGCATCTTTTTCAGCTTCTGTTTTGAATTTCTGCTTGTTCTGGTAATTATTAATCGCATCCCTCAGAGCATCAGCAGCAAGATTTGAACAATGCATTTTTATGGGAGGTAATCCATCCAATTCATCGGCAACATCCTTGCGTGTAATTTTCAGGGCTTCTTCGAGGGTTTTTCCTTTAGCTAATTCAGTGATCATAGAAGCCGTAGCCACAGCTGAACCGCATCCGAAAGTCTTAAATTTTATATCATCTATTCTGTTGTCCTTTACTTTAATCGTGAATTCCATCAGATCACCGCACACTGGATTTCCGACCTTCCCCTTGGCGACATGCTTTCCTTCCAGTATGCCTACATTTCTCGGATTCCTGAAATGATCCATAACCTTCTCTGAATATGTTGTTGATTTCATCCGTTTCTCCTCTTAGTAAAGCGGGGATAACTTTCTCAATCGGTCGACAACTTCGGGTAAGGCTTTAAGAGCTGCATCAATATCTTTTTCAGTTGTAAATCTGCCAAGAGTGAATTCTAAAGAACCGTGTGCCTCTTCATGGAGCAGCCCTAAAGAAATCAAAGTGTGGGAAGGTTCCAAGGTCTTTGAAGAACAGGCGGATCCAGTGGCAACGGAAATCCCTTTGTCCTTTAAAGATAAAAGGATTGATTCCCCTTCTATGCCATCAAAACGGAAATGGGCATTATTGGGGAGCCTTTCTTCAGGATGCCCGTTGAGGTAAGACCTAGGAATTTTTTCCAGTACATTCTTTATCAATTTATCCCGATAAGCCTTAAACCTTTTGACCTCTTCCTCCCTTTCCTGGCGAATAATCTCGGCAGCCTTTGCCATTCCCACAATAGCAGGGATATTCTCAGTCCCGGAGCGCAGGCCACGTTCCTGCCCTCCACCGATTATCTGGGGATTTATCTTGATGCCTTTTCTTATATATAAAACCCCTAATCCTTTGGGCCCATATATATCGTTAGACGAGAGGGTCATTAGGTCGATTGAATCTTTTTTAACATCAAGCGGCAAAAGTCCTTCTGCGGCCACAGCATCAGTGTGGAAGGCGATGTTTTTTTCTCTGCATAATCTGCTGATTTCAGCAATCGGCTGAATTGTTCCCACCTCATTATTCGCATATCCCACAGATACTAAAATAGTCTGATCTGTTATACGGTCTGCGATCTTTTTCAGACTCACTCGACCGTATTGATCAACAGGAACTTTTGAAACTGTAAACTCCATCCTCTGTAGGAGCTTTGTTATATTATGGATAGAGATGTGTTCGATTTCTGAGATAATAATATGTTTACCCTTTGCTTTGTTACGCAAGGCAAACCCGATAAGGGCAAGGTTATTGGATTCTGTAGCTCCTGAGGTGAATAAGATTTCATCTTTTTCAGAATTTATAAAACCTGCAATCTCCTGTCGGCATTTCTCTAAAACCTCTGTTGCCTCATCGCCTATTTCATGCAATGCTGAGGGATTTCCGAATTTCTCATGAAAATAAGGAAGCATAGCCTCGACAACCCTGGAGTCAACCGGCTTGGAAGATTGGTAATCAAGATAAATAGTCATTCTAAAAATATCTTCTTTTAAAACCACATGGTTGCACCAGCTTCTAGAGCAAGATCGTTCAATGTTCCAGCGCCGACAATTTTAACCCCCGGGATTAACTCTGCTTTTTCCAGGCCTAGCATCTGTTTGGAAGCTTCACAGACATAAATTTTAATTCCCATCTCCATTGTCTTCTTGATTATTTCAGCTAAAGATGGGAACGCACCCAATTTAATATTATCAGATACTCCAGGCTTCAAGACTTTTAAACCCTGTCCTAGATAGTACACTTTGGCATCGATATCCATGGCTTTTGCTGTTTGTGCCAAAACCAAAGGCGAGTACTGTCTTTCCGGAGTATCGCTGGTTTGAACATATAAAATAGAATTTTTTGTCATGGGCTTCTCCTATTCCTTTTTTTGAATGAGAAATCTTTGATAGCCTTCTTTTTTTTCAAATTTGATGATCTGATGCCCGGTCCTTTTAGCAAACCGCTTGATATCTTCTTCAGCAGCCGGGTCGTCTGCCAGTACTTCAAGTATTTCACCTGCTTCGATACTGTCAATATTATCCCTTGTTTGAAACAAGGGCTCAGGACAAAATAATCCTATACAGTCCAGAGTCTTTTTAGGCTTAGTGTTTTGTTGCATTATTATTACCTTTCCATATACTTCCTATCAAATTAATAGATTATATAATTTAATTTAATCTACAATAGCCTTCTTGTCAATGGAGAGAACTTTTTCCCATAAGCATTTCCATTATAAAGTTTTCAGGAAAAAACTTCGATGAGAAAAAAAGGTGCATTAACTGGAAATAATTGGAGTTGCATTCGGGTCCATAGGATTGATCCTCGCTGCCAGAGAAAACAGGAATGGATAGCTTTCTTTTAGATGGCTTGTATAAGCAATCCAAGCACTGGTCATCTGTGAATAGACCCGCTTTATATCTTTGGCTATATGATCATAATCAGACTGGGGAAGATCTTTTAATTCATCCCCTCGAATGGCCAGTTCTTCAGTCAAATGAAACATTGCCCACAAAAGGTCAGTAAAACGTTCATGCTCCAACAAATTGGGATTTTCCAACAGCCGCAGCATAAAAAAGCGTTTGCCGATAAGAAAATCACGGAGATCGCATAATTTGTTTTTATCAATTTTTATTTCATAAGAAAACTCCCGAGCCGAGATAATAGCGTCTTTAAAATCCTTCTTTCCCCATTGGGGCAAAATTTTCAGTTTTTTCTCAAGATTTTCTGCATTATTCACGAAGGTAGAAAACTTTTTAAGTATATCAAGCCCTACTTCACTGAAGAACGTTCCGATAACCATATTTAACTTTTTCATAATAGCCTGTTTTTCTCTGCGAGAAAGAATGCGCTCGATAAATAAAACAACAAGGAGTACATCTATGAAAAGAAAACCAAAGTCTCCGATCATGTATAAAAAAATATGATGAGCGTCGTGGAAAATGAAATAATGTATTGTGTATGTTAGTGCAGAGGCAGCGATAAACAGAAGACTCACATTAACCGTCCAGTTAAAGACTTTTTTCATTAGAAAAATCTCCTTTATTTTATGGATTTTACTTATTCCTCTATACTCATGTCTTTTATCTTATATAAAATCATTAAGCTTTGATTTGATCTGATCACGCACCTTTCGAAATAAATTCACCACTTCCTCTTCAGTTCCTATGGCTTCGGCAGGGTCTTCAAAGCTCCAATGAATTCGCTCTCCTTTGCCCGGAAAAGAGGGGCAATGTTTGTTGGCACTATCACAGACAGTAATGATGTGGTCAAATTTTTCCCCAATAAATTGACTAACACTTTTTGATGTATGATGTGAAATATCAATACCAATTTCTTTCATAACTTTTATTGTTTTTGGATTGACAACACTTGGTTCCAATCCTGCGCTTATCACATCAAAGCGGTCTCCGGCAAGGCGTCTCAATAAACCTTCAGCCATTTGTGAACGGTTTGAATTTCTAGTGCACAAAAATAATACTTTCTTTCTCATAATTATTATCTCAATTTTTTTAATTAATTCATTTTTATCTATTATACACTTTATATTTCTACATTTATAACGATGTGACCTGCTCCCCTAATATTGGTCCAAAAGTTATGATAAGATTTGGCTGGATCTGAACCTGCTCCCATTTTTTTGTCCTTGTTGCAGCTAATCAGCTTCAGGCAGATGTAACTGTTAAGTGTCCAGTCAGCGGTAAAGAAATTAAGAAATCCGATGCGAAAGGCACTTATGAATATGACGGCAAAACCTATTACTTCTGCTGTGAAAATTGCAAGGAAGCCTTTGTGAAAGAGCTGGAGAAGTATATAGAGAAATTTTGCAAGAAAGATGTAGGGCCCGTCTTCTGGATGGGCTCTGCAAATTGAAAATCACATAGCCGTCTGCTGGTTTTAATCCTCATCTTCAAAAGGCCTCACACAATAAGCTGTTCGGTGCTAATGTGAATAAGGAAACGGACAAGAGGCAAAGAGATATTGTTGTTTATTCTCCTGATCTCGGTCCTGGGAGTCAGGATGATACCGTTTTTGTAATTCTGTATTTGTTTCAGGCTTTCAATACGGATCCGATCAGTCCATTTTACTTCAACGGGGTACATTTTATTTCCCCGGACCATTACAATATCTACTTCACCCTTTTTGCCCTTTATGTAATAAGTTGGGCCCCATCTTTTACAATGATCAACTGTTACAGCTTCAACATATTGGGAGGCAAATTCATTGTTTTCCAGGTTATGTTTGATCTGGCCGATCGTAAATTCCGGGTTTAGATAGTTTGTGATGGTATGGTCTATAAAAGGATCTCTAAAATATATTTTTCTATTTTTTTTAGGCGCCCCGATCAGTTTATGTTCAATGATTGCCTGTTGAATATGAAGGACATGGATAGAAACCAAAATGTCACAGTAGTTGGATATTGTTTTATGATGTTCAATTGAAAGATACCTGCTCAGGTTATTCCAGGATATTGGCGTATTGTAGGTAGCCTTGATCCCTCTAAATATTTCAAAAAGATAATTTTCACTCTTATTATATTTTAGGATATCTCCGATTATCCAATGAATATAGGTATTCATTGTCGCTTTAGAAATTGTTTTTTCCATTGCATATTCATTGATCGCAGGCAAATAGCCGCCATGAAGCAAATATTCATAAAAAAGAACCGTCAATTCTTTATGTTTTATATTGTACTCCGTCAGCTGCTCTGAAAGGGGGGTTGATATAATTTTTTTACATAGAGGTTTTAAACCTTTATTTTTTAAGCACACAAAATCTTTAAAGGTCAAAGGAGAAAATATAAAATCAATTTTGTCCGCTTTCCCTCTTCTTCCCGCGAATCTTTTCATTGCGGTTCGGATTATTCGACTGTCGGAACCTGTTAAAATTACCGATATTTGATCCAAGGTTCCGGAATCAACCAGATATTTTATTGATTTATCCCAGTCCGAAATATAATTTACTTCGTCTATAAACAGATATTTATGTGAAGAAGACTCATCGCAGAACCGGGAAACAATTCTTCTCAATATGTGATGGCTGTCAATAATCTCACCTGAAAGAAAAAGAATATCTTTCGAATCCAGCTTTCTTTTTATTAGAAGATCTAATATCAATTGTTTGAGGAATGTTGTCTTTCCTATTTGTTTTCCGCCGGTGATCAAATAAATCCCCGGATTATTAAAAACCGGCTTGTCCAGCAGCAACGAACGATAAATTAGAGGAATATCAGTCAGTTTTTTTAAATGAGGATCATGCTTTTTAAATCTTGTTATTGATTCTTTAAATTGGTTGTGGATATCCAGTTCATCAAACATAACATTAATTTATACAATAATTCATGAATTTAGTCAATGGCTAATGACTATTTTTGGTCAATGATCAATGACCAAATTATTCCATGCTTTAAGTTCCAGGTAATACTTGATATGTCTTAAAAAATGGATAGAATTGATATTGAGAAAAGTCTTTATGAGAAACAATCTTTCTAACATAATTTTTCTAGTCAATTAATGGTGATATAAACTTAGAAAATAAGGAGATAAATGATGAGCATGTATTGTTTTCAATGCCAGGAAACAGCTAAGAACCAGGGCTGTACAGTCAGAGGGGTTTGTGGGAAAACTGAAGAAACTGCAAACCTTCAAGACCTTTTAATTTATGTTCTCAGGGGAATCTCAATTTATGGTGAAAAAGCAAAACAAGCCGGAGAACTCGATAAAAAAAAGGGCATGTTTATTGCTCAGTCACTTTTTTTAACCATAACCAATAATAACTTCGATAACAACCGTATTATCGCGCAGATCAAAGAAGGTCTGAAAATAAGAGATGAACTTAAATCCAAGTACGGCGATAAGCTTGAAGGTGAACTTCATGAATCTGCTGTCTGGTATTCCGATGATGTAGAAGTATTTCATAAAAAAGCTTCAGAAGTGGGTGTGCTTTCCCAGAAAGATGAGGATGTGAGATCATTGCGTGAGCTTTTAATTTATGGTTTGAAAGGTATAGCTGCTTATGCTGATCATGCAGCTATACTAGGATTTGAAGATGAAACCATCTATGGATTTCTGATAGAAGCACTAGTTTCCACCACCAAAGACCTGAGTGTAGATGAAATGATAGCAATGGTGATGAAGGCAGGCGAGATTGCAGTTAATACTATGGCACTTCTGGATAAAGCAAATACTTCTGTTTATGGAAACCCTGAAATTACAAAAGTAAATATTGGCGTTCGTAATAATCCCGGAATTCTTATTTCCGGACACGACTTGAAAGATATGGAAGAACTCTTAAGGCAGACAGAGGGAACCGGCGTTGATGTATATACTCATGGAGAAATGCTTCCGGCAAATTACTATCCTGCATTCAAAAAATATAAACATTTTGTAGGCAACTATGGCAATGCATGGTGGAAACAAAACAAGGAATTTGAATCTTTCAATGGACCGATTTTAATGACTACCAACTGCATAATTTCAGTAAAAGAATCTTACAAAGAGAGAATCTTTACCACAGGAATTGTAGGCTATCCTGGAGTAAAACATATTTCGGATAGAGAAGACGGAAAAGCAAAGGATTTCTCTGAAATAATAGAGTTAGCCAGAAAATGCGATGCTCCTGTGGAAATTGAAAACGGAGAAATTGTTGGGGGTTTTGCTCATAACCAGGTTTTAGCCCTGACAGATAAAATTGTAGAAGCAGTAAAAACTGGTGTAATTAAACGTTTCATTGTAATGGCTGGATGTGATGGCCGTCACAAAAGCAGAGATTATTATACTAATGTTGCGAAAGAACTCCCTGAAGATACGATCATCTTAACCGCTGGTTGTGCGAAATATCGTTATAATAAGCTTGATCTGGGAGATATCAATGGAATTCCGAGAGTACTCGATGCCGGCCAGTGTAATGATTCATACTCATTAGCTGTAATTGCTCTTAAACTTAAGGAAGTTTTTGAACTGGATGATATAAATGACCTTCCAATTTCTTATAACATTGCTTGGTATGAACAAAAAGCAGTTGCAGTTCTGCTTGCACTGCTTTTCCTTGGGGTAAAAGGTATCTACTTAGGACCAACACTTCCAGCATTCCTTTCTACAAATGTGGCAAAAGTATTGGCTGAGAACTTTAAAATTAAGCCTATAGGCGAAGTTAAAGATGATATTAAGGCAATGATGGAGGGGAAATAAAAATCCTTACCAGTTCTCTCCCAACAGTTCAAAATGGGCTCTCGGATGGGCACATGCTGGACATTCTTTGGGGGCTTCTTCTCCTTCATGAATATATCCACAGTTTCCGCATTTCCATTTCACTACAGTGTCCTTCTTAAAAACTTGGCCTTTTTCTATGTTTTCTAAAAGGCCTAGATATCTTCTTTCATGCTGTTTTTCAGCAACAGCTATTGATTTCATTACTTCAGCAACTTCGGAAAAGCCCTCTTCTTCTGCAATTCTTGCAAATTCGGGGTACATAGTTGTATGTTCATGATTTTCACCGGCAGCCGATGCTTTTAAATTTTCGGCTGTGCTTCCAATGACTCCAGCAGGGAAGGAGGCAGATATCTCTACTTCTCCGCCTTCCAGGAATTTAAAAAGCTGTTTGGCATGTTCCTTCTCATTGTCGGCTGTTTCCTGGAAAATGTTGGAAATCTGAACATAACCTTCTTTTTTTGCCTTTGAGGCAAAGTACGTATAACGGTTTCTCGCCTGAGACTCGCCTGCGAAAGCTGTTAAGATATTCTTTTCAGTTTGTGTTCCTTTTAAACTTTTCATTTTTTTACTCCTTTATATTTAACTTTTCCATAGACCGTGGATACTGCAGTATTCTCGTGCTTCAACTTTTTCAGGTGCTATAACAAAATTCGCTTCTGGAGAATCTCCTGGGCTGAGAAACTTCCTGTAAACCCTGGCATCAGCTATTACTTCTATCCATTCGATATAGTGCTTCTCTTCCATTGGATGAGTAACCGCACCTACCTTAACCTTTATACCCTTGTCTGTTTTTTCTATTACAGGCAAATGTTTCTCTTTCCCTTGCTCTTCTGTCTTTTCTTCCTGCAGCTTCATTGGTTGACCACAGCAAACAAGTTGCCCTACACCTTCATGTAAGACCTCAACGATATTTCCACAGATCTCACATTTGTAAATTTGTAATCGTTTTGTCATTTTAAATCTCCTTTTAAATAATTCTTAATTCTTTGTGTTTTGCAAGAATTTCATCCGCCAGTTTTTCTATCGCTTTGAAATCTTCTTTTTTTGGGTAGCCCTTTATAATAATTGTCGAGAGAATTTCTACCTTAAGATTACCAGCAATCCCGATAATTTGCTCCAGCATCTTTCCACCCCAGCCATAGGATCCAATAACCGATACAAACCTGGTTTTAGGCCTAAGGGCATTGGCAAGGTAGATTGCATACACTGCGGCGGGATGAGGGCCAATCAACACGGTCGGAGAGGCAATGATAATAGTAGCGGCGTCCACAAGTGCTTTTGCCAGTTCTCCAATATCTGTTTTGGTTAAATTAAAGGGTTTCACGGTTATCTCCCTTTTCATAAGGGCTTCTACTAAATGATTTACCATCTTATCCGTGCTCCCGTGCATTGAAACGTACGGGATGATGACTTCGTTTTTAACCTGATCAGAGATCCAATCTCTGTAGGCATTGAGAATAAATTCAGGCTTGCTATAAATAGGACCATGGCTTGGTGCAATCATTTCAATCTTGAATTGTTTGAGCTTTTCCATGTGTTTTTTTATGAGGTTCCTGAACGGCATCATGATTTCTGCATAATACCTTTTTGCTGCATCATAGATTTTTGCTTCATCAGTTGCATATATATCACTGGTGGCAAGGTGTGAGCCAAAGAGATCGCACGGGAATAGTATTTTATCTTCTTTAAGGTAAGACAGCATTGTTTCTGGCCAATGGACCCAAGGTGCAATTATGAATTGGAGGGTCTTGTTTCCCAAAGATAGAGTATCTGCATCGTTTATTTCTATGAATTTATCTTCGGGGATTAACAGCAAATCTTTAAGCATTCCTTTGCATTTTTGATTGGTAACGACTCTGGCATTAGGGAAGAGGTCTAGAATTTTTGGGATTGTTCCAGAGTGGTCCTGTTCAGCATGGTTAGAGATTATATAATCAATATTATCAACTCTGAGTTTCTTGAGGTTGTCTATGAGTTCTTGCTCTTTGGTAGGGTCAACTGTATCTATGAGTGCTGTTTTTTCACTGCCTTGGATAAGATATGCGTTATAGCTTGTTCCGTCTGGAAGTGGAATGAGTTCATCAAATAACCTTCTGTCCCAGTCGATCGCCCCTATGGAATGAACGCCGGATTTTAATCTTCTGATTGCCATTTTATTTTTTCTCCTTCTTCTTAAGACAATCTTTGCATATGCCTTTAAAATAACCATGTAATTCTGTTATTCTATGGCCTTGCACGTTTCCTTTTTTATAATAGTTACACTCAATATCCAGATCGATTATCTGCCCGCATCTTTCACACAAAAAATGATGATGTGGCGATATATTACTGTCAAACCTTACTTCTAAACCTGTAATGAAAATAGGAGTTATGAGCCCCTTTTCACAAAAAACATTCAGAGTATTATATACGGAAGTTCTTGATATTGTTGGAATTTCTTTTACCAGTGCCTTAAATATTGCTTCCGCTTTATGGTGTGTCTTGTTTGTCTCAAGGCAATTTAAAATTTTTAACCTGATATAGGTAGGTTTAATCTTTTTTTCTTCCAGTTTAATTTTGAATGAATTCAATTTTGCAATCATTACAATTAATAATATAGACATATTTTTAGTTTTTGTCAATAGTAAAATTTAAAAAATTCTGTCTCCTTCTAATAATTTTCTAATTTTTTTAATTTAAATGATAAAATACTTACATTATAATCAGACAATGAAAAAATATGATTCTGTACTAGTGTCCTGTCATCTATGTGATGTCGCAAAGATGACCGTCATTCCCGCGGAAGCGGGAATCCAGAAGCCTGAAGTAGCCAGAAATACTGGATTCCCACTACCTGCCTCCGCAGGCACAAGCTTCGTGGGAATGACGAGTGCCTGATACGATACTTCACGCATGACACGACACTAGTAGTTTTCTGAACTGTAGTTGTAACGTTTGAGAAAAAATCAAAATAAAATTTTAATGGGTTAATGAGAAAAAGAGTTGCTCATATCAAAGATATCATGGAAAAATTGTATTCCAGGTACAATCATCGGAGGCTTATAAAGCCTGACCCGTTACAATTTATATATCAATATTCAAATCGGGCAGATATAGAGATTGTTGGCTTCTTGGGGGCATGTCTTGCATACGGCAGAGTACAGCAGATTCAGAAGAGCTTGAGATGTCTGTTAGGATATATGGGAGACAGCCCTTTTCAATTTGTCCATAACTTTGATACGGATAAGAGAAAAAAATTGGGGAATTTTAAGCATCGGTTTACCCTTGGTAGCGATATATCAGATTTGCTGGGTTTGTTGCAGAATGTTTTCTGGGAATTTGGCAGTATCGAAAAATTTTTTATTCAAGGCTACGATCCCAGCGACAAGAATATCATTCATGCATTGTCAAAATTTTGTGATTCACTCCTGGATATGTATGCTTCAAGGCATAAAGGGCACGCGAGCCGCGGTTTGAAGTATTTGCTAGCCAGTCCCTCCGGGGGAAGCGCATGTAAACGTCTTAATCTCTTTTTGCGATGGATGGTACGCGATGATGATGTTGATACAGGACTGTGGAAATCGGTTGACAAAGCCAAGCTTATTGTCCCGATAGATGTACATATGGGCAGATTGTGCAGGATATTAGGGTTTTTCGACCAAAAAACAATTTCACTGAAAGCTGCAGAGAAAATAACAGATTGTTTCGCTGAAATTGAGCCGGCAGATCCTGTTAAATATGATTTTGCGCTGTCAAGAATCGGAATCCTCAAAAACTGCACCGGCAAGGTCAGAGACGTCTGCGAAGATTGCGAATTGTTTGACTATTGCCTGCGAAAAGAGCGGCTTGCAGACTAGTGTCCTGTCATCTATGTGATTTCGCAAAGATGACCGTCATTCCCGCGGAAGCAGACTTTTTAAAGCGGTAATTTATTTTACAGGAGTTCCTATTTTAGTCTTGGATTAACCGGTTTTTTTGCCCTTTGCCATTCGGGAATAAACATC
>Ga0209991_10000965_pt1 | contig 12887 bp, 11 predicted proteins | sample ChitaG_FD_183167 | JGI IMG/M metagenome (GOLD analysis project Ga0209991, IMG submission 183167) | Deep subsurface microbial communities from South Pacific Ocean to uncover new lineages of life (NeLLi) - Chile_00310 metaG (SPAdes)... | ecosystem: Environmental > Aquatic > Marine > Oceanic >...
AGGAAATTAACCGTGCCCTGGAGGGTGTCCGCTTTCGGCTCGGGGCTTCTCCCCGGGAAAAGGCCATTTTGCTCATCATTTATAGGTATTACATCAAGGCCCATCTGGACAAAGATGTCGCTGGCAAACTTGGAGGCAGCACCATTACCAGGATCAACTACTACTTTTAGCTGATGATCAAATCCTGGGAGAGAAAGCTTGCCTTTAATAAAGGAAAGGTATCTTTGCTTCATATCCCGTGCTTGCTCCAAAGTTCCCCTCTTACCCTGGCGGAATTTCTGCTCAAAATAGACTTTCTCTATCTCTGCTTCTTGAGCCTGGCTATATCCCAGCGAATTCTCGGTGAAGAGCTTGATTCCGTTGAACTCGGGGGGATTATGAGAGGCAGTGACCATGATTCCAGCGGCAAAGCCCGATTCCCGGGTGAGCAATGCCAGCGCCGGGGTAGGCAAAATGCCCAAGTCAACTACGTTTATGCCACAACAAAGCAAGCCCGAGTTGACTGCTTCCTTAATTACATCCCTGCTTATTCTGGTGTCGGTAGCGATACAAGCTGTGGAATCTGGAGGCAGGGTAGTGCCTATGGCTAAGGCAACCAGGCGGCAGAAATCAGGCGATAAATCCTGGTTGACTACGCCCCTGATGCCGCTGGTTCCAAATAGTCTCCTTGTATGCATTTCCTGTCTTAAGCTAAGTTAAGTAGAAGATAGCACGGAATTAAATGGTTGGCAACAACCACACGGTATAATAGCATATGCTAAACTATGCTTCCCGGTCATAAGCAGAGCTGTTTTGGAAACATATAATGACATTGGACATATGGGACATAGCTAAGTTTCTGCTAGCTACTGTTGCGCCCATCAGTGAATTGAGGGGAGGAATACCGTTAGGCATACGTTTGGGGCTACGTCCCTGGTCTGCCTTCCCTATAGCGGTCATTGCTAATGCCCTGATATTTTTCCCCATCTTCTTTACCTTACGCCTCTTTTACGATAAGCTCCTGTACCGAATCCCTTTATTCGACAAGTATCTGGATAATTTAAGAAAAAGAGGTAAGCCGAAAGTAGATAAATATGGCTTCTGGGGATTGACCTTGTTTGTGGCTATACCTTTGCCTATTACTGGGGTATATACGGCGACCATTTTGGCCTGGCTGCTGGAGATGGATTGGAGGAGGGCCTTTCCTCCCATAGCAATCGGTGTAGTGATAGCTGGTGTTATCGTGCTCTTGGGCTACCTGAGTGTAGTTGAGGTGTTTAGTATCTTCGTCAAAAATTAAGAGTAGTCGTAGCTGGCGTCGTAGTGCTCTTAATAACGCGCTTAATAGAGTTAGGGATACTCAGCATCCCATGGATTTTTTTCAGGCTGGCTGAATTAGATTCCCATAAGCAATTCAGGAATGATTTTTACCGTAAGCAAACACAATGACCTTAGATGTAGCCCGTAACCAAAGGCTGGGTATCTTGGTGTACAGATACCCAGCCTTTCCGGTGCTTCTACTACCCGCAGTATTAGCTTTAACTCTTTCCTATTCTGAACATCTTGGTCCCGCATACGGGACACACGCCTTGAGTGGCCGGCCTGCGGTTCTTCATGATGATGCTTCTGGGATTCTTTATTTCTCTCTTGGCACGACACTTCATGCAGTATGCTTGCATCTGTTCACCTCCCTTTTTATACTTTATACAAGGATAAGCCATCCATTACTCGAATGTCAATAGTTTTGCCTTAAATTTTCCTTAAATATCAAAAAAAGTCTTGCTACTTGTGTGTTATTCCTGATTCCACCACGGCGAGGAAATTCATCAAATGATGGTGGTCTGCTTTACAACTTTGATGATCGAATTTCATCCTGATGAAATCGGCATGAATACTCCCTTGGCAAGTCCACTGGTGGCGGGTTGAGTTACCTGCTTTTAGTCAATTCAAAACTCCCTTATAATTCTCCCTTCTCTGGTGGGAGGGAATTTGTACCACACAAAACAAAGGACTTCGTAGGGCTCTCGGACACCCTGACAAGGAGGAGGGGGGGCACTCTCGCCTTTTCCGCTTTGGTCGAGATTCCGATTGAGGGAGAGGAATTCCACACGAGGTTAGGAGGTTAACTATGAATGCTTTGATACACGAGTTAGACGAGATGTCGCTGGAGTACATGTCGTGCCTGCTGACTTGCTCGGGCACGGTGACTGATTTGATTTTTTATTTCTAATGGAAGTTCAGCCATGGTCTTACCTGTCTCGGGAAGGAGAAAGATAGGGTCATAGCCAAAACCATTTTTCCCCTTAGCCTCAATGGCAATCATGCCCTGGCACTCGCCATAGCACAGCTCTGAGTGACCTCCTGGAGTAGCTATGGCAATGACGCACTTAAAACGGGCTGTTCGTTGTTCCCAGGGAACGCCGTTAAGTTTAGCTAAGAGAAAGCTCACCCTTTCCGCATCGGTAGCAGCTTCACCAGCAAAGCGAGCTGACTTAACACCCGGCTCCCCATTAAGGGCGTCCACCTCCAGTCCTGAGTCATCGGCAAGAGCGGTAAGCTGGCTTAATTTGGCATAAGTAATGGCTTTTAACCGAGCATTTTGCTCGTAGTTATTCCCCGACTCGGTGACGACTTTTGCTATTCCTTCTTCGGCCAGCGTGGTTATTTTATAACCAGGACTATCCAGGAGAAAGCGATATTCTCTGATTTTCCCTGGATTGGACGTAGCTAAGAGAAGCTTCGGCATGCTGTCGTTAGATATCTTGGAATCTTGGTGCCAGCTTCTTTGCCACTTCAGGCATGGTAGTGTATTCCATTTCCTCAAGCGGCAGGCGATGTGGCTCAAACGGACCCATTCGGCGCAGGAAATCCGCTACAATGTTTGCTTGATGACGAACCTCATCGAAAGCAGGGTCATCGAAGAGGTCACGAGGCCCGACGAGCTTGCCATTAGCAAGTTGGAAACCAGCGGCTATTACTCTTGGTGGACCATCGAAGCGGCAAGGATTGCTTTCCCGGACAGCTACAGGCATTAAGGGGCCATGGTGCGAGCCTCTCATCCAGCCTTCTACTATGTTAACAGAAGCAAAGGGTTCCAGTACTTCACCCACGGCGGGGAATTTTCCCTGGGAACGAACGATACAGACAGGGTCATCCTTGCCTATGTATCTGCCTGCCATGAGAGATAATCTCTGAGTAGAGGAGACAGCAGCGATTTCACCGCTCTCCTTATGGTACACCGCTTTAACGGCATAGCGGCCTGGTGCGCCAAGAAAAACTAGCATGTCGTAAATTTCCTCGGGAGCGTTAAACCTGATTTTCTTGCTCTCTTTGACGTCGTGGACTTCAAATGTGAAGCCAGAGTGCATATTAGAAGCAATAACTAGTCCAATAGTGTTGAAAGGGTCAGCAAATATTTTATATAGCGGCAAATTCCAGGCACCAGACGCTGTCTTATCCGCCATAAATATAACTATGGTCTCCGCCTCGCGCTCGGAAAATTGCATCTCAGCCGTACCAGGTCCCATCCCCTTCACATTACCGGAGAAAGCATCAGATAGAAGGTCTTGCCCGGCGCCATGTAGTTTCAAGCGCTTAGCTACGGTGGTGCATTCCACAAATGTATCCCAGGCTAATTTGTGGATTTGTTCACTATCTTCGCCCAGTTGGTGAGTCATTATCAACTGGAGGTCGTCGCCACAAACTGTAACGTGATGGTCTATGAGCAGCCCCTGGCTCTGGGCATGTTCCAGTTTTTCCTTAGCCTTTTGTATTACATCGGGGTGGCTGGAGGAATGCCCGACATAGCCACCGATGTCTGCTTTGATAACACTTAAAGTTAATTCCATTTTACCTCCTATCGTAGTTACGGCTGTTTAATTTCGGCATTTCGGCAGCCTTTCACCTCCAGATTTTTGCAGTTGCTCCGATTGAATCTAAGCTCCGCTGCCCAATTTATTGGACAACAGTACTTTTAAACAAATCTTAGTTTAACAAGAAAGAAGTTGAACGTCAAATTGGGATGACAATTACCCCTTCTTCACTACTACCTAAAGTGTCCACCTTCTTTCGGTGACGCAGCAAAGCAGTGTAAGCTGCCACCGCGGCGTCATAAAAGTTGTGGTCGAGCATACCAGAATATGGCTTCAGACTAGGTAGAATGTCTCCTAGCTTATCCCTGAGGAAGCTCATCCCTTGTTTGGTAGTTTTCCGGGGCACGGTTTTGCCAAAGAGGCGGACTTTGCTAGCGAAGGGATAGACCTCAATGATTTGACTAACCTGCTTCACCTCGCGACCAATGCTAGCTTTGAGCTCGATGCCACGGTAAATCAAGTCCTTGATAAAAGTCTTCTTGCTAGTAGGGTAACAAGGAATTCCTTGTTGCCTCAATTCCTGGTCACATTGCCTGTTCTTCCTTGGGAATTTTGGCTTGCAAGGACAACTTTCCTCAAGACAGCATAACCCCAGTGGCAAGCTCAAGGGGGCGTCGATGGCTATTACTTGAGGTGAATAGAAATTTAACAGAGTGATGATTTCACTATTCCCAGTTAAAAAGCCAAGGTAAACAAGTTGTGATTTGCTATCCAATCCTAAACACGCGCTAGGTTTGGCTTCTGTTGACGTTAAATCGATGCCAAAAAAAGTGGGACACTTCACGTTATTGGAGAAGGTTTCTTGCCTAAGCGCTTTAATATCTCTCTGGCTGCCACTATACCTGAGGCTGAAGCTTGGACTAACCCCCGGCTGACACCGGCACCATCGCCAGCAGCAAATATATTACCGATCTCGGTCTCTAAACAAGGGGTTAACCTTAGCCGACTAGAGTAAAATTTAACCTCTATCCCGTAAAGTAAAGTTTGGGGGGAAGCGACGCCCGGAACTAGTTTGTCCATAGCCTGAAGCATTTCTACTATACTCTTGAGATAGCGATAGGGGAGGGCAAAGCTCAAATCTCCGGGGGTTGCCGCTTTTAAGCTTGGTTCGATGGGATTATTCTGGAGGCGAGCTTGTGTGGAGCGGCGACCATCCATTAAGTCCCCCAATCTCTGCACCAACACACCGCCACTAAGGATATTAGCCAGCCTTGCCAGATACTTACCATAGGCAATAGGTTCATGGAAAGGCTCGGTGAATGTGGTGCTCACTAAAAGGGCAAAGTTAGTATTTTTTGTTCTGGGTTGGATATAACCAATGCCATTGACCGTAATCACAGGGTCGGAACCGCCTGTGGACTCCATAATTACCTCGCCTCCAGGACACATGCAGAATGTCCTAACCCGGTCATTGAAACTTTTGGAATAAAATTCGAGTTTTGATTCATACAATATCGCAGTTAGCTTCTCCATGGTTGTCATTGGTACTTCGATTCGGCAACCCACATCTACGGGGTTGGAATCAAGGCTTAGTTTAAGCCTCTCGGCTTCATTGCATAGCCATTCTGCCCCCTCCCTCCCCGGGGCTAAGATTAAGTAGCGACAGCTTAAGCTTTCACCATGGCTCGTTTCAACAGCTTTGACCACACCATCGTCAACTACAATATTCTCAATCGTTGTTCCCAGCCTTATATCTAATTTAGGTGACAGATAATTCTGCATAGCCTTCAATGTTTCGTGGCAAAGCTCTGTTCCCAGGTGACGCAATTTAACAGGGGTTAATGTGAGCCCGACCGAGGCAGCCTCCCGCTCCAGCTCAGGTATATTTCCCCCCATTCCATAAACCTCGGGAGGGGCGCCAAATTTGAGATAGATAGAATCAACATAATCTATGAGTGCACGGGCTTGATCAGAACCTACCAATTCTTCAAGCCGGCCACCTATCTGGGTGGACAAAGTCAGTTTGCCATCACTAAAAGCTCCAGCACCTCCAAAACCACTTACTAAATGGCAGGGTGAGCAGAGCACACAGCACCTACTTCCGTTTTGAACGGGACAAACACGAGCATCAATTTCTCTTCCCTTGTCTAGAAGCAAAACATTAAGGCCAGCATTACATAGTTCTAAGCTAGCGAATATACCTGCGGGACCGGCACCGACTATGGCGACATCATAACTTTTGGCCATCTAAACTTATTCTGGTGGTTACTGACATAACTAATCAGTTAAAAAGTTTCTTGATTTGGAGATTTCATCGGCTGTGGAGTATAGGTCAAATTCTCTCCTTTCCACTTTCACAATATAACTACTCAGTTGTTCATCTTGCCCAATTGACCTAAGCAAGTTATAAGTTAATTCTTGTTCTATAGTTTTTTATGGAGCTGCTTTCGTTTTCTACCAGCTTGATTACGCGTGGTAGGGTCAAGTTTTCTCCCTTAAGCACCTGTTCAGCGAGCTTCATGGTGTTGTTCCATTGCGTGGTCAGAGTAGTTTACAGCTTTCTACATTGCCAGTCAAATAAGTTTAGTGGGGTTGTTCAAGTACATCCACTTGCCATTTTGAGCCCTTCAGCACTTGTCATCCTGGCCCTGAACGGAGTGAAAATGACATTGCTAAATGCTCTCTTTGCTGAGACGGCGAAGAGGTTCGAAGCTCAATTTACTTGTGCCGGATATGTTTATAGGCAGACTTTGGCAAAAAATGCTTAACGTGTTTTACATTTCTTCACAGTGGTTTGCCCAGAGGCATTATATACAGGGGCTTAATTTGTTCTTCTGCCCCGAGGACTTTTCTTACCTCTTCATCATTAAAAGCGCCGATTTCCACTGTGGCTAACCCCAAAGCCACAGCTTGAAGGTGGATGTTTTCACCTACATGTCCCACCTCTATGTGAACATATCTTTCTCCGCGTCTGCCATATCTATAGGAAGTCCTGTGATAAAGAGCACAGATGACAATATCTACGGGGGCGTCGATAATAAATTCTTGGTCCAGAGTTGCTCTGGCTAAATCTGGTCTTAAATCGGCCGGTTTGTGTAAGCTCAACGAATGAGAATCTACTTCATATTGGTAAATGCCAGCCTGTAATGCTTCTGGAGCTTGTCCCGATTGCATCGGGACCTCGTTATCAATGACACCTTGTTTGCCAACGAGCACAAAAATCTCCAGGGGATAGGTAGCTCCGGCACTGGGCGCTGCCCTGAACTCTCTAGTTCCGGTGATGCCCTGGGCCGACCAAAGTATTTGACCCAATTGAGATAAGTCTAGTGGATCCCTACGGTATCTACGAACCGCTCTGCGCCTTAGTACCGTTTCCTCTAATGAAACCTTGCCTTTCAATTGAGGGGAGGGAAGCTTAATTATGGTTTGCCTCATGCCAAGTTCTTCGCTACCTTTAAAATGACAAATACCATTTAGCCCTTGATAACGCCCATAGGTATAGCCATAGCCACTTTTCTAGAAATACCAGCCTGGTGAACCACCTCTATAACTTCAGTGATATCTTTGTAAGCTTGGGATGCCTCTTCAGCCAGCGAAGGGATATTTCCCGCCTTGATGGTAATACCTCTGTTCTCTAATTCTCGAGCTACATCTCTTCCCTGCATACTCCGCCTGGCAGCACCGCGACTTAACGCTCTCCCGGCACCATGACAAGTGGAGCCAAAGCTCTCAGACATGGCCTCTTGAGTGCCCACGGCAACAAAGGAGCAACGTCCCATATCTCCGGGCACGAGCACAGGTTGCCCTATCTCCTTGTAGCGCGTGGGGGTATCCTTATGGCCGGCTGGAAAAGCTCTGGTAGCTCCTTTGCGGTGAACGCAAACCCTAAGCTTGCGACCGTCTACTATGTGTTCCTCTATCTTAGCGATGTTGTGGCAAACATCATAAACCTGTCTCATGCCAAGTTTCTCAGGGCTTTTACCGAAAATTTTAGAAAAACTTTCTCTAACCCAGTGGGCAATGCACTGCCGGTTAGCCCAAGCGTAGTTAGCAGCACATGCCATAGCAGCTAAATAATCTTGACCTTCCGATGATTCTATGGGAGCGCAGGCAAGCTGCCGATCGGGGAGCTTTATGCCGTACTTCGATACCGCCCCCTCCATGACACGCAGATGGTCAGTGCATACTTGGTGACCAAAGCCGCGAGAGCCTGTGTGAATTAAGACTAATATCTGACCTATCTCAGTGATGCCCATAATGCTAGCTATGTGGGAGTCGAATATCTCCTTCACCACCTGAATCTCAAGAAAATGATTTCCTGAGCCTAATGTGCCTGCCTGAGGCATACCTCTCTTTGCCGCTTTATCGCTTACCTTACTGGGATCGGCACCACCGAGACATCCACCTTCTTCAGTAACATCCAAATCTTCCTCGGAACCCAGGCCACGCTTCACTGCCCAACGAGCTCCCTCAACCATCAACTGGTTCATCTCTTTTTGACTTACCTTTATCTTCCCTTCAGAGCCAAGGCCTGATGGCACATTAAGGAATAATGCATTAATGAGCTCATTAATTCTGGGCCGCACTTCAGCTTCGCTGAGACTGGTACGCAATAACCTTACACCACAATTAATGTCATAACCCACTCCCCCCGGGGAAACTACGCCATCCTTAATATCCATTGCCGCCACTCCGCCTATAGGGAAGCCATAGCCCCAGTGGATATCCGGCATGGCAAAGGAGTAACCTACTATACCGGGGAGAAATGCAACATTGGCGACTTGCTCCAGTGCTTGTTCCTCACGTATAGATTCCAGCATTTCCTGACTGGCATAGATTAGGCCAGGAACCTTCATGCCAGTTTTATAATTCTCGGGAATCTTCCAGCGATAATCGTCTATCTTAATAAGCTGTCCTTGCCATCGCGCCATGTTCTTAGCTCCTAAATATCGAGGATTATCTGTGCTTTGCAACCATCCCCGTTTTTATCTAGCTTTAACATATGATATGTGGCTGCTTTTACCCCTATCCTTATCTTATGTTTCATGGGGTCGAAGCCTTCTCCATAACAGGTAGCCTTAAGTTCATTGTGAGTCAAACGTTTAATATCGAACCGGTTGAACAAAATACGTTCGGCATCAAAGAGGTAAATGAGTTCGTTAAGCCATTCAACGAGCAGCCTATCTCTGCCCTCGCTGCTTACTTCCAAATCAAGGTGCAATTTCTCTTCAATGCTTTCAGGCTCAGTGATCAGGCTAAACAGAGCCAGAGCAGCGTTGGAAAAGAGTTCCTCGACATCTGTCCCATATGCGACGATGCCAACATCAGCAACATGGTCAATGATTTCAAAAGCCCTTTTCACTTCTACAATATACATTATACCAAAAGAGCAGCAGCATCTCTATTTACGCTTGCTTTTTTTGCACTTCACTCAAGCAGTCGTTACAATCAATGCTGAGGACGGTAAAGGGGCATCTTACCCATGCATTACTCAATTTGGCAAATTATCAATTGCCCTGTATTATTAAGATGGCAATGGGCAAATATCCTTGTCCAACTTGACTTTTCCGAGTGGAAAGTTATATGGTTCTAGCGATTCAAGGAGCAAACACTAAGGGTAAAGCGAATCTACACCTAGCAGCCCATGGCAAGGGATTTATCCGTGAGAGGTAGATGGTAATGCCTCCCCAGCATTATATGGAATGTGCTCTGTCTCTGGCTAGATTAGCTATGGGATATACCAGCCCTAACCCAGCAGTGGGGGCAGTAGTTGTTAAAGACGGACTTATCATCGGCATGGGGTATACTCAACCAGCTGGCTCGGAGCATGCTGAAATTATGGCACTTCGTCAGGCCGGTGATAAGGCGCAGGGTACTACCATGTATGTTACTCTGGAGCCTTGCGCGCATTATGGGCGTACTCCACCTTGCACTCAAGCTATAAGCGATGCTGGCATTTCAGAAGTCCGTATAGCCTTGCTTGATCCTAACCCAATGGTTTCAGGGCACGGGGTAAGCAGGCTACATGAACGAGGCATCAAGACCTATATGGGTATGTGTCAGCAAAAAGCTTACGAAATAAACGAAGCTTATATTAAGCACATTACTACGGGTTTACCATTTGTCGTGGCCAAATTCGCCATGAGCCTTGACGGCAAGATTGCTACTAAAACCGGTGATTCTAAATGGATAACCAAAGAAGAGGCGAGAAAGTATGCACATGCTTTGCGTCATACTGTTGATGCCATAATGGTAGGCGTTAATACCATTGTTGCTGATAATCCTCACCTTACTGCTAAAGGCTGTGGTGGTAGAGGTGGCATAGGGAAAATGCAGCCTCTACGCATCGTTGTTGATAGTAAAGGAAGAGTACCATTGAACGCGCATATTTTTGAGTCACCAGGTGAGGTTTTGCTTGCTGTAGCAGCACCTTTTGACCCTGAAAAGAAGGAAAAATTTATACAGTTGGGTGCCGAAGTGCAGGAGTTACCAGCCAGGGAGGGTTCGGTAGATATTGTGGAGTTATTAAAGGTGTTGGGGAGGCGGGAGATTGTCACTGTCTTGGTGGAGGGGGGTGGCAAACTTCTAGGTTCACTTTTTGACCACCACTTAGTGGATAAGGTGTTGGCTTTCATTTCACCAGTCATTATTGGCGGCTATGAGGCTGTGAGTGTGGGGGGGAATGGCGTTGACAATATGGCTAAGGCACTGCGCCTTAGTCGAATTGACATCAAGAACCTTGGCGATGATATATTAGTTAGTGGATACGTGGAGAGATAATTACCGCAATAAGCGGAAGTTTTTAGGGGCATAACATGTTCACCGGGATAGTTGAAGAGATTGGTATAGTGAAGGAAGCAAGCCAGGATCGATTAGCCTTCGAAGCCCATAAGGTGCTTGAGGAGACGAAAGTGGGCGATAGTATGGCGATTAATGGCGTTTGCTTAACTGTTGTCTCCTTGGAAAATCGCGGCTTTAGTGTTAATGTTATGCCTGAGACGTTACGTTGCACTAATCTCGGTAGACTTCATTATAGCGACCAGGTAAATTTGGAAAGGGCACTGGTAGTGGGGGGACGCCTTGGTGGCCATTTTGTATTGGGGCATGTTGATGACACGGGAGAAGTAATGGATGTAACTAGCGAAGAAACCGCCAGTATTATTAGAATTTCAACACAAGCTAAACTAATGCCTTATATGGCAGATAAAGGCTTTATTGCCGTTGATGGTGTTAGTCTCACCATTGTAGGCTTTGATGACTCCTCCTTCGTTGTGTCTCTAGTAGCTTACACTATGGAACATACTACATTAGGGGGGAAAAGACCTGGAGACGTAGTCAATCTAGAGACAGATGTCATAGCTAAATATGTTGAGGGTCTTAAGGAGCGGAAAAGACAGAGTTTGAACCTTGAATTTCTTAGGGAATATGGATTTATCGGAGGAACCCACGATGCCATCGATGCTGGCTAGCATTCCAGAGGCGATTGAAGATATAAGGGCAGGCAAGTTTATTATTCTCGTTGATGACGAGTCACGCGAAAATGAAGGAGACCTGGCCATGGCCGCTGAGGAGGTTACTCCTGAGGCGATAAATTTTATGGCTAAGCATGGTCGGGGATTGATTTGTCTTCCTATTATTGGCCGAAGGCTTGACGAGTTGGGAATACCATTAATGGTCACCAATAACACATCACGCTACTCCACTGCCTTCACAGTTTCTGTTGAAGCAAAAGACAAAGTCACTACCGGTATCTCTGCCTTTGATCGAGCCCGGACCATAAAAACGGTGCTTGATCCTAATATCAAGGCGGGGGATCTGGCTCAACCAGGACACATATTTCCCATTCGAGCCAGGGAAGGTGGGGTATTAGTACGAGCAGGACACACCGAAGCTATTGTTGACCTGGCTAAGTTAGCTGGACTTTACCCTGCTGGCATCATATGTGAGATTATGGACGAAGATGGTAATATGGCTCGTCTGCCTCAACTCGAAGCTATGGCATCTAAGTTTAATTTGAAGATTGTAACCATTGCTGATTTGATTACCTACCGTCTTCGTCATGAAAAACTGGTGCACAGAGTAACCGAGGCTAAGTTGCCTACTATATATGGCGAATTTACAGCCGTGGCTTATAAAAGCGCTGTTGACACCGCTGAACATACCGCTCTAGTTAAGGGTGACATATCCCGATGGAATCGGGATGAGCCTGTGCTGGTACGTGTTCACAGTGAATGCCTGACTGGAGATGTCTTCGGTAGTTTGAGATGCGATTGTGGGGTCCAAGTCGAGATGGCTTTACAAAGTATAGCCAAAGAAGACCGAGGAGTTTTTCTTTATATGAGACAAGAGGGGAGAGGAATCGGGTTTCACAACAAGCTTTGCGCCTATGCTCTTCAGGACCAAGGGATGGATACTGTAGAGGCTAATATAGCTTTAGGTTTTGCTCCTGATTTGAGAGATTATGGGGTGGGCGCCCAGATTCTGGCCGACTTAAGTTTACATAATATTAGATTGCTTACCAATAACCCCAAGAAGGTGATTGGGCTAGAAAGCTATGGAATTAAGATAGTCGAGACTGTTCCCTTGATAGCCCCGCCTACCCCTTATAATATCCGTTATTTAGAAACCAAGCAAAAGAAGTTAGGACATATTCTAGGTATACAGGAGGGTAAGTAATGGCTAAGTATTATGAAGGTATCCTGATAGGAAAAGGCCTTAAGTTTGCCGTGGTTGTTTCGCGCTTTAATGAGCTAATAACCACGAGGCTGCTTGATGGAGCAAGAGACGCTTTGTTGCGCCACGGTGCCAATGAAGATGACATCGATATTGTCTGGACTCCAGGTTGTCTAGAGATCCCGCTTATAAGCAAAAAATTGGCACAGAGTGATAAGTACGATGCCATATTATGCCTTGGCGCGGTGATTCGTGGCGGTACTCCTCATTCTGAGTATGTTGCTTCCGAGGTAAACAGGGGAATTGGCAAGGTGAGTTTGGATACTGGCCTACCAGTAATACAAGGCATAATCACAGCTGATACTTTGGAGCAGGCTATCCAGAGAGCGGGGGCTAAAGAGGGGAATAAAGGCTTTGCTGCTG
>Ga0209991_10000966_pt1 | contig 12886 bp, 7 predicted proteins | sample ChitaG_FD_183167 | JGI IMG/M metagenome (GOLD analysis project Ga0209991, IMG submission 183167) | Deep subsurface microbial communities from South Pacific Ocean to uncover new lineages of life (NeLLi) - Chile_00310 metaG (SPAdes)... | ecosystem: Environmental > Aquatic > Marine > Oceanic >...
CCACCGGCACCAATCTCTCCCAGGCAGGCGATCACTTCCTCCGGCAGCAAATCTTCTTTTCCTGGGGTCACACCGAGAATTTGCGCGTCCGCCGGGATCGGCACTGCACGGACGATATTCCGGCGGATAATCCATCCTTCGCTTGCCAGACGCGCCAGGGCATGGCGCGCGCGCGCCTGCCCCACTGCCTCAGCCAATCTGGCCTGGGGAACACCCTTGCTCCCGGAGAGGAAAGACAGAATATCCCGTGCAGCTTGGGGCAGATGCCGGAGTTCGGCCGCCGACTTTTCCCAGCGATCAGGAGAGGGGTATATCACCGTCCGGGGGTAAACCGACCAGACGGGGCCGGTCGCCGCGCGAATGGTCTCACCCAGCGAGCAAAAGTAGTAGGCAGAAATCCACTCGCCGAGCTGGAGCACTTCGGGGGTGGTGATCGGGTCGGTGTCGAGGATTTCCATTACCGTTTTGATCCCGGCATCGCTGTCCGGCTTTGCCGGACCGACAATCACGCCGACTCTTATTTCTCTGCTCAAGGGCGCCTGTACACGAGCACCGATTACTGCCTTTTCGCGGAGGGATTGCGGCAGTCGATAGGTAAACGACTGGCGCACGGGCAGGTCAAATACGATGTCGACAAATTGGTCCACGCTTATCCTCAAGAAACATCCACCGCTCTCGTCGGCAGACAACCGGGAGTCAATGTAAGCGGACTTGGAAAGCTGAGCAACCGCATCAAGAAGTTGCGCCCTGGCGGGCGCACGTCAGGACCGCACGCTTCGCCTTTGCTCAGTGCTCGGGGGGCCTGACTACTGGGTTCTGGGTTCCCGCCTGCTGCGGGCATAATGGCTTAGATAGCTTGGGATGGGTGGCTCACGCTTGACACTGGCGATGAAATCATCATTCTTATAAAGGGGGAAAACACGAGCCGGGGAAGAATCATGGCTGGAATACCGTTAACCGACGACGAAATCGCCCGACTGACTGAAGAACAGTTGGCCAACTTAGAAGAGTTGGGCATTGTTGCCGCCAAAAAGCTCCGGCTGACCCGGGGCATTGAGGAATTCAACCAGGCGGCGGCAACCTCCCAGAAACAGATGGGGTTCACGCAAAGGGATAATCCGCAGGCCCTGCACGAAGACCCGGAAATCCAGCAACTCTTAACCATCAAGGTTCGCTACAAGATGGGTAACTTAAAAGAGCAGGTCAAGCGCATCCTGCGCCGCTCGGTGGAACTGGGCCTGGGCAAATATGCCATCATCCAGCGGCAGTGCAGGAATTACGGTATACCCTGTCCGGCGGACAAACAGCAATAAAGCTCTGCTGACGATTACTCATGCGCCTGGGAATAATCGGACTTCCGGGGTCGGGAAAAACGACCGTGTTTAATGCCGTGGCCGGGGCGCACGCAGCGGTCGGGGGTTACGGCCGGCCGGATGAGGTCCACCGAGCAGTCATCAAAATCCCCGACCCGCGATTGGATGCCCTGCACGGCCTGCTGCAATCCCGAAAAATTGTCCACGCCGAGATCGAGTATCTCGATTTCCCGCCCCCGACAAAAGCTGCCGCAAAAAGCTCAAAACATGTTTTTCACCCGGCCCTGCAGGAGTGCGAGGGGCTGGTGGCGGTCATCAACTGTTTTGATGCCGCGATCGCACGCCCTCCGCTCGCGCGGCTTGCCGACCTCCTCGGAGAAATGATCCTTTCCGATTTTATCGTTGCCGAAAAGCGGTACACGCGGCTGCAAAAAGACTCTGCCCGGGGGGTTAAACAGAACCGCGTCGAATTTGAAGCGATCAAGAAAGCCGCTGAGATTTTGGAAGCCGAAAAGCCCCTGCGCGGTGCGGAATTCTCCGACGCGGAATTGGCCCACCTGCGCGCCTTCGCCTTTCTCTCACTTAAACCTCTGTTGGTGGTGGTAAACACCGCCGAGGGGGACGGGGTCGATTCTACTTTGATTGAGCAGATCCAGAACGACCCGGCGATGGGCACCAGGACAGCGGTCACTTCGCTTTGCGGCAAGGTGGAAATGGAGCTAACTGAACTGGAGGAAGACGACCGTGCGGCTTTTCTGGCCGAGTTTGACATCAGTGAACCGGCCACCGACAAGCTGATCCGCCTGTCCTATGATCTTTTGGATCTGATCACTTTTTTTACCGGCGCGGAAAAAGAATCCTGCGCCCGGGCGATCAAGCGGGGGACGACCGCGCTGGAGGCCGCGGGGCACATTCACCAAGACATAAAGCGTGGCTTCATCCGCGCCGAGGTGGCCCCCGTGGAAAAACTGGTCGAACTCGGTGGCTTGGCTGCCTGCCGCAAATCCGCCGTCGCCCGGTTGGAAGGCAAGGACTATGTCGTCGCCGATGGCGACTTCATTCACTTCCGTTTTAATGTATGATTCACCGACCACTATGCCGGCATTACTCGTACTTCTCCAGAAGCGCCGGAAACCGCGGATGGTCGCGCAGAGCATCCCAAACAGGTTCAAGCCGAAGCCGATGATCTTGACCCGGCCACTGGTTGTCACGACGATGTTGTCGACTTGATGTTGCGGTGCACAATCTTCGCTTCGTGTGCGGCTACTCGCCGCACGGCATAACATCCATCACTTACTCGTCTAAGTTCATTTTTTTCAATAACTCGGCGAACCTCACGTCAGGTCGGAGATCGTCCAACAGGGGATTGACCTTGAGGAAAACCAGCCATGGATCATGTTCCTGATAAGCCCTTTCCAACCACTTGAATGCTTCTTCTTTCCGGCCCAATGCAATATAAATGAGAGTCATGCCATATGGTGAGATATGCCGGTGCCCGGAGAGTTCGTCCAATTTGTTAAATATGGCCTCCACTTCTTCCTGTCGACCTGCCATGGCATGGATGTACCCAAACCCCGTGGCAATCGTCGGCGTAGTATCCCCGGCCAAGTACGCTGCCTTTTGCATTTCGGCCAGTGCCTCTTCATCAGCACCCAAATACGCTTTAACATACCCGAGAAAATAATGCGTCGCCACGAAATTGGGGTCCAGCTCCAGGGCCTTTCGGTACTCTTCCAGCGCGCGATCATACTCACGCGCCATAAAAAACGACCCGGCAATATTTGAACTGATGGCGGGCGAAAGTGGGTCGAGCCGGCGGGCCAGTTCATATTCCGGGCCGGCCTCTTGATGCCGTCCCATGGCAGAAAGGAACTCGGCGTGGCATTGGTGTGCAAACGCATAACCCGGGTTGAGTTCAATGGCCCGTACAAACGTACTTTCCGCCGCGGCCCAATCCCAATCATGAAACTCGACCGCGTGGGCCAAAGAAGCATAAGCTTCACCAAGGGTTTGGTCTATCTCGAGCGCCCGTTGTGCCGCGGCTTTAGCACGCGGAAAAACCTCATCAGCCGGCAGAATGTCATAGAACCCGAGAAGGTTATAACAATCGGCAATACCAACATAGGTTAAGGCAAAGTTGGGATCTTCATCAATCGCATCCCCAAAACTCTGGAGAGCTTTTTGAAAGCCCTCGGGGGTTCGCTGGCCGAGGTAGTAGCGACCTAACAGATACAGATTATAGGCTTTCAGATTGTCTGTCCGGCGCCCCACCAGTGGGGCTTTCTCCCGATCGGTGAGTTCAATCTCCAAAGAAGTGACGATGGCGTGCGAGATTTCATCCTGAATGGCGAAAATGTCTGATATTTCCCGGTCGTAGCGTTCCGACCAGAGGTGGTATCCATCCTCAACACCAACTAGTTGGGCGGTGATGCGCAGCCGGTTGTCTGCCTTGCGGACACTGCCGGTGAGCAGCGTCCGGACGCCGAGTTTTCGGCCGATGTCGATTTGGTCTTCATCTTTGTCTTTGAAAGCAAAGGATGATGTCCGGGCCACCACCCGCAGGTTTTCTAGTTTGGTCAGTGCGCTGATTAAATCCTCGGCGATACCCTCACAAAAATATGCCTGATCCTGGCCGGTGCTCAGATCCTTGAAAGGCAGCACCGCGATCGATGGCATTTCCTCATCTGGATGAAGAAACCTGGACAGAATACTTATGCCAACTATCGCCAGGAGAACCACAACCGCCATCACCAGCAATACCACGACCCGGTTTTTGCGAACGGGAACGACGGTGAATGTCTTGCCAGTAATGCCCAGTCGTTTTAAATCGCTAATCACCCCGGCCGCACTCTGATAGCGTACTTCTGCATTCTTCTCCAGCAGCTTTGATACAATCCGCTGCAGTTCATCTGTTACGCCGCTTTTGTACCTTGAGAGCGGTTCAGGAATATCGTTCAGCACGGAGTTCATAGCTGCCGCTTCGGTATCTCCCTTAAAGGGCATCTGGCCGGCAATCATTTCGTAGAGTACCACCCCGAAGGAAAACAGATCCGAACGCTGGTCGACTTCTTTAACTTGGATCTGCTCCGGCGACATGTAGCCGATCGTGCCCAGTGTCGAACCGGTCTTGGTGAGTTTGTCCGTCCCCGGAACGGCGGCGAGGCCAAAATCCACGAGCTTGGGTCGCCCCTTCTTGTCCAAAATGATATTAGACGGCTTGACATCCCGATGCACAATGCCCGCTTCGTGTGCCTCCTGCAAACCGGCACAGATCTGCATTGCTAGATCGACCACCCTCTCCAGGCTTAGTTCCTTGCCTTTGATGCGGTCATGGAGCGACTGACCTTCGATACGCTCCATCGCGAAGAATGGTCGTCCCTGATGTTCAGATACCTCGTGTATGGTAATAATATTGGGGTGACTTAATCTCGCTGTCGCCTGCGCCTCCCGTTTGAAACGGGCGCGGCAGTCTTCATCCTGACACAGAGGAGACGGCAGGAACTTGAGAGCGACCTCGCGGTTCAGCTCGGTATCTTCTGCCAGATAGACTTCGCCCATTCCACCGGCACCGATCTTCTCGATTATCCGGTAGTGACCGACTACTGTCCCTCTGGTCAGGACGACGTGCGTGTCGGTGTTGTTGTTGTCTCTGCTCATTAGCCCGAGTCCTACTTCTCCAGCAGCGCTTGTATCCGGCTGTCCCATTCGTTCATGATTTCTTTGAAACGAGGCAATTCGCGTAATGGATCGAGGTCGGGATCAACTCGCGCCCACCAGAGTTCCTGGTGCCCTCGCTCTACTGCAGTTTCAAGCCATTCTAACGCCTGCCCGGTGTCTCCAATGAGAGAATATGCGCAAGCGGCGTGGTAGGCGATATCGGCGCGTTCCGGTTCGAGTTTGAGTGCCTGTCTGATCTCTTGGCGAGCATCATCAACTTTTCCTCCTCGAGCAAGCGCCAAAGCTAGGAACGAAGATGCAATGCCCACGTCACCCCAGTTGTATTCACCGCGTCTAAGGCGGGTCAAGCTTATCGTTGCATCCGCGAGGCGTTTACTGGCACCCACCAGATCAATTGCTTCCATTAGTTGAACCTCCCGATAGCGACCACTTCCGCGCCGAGGAAAGCCCATCTCTTCAAGTGTCTCTTGTAACTCATCAGTTTGCCCGGTGGCATATTGTAGACGCAGCAATGTCTCACTTACATCATCAAACGTCTTTTCAGTGTGCTCAGCAGTACCTATTTTGGCCAGTTCCATGGCAGGAGCAAGGTCATTCGCTCCAATTGCCCGTAGTCGTGCCAATTGAATAAGCGCCTTGGGTCTATCTGCGGCTGAGGCCGTCTCGACTAATCCCTCCAAAAGAAATCCAGCACTATCGATTTTACCCTTCTGCCTGTAGCATTCTGCTATCAGCATAGTATTGTCAAAAGAGTACGTTTCCTCTCCGCTCCGGCGTTCCTCTGCAAGAGCGGACAGGGCGTCATCATAGCGTCGCATCGACATGTAGTAGGAACTGGCTAGGTCGCCCCAATAGTCTATGCCAGACATACGTGCTGGTGTTTTCTCTTTGATGCTCACTAGGAATCGTTCGACGTCGTTAAACCTGCCTTCCGATTTAAGGATATTAACAACCCAGAAGCCCGGTTCGAAGGACTCTTTCTCTTCTTTAAGCCTGTCAAGAGCCTCCTCGGTGTCACCGTTTAGCCACAGGGCAACGCCAAGATCCACCAATCCCCCCTCAAAACTGGTTCTTTTGAGCGCCAAGGCATGCTGTGAAGTCTCTATTGCTTCTTCAAACTGGCCTGCATACCGCTGCTCGCGGCTGAGTTCGTGAAGGAATCGAGGATCATCTCCATACCTATTGGCGGCCTGCTGGATAATATCGAAATACTCCGGCCATCTATTGAGGAAGCGCAGGGTCGAGCCGAGGCGAGAATAATGGCCATAACGCCCCGGCGACAGCTCTACCGCCTTACGCGCAAACTCAACAGCTTTCTCATACTTTCTTAGCTGCTGAAACCTCAGGGCAATGTTTGAGATCAGTACGCTGGAGCCGGGCCTGGCATCCACTGCCCTGTTAAAGTAATCCATGGCCTCGTCGGGGCGATTTAGAAAGGTATAAACCTCGCCCGCCCATTCCAACAGCTGGCCGGAGTTTGGTCGCAGGGCAAGGGCTCGCTCAACTGCCATTATTGCCTTTTCTGATACAGTCTCGGCTTCCTTTGATTCTGCTTCCGGGAACTGTTTTGTCGCATAAGCTGAGGCTAAAAGAAGGTGGGGCCAAACTCGATCTGGGTAGCGCCGGACAGCTTCTTCGACGACTTCGAATGCGGCAGAGTAATCACCCTTATATGTCAAGTACCTGTGAAGTTTTTCATAACCATCCCAGTTATAAGGGAATCGCTTCACAAAGCCTCTAAGAAGCTTCTGTCCCTCCTGAACGCTTCCACGGTAGAGCAACCTGGCACTTAAAGCGTAATAGTTTATGGCACGGTCAGGCCGTACTTCGATGGCGCGCCGCAGTAGTTTTTCCACCTCCTCCCCTTCATACATCTCTTCGTATAACCAGGCAAGCCACCCGTAGGGGCTGTCATGGTAAGGGTTCAACTCCTGTGCAGCCTGATAAACGGCTTTGGCTGAATCCATCTGTCCGCGTGTTTGGAAGATACTGCCCTTACCGCACAAGGCATCCACACTTTGCCGCAGACTCAAGGCCGTGTCGAACATTGCCAGTGCTTTACTTCGTTCCCCACGCTCCTCATAGATGTTGCCTAGATGGACATAAGGTTCATCCCAGTCAGGTCGGAGGCCCCTTGCCTTCTCGGCAGCTTCAAGTGCTCCCGTTATATTGTCTTCTTGCAGCAGAACTTCAGCACGCGACTCATATGCTTCCGCAAGGTCCGGATCAAGCTGTAACGCTCGATCAATGAGTACATCTGATGAATCGAGCCAGTATTCATCATAATCGAATCGTTCTTTGTAGCGCTGAACATACGCATCAGCCAAACCTGCCAGAGCCAGGGGATAGTCCGGATCAAGTTGCAGCGCTCTCTCGAACTCTCTTTCCGCAAGCTCGTTATCCCTGAAGGTGACGTTATAGTAGTAGTGCCGGCCCTTCAAGTAATGGTCGTAGGCTTCGGGGCTGTCGGTTGGTTGTTCTCTAAGCGCCAATTGCTCAGCGGGGATGAGGTGAACTTCTAAGGCCTGGGCAATCCTTTGCGAGACTTCATCTATAAATTGAAATACTTCCGTGAATTGTCGATTGAACTGCTCAGACCAGATTACATCTCCGGTCTTCTCATCAATCAGTTCTACATTTACTCGGATTCGCTCACCGCGGCGCAGGAGTGAACCGCCCAGAGCATACTGAACCCCCAGGTTGGAGGCAACATCTTTAGCTAATAGGTCCTTCTTATTCAGCCGGCGAATGTCGGCGCTGCTGGCTACGCGGAACCCGGCGAGGTTTCGCAGCTTCATCGCCAGGTCTTCGGCCAAGCCGCTGGCCAGGTAACTCTCGTCTTCAGTGCCAAGATTCTCAAAGAAAAGAACAGCCAATGACGTAGCCTGAACTTCAGTCGGTCCCAGCCAACGCTTGAGCAGCAGGCCACCGGTTATTGTTGCCAGGATGAGAACAACTAAAGCAACTCCCCATCCAACCTGCTTTGACACCAGCGGACGTTTAGCTGTGGAGGGCAAAGCCGGGACCTGCTCGCTTTTCTCAAACTTGCGGAGATCAGCAAGCATCGCCTCTGTGTTGGGATATCTCTTTTCCGGTTTCTTTTGCAGCGCCGTCGTGATAATGCTCTCGAATGACCGGGGTATTTCCGGCCGAAGCTTGCTGAGAGGTTCCGGTTGCTCGTTAAGCACCGAATAGACAGTGGCCGCTTCGTTTTCTCCCTTAAATGGCAACTGGCCAGTCGTTATTTCATACAGAGTAACCCCCAGCGAAAATATGTCAGAGCGGTGATCTACCGCCTGCCCTCGAATCTGCTCCGGAGACATGTAGCCCATGGTCCCAACCACCGACCCCGTCCTGGTCAGCCTAGACGCCTCCTGCAATCTGGCCAGACCGAAGTCCAGGATTTTTGCCTTGCCGTCCTTATCTATCAGGATGTTATCACATTTAATGTCGCGGTGGGTTATACCGGCCCGATGGGCTTTGGATAGACCCTCACATACCTGGATGGCCAGGTCAGCAATCTCGCTAATTGGCAGCCCTTTTCCTTTAGCTAAATCCCGCAGCGACTGTCCCTCTATATGCTCCATCGCGAAAAATGGTCGGCCTTTATGCTCACCCACTTCGTAAATCGTGATGATGTTGGGATGGCTGAGCTTCGCTGCCGCCTGGGCTTCGCGCTTGAACCGGGCGCGGCAGTCGTCATCCAGGGAGAGATGACGCGGAAGGAACTTGAGGGCGACTTTGCGGTTCAGCTCGGTATCTTCCGCCAGATAGACTTCGCCCATTCCACCGGCACCGATCTTTTCGATGATCCGGTAGTGACCGACTGTAGTCCCCTTCGTGAGAACAACGTGCGTCTGGGTTCTGTCGTTTTCTGGCTGATCTTCTGCCATGGGGATGAGCCCCTTCAGTACCTGTGTCCAGCAGACTTGCGGCTCAGCCGCGTTTCTGTAAAGGTAAATGACCTCTTATTCCGTCCTGGTGTCAACTGAATTCCGGTAGTCTCCGCATTGGAGGGTCCACCATACGTACAGACGCCAGGCGGTGCGCGGCAAACGGGTTTCTCAGTTAACACCCGCCCTGAATGTTTGCAAAACCAATTGTGGACATGCCGGTAACGGGTGTATCCTGAGTCGATGAACGAACAACCCACCGGTCACCGGCGGGCGTTAGTCGGGGTGCGCATTATCTTTGCCATCTGGCTGGTGCTAACCGGCATCGGCACCGCCTTCCCCGGGTTGCGCTTGTGGGGCCTGCATCTTCCCGCCTTTCTGCCGTCCTGGTGGCAGATAATCTTCTTTGGCGCGGCGGTGGCTTTTCTTGTCACTCCGGTACAGTCATTAGGCAGGATTGCCCAAGCAATTCCGCGACCGTTCGCCCGGATAGTTACGTCGCCTCTTGCGGCAATCATCCTGGCCGCGGCGTTTATCATCTTCCGGGTATCCGCCGGCCTGCTCGGCGACGGTACTTTACGCGGCCGAGAAGCGCAATTGGGGATAACGCGGCCCGCGGAGGTCCTAAACGGGTACCTTGCCTCGTGGGTGTACGACGTTGTGCACCCGGTTTTCGGCTTAAGCGGACAGGATGCCGTGGCCGTGCTGTCGATCATCGCTGGCTGCGGATTTCTACTCTTGCTCTGGTTTTTCCCTCGGCGCATCTGGGCTGACCCGTCCGATCGCCTGACCGCGCGGATGATCCTGACTTTGTGCGGCGCGACGGCCTTGTTTTTTGGCTACATTGAATCTTACGCCATCCCTTTAACCGCGATGATCGGGTTTCTTTTCGCCGCGGAAGCTTACCTCCGGAAAAAGGGCTCATTTTTCACCTGTGTTGTCTTTTTCGTTCTGGCTATCGCCGGACATCTGGCCGCCGTTGTATTATTCCCCGCCCTGATTGCGTTGAGTTTAGCCGATCAGAGCAAGCGGCTCTGGCGCCTAACGGCAGCCGGGGCCATTGGGTTGGCCGCGGCAGCGTGGTCCTATTGGGCGTTTCACGTGAGCATCTTCGCCCTGGAGGCATCGCCCGGTTCGATGCTCGTACCACTCCTACCGCAGCCACCGGTGAATTACGGTATGGTCTCCCCGGCGCACCTTCTGGATATCGTCAGTCTCATTTTGCTGGTCTGCCCCGGCGTGGTGATTGCCATCCCGCTGTTCTTATCCGGCAGGATTTCAAGGCCGCTAGGTGCCCCGCAGTATTTCCGGTCATTGGCGGTAATTATTCCCTTGAGTATTCTCCTTCTCCTGGACCCCAAGCTGGGCATGGCGCGCGATTGGGATCTCCTGACCATAGGCTTAATCCCGCTTTGCGTTTACGCTGCGGTGTATCTGGCCGATATCCGTTTCCAACTACCTCGGGGTGCGCTCGCCTTACCGGTCTTCGCCTCGGCCGCCGTACTGGTGACGTTTGTCGGGGTTAATACTCATCCTCCCGCCGCAGTCGCGCGATTTGAGCAACTGCTCGAATTGGACAAGGTACGTGGTGGGTATGGACATGAAATTCTGGCCTCTTACTATCGTGCCCGCGGCAAGAACAGAATGGAAATCCAGCAGTGGCGCAAGGCGCTGCGCCTGGGGGAGAACAAGCGGTACTGGGCCAATCTGGCCATGGCCTACCTGCGCACAGGTGATAAAGAAAACGGATATTTCGCCGCCCGCCGCGCGTACTTATTGGACCCCACGTGGCCGGCCGGTGTGTACAGTATGGCCGCCGCGTTTGACGAATTGCAGATGGCGGACTCGGCGCTGATGTACTATGCCCGCGCGATCCTCCTTAATCCCGATCATGACGCCATGCGGTATGACTTTGGGATGCTGCTTTTCCGCCTGGGACGGGTGGATGACGCGCAGAAGCAAATTGAGGTAGCCAGGAAGTTGGCGCCCGACAGCGCGATATATCACAATGCCCTGGCCGGGATCTTAATCGAGGCCGATCATCTTGACCAGGCCGAGTGGGTTCTGAAAAAAGCGCTCAAACTCAATCCGCATCATGTCCACAGCCGCGTCAATTTAGTGACGGTCTATCATAAAACCGGGCGCGATGAGCTCGCCCTTGCTGAGCTCGCCCGATTGATGGCATTCCCCGACTTGACCCCGGAGCAGCGAACCCACATTGTGGAAATGGAAAAACGCATTCGAACCGCCGCCTCGCTGCCTGATTCCACCGGATAACCCCCCCCCGGGGCTGAGCGGTACGAACGGTACAGGGTTGACGGGTTGGCCGATCGTTCACGGGCCCCGCATCACTAGCGCAACTATGTGCCTGGGTGTACAGAGCTACTTGACGATCGCCTTGATGCGCCCGCCGCCGAGAACAACCTCCCCCTCATAGAACACCGCCGATTGCCCCGGGGTAATCGCGCGCTGCGGGGAGTCGAAAACAACGCGCACCCCGCCGTCTCCAGGGAAAACTTTTGCTGGCGCCGCTGAATGGCGATAGCGGATTTGCACCCTGGCGGAAAACGGTTCTGCTGGAGGATCGATTGAAATCCAGTTGAGGTCAGTGACGATAAACTCGTGATGCAGAAGTTGATCCGCAGTGCCGATATGCACGGTATTCGTTGTTGCATCCAGTGCAGTTACGTAAGCTGACGTGCCATGCGCCCCGATTCTCTTGCGCTGGCCGATCGTGTAAAAGGCTACCCCCATGTGCCGGCCCACGATCTGCCCGCTGTCGTTGACAATATCACCGGGCGTATCGGTGACTCCTCCTTTCTCTCTGAGGAAGCGGCCATAGTTGTCATCGGCGATGAAGCAGATCTCACGGCTCTCCGGGCGTTCGGCGTTGCGCAAATCCAGTTGGCGGGCGAGAATGCGCACGTCGTCTTTGACCAGACTGCCCAGGGGAAAAATCGTGTGGGAAAGGGAATCGGAGGGTACACCCCAGAGGAAATACGACTGGTCGCGGCGGCGGTCCACGCCGCGCAATAATCTCGGCCGCTCGTTGCCGTTTTCACGTTGGATACGTGCGTAGTGCCCGGTGGCCAGGAAGTCGGCGCCCAGCATACGCGCGCGTTGTTCAAGCACCGACCATTTGATCTTCGTGTTGCAGAGCACGCAGGGGTTCGGTGTCCGCCCGGCTTTGTATTCGGTGATGAAATCATCAATCACCGTGCGGCGAAAGTCATCGGCAAGATCGATGACATAGAATGGAAAGTCGATGCGCCGGGCGACCATACGGGCGTCATCGAACGCTTCCGCCGAACAGCAACGGCCTTCATGGTGGATATTGCCGCCGACGTCGGAAAAACCCCACAGCTTCATCGTCACCCCGACAACTTCACACCCGGCCTCGGCCAGAAGCGCCGCGGCCACCGACGAATCAACCCCCCCGGAGAGCGCCACCACCACCCGCGCCCCCGAGTATTTCTTCAAAGCAGCTTTATCCATTGCAACCTGCGATGCCTTTTTCTGCATCTGCTACAGCGGGAACTTTCCCCGCCTTTCTCCGTCCCTAATATACGCGGGAAAAGACAAGATGTGAAAAACGTACTCACTCAACGAAAAAGCAGCTTAATGTGTTGACAAATATGCGTCAATTTCAAACATTACTTATGCGAGGGCTCAGTAGGAGCCGTTTGGGGATGGAAAATACAGGATTAGTTCTTCATCTTACCTGTGGGAGCCGACAAAAATGCATTTGGAAATCGGACACGTGATTGCGGCAATCATTGGTGGTATCCTGGCCGCAGGCACTGGGTGGTTACTCTATACTGCTCCCCATTAGTGCGTGAGGGTTGATAAGGGAGTATCTTGTGGCTGATTTCACAAAGGAGATCAGTCATGAAGCGACGTCGGTGGGACAGCAAAACCAAAGCAAAGATTGTACTGGAGGGATTGTCGGGCAAGCCGATCAGCGAGGTTTGCAGCCAGTATCAGATCAATCAGACTCAATAC
>Ga0209991_10000967_pt1 | contig 12877 bp, 11 predicted proteins | sample ChitaG_FD_183167 | JGI IMG/M metagenome (GOLD analysis project Ga0209991, IMG submission 183167) | Deep subsurface microbial communities from South Pacific Ocean to uncover new lineages of life (NeLLi) - Chile_00310 metaG (SPAdes)... | ecosystem: Environmental > Aquatic > Marine > Oceanic >...
AATGCTTGTCAGTGCGACTCGTAGTGAACTAGGCATCTTACCTACACCCAGCTCCATCACAGTTCTACGTATGGCGCTTACTACATCTATTAACTTCACACCCCGAGGACACTGGTTAACACAAGCCCCGCAGGCAGCACATAGCCAAATGCCTTCATCTTCAAAATCAACTACACCCAATTGCGCCTCATGAATCAGTTTATGTATAGCGAAATCCCTCACCAAACCCCAAGGACAACTACCAGTACAAGAGGCACACTGGTAACATAACTGGAGGGTTTCCCCGCCTTCGTCCACCAGGACATCTATTGCTTCTCTGTAAGGAGTCTTCACTAACATATTAAGCTCCCTAACAAAAATTTCTATAGCTATGGAGCCGCCACAATAGCTTGACTAAGCTCTTTTTGTCAGCTCTAGCACTGTGGGCGTTATAATCTCACTAGGCTCAGTGGGCTCAACCTGCAGAACCTGCAAGCTTTTCACCCACCCCTTGGCCAGAAGATCGTCAGCTGCTGCATATCCCACTGTGGCAGGGCATTCGACCTGTACCATAAGGTCGAAAATACCGTCAAGCCGCTCGATGGATTGCACCTCGGGTATAGCTATCAAGTCTCTCAAAACATCCTCATAACCATTTTTGCAAGCTTCCTGGGTTACCTTGATCATCAAGTAACGCTTCGTTGCCATTTTTTCACCTCCTTTCCTATTGCAATATTCAAAGCGATATACCGGCAGTTCCATGACTACCCCGCGACTCGTGAATTAATCTTTTAACCCTTAAACGCTCCTCAACAGTGAGCCCTTCATAACTACCCGGCGACTTGGGCATTAACCCTCTAAGCCTTACAAGCTCATCAACAGTGAACCCTTCATAATCGTGGGGTTTGAAAGGCTCAACCTTGAGGATACAGAAGTGTTTGACCCATTTGTTGGGTAGTATTTTGTTAGCGACGAAGATTACCCTCATAGGAGCTGTAACCTTCACCAAAAGGTTGTATGTACCGCTGATTCGCTGGATGGAATCTACCTCAGGCACAGCTTTCAAGTCTCTTAGCACATTCTGGTAATAATTTCGGTAGAACTCCTCCTCCACAGTAATCATAAAATAACCCGTCGTTGCCATTCTCTTTGCTTCCTTTCTTGACATGAGCTGTGCTGAAAAATCTCAGGACTAGCTCTGTCTTTGTTTCTAGCTTATCACCTTGCCTGATACATGCCATCTGATTCAGAGCTTATTTTTGACTGCTGAAAAGGCTTAATTTAAAAGCCATTCTGTAAGTACTTTCACTTAATAAAGCACGCTCAAAATAAGCCAGTGTGACTACGCCATTGCGAGATCGGGTTTATTGAAGTACTCGGTAAGGCAGACTACGATTGCTGCTGTTATCCCAGTCTGGCTAAGGACGCTTGGAATTCAAAAAGTACAGCATACATTCCCGAGCATTGTTTGGAGTCTGGATTTCTCTGAGACTAACCGAGCCATGCCCACTTCGTAATGGTTTCCGATGAGGGGAGTTGCACCTTCCATGTCACCGTAATCCAGATATACTCGTTGACAAGTGCCAGCACTGTAAAATTTGGTCGCCCCAGTTTGTGGGGAAGGTCGTCAATTTGGAAGCCTTTGTTCCTGCATAGGTCCCCAATGCGTAAAGTAAGGTTTCTGATTATTTTCAGGTATCTAGCATATGATTCAGGACTACCATCACATTTGAAAGCAACTCGCATTGCTTCATCCCAGGGCATCAATGCTTTCGGCCTGATGGCAAACAAGACTTTAGAGGCTGCAGTTGGGCCAATATGAACCTTTGACTCATTACCATAGCGAGAACGCCGCGCCCCTATCCTGTCCTTAAGGCAACCGTAAGCATTGGCAGCAGTCTCAATTTCCTGATCCTCAAGTTGCCAAAGAGGCGTCCTATCACTAAACAAAGTAGTGCAGTTCGTTCGGTATCAATCCAAGATACTTTGGGATGCAACTTGATGTTTAGCCTTCGCAAGGTGTCTACATCCCCAGGTCGTTTAACCAGTTCATCAGGGCATCGCGATGTTCTTGAATGGCGAGGTCTATTCTATCGGCGGTAGCAGATCTAAAATTCACGAGCGAGGTGTTGTAAGGAGTGAGGGAGTTGAACAACAACCCCGCTACCGCTATCTTATCGAGTGTAACGTCTTTAATATTCATTGGTGAGAACCTCAAGAATTAAGATACCTCATTTGATACATAATTATGTTCAGAATACACTGGAGGTTTTTATCGGTCAAGATTTATCTTGGCTTGGCGATTGCACGAAAGTCAGAATTGTTTAATGCAAAGAGCACCGACCTTCGGAGGATGAGCCCGATACCCCGTCCAGTAGTGTCCGAGATGGTCTGAGACAGTTACTCTGGTGCCCGTCCTACAATTGACCACAGCCAACCACAACTGACACCGTCCGCGGGGAGCGGTGCGAGGAGCGTCAAAACGAGATGGGAACTCAAGGAGATGAGGTTGGCCTAAGAATCGAGCTCAGCAAGGCGATTGTCGTCTAACCTATTTCACCCACAGATACCCCCATGCGTCTAGTAAAATATTAGCAAAAGTTGGGAGCCAGGATTCGAACCAACGACCCCCGGTTCCGAAGTTTGGCGTATGATGTCCCAAAGGGTGGTTTTAAGTATAAAACAGAACTTTTGTGTCAATTGTCAAAACCCTGTTTTGTTCGTGAAGTGCCATCAAATCATAACCCGGTTTATGCAGTCTATTGGCAAATTATTGGCAAAATTTCAGCTTTGTCTTGTACGTATCGCAATAGTGGATTCCTGTCACAACAAGGGGACCACAAGTGAGCAAATCCCCGTGTCCCCTGTCAACCTTTTCCTTGATATTTGCGCTCATATCTCCAACTAATAAATGTCAACCTCAAAGTGTCCTAGGCTGTCCTAGATTGGGATCTCTGCACTCACGGTTGTCCCCTTGCTTAGCTCTGACTCTATCGTTAGCTTGCCTCCAACGAGTCGGGTTCGCTCTTGCATCCCAGCAAGCCCGAGCTTGCCAACAGCAGCCAGGTCTTCCACCCTATCCGGCAACTTAAAGCCCTTGCCATTGTCTTTGATAGTTAAAACAACCTTATCATCGCTGAATTCTAGCATGATCCAGGATCTGGATGCCTCGGAATGCCGGCACACGTTCCTTAGTCCCTCTTGAGCGATACGGAACAGTATCAATTCTGTCTCGGGAGACAAACGTCGCACAGAGCCAGCGCTACCCATGGCAATAGGTAGTCCAAAGTGCTCGGTTAGGTCAGAGGTCAGCGATCGCAGCGCTGGCAGAAGACCTAGGTCATCCAGTACTGAAGGTCGCAGGTCTTGGCAAAAACGATGCACTCCATCCAATATCTCATCGGTTTGCTGTCTTACCCCCTCTAAGAATGTAATATCCTGCTGGGATAAACGGTCAGAATTACAAAGAAGGTTATCCAACCTGCGCGAAAGTACCACCAATTGTTGAGCTGTATCATCATGAAGCTCTCGGGCCATACGCCTACGCTCCTCCTCCTGAGCTTTGGTGATCTGCTGCAAATAATAGCGTAAATTCTCTTGCATTCGCTTCTCTTCAGTGACATCTCTAGCAATACTCTGAAAACCCTTTGGCTCACCATTACTGGAAATCAAGCTGGTGGCAAGCAGACATATTGCCTCTGAGCCATCTTTCTTAATTATCCTTTGTTCGTAGGGCATGGCTGCTGGTTCGTGTCTAGTTAACTTATCTTGCACCTCTCTTGCCAAGTGTAAGCTTTCGTCACTGAGAAATGACTTTATGTTCATCTCCAGTAACTCTTCCACAGGGTAACCGTTTAGTCTAGCAGCCGCCTTGTTTGCTGATTGCATGTTACCTTCCAAATCATGAACCCAAATGGCGTCATAGGCACCTTCGAACAAGCCCTTATAGCTTTCCTGCGACTCTCGCACTTCCTGGTGAGCTGTTTCCAATGCTGAAAGAGCTTGTTGGTAGCGCTCCCTTTCCTTTCGAAACACATAGAACAACAAGTTCACCACAGCACCAATGGCAACAACACTAGTGCTTTCAAGCAAAGCATCGCTAGGGTGGGGAGAGATAAAAATGGCCCGGGGCAACATAATGGAACACGCCACCGCCAAACTAACTATCCCTGCCCTTGTGCCAAAGAAAAAACTGGCATAAATTACAGGAGCGAGGAGAAAAACTCGTTCTACGGCATGTCGACTTAGACCTAGGAATGGGAAAGCGAATGGTAAATCTATGCCTAGCGTCTGTTGCGAGTAGTGGAAGACTATGACAATGGCAAACATTGCCGCCACAGCCCAGAAATGGAGGTTACGCACAACCTTTAACATACGGGCCGCCAAATATTGAGCCATCTACGCAACACCCCTAGCATTTAAACAGGGGTCATCAGGGAAGGTCTTCAAGCATCAACCAGCCTCTTCTTAGGCCGTATAATACAGCCTCAGTGCGCGAAGCAACACCCAGCTTGTTAAAGATATGTCCCAGATGGGCCTGAACCGTGCGTGGGCTAAGGAAGAGCTGCTCAGCAATATCTTTATTGCTTATGCCCTTGGCGGCTAACTTCAATATATCTAGCTCACGCTCACTCAGGGGCTCGATTGCCTGTGCCCCGGTGCGACTGGAAGCCGGCAATGTCAGTCGTTCTATAACCCTACGGGCAATTGTAGGATGGAGCACTGACTCGCCACTATTTACTGCCCGAATAGCATCAATAAATTGGCTCCCCCGCACGTTCTTGAGCAAGTAGCCGGCTGCCCCTGCCTCCAAGAGGGCAAAGATGTACTCCTCGTTAGGATAGGCAGTGAGTACTAGCACCGCTACAGCCGGGTTAAGCTGCTTTATCTGCCTGGTAGCTTCTATGCCATTAAGCTTGGGCATGGCGATGTCCATTATCACTACATTCGGGCGCAGCTTAGCAGTCAGCTCCACTGCTTCCTCACCGTCGCTGGCTTCACCAACGACTTCCATGTCCGGTTGACGCTGTATAAGCTCACGAGTGCCTTCTCGCACTATGATATGATCCTCAGCGAGCAGAACCTTGGTCTTATCCATGACGTTTCAAGCTATTTCCACTGTTAATTGTAACTTACTTTTCTCAGAACTTCAATCGAGCATCCTGACCATAATCCATAGTTGGATCTATAGGTTCAGTTGGATTTGGCCTCTGCAATCTACACCTTGAACAGCCTACTCTATGTCAGAGTAGCTAGCTCCTTCACTTCCACCTGGATGCTCCAATGAAGGGTTATGCCCATGTCTCTGACATAGACTGCCTTTGTCGCTTTAATAGCCACCAAATTCTGAATCCCCTGACTATTACGGGCTCCAACTTATTCCTATCAACACTCCAACAGTGCCTCTATTTGTGCCATAATCTGTTCAGTTTTGAAGTGGTTCATTGATATTGCCCCGGAGGGACAGGCGGCTGCACAGGTTCCGCAACCTTTACATAGCGCAGTAATTACGCTCGAAACCTTTTTATCATTATCTGCCTTTAGCTCAATTGCATTATACGGACACAAAGCAACGCAGGTACCACACCCCGCACAGAGTTCCCTATCTACGCAAGCAGTTATAGCCTCGGGTTTCACGTAGCCCATTCTCATAGGTATTGCTGCCTTTGCCGCAGCAGCGCAACCTTGGAAGATAGCCTCACTCACTTCTACTGGCCAGCGGGCCGAACCACATACAAAAAAACCATCGGTAGCAAACTCCACGGGACGTAATTTGAGATGTGCCTCCATGAAGAAACCCTCCTGACTCAAGGGGACCTTCAGTATCTTGGATATCTCATCATTTTCACTACGGGGAACAAGGGGGGTCGTGAGCACAACCATGTCACAAGGGAGCTTCAGCTCGCTTTGCCTTAGTTGATGATATACTCTTACCCCTTCAACATGTCCATTCCCAATAACCTCAGGCGGCCTTGCCAGATCATAACGGATGAATCTGACGCCCGCTTCTTGAGCCTTGCGGTAGTAATCTTCGAAGTCTACGCCATAAGTCATCAAATCACGATGTAAAATCCACACCTTTGCCGCTGGGTTGTTTCCCTTAATGAGGGCAGCATTCTTTACGGCAGTGATACAACAAAATCGGCTGCAGTATGGTCTTTCGATGGTGCGAGCGCCCACACAGTTGATCATCACGATGTTCTGTCCATTAACATCACCCTCTTTCATCTGCTTTTCTAGCTCCAACTGAGTGAGTACTCCCGTCATTTCCCCGTAACCATATTGCCCTGTTGGTTTGAATTCCTCAGCCCCGATGGCAACTATGATTGTCCCCGCCTTAAGCTTGATCTCCTCACCTTCGTGGTCTAAGGTAACATCGTAATTACCTATGAACCCGGTTACTTCCTTGACCTTTACACTGAGGTAGGTTTTTATTTTGTCATGTTCCTTCACATGGCGTATGAGAGGGGTAATTAAGTCCTTTGCATCCTTATTGGTAGGGAAAAGCTTATGTATGGCCAACAGGTTGCCGCCAAGCTCTGTTTCCTTTTCCACCAGGTTGACATGGAAACCTTGATCTGCCAAGTTTAAAGCTGCGGTCATCCCGGCTATGCCGCCACCTATTACTAGACAGGATGGCAGCACCTCTATCTCAATCTCTTCTAATGGCTCAAGTAATCGAGCCTTGGCAACCGCCGACGCGACAAGTCTCTTAGCTTTTTCCGTGGCTTCCCTAGGGCACTCCATATGTACCCAAGAACATTGGTCTCTTATGTTAGCCATCTCGAACAAGTATTTATTTAACCCAGCCTCCTCACAAATAGATCTAAAGAGTGCCTCATGCGTTCTGGGGGTGCATGAGGCCACTACAACCCGGTTAAGATTGTGTTCCACTATTGCCTTCTTTATTGCTGAGGTTCCTTCCACAGAACAAGTGAATAGGTTGTGCTCGGCATGTACCACATTTGGCAGCCCTCTGGCGTACTCTATCACTCGGGGGACATCTATATACCCACCGATATTGCGGCCACAATGACATATAAAGACACCAATGCGAACCTCAGGCATGTCAAACACCTCCCGCTACAAAGCTAGGCATTCTAGCTGCTGTAGCTGCAGCAGCCCTATCTGCCGCCGCCGAACCTTGAACAACAGAGTCAGGGATATCTCTTGGACTATGGGCATAGCCACAGGCAAAGATACCCGGTCTTGTGGTGTCGAGAGGAGAGAACAGCTTATCTGGAATCTCAGCGAACCCGTACTTGTCTAGACTTATGCCCAATATGCTGGCTAACTCTTCAATGCCTTTAGACGGAACCAAAGCCTGGGAGAGAATCACCAGCTCTGCCTCAAAAGTCTTCGTTTCTCCGGTAATAGTGTCCTCATACCAGATGATCGGGTTGCCATTAGCGGTATTGACATCAATTCTCCCAGGGCGACCTCGGATATATGTTACATTGTATTCTTCCTTGGCTCTGGTAACATATTCCTGAAACCCTTTCCCCACCGCCCTGAGATCCATATAGAAGATGGTTGACTTTGTCCCTGGGTGATGCTCATAGGCTAGTATCGCCTCCTTGGTAGCATGCATACAGCATACGCTAGAGCAATATGGCATGTTCTTGAAGTCGCGGGAGCCAACACACTGGATGCAGGCTATATTGGATGGAATCTTGCCATCTGAAGGGCGCTTGAGTTCTCCACATGTAGGGCCAGAAGCTGAGGTTAGCCTTTCATACTCAATAGCAGTGATCACATTGGCTATCCTTCCGTAGCCGTATTCTGTTAACAGCGAGACATCATATAGGTCAAGGCCTGTGGCCAGGATAACAGCCCCTACCTCCACCTCTACAATTTTATCCTCTTGATTATGGTTAATCGCCCCTACTTCACAGAAGCTTTCACAGGTCTTGCATTCACCAGTGATGAAATGGACACATCTTTCTCTGTCAATCACCGGAATCCTGGGAACTGCTTGAGGGAACGGAATGTAGATAGGGTGTCTTGAATCTAATCCCATATTGAATTCAGAAGGAATAGGAGTAATTTTATGCTTTGTAATATCCTCAAGCTTGATTGCTCCGGTGGGGCAAACAGAGACACAGGCTCCACATCCAATGCATACCTCCGATTGTATCTCAAATGGGGGGCCGACTTTCCGATTGACTCCCCTACCGATGAAGTTAATCGCACTTACTCCTATCCTTTCTTCACAGATCCGGCTGCATAAACCGCAAAGAAAACAAAGGTTTTCTTCGTCTTCTATCTTAAACCGCGTCCTCTCAATGCCATATTCACGGGCTAGATCCTGTATCACTTTAGCCTTAGGGGCGCGAGTGAGCATAAGTTCAATGAGCATCTTGCGATCTCTTATTACCCTATCGCTTTTGGTTTTAAGTACCAGCCCTTCTTCAACAGGGTAGACGCATGAGGTGACTATTCTGGACCTTCCTCTTTGAACGATCTCTATACTGCAGATTCGACAAGCACCAAAGGGGCTTAAAGCCGGGTGGTGGCAAAGTGTGGGTATATCAATATTTACACTTTTCGCCGCCTCTAAAATTGTCATCCCTTCTTTTGCTTTTACCTCTCTGCCATCAATCTCTAAAGTGATCTCCTTTTCTTCCATTGCGCCTCCTATTTGGCTCTGATGATAACCCTTTCCTTTTCCGAAGGTGGTGCGGGGACAGGCTCACCAGAGGCCCTGATCACAGCACTGAAGCGAGGTGGACATATTTCAAAACAGGTGCCACACTTAGTGCATTTGCTCTGGCCGATAACATGAATTCTCCCTTTGCCTCCGTCGATGGCCTCTGCAGGGCAATTTCTGAGGCAGATCATGCAAGCTTGACATTTGGCCGGATCGATATAATATGAGATCAATTCCTTGCAGATGAAAGCAGGGCATTTCTTTTGTTTTATATGGGCTTCATACTCATCTCTGAAATAGCGAATGGTAGTGAGCACGGGATTAGGTGCAGTTCCACCCAGAGCGCAGAGTGAGGTATCGCTAACTACCTCGGCTAATTCCTCTAAAAGCTCAATATCCCCTTCCTTGCCCCTACCTTCGCAGATATCGGTCAAAATCTCCAACATCTGTTTAATACCCTCGCGGCATGGGATACACTTCCCGCAAGATTCATCAGCAAGAAAGTCAAGGAAATATCTCGCGGTATCAGCCATGCAGGTATCTTCGTCCATGACAATCATGCCACCGGAGCCCATAATGGAACCCAGCTTGGCGAGTTCATCATAATCTACAAGCGAATCAAGGAATTGCTCAGGGATGCAGCCTCCAGAAGGGCCACCGGTTTGAACTGTCTTAAATCTCTTGCCCCCTGGGATACCACCCCCAATTTTATAGATAATATCCCGCAGGGTAATTCCCATGGGGACCTCTACCAGTCCCGTGTTATTCACCTTACCCACCAGGGAGAATATTTTTGTCCCTTTACTGCCTTCGGTTCCAATTGAAGTAAACCAGTCAGCGCCATTATTGATGATAAGAGGTACATTTGCCCAGGTCTCCACATTATTTAAGTTAGAGGGTCTATCCCAGATTCCTTTAACGGCAGTACGGATATACTTTGGCCTAGGCTCTCCTACCCTTCCTTCAATCGCCGTCATCAGGGCACTAGACTCGCCAGAGACAAAGGCACCGGCTCCTCTATGTACCTTGACAGTGAAATCAAATCCTGAGCCGAGGATATTTTCACCCAAAAGACCGTACTCCTTAGCTTGCCTAATGGCAATGCCGACATTCTCTACAGCTAAAGGATACTCAGCCCGAACATAGATGCAGCCTTCGCGGGAGCCAATGGCATAGGCACCGATAGCTAATCCCTCCAGCACGCTATGGGGGTTTCCTTCCATAAGAGCCCTATCCATAAATGCCCCGGGGTCCCCTTCATCGCAGTTAACGATAACATACTTTGTTTCATCGGGTGCATCCCTTGTGGTCTTCCACTTCCTGCCCGCAGGGAAGCCACCACCACCCCGACCCCTTAAGTTAGCCTTTTCCACCTCCTTTAAGACCAGCTCCGGAGTCATCTGGGAAAGAGCTTTAGCTAAAGCAGAGTAGCCACCTAAGGCAATATAATCGTTGATGCTTTTTGGGTCAAGCTTACTGTTATTGTCGATCAGAAGCCGCATTTGATTTTTGTAGAAGGGAATGTCTTTTTCATAGGTTACTTTTTCATTTGTGGTGGGATCAACATAAAGCAAACGATCGACTACCTTTTTCTCAACAATAGTTTGCGAGACGATGTCAGCAACGTCTTCTGGTATGACTTGAAGATAGCAAATCCCCTCGGGATAAATAACAACTACAGTGCCTTTTTCACAAAAGCCAGGGCACCCTGTCTCTCTAATGTCCACTTTATCTACTAAGTCCTGCCTTTTGACTTCTTCTTTAATGGCTGTGATAACCTTATCGCAACCGAGGGCACGGCAACCAGTACCAGCACATATAGCAATACAGGGCTTATTCGGATCCCTTCGCGACACTATCTCTTGCCTGAGCTTCTCTAGCTCAGCAGCTGAATTTAACTTTGGCATAGTTCCTCCTAGGTATAACTCTTTAAGACCTCCTCTACCTTAGCCGGTGCCATCTTGCCATAATACTCATCATCAACTACTATCACTGGTCCCAAAGCACAACAGCCAAGGCAATTAACCCTCTCCAGAGTGAACTTCATGTCTTTGGTTGTCTCCCCAGCCCTAATTTCTAAGCTCTCCTCCGCTTTAGCCATAATCCTTGGACCACCTCGCACATGGCAGGCAGTACCGAGGCAGACATTTACCATATGCTCCCCCCTTGGGGTCAGGCTCATGGCTTTATAGAAGCTGGCTATACGATATACTTGGCTTACCGGAACCTGGAACTTCTTGCTTATTTGCTCTATGGCTTCCTTAGGGATCCAATTTAATTCGCTCTGTATATCTAGTAATAGTTGGATCAAAACCCCTTGCTCACCTACATACCTATCTATGATTTCGTCAATTCTCTCCAAATTCACTCTTCTTCCCCTTTATAAGGTATATTTATCACCGGGCAATTCTCCACGCACAGAGCGCATCCTGTGCATTTTGTCTCATCTATATACCTTGCTTTCTTCCTAACCTTAACCTTAAAGTTTCCCAGCTCCCCTTCTAATCCCTCAACCTCAGAGTAGGTTAAGAGCTTTATATTGGGATGCTGGCTTGCCTCGATCATCTTAGGGGCTAGAATACACATGGCACAATCATTGGTAGGGAATGTCTTATCTAGCTGTGCCATCCTCCCGCCAATACTGGGCGACCTCTCCACAAGATATACTTGAAAACCCATATTGGCTAGGTCAATAGAAGCTTGAATACCCGCTATGCCACCACCAATTACCAAAACGGAGTCATTCATCGTTTTAAACCTCCAAAGCATTTGCTACCAGGTTCACAATATCCATAACCTCAATGTCAATATCCGGTCCCTTTTCCTCCCCTTTGTTTACCATGGCACATCTGAAGTGAACTTGACATTTAGGGCAGGTGGTTATAAGAGTATCAGCACCAGTAGCTTTTGCCTCAAGCAATCTCTCAACTCTTATCTGCTTGGAATATAAGTTGCAGTTAGTAAAGGCGCTGGTGCCACAGCAAAGAGATTCCTCCCCGCTGTGTTCCATTTCAACTAATTCTATGCCCGGGATGGCCTGGATTACCTCCCTGGGCGGCTCATAAACCCCCAGGTGTCTCCCTAATCGGCAGGGATCGTGATAAGTTACCTTCTTCCTGATCTCCTTAAAACTCAGCTCCCGTTTTTCTATAGCCTCAGATAAGAATTCGCTAATATGCTGCAACTCGCAGCCTATTTCCACATAATCAGGATAATCCTCCTTGAATGTCCGATAACATTCGGGACAGGAGAAGATTATCTTTTCCACCCCTGCCTCTCTTATCATTGTTGTATTCTGCTGGGCCAATCTCTCAAAAGTATCTACGTCGCCAGTCCAGAGCATATCATGCCCACAGCATTTCTCGTTGGGAAGAAGCATCGGTTCTATCCCTAAGAAATTGAGTATCTTTAAGCTTCCTTTGGTAACATCGATGGCTTTGTACCCAAGGTCTTCGAAGATAGTGTCAAAATAGGGGGCGCAACCGACCCAAAACAGGACTCGGCTTTGATCGGAAATACGACATCCATCAGACAGCCACTCTAATCTCCTCTGCTGTATAGTGGAGTTTGCCATGAGCCGTATAAGAGATTGCGTAGTGCCGGAATGAGCGCAGTCTCCGTGTTCGCCGTTATTTGAGGCTATGGCTCTAAGCCTTTGGATGAAGAGGGGGTAATTGACATCAGAGGGGCACTTGAGCTGGCAGGCACCACAGGTTAAGCAGGAAAACAATTCTTTATTGTGAGCTAAATCATCTTCAAGTCCTAAAAGTGCATCTTCTACCATCACTCGCGGAGAGTAAGTCTGGTCATATCGGGAAATTGGACATATACTTGAACACTTGCCGCACTCCAGACAGTAGAAGGTCTTGGTTTCCTTGATGATGTCCTCCAGGTTCATACTCTTGCCTCTTCTCTCACTCTTTTGAAAGGTGAGGGTGCCTCCTCTCTCGCCCTTTTGAAAGGTGAGGGACCTAGCTTTTTAAGCTGCTCAACCATCTCATCAATTACTCGGGCAAATATTACCCCCTCAGAGGCAGATATCATCTCACGCCTCAACCGTTCATCCTCTAAGCCAAGGGTATGAACCAAATTCTTCAATTTTTTAAACATTGCATCGCACTTTATCGGACCATTGAGATAATGACAGTCTGCATAGTGACAACCAGCAATTAAAACCCCATCAACACCTCTCTCGAAAGCTTTGAGGGCATATATAGGGTTTACCATCCCACTGCACATCACCCTTAT
>Ga0209991_10000968_pt1 | contig 12873 bp, 16 predicted proteins | sample ChitaG_FD_183167 | JGI IMG/M metagenome (GOLD analysis project Ga0209991, IMG submission 183167) | Deep subsurface microbial communities from South Pacific Ocean to uncover new lineages of life (NeLLi) - Chile_00310 metaG (SPAdes)... | ecosystem: Environmental > Aquatic > Marine > Oceanic >...
ATATAATCTTTGTGTCAGCCTTACTATAAAGGGCAGCCTCCTTAATCCGCGGTTGTATCATTTTTGTGTCCGTTTTGGCTAAATTCTACTATTTTACAGACTTACATTATAAGTCGTTCATCACCGGGTGAACATTACAGAGTCGTTTGCGGGATGACTCTTCTGAGTGGAGAAACCGCCCACTTAGGCGGTTTCTCATCAGTGCCTAAATGCAGGATATTTCTAACTAATTCCTACGTGCTTGCCAGCGGAACATAGACTGTTGTTTTAGACGGGTAAACTAAAAGGGCTTCAATTTTACTTGCAATCTGTTGACGCTGTGGATTATCTTCCCAGGCTTTCCAGTATTCGTTACTAGACCATGTGCTGATGACAAGCCGATTGGAAGGGTCATTGATGGCTGTTAATGTCTCACCTGAAATATATCCAGGCTGGGACAGTGCCTTACTTCGCATTTCTAGAAGTAGATTTTCGAGTTCGCTTTCCTTGCCCTGCTTAATATAGCGCTCAATAATAACCCTTACCATTATTTACCCCCGAGTCTTGATTTAGTGCCTCATCAAAAGCGCAAGAAAGAGCCAATTTGGTTTATATTATAGAGCTACCTTTCCTTCTTGTCTACTATGGCAAGGGTGTACTGCCTTGGCTGCATTTCACAGGGGCGGACTCGTTCAGAGTTACGCCTCCAGACAAATAAGACTATATGCAGACTGCCCTTTGACGGGTACGGTGAGTGGATGATAATGATGGGAACCCAACATTTCGATGAATTGTTCTCCAGATAGCCGCGTAGGTCGGCATTACTAACGGGATACTTTTCGCTGGGCACGGCATTGACCGATACTGATGGGGTGTGTTATACTGACACTTACATGCCTCAAAGTTGGTTCAATAGCCCGGATGAGATGGAAGTCAGAGAGCAGTGTAACCCTGCCCGCCATGGTTTAGAAAGGTTGAGGTGAGTAGATTGGATTCATTTGAGAGACAATGGCAACGCTGGTTTCCTGAAAGTAGGGGCGATGAGCCTGTACCGCCTGCCCGGCGCGGATGGACGAGCGCCAGGGTGTTCTTAATCCTGGCTGGGGCTTTGACCCTGTTTATTCTCATAAATATATCGAAGGGGGTCTATACTGAGTGGCTCTGGTTCAGCAGTCTGGGTTATGGCAGTGTCTATGCCACTATTCTGAAGACCAAGGTGCTAATCTTCTTCCTTGCGGCCATCATCTTTTGTATCCTGTTTTTGGGGAACCTGGTGCTGGCTACGCGCCTGACACCCAAGACTGAAGCACATTTTTGGCCTTGGGCTATAGTGCGCCGGCTACAGCCGATTCTCAGGTTGAATGTTATCCTGGGAACGGCACTGCTCAGCCTAATATTTGGTCTGGTAGCCGAGGGCAACTGGGAGGTTGTGCTTCGCTTCTTCAATGCTCAGCCCTTTGGCATCGCCGACCCGGTTTTCCATAGGGAGATTGGCTTTTACATTTTCTCCTTGCCTTTCCTTCAACTAATACGAGGCTGGCTCCTGGGGGCGCTGATAATTACCCTTCTTGGCAGTGCCGGGATATATCTTCTCAGCTATACGGTGCAGCGGCTTAGGTTCGACTTTGCCCGACCGGTGTCAGCCCATATCGGTGGACTGGCCATAGCTATCCTGGGTCTTTTTGCCTGGGGTTACTGGCTTGGTATCTGGGAACTGGTCTTCTCCACACGGGGGGTAGTCTTCGGCGCCAGCTATGCTGATATGCATGCCAAGCTTCCAGCCCAGTGGATACTTTTGAGTGTAGTGCTCATCTTTATTGGGCTCCTTCTGGTTTCCGTATTGCGGCGCAACTTTCGCTGGGCTGTCTACGGCATCGGGGGATGGGTAGTGGCTGCCATCATCGTCGGCGGCATCTTCCCCAGCCTGGTACAGCGCTTTCAGGTGCAACCCAACGAGCTGGCTCTAGAGACGCCCTACATTGAGTATAATATCCAGTTTACCAGAGAGGCCTTCGCTCTGAACCGGGTTGAGGAGCAGCCCTTCCCTGCTGAGGAGACACCAACCTACCAGGAAGTAGCCCAAAACGAGGTAACCATTGACAACATCAGGCTCTGGGACCATCGCCCGCTAAAGGACACCTATAACCAGATTCAGTCCATCCGTCTCTACTATGAGTTCCATGATGTCGATGTCGACCGCTATATCATCGATGGCGAGTACCGCCAGGTCATGCTATCGGCCCGAGAATTATCTGTGGAGAGACTAGCCGGAGAGGCGCAGACCTGGGTCAACCGCCGGCTACTTTATACCCATGGCTACGGTATTGCTCTAAGCCCGGTTAATGAGGTCAGTACTGAGGGGCTGCCGATATTGCTGGTAAAGGATATACCCCCCGTTGGTGACTTCAATGTAGAGCAGCCCCAGATATACTTTGGGGAAAAGACGAATCATTACATAATTGTGAGAACAAAGACCGAGGAATTCGACTATCCGATGGGTGATGAGAATGTCTTCACTCGCTACCAGGGCAAGGATGGGGTTAGCCTAGGTAGTTTCATCCGCCGATTAGTCTATGCCTGGCAATTTGGTGACTTTAATATCCTTATCAGTGGCGAGTTAACCCCTGAGAGCCGGGTGCTCTATTATCGGAACATCAGGGAGAGGGTGAACCACCTGGCACCATTTTTGAAGCTGGACAGTGACCCCTATCTGGTGGTGATGGACGGAAGGTTATTCTGGATACAAGACGCCTATACCACCACTGACCGCTATCCCTATTCTCAGCCGCTTGGGGGTATAAACTATATTCGCAACAGCGTTAAAGCAGTTATTGATGCCTACGATGGCAGTGTGACCTTCTATATCACTGACCCAGAGGATGCTTTGATACGGACCTACCAGGCTATCTTCCCCAAGCTCTTCGTCCCCGCAGGGCAGGCGCCCGAGTTGTTGCGAGCCCACTTCCGTTATCCTGAAGATTTCTTCAATATCCAGGCCGCGGCATACCAAACCTACCACATGGAAGATGCCCGGGTATTCTACAACAAGGAAGACCTGTGGGCTATACCCAAAGAGCTCTATTTCGGCACAGAACAGCTTATGGAGCCCTACTATATCATCATGCGCCTGCCCGATGAGGAGAAGGAGGAGTTCCTGCTCATGTTGCCCTTCACCCCGGCGAGGAAGAATAACACCATTGGCTGGCTGGCTGCCCGCTCTGATGGACAAAACTACGGCAAGCTGATTGCCTACCTTTTCCCCAAGGAGCGGCTGGTGTATGGTCCCAGCCAGATAGAGAACCGAATCGGACAGGATACCATTATCACCGAGCAGCTCGCCCTGTGGGGTCGCGGTGGTTCCCGAGTTATCCGCGGCAACCTGCTGCTGATTCCCTTAGGCGAGTCCAACCTGTATGTGGAGCCAGTCTTCCTCCAGGCCGAGGCTGGTGGGCTTCCCCAGCTGAAGCGAGTTATTGTGGTTGCCGGTGACCAGATAGCTATGGAACCTACATTGCAGGAAAGTCTCGCCGCTATCTTTGGTGTTGAGGCACCACCGACTGAACCTGTGGTCGAACCGCCAGCTCCAGCCGAACCGGAGGCGCCGATAGCCGCTGACATAGCTAACCTAATTGAGGAGGCTCAACGGCACTACAACCAGGCTCAGCAGTACCTCAAGGCAGGTGATTGGGCTGGCTATGGAAGCGAGCTTGAGGCTCTGGAGGCAGTGCTGCGTCAGCTGGCTGAACTGGCTGCCGAAGAGTAAACATAGCCCATTGGTTCGACAATCTGGCTTTTTGTTAGACACTACGCGGCATGCTGTATCCTACCATCATGACTTCCTTAAACAGCGCTGGTGCGAAAGCGCCATACAGCGACAATGCCGAAAACTGCAGCGAAGCCGATGAGGGCTAAAATCTCCGGAACCGCTGCACTGAAGTCAGCGCCGAAGACCATCAATTCTAGGTGGGTCAAATGTCTCATACTACCTCCTAGTGCCGTGTATCATGATATTAGCTTCTTAAAAGTGGCTGAAAAAGCATTGACAAATGGCGAATTCAGGTCTATTATTCCGTTACACTCCATAATTCCGGTAGACATTGACAACTGAATACAAGTAAAATATTTAAGTAAATCTCGGAGTGGGTAGGCAGTTATGTTCTATACAGAATTTCTGCCTTACGTGGGAGGCTATTGTAACGTAGTTACTGGCGGAGGTATCCACTAGAGTACTGAGAGATGTCAGCCAAAGTAAAGGCTGGCATCTCTTGCTTTTTGATGAAATGCATTATGCACTATTTGTTAATGTGCCGCCCAACGGTCCCGCTTCCCGCCCCTTCTACTATTCAGGAACCAATCAGGAGAGGAAAATGAGCGCCAAAGAAGTCAAGGTCTATTCTACGCCTACCTGTCCGTGGTGCAATAAAACTAAGCAACTCTTGGACGAAAATAAAATTCCCTATCAGAACCTTGATGTTGCCAGCGACAAAGCTGCCCGTGATGAGATGGTCAACAAGTCGGGGCAATTAAGTGTGCCGGTGGTTGATATTGATGGTGACATATTAGTCGGCTTCGATGAGAAATGGCTTAGGCAGAAACTGAACCTAGCACAATAAGGGGTAAGCAAAATGTATGATTTAATAATCATCGGAGGTGGCCCAGCCGGGATGACAGCGGCAGTGTATGCTGCCAGAAAGAGGCTTACTACATTGCTTATCAGCCAAGACCTTGGAGGTCAGCCAAATGCTACTGCCGGAGTAGAGAACTATATGGGCTACCAGTTTATAGAAGGCCCTGAGTTAATGCAGAAATTTGAGGAGCAAGTAAAACGGTTTCCTGTGGATGTGAAAATCGGGCAAGAAGTTAGCAACTTGTCCCAAATAAGCCAGGGATTTGAGGTCAGGACAGAGAAGGGCGAGAGCTATCAGGCGAAGGCGGTGATAATCGCTACCGGGAAGCGTCCCCGACCGCTCAATGTCCCTGGTGAGGAAAAGCTGAGGGGCAAAGGAGTTACTTACTGCGCTATCTGCGATGGCCCCCTCTTTGCCGGTATGAAAGTAGCTGTCATTGGAGGTGGTAACTCAGCCCTGGAAGCTGCCGGTGACATGGTTAAAATCGCTAGTCATGTTTACTTAGTATCGCTGACTCCTCTTACCGGCGATCAGATACTAATTGACAAGTTGAAAAATGCTAATAACCTGACGATATCCCTAGAGCACGAAGTTCTGGAGGTAAAAGGGAGAAACTTTGTTGAGGGGATAAGAATAAGAGACTTAAAGAGCGGACAGGAAAAGGAGCTGGAAGTTGGTGGTGTCTTTGTCGAGATTGGACTCATCCCTAACTCAGAGTTTGTGAAACAGGTAGTCACTCTAAATCATCTTGGGGAAATCGAGGTTAATTGTGCCAATGAAACTGGGGTGCCTGGGCTTTTCGCTGCCGGGGATGTTACCAATGTCCCTGAAAAGCAGATAGTGGTAGCTGCTGGCGAAGGGGCTAAGACTACCCTTCAAGCGTATCATTACCTACAGAGGCTCAGCGAATAAATAAATTCCAGGGGGTGATTTGAAAATGTCTATCCTTTTCTCAGGCAGCGAACTTCTAGAAATAGCTCTAGGCATAGAAAGGAACGGCGCAGCCTTCTATCAGGCTTTGGCTGACAAGACACAGAATAAGGATGCCAAAGCTATCTATGATTATCTGGCTAACCAGGAAAAGAAACATCTGAATACTTTTCAGGGCATGCTAAATACAGTAGGCCAATATCAACCTCCGGAAGATTATGCCGAAGAATATATGCTTTACCTGAAATCGTTAGTTGACAACTCGGTGTTCTCCAATATCACCGAGGCCAAACAAAAAGCTGAGAAGGTATCCAGTGAAATCGAAGCCCTTGATACCGGGGTTCAAGCCGAAAATGATTCTATCCTTTTCTATACAGAAATGCAGAACTTCGTGAGGCAGCCTGACCAAAAGATAGTTCTCAATATAATAGACGAAGAAAAAGCCCATATGAGACAGCTTTCCCAACTTAAACAAATGCTGCAAAAACGCTAGATAACTTCCTTGCAAAATTAAAGGAGGTTGGAATATGGAGACTGGGCAGGATAAAACCATGGAAGCACTTCAAATTGCTATCCAGATGGAAGTTGATGGCAAGGAATACTATCTGAAAGCCAGCCAGGAAAGTAGTAGTGAGCTGGGTACGAAGCTGCTGCAGTCGCTAGCCGCTGAAGAAGACATCCACCGGCAGAAGTTTGAGGAGATATACAGTGCTATACGAAGTAAAAAGGCCTGGCCCGTAAGTGATTTTCAGCCTGACGGGGGCAAAAGACTGAGAACCATATTCGCCAGGGCGACTGAAGAGATGGGCTCTAATATAAAGGCTCTTGCTACTGAGCTTGATGTCGTACAAACAGCCATGGATATGGAAAATAAGACCCATGATTTCTATAAAAGCCAAGGTAAGAATGCTAATTATGACACTGAGAGAGACTTTTATGAGACCTTGGCTGCCGCAGAAAGGGAACATCATCTAATTCTGCTTGATTACTATGAATATCTCAAAGACCCGGCAGGTTGGTTTGTCAGTAAAGAACATCCGTCTCTGGATGGTGGCTAAATAAGGCTAGAAGTCCTGGAGGTAAAAATGAGGAAGGTTTACTTGGACCATGCTGCCACCACCCCAATATTGCCCGAAGTGCTGGAGGCTATGCTGCCCTATTTCACGGATGCTTATGGCAATCCCCAATCTCTGCACAACTGGGGAGATGATGCCAGGGAAGCCATAGAGGATGCCCGGGGCAGGGTGGCCGCCCTTATCGGCGCTCAGCCGGAGGAGATCATCTTCACCTCCAGTGGCACTGAGGCCAATAACTTGGCTATTAAAGGGTTGGCGATGGCTCAGCAATCTAAGGGTAAGCATATAGTTATCTCCCCAATTGAGCACTTCTCGGTATTGCATTCTGCCAGAACCCTGGAGAAATGGGGCTTCAAGCTTACCCTGGTCCTGTTGGATAGGTGGGGGCTGGTGGACTACGAAGACGTAGCCAAAAGCATAAGGGAGGATACCATTCTGGTCTCGGTGATGCACGCCAACGGTGAAGTGGGCACCATCCAGCCCATCAGGGAGGTAGCGAGGTTGGCGAAAGAAGCGGGGGCGATTTTTCACACTGATGCCGTAGCCACCACTGGTACCATCCCGGTGAATGTAAAGGAATTGACAGTAGATGCTTTAAGCCTGGCTGGTAATCAGTTCTACGGGCCCAAAGGAATCGGTGCCCTCTGGGTCAAGAAGGGGGTGCGCATCATTCCCTTCCTTGATGGTGGGGTGCAGGAGGGAGGACGGAGAGCCGGGACCGAGAATGTGCCGGCGATTGTCGGACTGGGAAAAGCCGCTGAGCTGGCCAAGGAGGAGATGGAGTCCAGGATGGAGCATCTCTCTGCCCTGCGCAACAGGTTGATCGGGGGCCTACTGTCCCGGATCGAGCATGTGATCCTCACCGGACATCCCACCCAGCGCCTCCCCGGAAATGCCAGCTTCTGTATTGAGTTCATCGAGGGGGAGGCGATGCTCATGCTTCTCTCTAGCAAAGGTGTCGCTGCCTCCAGTGGCTCGGCCTGCACCTCGAGGGCGCTCAAGGCATCCCATGTTCTCACCGCCATGGGGATTCCCCCTGAGATAGCTCAGGGCTCACTACTCTTCAGCTTCGGTCTGGAGAATACAGAAGCGGACGTGGACTATGTTCTTGAGGTCCTGCCGCCCATCGTTGATAGGCTGCGGCAGATGTCACCGCTATATGACAAATTTTTAGAAGAACATAGGAGAGGGAAATAGGATGCCCGTTTACAGTGACAAGGTGATGGAACACTTCCTGAACCCTCACAATGTGGGGCAAATAGAGGACGCCGATGGTATCGGTGAAGTGGGTAATCCCGTCTGCGGGGACATGATGACCTTCTACATTAAGGTCGATGATAACCACCTAAGCGATGTCAAATTCAAGACCTTCGGCTGCGGGGCTGCCATTGCCGTTTCCAGTATCGTGAGCGAGATGGCTATGGGAAAGACGTTGGAGGAGGCGAGAAAGATAACCCCAACGCTGGTAGCTCAGGAGCTGGAGGGGTTACCCAAGAACAAGCTTCATTGCTCCAACCTCGGTGCTCAAGCCCTCAATAAGGCTATTGATGACTATCTGAAGAAGCGGGGCAAGAAAGTGGAAACTAAAGGAGGGAGGAAAGATGAAAAGGAATGAAGAGCCAAAGAGCAAGGAGAAGAAGTGTTTTTGTCCCTACTGTGAGGAGGAGCTAGTCATATCTGCTCTACCTTACTGCCAGCCTTGTGGGATAATCGTATTCTATTGTCCTGAGTGCCGAAAGCCATTACCCCGGGGCAATGAGGTATGCCCTCATTGTGGGGCTGAGATTCGGGGCTTCAATCGTCTATAAAGGAGGAAGAGCTAAATGGCAGAGAGGGAAAAGCTAACCATAGCTGTCTTAAGCGGGGACCTAGAGCGGGCTTTGGCCGCTTTTATGCTAGCTATCACTGGTGCCGCTATGGGGATGGAGGTGAGCGTGTTCTTCACCTTCTGGGGTCTAAACATCATTAAAAGAAATGAGGGCTCAATCAAAAGCCGAGGGATAATGAGGAAGATGCTGAACCTTATCAACCGGGGCGGCTCCAAGAGACTGAAGCTTTCCAAGCTCAATATGTTTGGCCTGGGTACCTGGATGATGAAGAGGCTGATGAAGGATACTAATATGCCGTCCATAGATGAGTATATCGTTATGGCACATCAAATGGGAGTAAAGCTTATTGCTTGCACCACTACCTGCGGAGTGATGGGCTTGCCTCCAGAAAAGGATACTTTCCGCAATGAAGTTGATAGTTTGGCCGGCGCCGCTTATTTCTTGGGTGAGGCGCGTGAATCAAAGGTTACCCTTTTTATCTAATTTGACAACCACTGAGGCAAATCAAGGAGGAGAAGATGAAGGCCGACCAAAGCTTGGACTGCATAGGCTTGTATTGTCCTATGCCCATTGTCAAGACCGCTGAGAAGATTAAGGAGCTGAAGCAGGGGGAGGTTCTGGAAGTGGTGTCTGATGATATAGGGATAAAAGAGGACATGCCTGCTTGGTGCCGCGCCACGGGAAATGAGTTTTTAGGTATTGAGGAAGAAGCTGGAGGATACAAGGTTTATATCAAGAAATCCAAGTAGGAAAGGAGGACTGAGTGGAAACCAGTGAAGAAGACCTTATGTGAATAAAACTGGTGGAGGCTAATAATGAATCTTAAGGCTCTAGATAAGTTAGGTTACGGTCTGTATGTAGTAAGCTCAAAAAAGGGAAACAAGCTCAACGGGCAAATCGCCAACACCGTGTTTCAAATAACCTCTGAGCCGCCAACTATTGCCGTAAGCATCAACAAAAACAATTTAACCCACGAGTTTATCAAGGAAAGTAAGATGTTGGCGGGCTCAGTTCTCTCCAAGGATACACCCCTCTCTTTCATCGGTCACTTCGGCTTCAAGTCAGGCAGAGACATAGATAAACTTGAGGGCATTAATTATAAAATAGGTGACACCCAGGCTCCGGTAGTTACTGACAATACCTTGGCTTATCTGGAAGCTAAGGTGATTCAAGAAGTAGATGTGGGAACGCATACTATTTTTGTTGGAGAGCTTGCAGGGACAGATGTTATTAAAGAAGGTGAACCAATGACCTATGCCTATTATCATCAGGTCAAGCGGGGCACCACTCCCAAGACTGCCCCGGTTTATGGTGAAGAGAAAAAGGAGGTAGCTAAAATGCCAAAGTATAAGTGTACTATTTGTGGCTATATCTATGACCCGGAACTGGGAGACCCAGATGGCGGCATAAAACCGGGGACACCTTTTGAAGAAATACCCGATGACTGGGTGTGTCCCGTCTGTGGGGCTGCCAAGAGTGACTTCGAAAGGATAGAGTAAGATGAAACCAAGAGAGATAAAACCTAAAGTCTACTGGGTAGGAGCCATTGACTGGGACAGACGGTTATTTGACTCACTTATACCACTTCCCGATGGCACGAGCTATAACTCATATTTAATTAAGGGTAGTGAGAAGACGGCTCTTATTGATACCGTAGACCCCACTATGCAGGATGTGCTGATAAACCACCTGAACCAGCTTGGGATTGACAATATAGACTATGTTGTCAGCAATCACGCTGAGCAGGACCATTCCGGCGCTATCCCTCAAGTCCTGGAAAGATACCCCGGGGCAAAGGTCGTTGCCACACCCAGATGTAAAGGGATGCTCATAGACCTGCTCATGATTCCGGAAGAGAAGTTTGTAACGGTCAATGATAAAGAGACCATTTCGCTGGGAGATAGAACCCTGGAATTTATCCATGCTCCGTGGGTTCACTGGCCGGAGACAATGCTTACCTATTTGAGGGAAGATAAGATACTGTTCCCCTGTGATTTCTTTGGTTCCCACCTGGCCACAACCGACCTGTATGTCAGCGATGAAGGGCAGGTCTATGAGGCAGCCAAGAGATATTATGCCGAAATCATGATGCCCTTCCGAACCAATATCCAGAAGAACCTGGAGAAAATAAAGGACTACGTAGTTGACATCATCGCTCCCAGCCACGGCCCCATGTATGACCGACCAGAGTTCATCTTGAAAGCGTATCATAGCTGGGTCTTTGACGAGCCTAAAAACATTGTAGTATTACCCTATATCTCGATGCACGGCAGTACCCGTAAGATGGTTGAATACCTTGTTGAAGCTTTAGCCCAAAGAGGCGTGACGGTGAAACAGTTTGACCTCGCCGTAACTGACATCGGAAAACTGGCGATGGTACTGGTGGATGCCGCCACCGTTGTTATTGGGACACCCACTGTTCTAGTCGGTCCGCACCCGAATGTTGCCTATGCCGTCATCCTGGCAAACGCCCTGAGACCCAAACTGAGATTTATCTCTATCATTGGCTCCTATGGCTGGGGAGGCAAGGCAGTTGAGCAACTCGCCGCGATGATTCCCAACCTGAAGGTAGAGATACTGGAGCCGGTGCTCTGTAAGGGCTTTCCCAGAGAAGCGGATTTCAGGGCTTTGGATAATCTGGCCAACACTATTGCTGAAAAGCACAAAGAGAATGGCTTTACCTAAAGCGGTTTTTATCAGAGTGCGGTCAAAAAAGGAGGTAGAAAATATGACAATACAAAAGGAGGTCTATAGGTGCAATGTTTGCGGTAATATAGTCGAGGTATTACATGTCGGAAAAGGAGAATTGGTCTGTTGCGGACAGCCAATGGAGTTGCTCCAAGAAAAGACAGCCGATGTTGGTCTAGAAAAGCATGTGCCCGTTGTTGAAACAAGTGATAGAGGAATAAAAGTCAAAGTTGGCAGCACGCCACATCCTATGGAGGAAAAGCACTATATAGAGTGGATTGAAGTAATCACCGACGGTGAGAGTTACCGGAAGTTCCTTAAGCCAGGAGATAAGCCAGAAGTAGAGTTTGAAATTAGACCCCAAAAAGTAGCCGCCAGAGAGTATTGCAATATCCACGGCTTGTGGAAATCTAGCTAAAAGAGTTATGCTTCTAAAAGCAACTCCGAATAAAATAAAGGAGGTGAAAAATGGAACTTAAGGGAAGCAAAACCGAGCAGAACCTTCTTGCCGCCTTTGCCGGCGAATCGCAGGCACGCAACAAGTACACCTACTTTGCCACGGTAGCTAAAGAGGAAGGTTTCGAGCAGTTCGCCGGGATTTTCCTGGAGACAGCGGACAACGAGAAGGAACACGCCAAAAGGATATATAAGTTCCTCGGCGTGGTCGGGGACACTAAGGCAAACTTGAAGGCAGCGGCAGAGGGCGAGCACTACGAGTATACCGAGATGTACCCTGAGTTTGAGCGGGTGGCTGGCGAGGAAGGATTCGCCGAGATTGCCGATTTCTTCAAGGAAGTGGCTGAAGTGGAGGAAGAGCACGAGAAAAGATACCTCGCCCTGCTCAAGAATGTGCAGGAAGGGAAGGTCTTCAAGAAAGACAAGGTGGTCAAGTGGAAATGCCGCAACTGCGGTTACGTGCATGAAGGGGCTGAAGCTCCCAAAGAGTGCCCGGCCTGTGCTCATGCCCAGAGCTACTACGAGCTTATGGCAGAGAACTACTAGGCGTTTTTTGACGGGGAGTGGAATAGATACCGAGTCTCTACACAGGATAAGCTCCAGAAGATGAGGGAGATACCCCACAAAATTTGTAGACGAATCAGGGTGTCACTTTTTGCTGAAAACAAAAACCACCCTAGTCTTAGGGTGGTTTTTGTCAAGATAAGGATTAGCTATGAATTATTTGATTTTGGTGAGCCGTGCAGGTCTCGAACCTGCGACACCCTGATTAAAAGTCAGGTGCTCTGCCCACTGAGCTAACGGCCCATATATTTAAGCCAGTTTAGCAAAGCTTAAGCCTGCATGCAACTCATGTGGCAAGCTGAAAGCGGTAGTTTGAATCTGGCATTCCCGGCTAAATAGAGCTAGCTAGGCTCAAAGGAACAAAATAGCTCCGATTTATATCTGTGGAGCGGGTGATGGGATTCGAACCCACGACGTCTTGCTTGGGAAGCAAGCACTCTTCCGCTGAGTTACACCCGCCCAAATCGTATCTATTCTAGCCTAAAATCCTTCCCTTGTAAAGAGGATGTGCGTGTATATTCTGGTGATTGTTAGTAACCCTGTCTTACCTAATTTTAGATTCTCGTTAGTGGAGGGTGTATAATGAAATTGGGTGGTGGTTAAACAGATTCACTCCGTCGCCGGGATTGGCAAGACTACCACTTGCATTGGGGTGAAATATTCCTGAAGCCGACAGCCTAAGAGCGTCACGGAGGTTAAGCTTGGCGATAAGAAAGACTGCTA
>Ga0209991_10000969_pt1 | contig 12868 bp, 11 predicted proteins | sample ChitaG_FD_183167 | JGI IMG/M metagenome (GOLD analysis project Ga0209991, IMG submission 183167) | Deep subsurface microbial communities from South Pacific Ocean to uncover new lineages of life (NeLLi) - Chile_00310 metaG (SPAdes)... | ecosystem: Environmental > Aquatic > Marine > Oceanic >...
AATCTCCTTCAAGATCACATCCAGCACGTCGCGCTGGCCCCCAGTCAGCTCGAATGGCAACTGAGACGTCATCGCGGCCGCCAATCCGCTGCCATGGAGCTGGGCCGCGGGTCCTGAGTCGCTCAACTCGCTATGCCTACGGGTCACCAGCCCCCACTGCAGCCCGATCGCCTCGTCGTAGGTGAGTCGCTCGATGGCGCGGGTCCGGTCAGCCTCGTTGTCGGCGATGTGGGCGGCACGCAGAGCGTCATCCTCGGAAATCAGATTATGTTCGCGGACAAACCAATTCGGAATCGTCTCAGTGACCGGGTCCAGCACGGCGAGTACTTGGCGCACACATGCGTAGATCTCCCACGTCTGCACTTTGGAGTTGGCGGCGTAGATCGGGAAGAAGTCCTTCTCGAACTCCGCAAGCAAATCGTCACCAGATGCCGTTGAGGCTGACGCGATGGTCGCCAGTGACTTGGAGCCCTTCCCCGAGTCCAGCACCAAGAAAGCCGGGTGCGTCAGTTGCATGGTGCCCTTGAAATGGCCGACCTCCCCGGACAGCATCACCCGGGTTCCCGCGAGCAGCGTTTTCTTGAGGTACTTGGCGTTGAAGAACGTCGCGGTGACCTTCGGTTGCCGGTGACCAAGGGTCACCACCAGGTACTCACGCTTTGGTTGGCGGTTGGTCCACCTAGCCTCGGCCTTGGTGATCTCGTCGACGAATGTGACATGCTCGCCCTCCTCGAGATCGAGTTCCTCCCCCTCCCCTCGGGTGGTCATTGCGTCGCTGTACTTGCGCGGGAAGTAGCGCACCAGGTCATTGACCGTGCGGATACCGAAGTACTCCTCCAGCTGGCCCGCGGCCTTCTCGCCGACGAGGAAGGGCAGCCGATCGTGTAATGACGCCATGCTCACTCGACCCCGATCAGCAACGCATCGCCCCGGTGGCCGGTGTGAAAGGTCGCTATCTCCGTCCCGGGATGGTGGCGGTGGACGTGCTCGACCAGCACTTCGGCCACCGCCGCCTCGACCCCGGCGCCGGTGAGCAGTGTCACCAGCTCGCCCCCGGCCGCCAGCAGCAGGTCGATGAGTCCGGCGGCGGCCTCGGCCACGTCCTCCCCTACTATCACCACCTCGTCACCCGCGATCGCGAGCCCGTCGCCGGGCTTGCAGGTACCCGCCCAGGTGAGGGCCTCGGCGGCGGCCGTTCGCACCGACCCGTGTCTGGCCCCCGCTGCAGCCCTGGCCATGGCATAGCCGTCGTCGACGGCCCGCCGTTGGGGGTCGTGGACGGCCATCGCGGCCAGGCCCTGCACCATCGAGCTGGCCGGCACCGGCACCGTGTCGATTCCCCAGCCGGATGCGGCCGCGCATCCAGCGACGATTTCTTCGGCGGCTACGTAACCATTAGGCAGCACCATCACCTGCGCGGCGCCGGTGTTGACCAACGCATGCAGGAGTTGCTGGGCGCTGACCGGTACGCCTTGCTCGGGACGCAGGATTTGGGCCCCCTCACCGGCGAAGAGTCCTTCCGCACCGTCACCGTCGACGACTGCCAGCACCGCCCGCTCGTGGCTCCAGCCCCCGGCAGGGTGACGGTCGGCCCCTGCGACCAGCGACGTGACCTGGATCCGGCTGGGCCGTCCCACCTCGAGAGCCGCTTCTAGGGCTGCCCCCGCGTCGTCGGCATGGACGTGAACCGAATAGTGACCGCCCCCGGGGGGCGCGTCGCTGCCGAAACCGGATGCGGCGATCGCGATGGATTCTCCGAGTTCATCGAGGCGAGCGCGCAACTTCTCCACGCCATCGGCATCACAATCGCTGAGCAAGTACATCACCTCGAACTCAGGGGCCCGCGGGGCCGCACCTACTGCGGGTACTTCCTTCGGCGACGGCAGGTACACCTCGCGCTGCGGGGCATGCCCGGTGAGAGTGGCGGTCAGCGCGTCGAGCAACACCAACAGGCCCCGCCCACCCGCATCGACCACGCCAGCCTCGGCCAACACCTCAAGTTGGCTCGGCGTGCGGTCCAGCGCCACCGCCGCCGCCTGCGCGCTCGCGGCGACGACATCGGCCAACTCGGCCCCGTCGACGGCGGACTGCTGGGCCGCGGCGGCGGCTTCCTCGAGGACAGACAGGATCGTGCCCGGTACCGCCTCGCCCATCGACGTGATGACCAGCGTGGCCGCATGCCGCAGCGATGCACCGAAGAGGGTGCAGTCGAGGTCGGCCAGCACGCCGCGGTCATCAGCTGCAGCAGCGGTCACTTCGGCGATGCCACGCAAGATCTGGGACAAGATCACCCCGGAGTTGCCCCGCGCACCGCGCAGCGCCCCCGTAGCCAGCGCGGCAGCGACCTCTGCGACGTCTGCGGCTACGGGCAGCGCGTCGGCCTGGGCCCAGGCGGCGCGCATGGTGAACAGCATGTTCGTTCCCGTGTCAGCGTCAGCGACCGGGAAGACGTTGAGCCGGTTGATCTCATCGGTGTGACTGATGAGATCTGCGACGGCAGTGTGCGCCCAGCTCCGCAGCGCAGGCGCATCGAGCCGCCGAGCCGACATCCCCACCTCCAAACCGCAGTCGGCGCCAGCCTAACCAGTGGTGCTGACAGCGCCGAAGAGGACATCTCCTGGCCTGTGGACAGCAGTGGCCGCGATGGCATTTTTGGCGATACCTGGGGCGGCCGGTATTCTGAACGGGTTGTCGGGTCAAACCGAGGCCGATATTCAGCCAGGACCCAGACCCCCAGTACTGATTCGAGGAGTTCTACTTATGGCTGCCGTGTGCGATATCTGCGGGAAGGGCCCCGGCTTCGGCAAGTCGGTGTCGCACTCCCATCGCCGGACCAGCCGCCGGTGGAACCCGAACATCCAGCCGGTGCGCGCGGTGACGCGCCCAGGTGGCAACAAGCAGCGCGTCAACGTATGCACATCCTGCCTGAAGGCAGGCAAGGTCTCGCGCGGCTGATACCCGCCCCGTCAGGGCAGGCGCCAGTCAACCGGCTCGGCACCCATCTTCTCCAACAATTCGTTAACGCGGCTGAACGGCCGTGATCCGAAGAACCCCCGCGACGCCGACAACGGCGACGGATGCGGTGACTCGATGGTCGCGGTGTCCCCCAGCATAGGTTTGAGTGTGCAGGCGTCACGCCCCCACAGCACCGCCACCAACGGTTGTTGGCGGTCCACCAGTGCACGGATCGCGCATTCAGTGACAGCCTCCCACCCCTTGCCACGGTGCGATGCAGGGCTTGCAGGCCGCACAGTCAGGACCCTGTTGAGCAGCATCACACCTTGCTGCGCCCACGGCGTTAGGTCACCGTTGGACGGTGCGGGAGCGGCGAGGTCGTCGCGGTACTCAGTGAAGATGTTGGCCAGGCTGCGCGGTAGCGGGCGCACATCGGCAGCGACTGAGAAGCTCAGCCCGACCGCGTGCCCGGGCGTCGGGTACGGGTCTTGACCGACGATCAGCACCTTTACGCGGTCGAACGGAAAAGTGAATGCGCGCAACACGTTCGGTCCGGCCGGAAGATATCGGTGCCCCTCAGCCAGTTCCGAGCGCAAGAACTCCCCCATGTGCGCGATCTGGGGTTCGACCGGAGTCAGTGCGCGGGCCCAAGCCTCGTCGACCAACTCGCTGAGAGGACGTGCGGTCATGAGAAGCCAACATAGCGGGCCGTGCCGGTCAGAACGACAACCAGCCCGAATTACCGCCCCAGGCAGCGCCGTCCACCGTGACCCGCGGCGCTCCGCCGCCAAGCGCGGCAGCGTCTACCACCGTGCCGATCGGCCGCCAACCAGGCGGCGGCGCCGCGGAAAACGTCGCGACCAGCGCGTGATCTTCACCACCCCCGAGCACCCACTGCCAAGGATCTGACCCCACCGCGGCCGCCGCGCCGACGAGCGCATCGACGTCGCCGTGCAGGCCGGCAGCGGACAGGTCGACGCACACACCCGAAGCGGACGCGATATGTCCCACATCGGCGAGTAGCCCATCGGAGACATCGATCATCGAGCTCGCCCCGGCGCGCGCCGCGACGACGCCCTGACCGTAGGGCGGCTCGGGCACCAGATGGCGTTGACGAAATCCGCCGACATCATCAAATCCTCCGACCGCGGTGTTCCACAACGCGAACCCAGCCGCCGAACGGCCGAGGTCACCGGTCACTGCCACCGTGTCGCCCAGTTTCGCTCCACTACGGCGCACGGCGTCGAGCCCACCGAGGTCTCCGAGCGCGGCCACCGAGATGACCCATTGCGGCGCCTGCACCATGTCGCCTCCGACGATGCCCGCGCCGATCAGACCCGCCTCGTGCCACATCCCGTCGGCAAGCTCGACCGCCCGCGTCGTCGCGGTGTCGCCGGGGGCGCCGAACGCGACCACGAACGCAGTGGCGCGACCGCCCATCGCCTCGATGTCGGCGGCGTTCTGTGCAATGGCTTTTCGACCGACATCGTGGGGCGAGGACCAGTCGAGCCGAAAGTGACGGTTTTCGACGAGCATGTCGGTGCAGACCACGGTCCGGCCGTCTACGGACGCAACTACCGCCGCATCATCACCGGGACCCAGCAAGACGAGCCTGGGTTGCGGCCGCCCGGCCACTAACCGGTCGATGACCGCGAACTCACCCGTGCCGGCCAATGAATCGTCCGGGTAATCGCTCGCCATGTTCGCCATCCTTCCGGCACCTTCGGTGGCCTGGACGCGCGGCCCGCCCACGCTGGGTTTGATACCTGCGGCGTGGAGTCTATGCAGCCAGTGGGAAGATTGCGGCGTGGTCGACCGAGTGCAGCCCTAGCGCGTGATGGACAGCCCGACCGACGACAACCCGCCGCGGCACATGCTGATCGCGGCGCTGGTCGTGGCCGTCGGTGCCGTCGCGGTCGTCGTCGTAGTCGCGGCCGTGTTGCAGCGTCCACCTCCACAGACGCCGATCGTGATTGCCGCTGCACCCGCGCCGCGTGCCGACAGCCCCGAGTGCCGCACGCTGGCCGCTGCGCTACCCGACCGGCTCGGCAAATATTCTCGCGCGCCAGTGATGGAGCCCGCTCCGGCGGGAACAGCGGCGTGGCAGGCCGAGGACCGTAGCGAAGCAGTCATTCTGCGGTGCGGGCTCGACCGTCCACTTGAGTTCGCGGTGGGCACCCCGGTTCAGATGGTGGACGCGGTCCAGTGGTTCCGAGTGGCCGATGACGCAGACACTGGACGGAGTACCTGGTTCGCCGTAGACCGGCCCGTGTATGTAGCGCTCACCCTGCCGGCCGGGTCGGGGCCGACCCCTATCCAGGCGATCTCGGCCGCGATCTCGACGGCGCTTCCCCCCACCGCGGTCGATCCCGCACCCCCGCGCTGACTACCGTAAGCCGGTCCCGCGGCTGATCGCGGTGTCAACCAACGTGGCGAGCAACCTCGGATAATCAATTCCGCTGGCCGCCCACATCCGCGGATACATCGAGATCGTGGTGAACCCTGGCATCGTGTTGATCTCATTGACAACGGGCCCATTGTCGGTAAGGAAGAAGTCCACACGCGCCAGCCCCTGGCAATCGATCGCGCGGAATGCGCGGATCGCCAGCCCGCGGACATGCTCTGCGACGACGTCGTCGACCTTGGCCGGTACGTCGAGTTCCGCCGCGTCATCGAGGTACTTGGTCTCGAAGTCATAGAACCCGTCCTCGCGGCCGCGCACACCGGACACGCGGATCTCGCCCAGGGTGCTCGCCTCGACCCGTCCGTCGGGGAACTCCAGAACCCCGCATTCCAGTTCTCGCCCCGACATGGCTGCTTCGACAATGACCTTGGGGTCGTGGCGGCGCGCCAGCTCGACGGCATCTGCAAGGACATCCCAGCTACTGACCCGGCTGACACCGATGGACGAGCCACCGCGCGCGGGCTTGACGAACACTGGCAACCCGAGGCGTTCCCGATCCTCCAACGACAGCATGGCCTGCTGGGGACGCAGCACCACCTGATCGCCAATCGGCAGGCCCTCTACAGCCAGCAGCTTCTTGGTGAACTCCTTGTCCATGCCGGCCGCGCTGGCCAGCACTCCCACCCCGACGTAGGGGACCCCGGCGAGCTCCAGTAGGCCCTGGATGGTGCCGTCCTCGCCATACGGTCCGTGAAGTACCGGAAAGACCACGTCCACGGCGGCTAGCAGGTCGCCGGCGCCTTCACCCAGCGACACGAGTTGGCCGCGCCTTGCCGGGTCGGCGCTCAGCGCCAATGCGGTGCCCGAGGATTCGCCGACCCGTGGCAGTGCGCCGTCGGTGATGGCCAACGTCTCCGGCCGACCGTCGGTGAGCACCCATGAACCCTGCGGTGAAATCCCCACCGGGACCACCTCAAAGCGGTCCGGATCGAGGTTGCGCAGGATGCTTCCTGCGGAAACACAAGAAATCGCGTGTTCAGAGCTGCGTCCGCCGTACACAACGGCAACGCGGATTCGGGCGGTCACAACCTAGAGAGGTTACCGCCCTGTCTGGGAGAGGGCCTGCTCGATATCGCTGAGCAGATCGTCGGTGTCCTCGATACCCAGCGAGAGCCGCGCAAATCCGTCTGGGACGGAGTCTCCCCACCTGGCCCTACGGTCCACCGACGAGTGGATCCCGCCGAAACTCGTTGCTGCCAACAGCAACGCGCTTCTACTGACCAATTCGTGCACCGCGGCAGCGCTCGCCAACTCGATCGCTAGCACGCCACCGAATCGACGCATCTGTGTCGAGGCGGTTACGTGTGACGGATCCTCGGGAAGGCCGGGATAGCGGACCGATCGCACCGCCGGGTGGGAACGCAACATCAGTGCTACCGCCGCGGCGTTCTGGCACTGCCGCTCGAAACGAAGTCCGAAACTTCCGAGGCTGCGCAGCACAAGCCAGGCTTCGAATGGGCCCAGGATGGGTCCCGACAGCAAGCGCTCGCGTTCCAACCGTTGCATCATCTCGGAGTGGCTGCCCGCGACGTAACCGGCCAGCACATCGTGGTGTCCTGCCAGTGCCTTGGTGGCGCTGGCCACCGCCAGGTCGGCGCCCAGCGATAGCGGTTGCTGCCCTAACGGGGTGGCAGTGGTGTTGTCGACGACCAGAATCGAGCCGCGAGCGCGGCAAGCCGTCGCCAGCTGATGCAGATTCACAACGTCAAGCCCAGGATTCGACGGTGACTCAGCTAGCACCACGTCGCCCGGGCCGGCGTCGCCAGCGGCGTCACACATCTGGGCGCATCGCGCCGAAACCACAGTCACCCCTCGCGAGGCGAGGAACTCGTTGGCATAGGCGCGCACCTGGTAGTAACCGTCAGCGGGGACGACGATCTTGTGACCCGGTTCGGTGACGGTCCGCAACACCGACGTAATGGCGGCCATTCCGGAGCCGAATGTCAGCGCGGTGGCCGCGCCCTCGAGCTGAGCGAGCGCCGATTCCAGTTGCCGCCAAGTCGGATTCGATCTGCGACCGTAGCTGTCCAGCGAATCGTCTTCATCGGAGGGAATATGATATGCCGCCGCCGGAACCGGTGGTGTGGCAATCGGCCCTCCCGGAATCGGTGTCGAGCCAACTGCTTTGAGGCTGCGGGTCGAGTCACCGTAAGTATCGGCCATAGTGTCATTCCGACTTGGTTGTGCGGCCGAGCAAAAGCGCCACCGCATCGTCGACGGACAGGCCCTTGTGACAGACCCGGTGCACCGCCTCGGTGAGTGGCATCTCCACGTCATAGCTGGATGCCAGCGCCAGCACCGATTCACACGATGTGACGCCTTCGGCGACATGACCGCTCGTCGCGGCCAGGGCAGCCTCCATGCTGCCTCCGTTGCCCAACCGCTCACCGAAACAGCGATTGCGGGAGTGTGGCGACATGCACGTCGCCACGAGATCGCCGATGCCCGCGAGCCCGGCCAGGGTGGCGGGCATGGCGCCCAACGCGATTCCGAGCCGCATGATCTCGGCCAGACCGCGAGTGATGATCGCGGCCGCGGTGTTCTCACCCAGCCCGCAACCCGCGGCCATGCCGCAGGCCAGCGCGATAACGTTTTTGCAGGCGCCCCCAACTTCGGCGCCGATCACATCGGCGTTGGTATATGGCCGGAAGTAACCGGTGGCCAATGCCCGCTGAATCGTCACCGCTCTCGCCGAGTCACTGCACGCGACGACGGTTGCGGCGGGCTGCTCCCGCGCGATCTCGCTAGCCAGGTTCGGTCCGGTAAGCACCGCAACCTGCGACGGATCGACACCGGTGACCTGCACAATGACTTGACTCATCCGCATCAGCGTGCCCAGCTCGACGCCCTTGGCCAGGCTCACCAGGGTTGCGCCGGGGTCGATTGAGTCCTTCCACTGAGTGAGATTGGCGCGCAGGGTCTGCGACGGCACTGCCAGCAGCACCGTGCAGGCGCCGTCCAGAGCAGCGGTGTAGTCGCTGGTAGCGCGGATGGAATCGGAAAGCGGCGCGTCGAGATACCCCGCGTTTCGATGGGTGCGGTTGATCTCGTCGGCCAGATCGGGCCGGCGAGCCCACAGCCGGACGTTGTTGCCGGCATCTGCCAGCACTTTGGCCAGCGCCGTCCCCCACGCCCCGGCACCCATCACCGCCGCCTCAACCACGGCTTCAGCGTAGCCGCGACGACGATCAAGCGGCGAGGGACGAGCCGCGTTGTGGGGGCACCTCCCGCTTGCGGGGGAGAGTCCGGCCATCCAGCCCAGCCGGGTAGGGCTGGCTGGCAGGATGGCACCGGTGAGCGGTATGACCAGCGGCACTACCGGCGATATCGGCCTGGTGATCGCGGTGAAGCGGCTCACAGCGGCCAAGACACGGCTGGCGCCGGCATTCTCGACGTCGAATCGAGAGAACATTGTGCTCGCGATGCTGGTCGACACCATCGACGCGGCCTCAGCGGTGACGGCGTTGCACTCGGTAACCGTCGTCACCCCCGACGGCACTGCGGCAGCAGCCGCCAAAAGGCTGGGCGCCCTCGTGCTCGCCGACCCGACGCCTGAAGGTCATCACGACCCGCTCAACAACGCTTTGCTGGCAGCCGAGGCCATGGTACGCAAGCACACCGCCAACGTCGTTGCGTTGCAAGGCGATCTACCGGCGATGCAGACCCAGGAACTCGCCGAGGCAATCGCCGCCGCACGGGGCCGGTCACGCAGTTTCGTCGCCGATCGACACGGCACCGGTACATCGGCGCTCTTCTCGTTCGGGGGGGCGCTCGACCCGCACTTCGGCGCCGACTCCGCGGGGCGTCATCGTCGCTCAGGTGCGATTGAACTGGCCAGCGCGTGGCCGGGACTGCGCTGCGACATCGACACACCACAGGACTTGATCGCTGCTCGAAAGCTCGGTATCGGACCGGCAACACTGCAGGCCATCAGCGCGAAGAAATGACGTAGAAAATGTGACAGGCCGATCCGTTGACGCGACTCGGTGGCAGGGCCACCCACCGATAGGGAATCATCACAGAGATGACCGAAGCCCAGACCCGACCCAGCAGCTCGGACACTTCGGAAACGGCGGCCGCTGTACCGGTGATGGCAGGTCCAGACGATTCGGCACCCGAAGCGCCGCCGGCAGCGACCTCACCCACCGTCGATGACCCACTGCCCGAAGACCGATACCTCAACCGCGAGCTGAGCTGGCTCGACTTCAACGCCCGCGTGCTCGCGCTTTCGGCTGATCCGTCATTGGCTCTGCTGGAACGCGCGAAGTTCCTGGCGATATTCGCCTCCAACCTCGACGAGTTCTACATGGTGCGCGTCGCTGGCCTCAAGCGGCGCGACGAGATGGGGTTATCAGTCCGGTCCGCGGACGGGCTGTCGCCGCGCGAGCAACTACGCCGGACCAGCGAACGTAACCAGCAGATCGCCAGCCGCCATGCCCACGTATTCCTCGACTCGGTTCGGCCGGCGCTGGCCGACCAGGGCATCATCATCGTGACGTGGGCCGAACTCGACAAGGCTGAACGGCACCGGTTGTCTATGTATTTCCATGAGCAGGTATTCCCGGTTCTGACACCGTTGGCAGTCGACCCCGCACACCCGTTCCCGTTCGTCAGCGGGCTGAGCCTGAATCTGGCCATCACCGTTAAACACCCCGACGACGGCGGCCAGCATTTCGCCCGAATCAAGGTGCCCGACAACGTCGACCGGTTTGTCGAGCTATTCAGCCGCGAGGACTCGCCGAACATTGTGCGCTTCCTCCCGATGGAGGAGTTGATCGCCGCGTTCCTGCCGGTGCTGTTCCCCGGCCTGGAGATCGTCGAGCACCACGCGTTCCGGATCACCCGTAATGCCGACTTCGAGGTTGAGGAGGACCGCGACGAGGACCTGCTGCAGGCACTCGAGCGCGAATTGGCCCGTCGACGCTTCGGTTCCCCGGTCCGGTTGGAAGTCTCCGACGACATGACCGAAGGGATGCTCGAGCTACTGTTACGCGAACTCGATGTCGCGCCCGGCGATGTCGTCGAAGTCCCTGGGTTGTTGGACCTCTCGGCGTTATGGCAAATCTACGGTGTCGATCGACCGGCGCTGAAGGATCCACCGTTCGTGCCTGCCACTCCGCCGGCGTTCGGTGAACGTGAAACACCCAAGAGCATCTTCTCGACACTTCGCGACGGTGATGTGCTGGTCCACCATCCCTACGATTCGTTCTCCACCACGGTGCAGCGCTTCATCGAGCAGGCCGCCGCTGATCCCAACGTGCTTGCGATCAAACAGACCCTGTACCGCACCTCGGGCGACTCACCGATCGTCGACGCGCTCATCGATGCTGCCGAAGCCGGCAAGCAAGTCGTTGCGCTCGTCGAAATCAAGGCCAGATTCGACGAGCACGCCAACATCAAGTGGGCGCGCACGCTGGAACAGGCCGGCGTGCACGTGGTCTACGGACTGGTCGGGTTGAAGACACACTGCAAGACATGTCTGGTGGTACGTCGAGAGGGTTCGATGATCCGTCGGTACTGCCATATCGGAACTGGCAACTACAACCCCAAGACAGCGCGATTGTACGAAGACATCGGCTTGCTGACGGCTGCCCCTGAAATCGGCGCTGACCTGACCGACCTCTTCAACTCGTTGACTGGCTACTCCCGCAAGGAGTCCTACCGCAACCTCCTAGTCGCTCCGTATGGCGTGCGCAGGGGCATAGTCGAACGGATCGAACGAGAGATCGCTGCTACCCGCGACGGTGCCGAGGGCCGGATCCGGATGAAAGCCAACGCGTTGGTCGACGAGCAGGTCATCGATTCGCTTTACCGAGCATCGCAGGCGGGCGTGCATGTGGAGGTGGTGGTACGGGGGATCTGTGCGTTGCGCCCCGGCGCACCCGGCTTTTCGGAGAACATCACGGTGCGCTCGATTCTGGGCCGATTCCTGGAGCATTCCCGGATTATCAGTTTCCACGCCATCGACGAATACTGGATCGGCAGCGCCGACATGATGCATCGCAATCTCGACAGGCGTGTGGAGGTGATGGCACAGGTTACGGATCCGCGACTGGCTGCACAGTTGAATGCCATGTTCGAATCGGCTACCGACAAGAAGACCCGTTGCTGGGAGCTCGGTGCCGACGGTCACTGGACGGCAGCGCCTCATGAGGGTCAAACCGTTCGCGACCACCAGATGTCGTTGATGGACGGCCATCGCCATCGGTAGACGGGGAGTCTCCCCGACCGCGATGATCGGCAGGAGTTGAGGTGCCGACACAGAACCCACCGGATCGGGCCACGGTTACGCAGCCGACGCCGGCCGCAGGTGCTGTGCTGTGGCGGCCTAGCGACCTCACGGGCATGCCGGAGATCGCGGTCATCCACCGTCCCCGCTATGACGACTGGTCATTACCCAAGGGCAAAGTCGATCCCGGTGAGACCGAACCGGTGACCGCCGTCCGTGAGATCGAGGAGGAAACGGGCTTTCATGCACATCTTGGTCGCCACCTGACGACGGTGAGTTACCCCGTCCATCAGGGCATCAAGACGGTGCGTTACTGGGCGGCTCGTTGTGTCAGCGGGCAGTTCGGCGCCAATGACGAGGTCGATGAGCTCCAATGGCTGCCTCCGGCCCAGGCGATCACGGCGCTCACCCATCCGCACGACCGCAAAGTGCTGCGCCGGTTCTTGAAATCACCTGCCAACACCCAGACGGTGATGATCGTGCGTCATGGCAGGGCGGGAAGCAAAGCCAGGTACAAAGGGGACGATCGAATGCGTCCCCTCGATAGTCACGGTCGGGCGCAGGCCGAGTCGCTTGTCGGGCAGCTTCTCTCATTCGGAGCGGGCGAACTATATGCAGCTGACAGGACTCGGTGCCGGCAGACGCTAGATCCGCTGGCTGAGGAGCTGGACAGGGTGATCCGCAATGAGCCTGAACTCACCGAGGAAGCGTACGCAGACAACCGTAAGGCCGCCCGCCAACGCGTTCTCGAGATCGCAGCGACATCGGTGAACCCGGTGATCTGCACTCAGGGAAAGGTGATTCCCGACCTCATCGCATGGTGGTGTGAGCGCGACGGTGTCCGGCCCGACAAATCGCGCAACCGCAAGGGCAGCACGTGGGTCATGTCGCTTTCCGAGGGTCGGCTCATCGCCGCTGACCACATCGGCAGCCCGCTGGCCCCGAAGAAGTGATACCGCAATTAAATTCAAACTTCACGCACAAACACGCCGCGGATCGTTTTCGATCCGCGGCGTGTTTATAGAGTTGATTACTTGCGACCGCGTTTGGCCGGAGCCTTCTTGGCGGCCTTCTTGACCGCTGCCTTCTTGGCTACAGTCTTCTTCACCGCAGCCTTCTTGGCGGCCTTCTTGACCGCAGTCTTCTTGGCTACAGTCTTCTTCACCGCAGCCTTCTTGGCGGCCTTCTTGACTACAGCCTTCTTCACCGCAGCCTTCTTC
>Ga0209991_10000970_pt1 | contig 12863 bp, 16 predicted proteins | sample ChitaG_FD_183167 | JGI IMG/M metagenome (GOLD analysis project Ga0209991, IMG submission 183167) | Deep subsurface microbial communities from South Pacific Ocean to uncover new lineages of life (NeLLi) - Chile_00310 metaG (SPAdes)... | ecosystem: Environmental > Aquatic > Marine > Oceanic >...
CCGAAGCAATCAATTCAGCAACGACTTCATTGTTCGCAAACTGGAAGCCCTCGGTGCCGAATGTTCGCTACCGCCGATGGAGGAGTGGGTAGATTACATCGACTACGAGCGAAAGCGGCAGTACCGGCTTGATAGGCAGTGGAAGGGATACGCCAAGCAGAAATTAACCGAGTTGATTCAGGAAAGGGCGGCTGAGCAATTGAGGCGGCATTTTGATGGAGCTCTTGAGCATTTCAGCCGTGAACTGCCGACATCGGAAATTCTAGCCAGAGGCTGCACCTATTTAAGCGATGAGATAAGGGGCGAGGCGATTTTAAGCATGGGACGTGCCGTGGAATATGCCGAACATGGCTTCAACGGCGTGGTCAACGTTATGCCCTTCGGCTGTATGCCCGGCACCATTGTCAGCTCCCTTCTCCACCAATTTCGCAACCAACACGGTGGTCTTCCCGTATTCAATCTCGTTGTTGACGGCACCAGGGACCCGGGGCAGGACATCCGGCTCGAGGCATTTTACCATCAGTGCTGCCAACGCATGCGCCGCCTTGGCTAACCAGCTTCTGCGTTCAGTCAAGGAGTGGATGAAAGCAAAAGAATTAAGAGACCTGGTCGTGTCGGCACTCCTCCTCGCCCTAGCCTTTGGCATCGCTTTTGCTGGTGGTTTCCGCGCCATTTTTGAGCCAGGCAAACTAATTAGCCTATTTCTCTTTGCCCTGGTTGGAGTTTCCGTGGGCTTTATTCTCCACGAGCTAGGGCACCGCTTTGTTGCCAGAAAGTTTGGTTGCTACGCCGAGTATAAGATGTGGTCTATAGGCTTAGTACTAGCTATCATCTGCTCACTCTTTGGCTTTGTATTCGCTGCCCCTGGTGCAGTTATAGTTCATCCCGGGACCGACCTTTGGGGAAGACCTACCTTAACCAAACCAAGGCTTGGTATCATCTCCCTAGCCGGACCATCAATGAACATCTGCCTGACAATAGTTTTTATCTTACTAAATGCCCTTTACCCGTCTCTCGCTTTTTCCCTAGGAGCGCTAATCAACACTTGGTTAGCCATGTTTAACCTGATTCCATTTGGGCCGTTAGATGGAGCCAAGGTATTTAACTGGGATAAAAAGGTTTGGTTAGTGGCGGTAATAATAGTGGTAAGCTTGTTCGGCATAGAGTTCTTCATCTTTTAGATTTCTGAGTTCTTAACCAAACGGTGAGTGGGCTTGAATCACAGGAAAGAGGCAATATTATAAACGACTGCCTTGATGAGCTTCCCTGGAGCTGGGGTTACAATAGGCAGAACTTTTGAGCTTGCCTTTAGTCTCACTATTTAGCCCTAGCTCTCGTCAAGATAATTGTAGCAATTAACCATGTTTTTGCAATGAGATAACAGTGACAACCATAGTCGCAAGGACACATTCCGCCAAGAAGGATGGCAGCGCCGGTCTTGCCGCATAGCAAATCGGTTATATGGTTCAAGACTATTTGTTATTCCCCCAGCATTCCTGCATGGCAAATTCGACCAGCAAGAATCGCCCCTAGCTAGAATTTGAACCACATATTGACCTTAATTATAACACATTGGTTAACCGTGCGGGAGATAATACTGCTTGCGCAAGGCAGGGGAATATTAATCAAGTTTGTTTATCAAATTGAACAAAGCGCTATCTTGTGCAATGCGTCTCAGGCGTAGATAAACTTATCAATCGCTAAATGTTTACTCAAGGTACATTAAAAGGGCTGCAGAAATGTGCTACTACTTAATTTTCTCTAGTGACACCATACAGGTTCTCCATATGCCTTCCACATCAGGTAGTCCTAAGATAATACCCCAGAGGTCGCCACTACCGCTGCGGACAAAATGCCACCAGTGGGTAAACAACGGCGGTATGCCCTTAGTCCTGAATACTATCTCTTCCATACCAAAGGTTTGCACGACCAGACCAGGCCAATCGGACACGTCGCTGGGAGCTTCATCAATATGAACATTAACCTCCCTCTTTCCCCAATCAATCTCCAGTTCCACAATCCATTCCTTATCAGCTGCAGGTAGGTGTGCCTTACCACGAAAAGTTTCCATCCATCACCCCCTTATTGGGATTAGTTAGGCAATCAACACAGAATATATTCGATCCTGACACGCTCGTTCTTCTTAGTATGGTTTGCAGTGTGGTAACCTTGCCTAGTAAGATAGTCGGCTACTTTGTAGCTGGCTCGCCTTGGGTTGGGCGATACTCCAATTAAAGCAATAGTGCCGTATGGCTTCACTATCTTTGCTTCTAGCCTGATAGGTTCGATTTGTTAGCTGACCATTAAAGGGCCGCTAGCTTCTTCTTTAGCTCAGAGAGCTGCCTCAGGTGCGATTTTTCCTCAGCTATTATCTTATTTACCGTCGGTTGTGCTCGCTGGGGCATTATATCCCTCATCTCGTCGTAAAACAGTAGAGAGTCCTTTTCTGCCTCAATAGCTAGCTCCATAGCCTCAATATCACTATTCGTTTTGGTTGCCATCTCGCTGGTGACAAAGTCATCAGTGAAAACAGCACTGTCAACCAGTGCCTGAAGATAAGCGGCATATTCCGCAGCATAGGTCTCTGGAATTTGGTATTTATCGGCTTCGCTGAGCATGCCCTGGAAAATCTGAGCATGCTGTCGTTCCATGTCGGCTAGATACTGAAAGACATCACGAGCTATGGCATTCCCGGTTGACCTGGTCATGATATCGTAAAAGGCAATTCCCCTCCTCTCGATACCAATGGCTATGTTGATAAGTTCGCTGCCAGAAAAGGAAATAGACACTTAAAAATACCTCCTTTTTGAATTCACCAAGGTAAATGTTGACCTTTGATGTCCCCTACTCCGTCTCCTCCGCTTTCTTAAGTTCCTGGTAAGCTCTGACTACTTCCTCCACGGAAGCTTCATCCTCTAAAGTGGTTACATCGCCAATCGGTAAATTGCTAGCTACCGCCCTCAGCACTCGTCGCATTATTTTGCCACTCCTCGTCTTGGGAAGCTTGGACACGAAATATATCTCATCAGGGGTTGCTATTGGTCCTACCATGCGCCGCATGTGGTCAGTCAGCTCCTTCTTCAGGCTCACCGAAGGAGTGCTTCCCTCTGTAGGTATGACAAAAACTACGATATTCTCACCTTTCACCGGGTCTGGCTTGCTCACCACTGCTGCCTCAGCTACCTGGGGATGGGAGACTGCGGCATCCTCTAGCTCAGCCGTGCCAATCCTGTGTCCGGCAATCTTGAGCACCTCATCAGCTCTCCCCAGAATCCAGAAGTAGCCATCTCTGTCCTTTACTGCGTAGTCACCTGTGTAGAACATGCCTGGAAATCTTGACCAATAAGCCTCTTTGTACCGCTCCGGGTTGCCGTAGATGCCAAGCAGCATCCCTGGCCACGGTTTCCTTATCACCAAGAGTCCTCGCTCTTCGGGGGCAACCGGTTCACCACTTTCGTTGACCACAGCAGCATCTATTCCCGGCAGGGGCAGTGTTGCTGAGCCAGGCTTCAACGGCACGCAACCTATCCCAGGGGTGGGCGATATCATGATGCCACCAGTTTCAGTCTGCCACCAGGTATCAACTATGGGGCACCTCTCACCACCTACATGCTGGTAATACCACAGCCAGGCTTCCGGGTTAATGGACTCACCGACACTCCCCAGTAGCTCCAGGCTGCTCAGGTCATGCTTCCTGAGCCAATCCTCGCCATATCTCATGAACATTCTTATGGCGGTGGGGGAGGTATAGAATATGGTAACCCCGTATTTCTCGATTATGTTCCACCACCTATCAAGTGTGGGATAGTCCGGTGCCCCTTCATAGAGAACAATGGCGGCACCGTGTGCTAGAGGGGCATAGACTATTGAGCTATGCCCGGTAACCCAACCCACGTCAGCGGTACACCAGTAGACCGATTCTTCTTTCAGGTCAAAGACCCACTTGTAGGCGCAGTAGTTCTGGACGAGGTAACCTCCAGTGCTATGAACTATCCCCTTAGGCTTACCTGTGGTACCGGATGTGTAAAGTATGTAGAGCGGGTGGTTCGACTCTACTGGCTCTGGTTCAACCCAGGTTTCTGCCGTTTCCAGCAGGTCATGAAGCCAGAAGTCCCTCGACTGCTTCATAGCCACAGACTTGCCTGTTCTTCTTACTACAATAGTCTTTTCCACCGAAGGGCTCAGGGCAACAGCGTCGTCGGCTATCTCCTTGAGTGGCACGATTTTTCCTCTCCTGAATCCACCGTCGGCCGTTACCAGCAATTTGGCTTCTATGTCATTGAGCCTATCGGCCAGAGCCTGAGCACTGAAGCCTGAAAAAATGACGGTGTGTATAGCACCAATCCTAGCACAGGCAAGCATAAATATGGGGAGTTCAGGTATCATAGGAAGGTACAGGGCTACCCTATCCCCTTTTGTCACCCCGGCACTCCTCAGGATGGAAGCAAACTTGTTGACCTCGCCGTATAGAGTTGAATAGCTGAGGACCCTGACATCTCCTGGTTCACCTTCCCAGTATATGGCTACCTTGCTTCTGCGCCAGGTCTTAACATGCCGGTCGACACATATATATGAAGCATTAAGTTGCCCACCGACAAACCATCGAGCAAAAGGTGGCTCCCATTGCAGCACCTTGTCCCAAGTCTTAAACCAATCTAGCTGGCGTGCCTGTTCAGCCCAGAATTCCTCTGGCTCTCTTATCGACCTCTCGTAGACATCGAAAACCTTCTTCAAAGGCCAATATCTCGACTCAAAAGGCAGCGATAAATGCGACATATCCTGATTCATTTCTAACCCTGCTGCTCCTCTTCCTTCAGCAAGTCGCTGAATACCTCAGTATGGTATATTTCATGGTCTCTTATGCGTAGGAGAAGCTCTTTCAGGTCAGGGTCCTCAGTCTCCTTGGCGGCGTGGTCATATGCTGCTGCCACCTCCTGCTCAATTTTGATGTCGGCTCGGAGCATATCAGCAGTCCTAGTTGACCGGTCAGCCTCGGTGTGCTCAATCCTTGGATTGCCGCTAATAAGACTACTTTCCCTCTAATAATTCAGCAATCTCTACATTTCCCTTTTTGATATACTCCGCCTGTTTGGGGTCGAGAATCCCCAGTAGCGCCAGAAATTCCCCTACATGCTCCTTTTCATCGTCCCGAGCGTGAGCTAGCACTTTCTTAGCCCGCTCATCATCAGTAGCGTCAATATGAGCTTGGTAGACAGCAACAGCATCCAGCTCGGCAGCTATATCTTGCATTATAGCCCTGGCTAGCTCAGCGGCAGTCATCTTTCGGGGCACCATAGTCCCAAAAGGATTGCTAAAGTCCATTTCATACCTCCTTTATTTTATTTCATCTAGATTGGTTTTAGAAGCATAGTCTTTTAGCTAGATTTCCACAAGCCGTGGATATTGCAATACTCTCTGGCGGTTACCTTTTTTGGTCCGATTTCAAACTCTGCCTCTGGCTTATCTCCTGGCTTGAGAAACTGCCGGCAACTCCCACCGTCAGTAATTACCTCTATCCACTCTATGTAGTGCTTTTCCTCCATGGGATGGGGAACATCGCCAACCTTGACTTTTGTTCCTCTATCTGTTGTTTCTACGATGGGGACATGCTTTTCCAGACCAACATCGGCTGTTTTCTCCTGGAGCAACTCCATCGGCTGCCCGCAACAGACCAGTTCTCCCTTTCCGGTATGCAAGACTTCAACAATATTGCCACAAACATCGCACCTGTAAACCTGCTTTTGTACTGTCATGTTTTCTACCTCCTTTATTTTTGGCCAAGCTATTGCTAAACGAAGTGGTGCTCTTTGTGCTTTTGTGCAATGGTGTCGGCCAGATTATCCAGTGCCTTGAAGTCCGTTTCCTTTGGGAATCCTTTGCAGAGCACTGGCTCCAGTATTTCTACCTTCAGGTTGGGAATCATTGCGGCGAGTTGTTCCACCGCTTTACCTCCCCAGCCATAGGAGCCAATGATAGAGACAAACCTCAGTTTGGGTCTCAGGGCATTCGCTAAGATGGTGGCATAGGCAACATTTGGGTGCGGACCGACGAGAACAGTGGGCGTCCCGATAACAACTGTCGCCGCATCCACCAAGGCCATTGCCAGTTTTCCGATGTCAGTTACGGCAAGGTCAAACTGTTTCACCGTCACGCCCTTTTCAGCTAGAGCTTCAACAAGGTATTCAACCATCTTACGGGTACTGCCGTGCATCGAGATATAGGGTAATACCACAATGTTTTTGGGCTCGTCGAAGACCCAGCTATGATACGCCTTCAGGATGAACTCTGGTCTGTCATACATAGGACCATGGCTGGGAGCGATGAGCTCAATCGTATAGTCATTTACCTTCTCCAGGTTCTTCTGGATAGTGGTTCGGAAGGGCATCATGATTTCGGCATAATACCTCTTAGCTGCTTCATAGACCTGCCCTTCATCAGTTACATACAAGTCAGTGGTAGCTAGATGCGAGCCGAAAAAATCACAGGGGAACAGTATTTTGTCTTCCCTCAAATAGGTAAGCATTGTCTCCGGCCAGTGAACCCACGGGGCATGGATAAACTCCAGAGTTCTATCCCCCAGCGAAATGGTCTCTTTATCATTGACCGTCATAAACCTCTCCTCTGGAATCATGAGCAGGTCTATGAGCATACCTTTACATCTAGGCGTGACCACGACCCTTGCCTCGGGGTATCTTTCCAGGACCTGGGGGATAGCGCCGGAATGGTCCTGCTCAGCGTGATTGGCAACCACATAATCTATGTTCTCAATCCCAAGCTGGTTCAGGTTATTTATCAGCACATCCTGCATAGTAGGGTCTACGGTATCAATAAGAGCCGTCTTCTCACTACCCTTGATTAAATATGAGTTATAACTTGTGCCATCAGGAAGCGGTATGAGGGCATCAAATAACCGCCTGTCCCAGTCAATAGCTCCTACCCAGTAGACTTTAGGTCTTATTTCCCTTGGTTTCATCTCACTCCATCCTTTCAAACTCACTCTTGGCTGCCCCGCAGACAGGACACACCCAGTCATCAGGTATTTCCTCAAATGGTGTCCCTGGTTTTATGCTGCCATCGGGGTCGCCTAGTTCTGGGTCATAGACATAACCACAAATCTTGCACCTATATTTTGCTGCCTTGGGAGCCTCTTTCTCCTCCTCAATATAGCTGGGGGCAGTCTTGGGAGTGGTGCCCCGCTTAATATTACGGTAGTAGGCATAGGTCATAGGCTCACCGTCCCTGATAATTACTGAATCTACAAGTTGTGTCAAAAAGAGGGTGTGCGTCCCCGCATCTAATTGGTTAATTACTTTGCCCTCTATGTAAGCCAAAGTGTTATCGAGCACTATGGGGGCTCCAGTTTCTCCGAGTTTATAGTTGACGCCGCGGAGCTTATCTATGTCTCTTCCCGACTTAAAACCAAAGTTACCAACGAAGTTTAGCGGCGTATCTCGAGAAAGGACTGAGATCGTTAGGACCTTACTATTAGTAATTAATTCATGAGTATAATTTTTCTTGTTAATAGCCACGGCAAAATTCGCTGGCACTGAGGTAACTTGGAACACCGTATTTGCAATCTGCCCATTGAGCCTATCTTCCTTTCCCGAACCCACTAAGTATAGGCCGTAACTCAAATAAAATAGAGCCTTAAGATTCATTGTTAGCCTCCCGTTGGTTTTCTTTACGTAAGCTCCTTTCCATTGGCTTTAACATGCCTATTGCCTGTTCAGCCACCATCTAGCGATGGATGCTCCTTTTTGACAAACCAACCTGCCGGGTCTTTGAGATATTCATAGTAGTCGAGGAGAATTAGATGGTGTTCTCTCTCTTCGACAGCCAAGGTCTCATAGAAGCCTTTCTCAGTATCATAGGTAGCATTCTTACCTTGGCTTTTATAGAAGTCACAGGTCTTGTTTTCCATGTCCATGGCTGTTTGTATAGCATCAAGCTCAGTAGCCAGAGCCTTTATATTAGAGCCCATCTCTTCAGTCGCCCTGGCGAATATGGTTCTCAGTCTTTTGCCCCCATCAGGCTGAAAATCAGTCGTGGGCCAAGCCTTCTTACTCTGGATAGCATCATATATCTCCTCAAACTTCTGCCGGTGAGTGTCTTCTTCTGTGGCTAGCGACTCCAGCAGCTTCTTACCTAGCTCATTATTACTTTCCTGGCTAGCTTTCAGATAGTATTCCTTGCCATCAATTTCCATCTGGATAGCAATTTGAAGTGCCTCTAGCGTTTTATCCTGTTCAGTTACCATTGCTGATTTACTCCGGCAGGGCGAATCTCTTTGGCATGACACCTAAAGGTCGGGAAGCAGGACAGTGAAGACCCAATAGGCTACTTACTGGCTTTCTCCTTCCTCTTAGCCGAGACTAAAATTTTCTTGGGTTTAACCTCAGCGGCTTTGGGAAGGCTAACCTCTAGAACCCCACCCTCATAACTAGCTTCAATCTTTTTGGCATCTACAGTAGAAGGCAGAGCTATCGAGCGGAAAAAGCTACCATAAGAACGCTCACAGCAGTAGTAGTCTTCTTCCTTGACCTCGGTCTCAGCCTTTCGCTCCCCTTTTATAGTCAATGTGTCGCCTACAACCGAGACATCTATGTCCTCTTCCTTCATCCCTGGGAGTTCAGCCTTCACCACAAACTTATCTTCCTTTTCAAACACCTCTATGGCAGGTGCCCAGCCTCTTTCCTCTATAGGTAAGCGCCTCCACACTGAGGGTAGAAATGGTTGGCCAAAGATATCCTCAAAGCGCCGTTCCAACTCTTCTAGCCCCCTGAATGGTCTCCACGGAATTAGCCCTCTCCCCGGCCTCCATCTTTCCATCACCATAGCCTCACCTCCCTTAGTTTATTGTCTCAAATAAGGTCCCGCTTCCCAGACCTTTAGGTGACGTAAGAACAAATAATGCATTTCATCAAAAAGCAAGAGATGCCAGCCTTTACTTTGGCTGACATCTCTCAGTACTCTAGTGGATACCTCCACCAGTAACTGCGTTACAATAACCTCCCACGTAAGGCAGAAATTCTGTATAGAACATAACTGCCTACTCACTCCAAGATTTACTTAAGTATTTTACTTGTATTCAGTTGTCAAGTCTACCATGATTATGGAGTGTAACGAATAATAGACCTGAATTTTCTCCTTGTCAATACTTTTTCAGCCACTTTTAAGAAGCTAACATTAAGTCACCCTTAATGCTAACAGTTACTTCCTTGAAGGGAATATCTTTGCCGCTTAATTGTATTGCCTGCCGGGCCATATGCACAATACCGAAGCAGCAGGGCACCTCCATGTGCACTACCGTCAGGCTCTTCACCGATGAATGGCTCAAGATATCGGTCAACTTCTTCAGGTGGGCCTGGAAGTCATCCAGTTTGGGACAGGCGACTAACAGGCTGTGGTTCCTCAAGAAGTCCTGATGAAATCCAGCGTAAGCAAAGGGAACACAGTCGGCAGCCAGCACCAGGTCAGCTCCCTGAAGAAAAGGTGCCGTCGGTGGGACAAGAGTGAGTTGGACCGGCCAGTGGCTGAGCATTGACTGCTGATTTGTTGCCTCTCCTGGGGCAACCCCTGTTGCCTCTTGCCTCTCAAACTGAGTAACCGTAGCCGAGGAACAGCCACAGGGAAGCTCGTCTCTAGTATGCTCCTTTTGTTCTAGGTGGAGCTTTGTTGCCTCCTCGTTGAATTCCTCGGCTGCTCTTTCCTCAATGGTAATAGCTCCTTGAGGGCATTCTCCGAGACAGGCACCGAGGCCATCACAATATATCTCGCTAACGAGTTTTGCCTTGCCATCAACAATCTGAAGGGCACCCTCGGCACAGGCTGGCACGCAGACGCCACAGCCGTTACACTTCTCTTCGTCGATTGTTATGATTTTCCTCAAAGTCTTTGTTGTCATTGCCTTACCTCCTTAATGGTTCTTGAGTGGAGAAGTTACTGGTTCTCACCCCTCAACTCTTTCCACCTCTCCTCCCCCAGGCATTGGCGTGCTGAGGCGCACCAGTCAATGCAGGAAGGTATCTTCTCCCGGTAGACATATTCACCACACTTCTGGCACTTTATTCTTATTTCGTCGGAAAAGATTTCAACCTCAGCGCCACAGTTCGGGCATTTGTATAGTGACACCCGTAGATTCCTGAAATCCTGACCGGGACATTTGGTAGTCATTCCTGTTACCTCCTCTAGCAACGGATGTTTAAGTTTTTAGCTTCTACAACAATAATACAACTTGTTGTTACTGCTGACTATGATTTAAATCATATAAAGTAAGGAGTCATCAGTAATTATTGACGTGTGGGCGATAAACTGAGGGAGCAGGATAGTCTTGTGCTTCTATACTCGCGGTGGCCCTTCACTCAGCAGCCTGAGTTTCTCTTTATCGAGGATAATCACTTTACCGCGAACGGAACGAATAATCCCCCTCTCCTTCAGGCGACTCATAACCCGTATCGCCGTCTCGGTAGTGGTTCCCACCATATCAGCAATGTTCTGTCGGGTAAAGGGGAGGGTAAGGCCAAGCTTTGAAGAAAGCATAAGCAGTACACTGGCCAGGCGCTGCTCAACTCTCTCCCCGGCAAGGTCTCCAAGGCGGCCCTGGGCATTCCTGAGCCGGCCCCCCAAGACACTAATAATCCTCAGGGCTACTTGGGGGCGATTGACCAGAAAAGATAGGAAGTCTTCTCTCTTAATTCCCACTACTTTTGTTTCAGTCATGGCCTGGGCTGAAGCGGGATAGGGCTTATTCTCGAAAACAGCCACCTCGCCAAACATTTCACCGGGGCCGAAAAAGGCGATAATAAATTCCCTCCCTAAAGAGGAATGTTTAAGAACCTTCACTTTGCCCTCGGCGACGATGTAGAACCATTCAGGGGCATCTCCATCCCAGAAGATGAACTCGTTTGGCACAAAACTACGCTCAATGGCAAGGTCAGCCAGTTCGCCGAGTTCGGCGTCATTCAACCTGGAGAAAATAAATGAGCCCCTTAGAATCTCAGCCTTGCCGCTGAACTGCAATTTGGTAACTCTCCTTTAAAGGTAGCTTTATGTATAAAGTATATTCCCGTGGATGAATTATAGCACAAACAATTTCTGGTTTGCTCTCCGTCATTTACGCTGAGTAACACAGCGTGCTGGCTCGTACACTTTCGGCAGGAAATCTTGACAGCTTCAGTATACGGGTATAACATTCCGCTATCAAATGGTCTGGGGGTGGTTTGATGGAAAATATCAAATATGTCTGTCCCGAATGCGTTCATGAATCCAAAGTCCCTGGTTTATGCCCGGGCTGCCACGTCCCGCTGGTAGCTAGCTGCCCGGTATGTGGTAATCCAATAGTGGGTGAGCACATTCACCCGGAAAGCTAAGCCGCCAAGCATTCTGTATTGGAGATAAAAAAATGGCTGATAAGAAAGTGGTTATCTATTCGACTCCCACCTGTCCCTATTGTCATAGGGTGAAAGAATATCTTTCCCGAAAAGGGATTCCCTACACTGACATCAATGTGGCTCAGGATAGGGAAAAAGCCAAGGAGATGATACAGAAGTCAGGACAGATGGGCGTTCCCGTTATCACCATTGACAATGAAGTTGTGGTGGGTTTTAACCAGACCCTCCTCGACAAACTGCTCTCACAATAGTCTCGGCAGGATTATTCTGCGTTAGGAGAAGTCATGTATGATTTGATGATAGTAGGTGGGGGTCCGGCCGGGCTTGCGGCTAGCGTGTATGCGGCTCGCAAGCGGCTTAAAACGTTGCTGATTAGCATTGATATTGGTGGGCAGATAAACAAAACCCTGGGTATTGAGAATTATCTGGGCTACCAGTTTATTGAGGGGCCAGAGCTTATAGATAAGTTCCAAACTCAAGTGAGCCAATATCCCATAGACCAGAAAATTGGCAATAAGGTATCTCGGCTGGAGAAGATTGATGACGGCTTTGAGGCTCTATCTCAAGCAGGCGACAAGTATCAAGCCAAAGCAGTAATCTTTGCTGCCGGAAAGAATCCCCGGAAGCTAAATGTGCCTGGTGAGGCAGAGTTGACCGGGAGAGGGGTAACCTATTGTGCTATCTGTGATGGGCCTGTTTTTGCCGGACAGAGGGTGGCAGTAGTGGGCGGAGGCAACTCAGCACTTGAGGCAGCATTGGATATGGTGAAAATTGCTGAGCATGTAGACCTGGTGTCACTGACCCCGTTAACCGGTGATGCCATTCTTATTGATAAGCTGTCAGATGCCAAAAACCTGAGCATTTTTACTGAATACCAAACAGAGAAAATTGAAGGGCAAGACTTTGCCCAAGGAATGCTAATAAAAGACCTGAAGAGTGGCGAGAAGAAACGGCTTGAGGTTAGCGGAGTTTTCATTGAAATTGGTCTGGCGCCCAACTCCGAAGCAGTAAGCGGGCTCATTGAACTCAATAAGTGGGGGGAGGTGCCTGTTAGCTGCTCTTGTGAAACCACAATGCCCGGACTTTATGCTGCCGGAGATGTGACTGACATACCTGAGAAGCAGATAGTTGTTGCCGCCGGCGAAGGAGCTAAAGCAGCGCTTCAGGCTCACCGCTACCTGCAACGGCTGATAACATAGCCTGTTATCAGAGCCAACCTCTGACCCCTTCTACATAAGAGAACCCTTAAAGCTGGGCTCTTTCATGAAGACAGTGTTTTTTTTCGCGCTTCAATCAACTTGAAGATCCCTGCTCCAAGGTCAGTAACTTGTTCTACTACCAGGTCGCTTTTGATAACATTATCGACTGTTCGCCGGTTGATGTTCGCCCCGACCATTCGCACTACCAATGGATTGGCCAGGTTCATTAGCCAGCCCAAAATGTGGTTAGCACTCAGGACATGCTCTAGTAAAG
>Ga0209991_10000971_pt1 | contig 12859 bp, 10 predicted proteins | sample ChitaG_FD_183167 | JGI IMG/M metagenome (GOLD analysis project Ga0209991, IMG submission 183167) | Deep subsurface microbial communities from South Pacific Ocean to uncover new lineages of life (NeLLi) - Chile_00310 metaG (SPAdes)... | ecosystem: Environmental > Aquatic > Marine > Oceanic >...
GCATTGATTATTAAATTTGTGATCACTTCGTAAATTTTCTCTTTGTCAAATTCTGTAAAGAATTTCTCTTTTATATTTACCTTAATCTTCTGTTCTCTCAAAGTAGCAATTCCTTGGAGCTGCTTAACACAATAATTAATTAGGAACGTCAGATCTTCTTTTTCTTTTTTTAAATTTAGAAGTCCTTGTTCTAATTGCGAACTTTCTACAAGCGAGTTAATATAATCTTCAAGACGCTTACTCCCGTCTTTGATTTCTTCCAAAATTGAAATAACATCGTCGTCTAATTTATCAGAATGTAGTTTTAATAATAATTCAGTAAATCCTTTGATGGAAATTAAAGGTGTTTTTAATTCGTGGGAAGTTCTTGAGAAGAGATCGCTCTTTAGCTTATTTATTTCGCTCAACATTTTGTTTCGTTCGACTAAATGTTGTTGAGACTTCCATCTTCTTTGCTCTATTTCAAGAGCATCGCAAATTAAGAAGAGAACCAACTTGTTTTGGTTAGAAATCGTAGGGTTTTCGGTAAACAAGACAACCAACAAATCGTTTAAATCATTCCCAGATATTATCAATTTACCGTAGCAAGCTTTAATTTGTTGATCCCTAATGAAACGATCTGTTTTAGCGTATTCCGTTTTATCGATGTCATAAAATTCTTGAGTAAAATCGTGGTTTTCTACAAATACCTGACTTACAAATAATTTTTTTTTAAACTCTTTTGAGCCGTATACTTTTACATCCCCTTTATGAGACATTACTCTGTATTGTTCTTCTTCATTTTCACGAATAATTTTGTTGATATACAAAACAACATCGCCATCAAGTAATTTTAGGCAAGTTTTTAGCAATAGTTCAATGTTTTGTTGCGTATCCGTCGTGTAGTTTAAGAAATTTATATTTAGTTCATAGATTAATTCTTCGTAAATCTTCTTCTCAGTTACATCCTCTAACCACAGTCGAAAACTTATCAAGTTGCCTTTTTCGTCGTGTTGGTTTAATCTTTTACCTTGTAGCCATTTCATTTTACCTTCATTGGTAATAATTCTAAATTCTATCTCCTTTCCTTCTTCAGAATTTAACAATCTTAGCAAGTCGTCGGGATGGATAATTTCATCCATTAATTTTTTGTTAACAATTTTGATATCTTGATAGCCAATGAATTCTAACAGTCTAGGGTTAAGGTAAGAGATACTATTGTTTTCTAATTCAATTTCTAAAACTCCAACTGTTGATGTCTCTAATAAGTCCCTAAGTTTTTCCTCTGAATCCTTAATTTTTTGTTCCGTCAACACTTTTTCTGTTATATCTTCTACAGTAAAAATTATATTCTCTATCTTCCCGTTGCTTCCAATAAGAGGAGTACCATTAATTGAAAGGAGGATATTTTTATCCTTAGCTAGGTTAAAGGTTGTGTGATAATCTAATAATGGCTTTTTCGTTTGCATAATAATTTGAAAAGGAAGCTCGTGTTTTGGTATGGGATTGCCTTCTGAGTCTATAAGCTTGAACTTTGATGCGATAAAGGATTTTTTTAATAATTCTTCTTTAGGATAATGTAAAACTTTCTCAGCTTGTGAATTTACGTAAATAATTTGTCCAAGTGTATCTACAGATAAAATCCCGGCGGGACTTGTTTCCATGATCCGTTCCAGTCTCTCATGTTGGCGATGTAAATTTTCTTCAGCATTTTTTCGTTCTGTTATATCCTCAAATGTTATTAAAAGCCCTGCGACTTTCCCATCAGAGTTCAACAACGGGATTCTATTAACATCGATCCAGATTTTTTCTCCATTTCTACGAATCCAATACTCATTTTTATGAAAAACCGCTTGATTTGATTCTATAACTTTTTTCTCTTGTTGTCTATTATATTTAATCTGTTTACTGTCCCAGAGTAATTCTTCGTCCTTTTTAGCTATAATATTTTCGGGATGGTCAATCCCTATTAAATTTGCATAATTGTCATTACACCCTAGATAACTTAGATCAATATCTTTCCAGATGATATATTGTGGGATATTCTCCATAACCATTTGGAGCATTTCGTATGAACTTTGGAGGGCTTCTTCGTATTTCTTCGGATTGAACAATTTCCAAAATCGTATTTCAGGGATGGTTTCAGTTATTTTTTTAAACCGATCTTCCGTATCCTTTAGGTTTACTTCGATTTTCTTTTGTTTTGAGATATCTTTTAGAATAACTAAAATCTTATTGATCTTATTCTCATCAGTAAATTTTTTTGCTTTGATTTCTGCCCAAATAATTTCGCCCTTCTTTGAAAGCAACCTTATTTCTTGGAAATGGCTAAAAGTTTCAACACCTTTTTTAAAAAATTTAGCGACTTTTTTGACATCCTCAGAAAAAAAAATTGTTAGAAAAGGCTTACCTGTTAGGTCATTTTCAGAATACTCAAGCTTGTCTAATAAAGGGCATTGATTAATGAGTTTTATGTCGAAATCTTTATTTTGATTAATAACAACAACCAAATCGTTAACGATTTCCATAAAAATCTGAAATTGAGTTTTGGTGTTATCTTGTTTGTTGTCGTCAGAAATCATTTTCTTACATCCTTAGTTAAAACTAATATTTTTTTTCAAACCTTCGTGTTACTCCTAATTAAACAAGTAAAGAAACTTTTATTTATATATATAGTATAATTTTCAAACGATATTAGTAACGGATTATTGCTTAAGATCATGGAAAGAATCTATATCTCAATACCACTAAAAATTTATTCATACATAAATTATTAGATAATAACAAATTATCTAAATTATTTACAATTGGGATGTTTCCAAAAAAATATAGGAGCGTGTTAAGAATCTATGGAAGGATTTATAAATTGTTTGTCGTGTGGTAAGAAGTTAGGTCCAAAATCTAAGAATAACCATGGACAATGCACAGAATGCCTTTTGAAACTAGAATTTAAAACAGAAGAAGCAGATTTTGAATTCATTCAAAAATATCTGCAAGGAATATTAGATTTCTTTGTATCTGATGTAAGCGCAGCGTTTAATAAAGATCCTGCCGCACGTACTTTGATTGAAGTGTTAACGAGTTATCCCGGTATAAAAGCTGTATTGTTGTATCGTATTGCTCACTTTTTTTGGAAATTGAATGTTCCGTATATTCCAAGATATATATCGGATATTGCTAGAGAGTTAACAGCAATAGATATACATCCGGGAGCTGAAATTGGGTCCGAATTTTTTATAGATCACGGCGCGGGAGTTGTAATTGGTGAAACCGCTGAAGTTGGCACTAATGTGACGTTTTACGCGGGAGTAGTCTTAGGGGGTACTAATTTAGAACAAGTTAAGAGACATCCCACTTTAGGAGATAATATAGTTGTTGGTACTGGAGCCAAAATCTTAGGACCCATCACTATCGGTGATAATGTTAGAATTGGGGCGAATTCTGTAGTAATACATGATGTGCCTCCAAACTGCGTTGCCGTTGGGGTTCCTGCAAAAATTGTATCTAAGAAAGGAGAAAAAATAGATAAGATAGATCTACGACACGGAGATCTCCCAGATCCCATTTCAATTGCTATTGAAATGCTCGATAAACGACTTAAAGAGATCGAGAATCATTTCCCAAATATCAAAAAACCGAGTAAGGACGAATTAGAAATATTTTACGGCGAATATGGTGAAGGAATTTAAGCTTAAGGGCTTTTTTCAAAAAATAATAACTAAATTGGTGAATAATATGGCTAATTATTATAATAGTATTATAGAAACGATAGGAAAGACTCCACTAGTAAAGCTTAATCGAATTACTAAAGATGTTAAACCTAATATATTTGTTAAGTTAGAATCTTTTAACCCTGGCGGTAGCGTTAAGGACAGAATTGGCATGAACATGATCTTTAAAGCAGAAGAGGAAGGTTTAATTAATAGCGACACAATTATCGTCGAGCCCACGTCGGGAAACACAGGGATTGGCCTTGCAATTATTTGTGCTGCTAAAGGCTATAAATTAATCCTTACGATGCCTGAAAGCGTATCTATCGAAAGAAGGCAAATTCTTCTTGCGTATGGTGCTGAAGTTATTCTCACGCCAAAAGAGGGAGGCATGAAAGGGTCTATAAAGAAAGCGGAAGAAATTGCAAAGGAGAAGGGAAAGGTGCATATCCCTCAACAATTTAGAAATTTAGCTAATCCCGATATCCACAGGAGAACAACGGCTAAAGAAATATTTAACGACTTAGATGGTCAAGTCGATGGATTTGTTGCTGGAATTGGAACAGGAGGAACTATAACCGGAGTAGGTGAAATACTAAAAGATAGAGTAGGGGCAAGGTTTAAAGTTTATGCGGTGGAACCTAAAGACTCTGCGGTTTTATCCGGTGGAGAACCTGGACCACATAAAATTCAAGGCATAGGAGCTGGATTTATACCAGAAGTGCTGAACACCGAAATATACGATAAAATTATTACTGTAACCTACGAGGATGCCGTCGCAACAGCAAGAAAATTAGCTAAGTTAGAAGGCATATTCATGGGTATCTCTTCGGGAGCTTGTGCGTGGGCGACCATTTACGAAGCTTCAAAAGATTTCGAAGAAGGAGAAAATCTTGTAGCTTTACTACCAGACGGTGGAGAAAAATATCTCTCAACTGACTTATTTCGTTTTTAAGAGGGAATCAAATTTAATCGATTTTTATTGTATTTAATAACATTATATCGTAAATTTTCTTCCAATATTCTTCAATGTTCCAATTGTTTTTGTTTTTGATTTGTTCAGATAAATCAAGAAATATCTCTTTTATTTCTAACGTGTGAAAATAGTTAATTGACGGTGCTATAACAGCAATCATGTATTGTTTTTCTCCAAATCTTTCTGTTTTGTCAGGATAGGAATCAAAATAGAGATAACCACGACTATTTAGATTCTTTATCTCTAATAAAACCCCCTCTGCCTTTGTAATTTTATCGTGACCATAAATTGAAGTTGCTACCGTAAACAATTGATTTACAATGTCATTTAAAGGAATTGGAAAAGATTTTTCCTCAGGGAAATATCGATTTAATTCTGGACCGAATTTATCGTCCCAAAATGCTAAAAATAAACAGATGAAAAATTCTTGTTGACCCTCAATAGGGCTTTTCATTTTTATATTCGCAGTTGAAAATGACTCATCGATTTTGTTGTTTAATTCGGTTATTCTTCTATTACGGGCAATTCTACCTGATATTATTGCGAGTAAATCTTTCTCGTTAAACGGTTTAGTTAGATAAGCGTCTGCACCAAGTAATTTCCCAAATCTTATATCTTTAGGAGTAGTACGTGCTGAAAGAAATAGGAATGGAATTCTATTCCAACGCGGCTCGTTTGAGATTACTTTAAAAAATTCGTACCCATCCATTTTAGGCATCATAATGTCACTAATAATAATATCTGGGATTTCGCTGAGAGTAGAGAGAATTTCTATTGCTTCTTTTCCATTTTTCGCAGTGATAGGTTCATAATTGTTAGATTCTAGTAATAAATTTAAGTTATACAACAAATCAACATTATCTTCAACTACAAGTATAAGAGGTTTCAAATCGAATCTAACTGAATTTTGCATTAAATTTCTATTACAATAGAGTTAGGGTTAGTTAGTATATATTTCTTTTTCAATTCTCGGAAAAAAAACATAAAAAATTGCTCCTTTTCCATATTCGCTTTCAGCATACACTTCTCCATTATGAAGTTCGATCAATTCTTTCGCAATAGGTAATCCCAGACCCGTTCCAGGGATATCAACTACCTGGTCTGACCTAAAAAATCTCTGAAATATAAACGAAATATCTTTTTCTGAAATTCCAATTCCTTCATCTTCAAATTGGAATAAAACTCCATCCTGAGCAGTAGGATTATATTGCCCTTTATAGTGATCAATTGCTTTAATTTCGATAGTATTCTTTTCTTTCGAATACTTTATTGAATTGTCAATAAAAATACGAAATATTTGGTCCACTTTCTTACTATCCCCATGTATTTTAATGTCTTCGCTAACATTTACTCTAAAAGTAATATTTTTTTGGTTTCCAATTGGTTCCATTAGTGCTAAAATATCCGCAATGACTAAAGATGGCTGATATTCTTTCCATTCTAATTTGGATCTCCCTTCATCTATTCTCGAAAGCGTTAAAATATTTTCAATTAAGTCTTTTAGAAGGTAAATATTTCTTGAGATTCCTTCTCTCAATTTTTTCTCAATTTCTGGCGTAATTTTATCAGAGTGGTTTTCTAAAAATTCGATCGACATTGTTAATACGCTAACTGGAGTTCTTAATTCGTGTGAGACAGTAGAAACAAACCGACTCAAATTATCCTCCGCTTCTTTACGAGCGGTTATATCCAAGCCATATATATTCGCGTATCCCTTTCCTTTAATAGGTACAACGAATAGGTTATAAGTCTGGTCTTGTATTTTTAATTCCATTTCTATATTCTTATCCATAGAAAATGCATCGTTAACAGATTTTATCAGAACATTTGGAATTCTACTACCTTCCCCTATTCTGAATAAATTTTGGCTAGCTTTATTAGCTAACAAGACATATTTATTACTTAATCTCAAGATAGGATTAGGATTCTCTAATGGAAACCTAGCCATATCAGCAATTTTTTCTTGAGCTACTTTTTGGTTAGTGATATCAGTTACGAAAGCCATTGCACCTTCAAAATTACCATCTTCATCGAAAATTGGAGAAGCTTTTAGAGTGGTAAATACTTTTTTACCAGATTTGTGAATAAATTCAAACTCGTGATCTTCCTCTATCCCCTGTCGACGTCTTTCAAAATTTGCTTCTGCTATTTTTTTTCCAGCTTCGTCCGTAAATTCATAAAGATTAACTCCAATCATCTCGTCAATCTCATAGCCAAACATATTCGCCATACTTTGATTAACAAATGTAGTGTTAGTTTCATCGTCAATTACCCATATACCTTCCAAGGAATCCTCAACGAGCTTTCTATATTTTTCTTCCGATTTTTTCATAGCCGACTCAAACTTACTACGCTCAGTTATATTTGTGAAATTTTGAATTATTCCTACGAGCTCCCCTTTAGTATTTCTGTAAGGTACAGATTGCACGATACTTACGATATCAGTACCATCATCTAAATTAGTATTTAATTCGTATTCAAAATAGTCTTTACCTCCTTCGATTTGTTTCATTGAGCACATATCAGTATCACAAAGATGCCCAAGTGGCGATAAAGTAGGATCGTAACATTTCATCCCTATTATTTGTTTTTCATCTAGGTGAAAAAGAGTAGAATATGTCTGGTTTATTCGTACAATTTCACAATCTTTACTAATAACTCTCAGCGGAAGAGAGGCGTTAAATATTTGAGTAAATTCTGAATACGTGTGTTCCAAATCGTCTGCCTTTTGCCTTAAAGAATCCTCACTCATCTTTAATTTTCTCAGTAAAATTCCAAATGGATTCGTTAAGCCTATTTCGATTACTGCCTTATATATGAAGAAGAAAGCAACTAATTTAAAAATGTGACCTATGAGATTTGAGAAATCAAAAACGCTCACATAGAATGTGAATGCCAGTTCTGAAACAATCGTAAGGCTGATGGAAATGATCATTAAGAAAAAGATCTTCTTGTTAAATTCTTTTCTAAACTTATACAAAATTAATATTGAAACTAGAAAGATTAAATTAATTATGTATTCACTTATAATTTTAAAAGGTGTTAGCCCTAAACCTTCGATAAAACAAGTTGGAAATATTCCCGTAAATATCGTAAAAAAAAGAATAGAGATAATGATTAGACTACTACCCATCAAATAACGCGCATTTATTTTTTTATTAATAGCAAGTGAGGCAAGCAGATAAGAACATGATTGCCAATATCTTGCTGCTATCCATAATTGCGTAGGTAAATTCGCATCGTAATCAAGAAATATGTTCATTCCTGAATAGGATAATGTGTGGAGTAAATCGATTACGCTTATAAATAAGAAGGACGTTCCAACTATTAAGAAAAAGGAACTTTTCATGTACTTTCGAGAGTTCCAGCCAATAAAAAAAATACTACCAGAAATTACGATGCTAATTACCTCAGCGATCGAATGAAAAAGTAAATAACTAAAAGTGCTTAGCAAAAATGTAAGCAATATCCCTATGATAAGGATGATATATTCTGTTAAATCTCGCCAAAGCACTGATTTCTTTGATTCTGATTCTTGAGGAAACAATATAAGTTCGCTTTTTGCTTATTAATTTTTAATTTATAGCTGATTTTTGAAAGACAGTATATATAGAGGTTTTATAAATTTGGTGCGGAAAGTTTTGTGGAATAATATCTTTTATCTGTTTTATTAAAGTCTGAATTAGTTCTTCGTTTATTTCTCTGTTTATTAACTCCATGTCAGGATCATATTTATGTAGGAATAGAGAAAAATCAAGATTTAACTTATTATCTTGTAATAACGTAATAATTTTTAGTAAATATTGTAAGGATAGATCGTATCGGTCTCGATCTTGAATATCTACAACATAAATAAGTTTGTCCGCTCCTTTAACGTGATTGTTAAAGTTTTTAATATAATCTTCTCTAAATTTTTCTTGTCCGCCAAAATCCCAAATATTAAAGTCTGAGCCCATAATGATAAAATTATTGACTTCAAATCCCCTTGTTGGTTGTATAGCGCTAAATGACGTAAGATTTTTCACTCCTTTTAAACATAATACTATAGATGATTTACCACTATTATCTAAACCCATTATAACGATTTTTTTAGTAATCTTAGAATTATTTCTTTGCATATTTAAATTCCTATACCATATTAAAAATAACTCAAAAAAGTGTGTCTAATATATCTTCATTGCTCATAGCTTGAAGTCTTTCTTTGTTAATTTCCGCAACGAATGATTTAATATCAATTAGGAGCTTAAAAACTTCTTTATTCTTGATTTTATAGTACTTAATATTGTTAATTCTATCAAAAATAATAAGGTTCTTACCCGTTAAAACCTTTAAGTGTTGAGATATTGTAGATTGAGATTTTTTCAGAGCTGATTGAATTTCAGATGAGGTCTTCTTCTCATGATACAGTAAATCTAGTATCTCTAATCGAGTTTGATCAGCTAAAACCTTCAAAAACTCAACGATATCTTTTTTAAGTTCACTCATAAATTCTATTCAGCTGTATTTTAGGATTATTGGTGTTAATCGCATTTAAACGTATTTTTAATTATTTATTAAGTATTAATATTTAAATATAAGATCACCGCAATATTTATATATCGGCATATCGTTATTAATGAATATAGATAAATAAAATAATTTTTTCACCAATTCTTATGGAAAGTAAAGTTTTTAAAATCGACGAAATAGACAAAAATATAATCGAAATCATCCAAAAAGACCCAATGCTTACCCATACCGAAATCGCTAAGAAAGTAAATCGAAGCCAGCCTACAATTGGAATGAGAATTCGCAAACTTGAAAAAGCAGGAGTATTAAAATTTCAAGCTGGGATAAGCGTGAAAACTATGGATTTATTGTTAGCAAGGGTTGAAATTCAGACTTTAAAACCAGATGAAACAGTTAAATTAGTGAAAAGTTGTCCTCACATGTTAAACGCTTTCAGATTAAGTGGCACATCGAATCTTAGTATCCTTGTAGTAAGTGATAAACTCGCACACCTAGACGAGATCGTAAACCATCATTTTAGAAAAGATCCTAACGTAACAGATGTCTACATGGACATTATAACCGATGTGACGAACGATTTTGTCCTCCCGTTTGATTTTAATTTCAAGGACTGTGGTTTAACCTTAAATAAAGAGTGTTGTGGAAAATGCTTTGCCTAAAGTTGTAATAATATTTTAGTATTGGATTACATTCAGACGGCATTAAATTACAAATTCGTTTCCCAATTAGCTTTATTTCTAATCTTATTGAAAATTTCTATAGGAAGTTCTTTTAGTTTTAAAGAGCGAAATAGGTAATAAAGGTGCTATAATGGCAAGTATATTTATTTATCACTTTTTGCTTTGAGGAATACACAAAAAATATTTTTTATAACTAAAAATTATGGAGAGTAAAGTTTTTAAAATCGATGAACTAGACAGAAGAATAATCGAAATAATCCAAAAAGAACCATCGCTTACCCATACCGAGATCGCTAAGAAAGTAAATCGGAGTCAGCCTACTATCGGAACGAGAATTCGTAAACTTGAAAAAGCAGGTGTATTAAAATTTCAAGCAGGGATAAACGTGAAAACTTTGGATTTACTCCTTGCAAGGGTTGAAATTCAGACGTTACAACCAGAGGAGATAGTAAAATTAGTGAAAAATTGTCCTCACATGTTAAACGCTTTCAGATTAAGTGGCACATCGAATATAAGTATCCTTGTAGTAAGTAATAAACTCGCACACCTAGACGAGATTGTAAACCATCATTTTAGAAAAGATCCTAGCGTAACAAGTGTCTACATGGACATTATAACCGATATGACGAACGATTTTGTCCTCCCATTTGATTTTAATTTCGAGAATTGCGGGTTAACTTCAAATAAAGAGTGTTGTGGAAAATGTTTTTCCTAAGATTCCAATAAACTTTTAGAATTGGATAACATCAATTAATAGAATAGGACAAACATTTTTATTCCATTAACAACAAATTTTTAGCATATTCTACTTTTTTAGAATTAGATAGTGATCTTTATTCAATCAAAAAATTAAATTTAACAAATAATTAAATTAAATATCATAATTTAACTAGCCAGCGTATCCGAGTAGTTAAGGAGGCGGCCTGCAGAGCCGTTGCTTTCAGCGTCATGGGTGCAATTCCCATCGCTGGCTCTTAAACCATCTTTTAGATTATTTAATTTGGGTGTATCAACAATCATGAAGGTATACAATAGTTTAACATTCCAAAAGGAAGAATTTGTACCGATAGAGTCCGGAAAAATAAAGATGTATGTTTGTGGAGTTACAGTTTACGGGAGTCCGCATCTAGGTCATGCAAAATCTGCTGTCGCTTTTGATTTAATTCATAGGTTTTTAAAATATAAAGGATACGAGGTAAACATTGTAAAAAATTACACTGACATTGACGATAAAATTATCAAGAGCTCGCAGGAAAACAATGAAGATTATAGGGTAATAAGCGATCGCCATATAGCCGAATACGAGGAAATCATGGAATTGTTGAACGTTGAAAAAGACACTCGAAATCCCCGAGCAACAGAAGTAATTGATCATATCATCAAATTCGCGCAAGAATTAATTTCAAAAGGTCATGCCTATGAACGAAATGGATCGGTATATTTTTCAGTTCAGTCCTTTCCAAAATATACTACTATACTTCAAAGAATAAAGGAGCACGATACTGAAAGCGAAGAAGAGGATTATATGGTCGATCAAGATACTGCTTTCGGCGAAGATAAGCTCGATAAGCGCGATTTTGCTTTGTGGAAAAAAATGAAAGAAGGAGAGCCGTATTGGGAAAGTCCTTGGGGTAAGGGGCGTCCGGGATGGCACATCGAATGTTCAGTTATGATCTTAAATTACTTAGGAGAAACGATTGACATCCATGGAGGAGGGCAGGATCTAAAATTTCCTCATCATAGAAACGAGATTGCCCAATCAGAATCTTATTCAGGTAAAGTATTCGCGAACTACTTCTTGCATAATGGCTATGTTAATGTAAACAACGAAAAAATGTCAAAAAGTCTAAATAATTTTTTTACCGTTTCTGATATTATCAAAGATTACGATCCTATGGTTATCCGATGGTATCTGATATCGAGTCATTATCGAAGTTCAAATAATTACACTTCAGACAGTCTGGAACCCGCAAAAAAAACATATAACCGCTTAATTAATACGATCAAGAAAGTTAACGATGCGGAATTTGGCGAAGAACCGTCTAAACAGCTTGATGTTTTGACGAATAAAATTATAGAATCTAAAGATAAAATTGTTGAAGCCATGGAAGATGATTTCGACACTCCCATAGCTTTAGCTGAACTATTAACTCTATTTAGAGAAATTAATAAAGCTCTATTGCAAGACGGGTTAAAAATTAATCAAACATTCAAAGATCAATTTTTAAATTATATTGAGTTTATTGAAGAAATTTTTGGGATATTTCCTTTTTTAAAATCAAAAACGCTACCTTTTTCATCAGCCGACAACGACGAGAAGGATAACCTCATAAAAAATCTCATCAATTTAATTATTGAAACGAGAACTAAGATAAGAGAAAAGAAACTTTATGATCTCAGCGACTTAATTCGAGATCGGTTAAAAGAATTAGGGCTCGATATTGAAGATAAGAAGGTAAAATAGCTAATTTTTATATTAATATATAAAAATCTCCTTTACTACATAGGTTTATAGATTTGTGGTACTACTTACTATTTCATTTTGCTCTTCGAGATTTTTATAATGTTTGTGAAGAATTGGGGCAAGTTTAACATCTTTAGTAGTAGAAACGGTTAAAATTTGATCTTCTCCAGCGTGAAGTATTAAAAGATATCCTTTTTTCGCTTGAATATACGATTGCTCAAACTCCCCTAAACCCATTTCTCCAATTGCTCGTTCGCTTAACGAACATAGTGCTGCAGTCATTGCTGCAAATCGCATATCGTCAGCAGTTGATGGTAGAATTGAAGCAAGGGGTTGACCTGTGTCGGCCGTAAGTTGAGCAGCTTTTACACCCTCAACATTGTCCATAATATCCTTTAACAGTTCCTCTAGAGAAGTTTTAAAAATTCTTCTTTTTCTTAACCCTTTCATTACACAAAAATTTTCTAGAAATTATTAGACTTATATACTAAATATATATTATACCTTTGTTGCTTAAAAAGGAGACTTTCTAATATAAATT
>Ga0209991_10000972_pt1 | contig 12852 bp, 6 predicted proteins | sample ChitaG_FD_183167 | JGI IMG/M metagenome (GOLD analysis project Ga0209991, IMG submission 183167) | Deep subsurface microbial communities from South Pacific Ocean to uncover new lineages of life (NeLLi) - Chile_00310 metaG (SPAdes)... | ecosystem: Environmental > Aquatic > Marine > Oceanic >...
CATGTTTCCGGCAGCTCCCCCCACAGCCTGAAGGGCCACTATGACGCCGGGGATAGCTCCTGTCTTCAGCGCTGTCGTGAACTGGAAGAGAGAGAACATCATGTTCGAAAATGTGTTGCTGCCTGCGATAAACGCTCCGAGTGCTCCAATCGACGGGGCAAACAATGTCCATGCTTTTCCCACGAGGGCTGCAGCACCTGAAGCTAAAACAACGGGCATTTTATCGTATCCTCCAGGTACACCGCTGTTTATGAAGACCTTAACCATGGGAACAGCAAAACAGAGAGCGATAGTCGGTCCAAGAAGAGTCTTGAATGAACGAACAGCTGCCCGTTTGGCTTCCAAAGGAGAGATTTTTTGGATAAATAGCGATAAGATCACAGCTATAAAAAACCAGAATCCTGGAAGAAATAGCGGCTGGAAGCTTGTGGAAATGGAGGTCTTGAAGATTTCAGTCCACTGCAGGTTGATTCCTGCCAGAAAACTTTTGAGAGGAATCCATAGACGGCTGAGTAGGAGAAAAAGCGCCACAAGGATGTAGGGGAGCCATGCAATAAAAACTTTGACCTCTGCTTTTGCGACATCCTTCTCTTCGATCTTTTGGCCTATCCATTCATCCGGCCATGTGTCTTTGGAAGGAAAGTCCCAAATATCCTTGGGGAGGAATAATCCATTCCTTGCGGATGGTATAACGATAGCAAGTCCAATAAGCGATCCCACAAGACTGGGAAACTCGGGCCCGAAGAAAATGCCCACTAGAGTGTAGGGGACTGTGAAACACAAACCAGCAAAAAGTGCGAATGGCCAAATGGATATACCCTCTGTCCATGAGCGTTTGTGACCGAAAAACCGTGTCATCATCATCACCAATATAAGAGGGATAAGCGTTCCCGTAATGCCGTGAATGATGGCCACTTTGCTGCCTATGGCATAGAGATAAGCCGGGAAATCAATGGAGTGCGATGTGAGGTAGCCTATCACTTCCGGTTGGTTACTCAAGCCTGCATTCACACCGATCAGAATAGGAGTCCCGATTGCACCGAAAGACACGGGAGTGCTCTGGATGATCAAGGACACCATGACAGCAGCCATGCCCGGAAAGCCGATGGCTACAAGCAGAGGAGCCGCGACAGCTGCCGGCGTTCCGAAACCAGCCGACGCTTCGATAAAGGCTCCGAAGAGGAAGGCAATGATGATGGCTTGAACCCGTCTGTCCGGTGAGATGAGATACATGCTGCGGCGAATGGAGGAAATGGCTCCACTCTCCTGCTGGAGATTGAGGAGGAGGATGGCGCCGAGAATGATATACAGGATAGACCCTGCCGTGACTAGGCCGTCGATCGAGGCTGCGGCTATCTGTAGGATGGGTACTTTCCAGACGCTGAATGCTAGAAGACAAGTAATCAGGAAGGCAACCGGCATGGCTTTCGTCGCCGGCCATCTGAACAGAACAATGAGCACAAAAACAGTTAGGATTGGTAATAATGCCAGAAACGCCATAATGTTTAACTTTTTAAGCTGCTTTCAATGGCTTCCTTGTTGACAGGTTATAGACATTATTGAAGTGGCCCTTCGATGTCAAACGTTATTTTGTAAAAGCAAGCCCCTCTGTAAATAAGAAATTTGGTGGTTTTTCATGTTTTTGAGAACTCGGGTCTAAGTAGAGAAGTTTACGTGGATTTCGGCTTAGTAACAACAGTTGCCTGAGTAAGCACCCATTTTTTACTATGATAAATAATGTCAATTGTGACACAGTCTGATTAACACGAGGGAATAATGAACTGTCTCTATTTCTAGATGTCAAATGTTAAGATGCTATCCCTCTTTGTTGGAAATGTCGAATGTTGAGATGCGACCCCTATCTTTTAAGAACAGCAGGAAAGCGTTTGACCGTTAAATTCTGCTGTGCTATATCTTACACACGACAGATTATGACAATACCGGTCAAAGAAAAAGGAGGTCACACCCCTTACAATAACCAGCTCTCAATCCTTACCGACTGAGAGCAATACTTCAATTCATGAAAATGTGTGATCGAGCCAGATATGAAACGACAATCGCCAAATCCGGATAAACGTCCAGAGCCATCTCTCCGGAAGACCCTGGGCGTCTTTGACGGAATCGCCATCTTGATCGGGATCATGATAGGCGCCGGCATTTATTCCACACCCCAGATCATCGCCGGCTATCTCAGTTCCTTCAACACGATTATTCTTCTCTGGATCCTAGCAGGTGCCTTTGTGTTTATCAGTGGGTTGATCTATGCCGAACTCGGAACGCGGATGCCTGACACGGGTGGAGAGTACGTCTACATCACCCGATGCTTTGGACCCTATGCCGGGTTCATGTTCGGATGGGCACAGCTGTTCATCATTCGGACGAGCGCAGCCGCTGGCCTGGCCTTAATCGTAGCGGATTACCTCGGACGTTTCATCGCTTTGAATAGAACCACCCGGATCATCTCTGCTCTTGGCGTCATCTTTCTGCTCGGTGTCCTGAACTATGTCGGGATTCAAAGGGCCAGCGTCTTCCAGAAGCTCTCCACGATCCTGAAAGTGGGAGCCCTGCTCTCCATCGTCACCGTCGGTATCGTCTTCAGCGGAGGTCACGAAAACTTACTTTCTACTCGAGCCGCACCAGTAGGAGAATTGGATCCCCTTGCGAATGTCGTTGCTGCCATAATGCTGATTATTTTCTCACACACAGGCTGGGAAAGGGTCGGATACTCAGCAGGAGAAATGAAAAATCCCAGGCGTGTCATTCCTTTAAGTCTAGTATTCGGAATCGGGATTGTTGTCTTGCTTTATGCCTTAACAAACATGACCTACCACAAGATCCTCGGTATGGAGGGAATGAGGGGGAGCACAATCGTCGCCTCGGATGTCCTGACCGTATTAATAGGCCCCATCGGAGCCTCCCTCATCGCAATTCTTGTGATCATCTCTGCAACAGGAAGTATCAACGGAACCATGATGACTGCACCACGGGCTTATTTTGCCATGGCCAAAGACGGGCTCTTCTTTAAATGGCTGGATCACGTCCATCCGCGATTCAGGACGCCATCCCGGGCAATCCTCGCTCACTGCCTGTGGGCAGGAGCTATTCTGATCATTCGGGGGACCTTTGAGGCCATCGCAGCCGGATTAGTCTTTGCGATCCTTATTTTTTACGGGCTTTCCACTCTGGCACTGTTCAAAATGCGAAGGGATCGCATTGGAGGCACGAACATCTTTCGTGTTCCGCTTTATCCATTCCTTCCCCTTCTCTCTCTCTTGTTGATCATTGGCCTGATCATCCTCAGGGCCTCATTCTTTTTACAAGATTCTCTCGTGGACCTGGCCTTCATCGTCACCGGAATCCCGTTTGCTTTCTACTGGTGTCGAAGAAAAGGCAAATCCACAAGAACAAATGAAAAGAATTCAAACGTTAAAGATTCAATGTGATCTTTAAGATATACCTATGAGCTTAAAAACACTGAATGGAGATCAAGCCATGGCTTATGGGGCGCTATCATCCGGCATCAAACTCATGACAAGCTATCCGGGCTCACCAAGCTCAGGAACAGTAGAAACACTGATCGGTCTGGCTAAAAAGCACAGAATATATGTGGAATGGTCGAGTAACGAGAAAGTGGCCATGGAAATGGGTATTGGGGCGTCCATTACCGGACGACGCGCGTTAGTCTGCACAAAGAGCGTGGGTTTGAATGCGATGATAGACCCGCTCATGGCTCTCAACCTGACTCCACTTAACGGAGGACTGGTCATTCTTCTCGGGGACGATCCTGGTGCATACGGGTCTCAAATCGACCAGGACTCACGACCCCTGGCAGATTTACTGGAAATGCCGATGCTGGAGCCAACAGGCCCGGCAGAGGGCTATACCATGATGCAAGAAGCTTTTAATATTTCAGAAAAGTTCAACACCGCAGTGATCATCCGGGAAACTCGAAGTTTCACCCAGCAGAAAGAATCGGTTCAAGTTTCTGACAAGAGTTACCAAGAAGCCAACCTCGGTCTTGTCAGAGAGCCTTGGAGGTTTGTCCCGGTCCCTATAAACGCTGTAGAAAAACACAAAGAGCTGCATAAAAGAATTGAAGCCATAGGCAACTGGGCAGATAGCTCTTCATTTAACGAAACAGTTGGGGCTGGTCGCAAAGGCATCGTGGGCGCCGGTTTCGCCTACAAGAAACTTCTCGATGTTGTGGGTGACGAAAATCCTGGAGAATTTCGCCTTCTCAAGCTCGGAGTGCTCTATCCTTTACCCCGAAAGATCATTGCGCGATTCCTGAAGGATTGTGAAGAAGTGTTGATTTTAGAGGAGATCGAGCCTTATGTGGAGACTCGTATCAAGGCAATTGCCAGTGATGCAGGGTGCCGCACTCGAATATACGGAAAACAGAGTCAGCATTTGAGCCAGGAAGGTGAATTATTCCGCTGGCAGATTCAGCATGCTCTGACAGAATTTATCCCCGATTTTAAACCCCTGCAGGATTACACGAAGGAAAAAGAAGCTGATGAAAAGCCAAAAAAGAAGGATTATTGCGCAGCTTGCCAGTATGATACAATCCTCGACAAACTCGATGAAGCTGCAGAGAGTTTAGGGCAAAAGCCAGTCCTCATCGGAGATCCTGGCTGTCTGGTCACAGTCGCAGACCGTCTCGATGCGAAATACGCCCTCGGGTCTGCGGTCAGTGTGGCTGATGGTTTGAGCAAAGCCGGGATTGATGAGCGCGCTGTGGCGATATTTGGTGACTCTTCATTTTTCCATTCCACTCTTCCCGCCATCTGTAACGCTGTCCATAACCGCAGCAATGTCCTGATGGTCGTCCTGGATAATAAAGCCACTGCCACTTCTGGATTCCAGGTGAATCCGGGTGTCGGGAAAGATGCCATGGGACGAGACGTGCCTGCTTTGGACATTGAACGTCTTGCTCGGGCCTGCGGAGTGAAACATGTGTACACTTCTGGCCCGGATGATTTGGATTCAACACTTAAAGATACATTCCGTGAAGCGCTCAGTCATCACGAACTGACTTTGATGATTATTCGAATAGATAGTGAAAAGCCGATTCTTTAGGGTGCTTCCTCAAGTACCAACAGTTGCCTGAGTAAGCACCCAAAAACTCCCGCCGGCTTTGTCTTTGAGAAGAGTATCCGAAAATGTCCAATGTCAAGGTTTGACCCCAAAAAATATTATTTTTCACAGACTGCGTAAAAATATACTATTGAATTTTAAATCAAAATGCCGTTTATTTCTCGGCAATTGCATTGACTTTTCACCAGAAATTCATGAAAATGCGAAGGTATTTATTCATGATATAAGGAGTTTTGCGATGATCAAAAAAATCATAATCTGTTTTCTAATTATTAATTTAAGCATATTTTTGTTTTTATCGTGTGACCGTAAAGCGCATGATGTCGAGGCCGCTGTAGCCAGCTTGAGTACAGACGAACTTGCCGTTGATGTGGAGATCCTCAGCTCGGATGAATTCGAAGGCCGTTTTCCCGCCTCTCCTGGCGAGGAAAAAACGATTAATTTTTTAAAAGACGAATTTGAAAAAGTGGGATTAAAACCCGGAAATGGGGACAGTTTTTTCCAAGAAGTTCCTCTTATCGAGATTACGGCCAACCCTCAGACCGATCTTGTGATCACAGGAGGGAAAAATCCTCTTGAATTTGCTTTTGAGGATGATTTTGTGGGAGTAACTCTGCAAGTCCAGGAAAAGGTGGCCGTCGAGGATTCCGACATGATATTTGTCGGTTATGGCATCGTTGCCCCTGAATACCAGTGGAACGATTATGAGGGAATCGACGTGAAAGGGAAAACCGTGGTCATGCTGGTTAACGATCCTGGATTCGCCACAGAAGATCCAGAGCTCTTTAATGGGCGGGCCATGACCTATTATGGCCGCTGGACCTACAAATATGAGGAGGCCGCTAGGCAGGGTGCAGCGTGTGCCGTGATAATTCATGAGACCGAACCAGCCGCGTATGGCTGGGGTGTTGTCCAAAACGGCTGGACCGGCCCTAATTTCAGCCTTGTTTCCGAAGACGGAAATGCCTCGCGTTGTGCTGTGGAATCCTGGATCACCTTGGAAACGACCCGAACCATTTTTGAAGCCGCTGGTAAAAATTATGACGAGTTGAAAAAATTGGCGGAACAACCGGGATTTAAAGCCGTCCCCCTAGGTTTGAAAGCTAACCTCACCTTAGAAAACAGAATCCGGAATTCTGTATCCAGAAATGTCATCGGACTCCTTCCTGGCTCTACGCGGGCGGACGAGTACATCATTTATACAGCCCATTGGGATCATTTCGGCAAGAATCACAATCTGGAAGGCGACCAAATCTTCAACGGAGCATTGGACAATGCCACCGGTACGGCAGCCCTGATTGAGCTGGCTGAGGCCTTTCAGCAGCTCGGTTCCCCTCCCGAAAGGTCCGTCTTGTTCTTGGCGGTCACGGCCGAGGAACAGGGATTGCTAGGGTCGGACTATTATGCCACGAATCCCATCTATCCCCTGACAAAAACCGTTGCCGTTATCAATATGGACAGCCTGAACATCTACGGCCGCATGAAGGATATCCGGATCGTGGGTTATGGACAGTCCGAGTTGGATGATTATGTCAAAGCCTACGCTGAAGAAGTGGGAAGGGTTGTTTTACCCAATCCAACTCCAGAAAAAGGCTCCTTTTTCCGCTCTGACCATTTTCCATTCGCCAAACAGGGCGTGCCGGCTTTAAGCGCAGGCTCTGGCATTCAGCACGTGGAAAAAGGGGAGGAATGGGGATTAGCCCAAATGGAAAAGTATATTCGAGAAAAATACCACAAACCTTCGGATGAGTTCGATCCCGATTGGGATCTCAGCGGCGCTCTGGAAGATCTGCATATGTATTTCAAGATCGGATACCGTTTGAGCATGGAATCCACCTTTCCCAACTGGAAGGAGGGAAGCGAATTCAAACAAAAGCGGGATACGGATATGGAGAACCGCTGATTTTCTGCACCATTGACACGCCATTTATTTATTGTCCACAGCTTGGGCAAAAAGCTTTCCATAATCCATATCTCAGGGAGCATCTCGTTGCTAACATTGGAGGCAAAAGTAATCTGTTGACCATTAGGATGAATATTCAGATGTATGAACCGGAACATTTTCAATTTTCAGATTCTCGGCTTTCCCTCCATCGGCAGGTACTCTCCACAGCTCCCATCCTTCAGGAGTGGGTTTAGAGAAATATATGTAGCGCCCATCAGGGGACCAATCGAGATTGACGATCTCCCGCCCTTTCAGTTCAAATCTGTGAAGTTCCACAGGATCTCCTCCCTGTGAGGGCATCACCTTCAGCATCCTCATGTCTTTCTCTTCACGGAGAACTAGAGCCAATTGCTTGCCGTCAGGAGAGAGAGCCAACTGATTATTATCATGAGACGGATGGCGAAGGAGTACTGTCTCTTTTGACTATTATTCAATGATTTAAAAGACAGATCAGAGCTTGAGCGTATGGATGGTTCTTCCTCAGGCAACTGTTGTTACTTGATCAAATACGCTCAGCAAGTTATCATTTCCAAACAAGTTAAGCACAATCGTATGGCTAGAAATATGCCCAATGAAGTATAAGCCCGTAAGAGATCGCTGCTGCCAGAACGAAAAATATCAGGATCATAGCAAGTTTGGTGAAGGTAATATCATCCGTCATTCGAAGTATAAAACGAGACAAGGGAGACGGCGGCACTATCTCTGCAAGACCTGTAAAAAGACTTTCTGTTCAACAAAGGGAACACCATACTATAGACTCCACAAACCTCGCCCAGTCTTCGATGAGGTGGTTCAACCAATTTCCTGGCTTTTCACGGTTGACATCGATTAGAGGAAAAGCTATATTTCCCATGCTGGTTCTCTATGGAATAAGTATATTGATCGCGTTAATTTTTGGAAAGAAAAAAAAGGAGAAAAAAAGCCAGGAGCACACTCCTGCTGGATAAAATGACGAACAAAATAAAAGTTATCATACGTAAAGTTCAGGACTACGATCCCAAAATTATTAAAGACGTTATACGTGATGGGCTGGAAGAACTCGGAGTGTCCGATAAGATCGGCGGACGGATCACCATCAAACCCAATGTGGTGATGGCCCATCACAAAATTGCACCAACTGCATATACCAGGCCGGAATTTATCGCCGGGCTCCTGGATGCTCTTAAAGAGGTCGATTCAGAGGGAACAGAGATCACCATTGCCGAAAAATGCGGGACAGGGCTGCCTACCTCCAGGATGCTCAGAAGAGCCGGCTACTATCAACTAAAGAAATCCCATAATATTAAGATCCGGCCTATTGAAGAAGCCCGTAAAAAAAGAATTAAACTTCATAAGGGCAGGATACACGAAGAGTTAACGACCTCGGTTGAGATCGTTGACAATGATCTTCTTATCTACACGCCAAAATTAAAAAGCAATGTACTCGCACAGGGATTGACAGCATCCATAAAACTCAATATCGGGATCCTTCTCGATAAGGAACGGATGTGGCAGCACAATTTCAACCTGGAAGAGAAGATCGTGGATATTCTCGAGGTAGGGTATCCTGATCTTATCATCACTGACGGTATTGAAATGTCCTTTGGGGGAAATCAACTGACACAGCATGGAATACATCTGGGGATTATTATCATGGCTAAAAACCCGGTCGCCCATGACGCAGTCTGTGCTCACATCCTGAATCTCGTTCCTGAAAAAATCACTTATCTCAGAATAGCCCAGGAAAGAGGGTACGGCTCTCTGGATCTCAAAGACATCGATATATCCGGTGATATATCCTTGAAAGACCTTCAGGAAAAAACCAGGGACTTTGACCTCGGCTACATGAATGTCAAAGATGTCAAGTGCGGTTTCCATATCCTCTGCGGAGAACCATACTGCACCGGGGGATGCCATGGCGTTTTTCTGGACTGGCTTTACATGGTCAAGGACAGAAAACCAGAACTGTGGAAAAAACTGCCCGAATGGACCGTTGTCATCGGAAAATATACGGGTGACGTCCGGGCAAAACGAGTTATGCTCATCGGCACCTGTACCGAAGTGCTCGGAAAACTTGAGGCCCGCTCCAAATTCAGGGTCAAAGGATGCCCGCCAAGGCATAAAGATCTGGTCCTCTGGCTCTTTCTGCGTGCCGGAATTGTGAACCCGCTCTTCCGGATCGACCTGATTTTAGACTCCTATCTTTTCCTCTTTTTCTCCTGGTGCCGGCGTTTTTTCCGGGGGAGGCTATGACAACGATAGATGGCCGTTTGATAATCGGAAACAAACGCATCGAGACAGAACATAAAAAAGAATCCTTCAACCCGGCAACTCTGGAAAAAATCGGCTCTTATGATCTGGCTTCTTCTGAGTTATGCCGCAAGGCCGTCCAGACGGCAAAGCAAGCCTTTCATTCCTGGAGAGACTTGCCTTTTTTTGAGAAAAAAAAGATCTTCCTCACAGCAAAAAAAATCCTGTTATCACAGAAGAGTCGGATTGCACATCTTATCACCGTAGAAAAAGGATCCCCTTTAGCAGAATCTCTGGCAGCCGAAGTGCTGGGGGGGCTTGAAGTTCTGGATTATTACGCTAAAAGGGCGCCTGCTTATTTAAAACCTAAAAAAGCAAAACATCATGTCGTTTTGCTTTCCTACAAAAAAGGGGTCTTCCATTTCCAGCCTCTGGGCCCCACTCTTATTATCTCCCCATGGAATTATCCATTCATAATCCCTATGTATGACATTTTAAGCGCTCTGACAACCGGGAACACGGTAGTCCTGAGGCCATCATCAATAACTGCGCTGATCGCTTTATCGATCGGGGAGATATTTATTCAGGCCGGCCTTCCTCCCGGAGTTTTGAATATTGTCAACTGTCAAATTCCCCAGGCCGAAGAGATGATCACAGATCCGGCTATCCAGACAATTATGTTTACAGGGAGTGTCCAGACCGGAAAAAGAGTCATGGAGCTGGCCAGCCACAACCTGACCAACATCACCCTGGAGCTGGGAGGAAAAGATCCCATGATCGTATGTGAAGATGCAGATCTTGAAAGAGCTGCTCAAGGGGCTGTATGGGGGGCTTTTACCAACTGCGGACAAAGCTGCGGTTCAGTGGAAAGAGTCTACGTCCAGAAAAATATTGCTGAAGAATTCACACAAAGAGTCGTTGAACTTACTCGAGAATTGACTGTCGGAAATCCAACGGATGAGAATGTTGACATGGGCCCTATGACAACTCCCGGTCAGCTCGATATTGTAGAAGATCATATAGCTGACGCCCTGTCCAAGGGAGCCTCGGCCCTGTTCGGAGGAGAGAGGATCAAAGACCTTCCCGGATACTTCATAAAACCGGCTGTTTTGACCGGTGTGGACCATACAATGAAGGTCATGACAGAAGAAACGTTCGGACCGGTCCTCCCGATTTTGCCTTTCTCTGATCTGGAAAAAGCGGTCGAACTGGCCAACGACAGCGATTATGGCCTGACCGCTTCGGTCTGGACTCGCAGTAGAAAAACCGCCAGAAGGCTTGCTGACAGAATCGAAGCAGGAACAGTAACGATCAACGATCACATGTATTCCTTCTCTGAACCGGGGGCCATATGGGGAGGGGTCAAACAGACCGGAATCGGACGCTCCCACGGGCCTTACGGCCTCAAGAATCTTGTCAATTCCAAATATATTGGATCAGACTTCTGCCGGAAAAAAAAGCAGATCTGGTGGTTCCCCTATGGAAAACAATTAAACGATCTACTGGATAATGCCCTTATGCTATTTCATCATGAAAAGCCCTGGAAAAAAATCAAGGCGTTACTGAGTATGCTGCCATCGTTCAAGCGAATACTGAAAGGAAGTCTTTTGCGGAATTATATAAAAAATTTCCCGCGAATCCTGAGGAAATGACAAAAAAGATCCCGCTCTGAGCCGGGATAACCTGATAATAACTGGTAATGAGTTGAGAGAGAACCACGGGGCTGATATCCTTGCCAGGCGGATCATGACAAAAGTGCAGGGAAACACGATCATCGATAGCATCCGAAATTCCAAAGAAGTTGAAGTTGAGTAATAATGAGTGGAAATCAAAGCAACCCCAAAAAGCAAATTCCTATATTTCAAAAATCATAACACTCCAAAAAATCCAAGTCAAAAGAACAAAGTTATTGTTCCAGAAAAAAAACATAGAAAAAAATAAAAACATAGTTAGTTGACGGGCTGTTTGGAGTTTGTTATAAGTCAAATCGATATTTTCTGAGATAAACACAAGCTAATGATGAAAATTAGACAGTTGAATTATGGTGTTATTATTACCTTGATTGGTTTTCTTTTGATTTATTGCGGACATGTTCTCGCAGATGCAAATAAAAATCTCGATATCCCGCACAAGCAGAAATCTCCCATGACGCCCGACCCTGAAGGAAGAATAACACTTCAACGTATCAAGGGTCCGATTGAACTTGATGGGCTGATCGATGAGCCAGGATGGGAAAAAATAACACCATTCCCACTCATTCAACATGCTCCTAATTTTGGAGATGAGCCTTCAGAAAGGACGGTTGTGCTCCTAGCCCATGATGACGAATATCTTTATCTGGCGGGACAGCTGTACGACAGCGAGCCCTCCAAAATAATGGATGCTACGAAACAGAGAGATACAGTTGGAGCGGCCACGGATTTTTTCGGTATCGTTATCGACTGCTTTTGTGACAAAGAAAACGGATTGGCCTTTTTCACTACTCCGACAGGATTACGCTGGGATGCCACAATTGCCAACGATGGGGTGACCGAACGAGATAATGAAATGCCCTTTGGTTTGAGTTGGGACACATTCTGGGATGTTGCCACATCGCGCAACGAGAAGGGCTGGTTTGCAGAGTTCCGCATTCCGTTTTCGAGCCTCCGTTTTCAAGATAAAGACGGGCGTGTGGTGATGGGAATCATTGTCTGGCGTTGGATTCCTCGCAAAAACGAGACCAATGTGTTTCCTGCGATTTCTCCGGATTCAGGGGCTTGGAGCATCATCAAGCCATCCCTTTCCCAAGAAGTTGTTATGGAAGAGGTCTACAGCAAAAAACTTCTGTATATAACACCCTATGTTCTTGGCGGTCACGGACGGGCCTATGAACTGAACGATGACGAAACCGCTTATCAAAAAATAGATGATCCGGTGATCGAAGCAGGATTGGATATCAAGTATGGCATCACCAGCAATTTTACAGCCGATATCACGGTCAACACGGACTTTGCCCAGGTCGAGGCTGATGATGTGCAGGTCAATCTTACCCGGTTTTCGTTGTTTTTTCCTGAAAAGCGGCGGTTTTTTCTGGAGCGGGCTAGCACTTTCGAGTTCCGGTTCGGCGGGCCCAACCGTCTGTTTTACAGCCGGCGTATCGGGATCAATGAGGATACAGATGATATGGTCCGCATATACGGCGGAGCTCGGTTGGTGGGCCGTGTGGGCGGATGGGACCTGGGATTTTTGAACATGCAGACGGCAAAAGTCGAGGGGCTTCCCTCGGAAAATTTTGGCGTCCTCCGTATCCGTCGTCGTGTTTTTAATCCGTTTTCCTACGTAGGAGGAATGATAACCTCCCGGATCGGGATGGATGGCAGCTACAATGTGGCATACGGATTGGACGGGATTTTCAGGGTTTTTGGAGACGATTACCTGACCATCAATTGGGCCCAGACTTTCGAAAATGACGTGGTAAACAAATTCCTCTCCTTGGATCCGACAAAATTCCAATTCAGTTGGGAGAAGCGAACATTAAAGGGGATCGGTTACAATCTCAGTGTTTCCCGAGCCGGGGAAGATTACAATCCGGGCATAGGATT
>Ga0209991_10000974_pt1 | contig 12838 bp, 15 predicted proteins | sample ChitaG_FD_183167 | JGI IMG/M metagenome (GOLD analysis project Ga0209991, IMG submission 183167) | Deep subsurface microbial communities from South Pacific Ocean to uncover new lineages of life (NeLLi) - Chile_00310 metaG (SPAdes)... | ecosystem: Environmental > Aquatic > Marine > Oceanic >...
TAAGTAATAATATATGTTCCTGCGGTATTGGTATCAACGGTATCGCCTCCAACTATGACAGATGATGTAATATCACCGTCTACGTCATCTAAAGCTGTGGCTCCGGCATCAGTATAAGAATCACCTACTGTAAGATTGACAGTTGCATCACCAATTAAGGTGATTACTGGAGGGGTCGTGTCTGCCACTGCTTTTGCCTCAGAAGCAAAAAATCCGCCTGTAATAACAGCCACGGATAAAACTAAAAGAGACAATCTCTTAAAATTGTTTGATGTAAGGACTTTATTCCTTAAAATATGATTAGTGTTTTTCATATTACTTAACCCGGTTAAGGTTAAATAGGCCTCTGGCCTAAAATTCAACTAACTGGGTAAATTTTTTGTTATTTATTATTAATTTTATTATTTGACCTTTATTTAATAACAATGTCTTTTTTTATCACAACCATAAAACCTTGTCAACCCCGTAGAAGAAATTTGACAAGGTTTTTTGAAAGAAAACCTAATCGCCATAGGCAGTCAAATTTTCTCTACGGGGTCAAGGGTTTTTAGCAAAAAACTGCCAAGAACAGTTCTCGGTAGTTTTTTACGCTTTGCGATCAATTTCTCTATTTTAATTCTACCTTTGCGCCGGCTGCCTCAAATTTCTTTTTGATTTCCTCTGCTTCTTCTTTCTATGTTAAAAGTCCCCAATTATTAATTGGGGACTTTTATTTAACCTTTAAGGATTCCGAGTAACTCTTCTGCTTTACTCTTAATACCTTCTTTCAAAAAAGAAGGTATTGGTTTGGTTCCTTGAAGCATATTTTCAAACCATGCTGGAGTATTATCTGAAGAAACCAACTTCAATACTTCAGCTATTCTGGCCTCGATAAGTTTTCTTGGTTCTAAGTCAGAAGAGGTGTTTTGCCAGCAGGATATGAGCTTGTCCATGTCAGTGATGTCTTTCAATACTTTAGCTATTCTGGCTTCAATAAGCTTTTCTGCCTCAGAACCAGAAGAGGTGTTTTGCCAGCAGGATATGAGCTTATCCATGTCAGTAATGTTTGGTAAACTGTCTTTCAATACTTCAGCCATTCTGGTTTCAATAAGCTTTTCTGCCTCAGAACCAGGAGAGGTGTTTTGCCGGTAGGATATGAGCTTGTCCATGTCAGTGATGTCTTTCAATACTTCAGCCATTCTGGTTTCAATAAGCTTTTCTGCCTCAGAACCAGAAGAGGTGTTTCCCCGGTAGGATATGAGCTTATCCATGTCAGTGATGTCTTTCAATACTTCAGCCATTCTGGTTTCAATAAGCTTTTCTGCCTCAGAACCAGGAGAGGTGTTTTGCCGGTAGGATATGAGCTTGTCCATGTCAGTGATGTTTGGTAAACTGTCTTTCAATACTTCAGCTATTCTGGCTTCAATAAGCTTTTCTGCCTCAGAACCAGAAGAGGTGTTTTGCCAGCAGGATATGAGCTTATCCATGTCAGTGATGTTTGGTAAATCTAACTTTTCTTCTTTTTTATCAGGATTTAAGAATTGCAACAATAACGATTTTAAAGCTTCCCTTTCCATTTTTTTCCTTTCCTTATTTAGTTGTTAATTTGCTTTTTATTTACTAATGATATTATAGTAAATTAAGATAAAAAGTCAAGGTTTTCAAGTAAATAAGTAAAAAGTAGAGGTCTAACCTCTACTTTTTACTTATCTCTGTTTTTTCTTACTTCAATTCCACTTTGGCGCCGGCTGCCTCAAATTTCTTTTTGATTTCCTCTGCTTCTTCTTTCTTTGAATTTTCTTTAATTACCTGGGACTCTTTTTCTACGGCGTCAACTAAATCTTTTGCTTCTTTCAAACCTTTTCCAACAATATCTCTAACCACTTTAATTACTTCAATCTTTTTATCCCCTACTGCAGTCAATTCAATATTAAAAACACTCTTTTCTTCCTTGTCCGCCGAAGCTTCAGCGGAGGCGGAAGCGACAGGAGCTGCCACTACAGGAGCAGCAGCTGAAACGCCAAATTTCTTTTCTAAAATCTTGACCAACTCGGCCAAATCCAAAACCGACATCTTTTCTATTTCTTCAACAAGCGCCTTAAACTTCTTTGGCACCTCAACTTTCTTGTCCGCCGTAGCCTTGGCGGAGGCGGATTCCTCTTTCTTTTTCTCTTTTGGTTTTTCCTCCTTGCCCGCCGAAGCTTCAGCGGAGACGGGAGTTTTTTCTTTTTCTTCTTTTTTTTCTTCAGCCATGTTTGCTTCGCAAACCGCTGATAGGCCGCTGATTTCTACGCTGACGAAACGCTGACATCAGCGTGAATTCGGCGTAGCTATCTGCGTTAATTCAGCGGTATTTAATTTATTTTTTAATTGCGCTTAATACGTAAACTAGGTTTTTTATATTGGCTTGTAAAACATTTACGAAATTTGACACTGGGGCTGATATACTTCCAACCACTCTTGCCAAAAGTTCTTCTCTGGCAGGTATTTTTGCTAAAGTAGTAACTTCTTCAACGTCTCTAAATTTATCTTCAAAATATCCGCCTAAAATCTTTAAATTTTTATTTTCCAAAGAAAAATTATAAGCAATTTTAGCTGGCAAAATTTCATCTTTAAAACCGAGAATCAAAGCAAGCTGACCCTCTGTTTTTTTTGGATCAAAATCAAGTTTCTTTTCTTTGAAAACTATATTTAACAAGGTTTTTTTGACAACAGTCAACAAACAATCAGCTGTCTCCAACCTTTTTCTCAAATCAAAAATCTCTCCGGCTTTCAAGCCTTCAATTGCCACAAAAACCATTGATTTTTGTTTATCAACTTTTTCTTTTAAACCCTCTACAATCTTTTGTTTTTGTTCTTTAGTCAAAGGCATACCCCGTATGACAACTTCGAACTATTTTGTGGATGCAAAAATAGTTTCGGAGTTTTAAAATTTTTTTTATCGCCCACATATGACACTGTTGTTGTCATACGGGGTATACCCCGTATGACAACTTCGAACTATTTTGTGGATGCAAAAATAGTTTCGGAGTTTTAAAATTTTTTTTATCGCCCACATATGACACTGTTGTTGTCATACAGGGCATATTAAAAATCTGTGGATTTACCACAGACAACAGAATTAATCTTAATTTAACCCTCGGCAGGACTTAACTTGCCTGCTGTCTGCGGATAATTTATCTTGATTTTTTAATATAATCTTTATTCTAGAACTTGTCAAGTGTTTTAACTATTCTTCAATGCAAAGGAGTTTTTGCTTGGTGCTACAATGCTTTCCTTGAGAAGAAATGAAAATCTTACCTTCTGTTCCTTCTATCAAAGCAGAAGAAAGACCGCCTAAAGCAACTGCATCAGTTAGCTTTCCTTCGGGAGTATAACAGCTGGGAAATGAAGGGCCTGGCTCTTCGCCAATGACCGGATAACCTGCAACTAATTTATCTCCTTTGGTCCAATTCTGACAGGTAGCAGTAAAGCTGTATTTTTCAGCCAGAGCTGTATAGCGGCTTGAAAGAACCGAGAAAATACTAATGCAGTTTTTTCTGCTTCTTTCATCAATTCTGCCCAGCCAGAGATTTTCCATATCTTCTAAAAATGGCTCTTCTAATTTTTCTTGGTTAATTATTAAAGAATCGGAAAACTTCTCCAAAAAGCCATCAAGGTTTTTTCCTAAAAGCCGGTGGCAGGTTGCTTCTCTAATTAAAGTGGCAGCTGGTTTGGCTTCTATAAAAACGCCGTCTGTCTTTCTTGGAGTCCTTTTTAATCTCTCAACAGCTAAATCCTCATCACTGTCCCCGCCAAGAAAAGCCTGCCACTTTCCATCAAAGCCTTGTTCCTCGGCTTCCTGTTGGCATTTTTGATCAGCCCCTTCCAGTCCATCTAAATTTCCCGAGAATCGGTCTTCGGTAATAAAAACCCGTCTGAGGTTTGGGAAATCACTTGGCAGATAGAGCCATTCTTTCTCAATGGATAAATCGTTGCAACTGAAAAGTTCTGAGAAAACAACGGCAAAGGTTCCGTTTGAATAGTCAATTTTATTGTCCTTTTGCCAAGGATATTCAAAAACAGCAATCCAGAAACCTGGTCCATATTCTTGGCCAGGATAAATCTTCCAATCATACTTTCCTGGTTTAGCAGGGACGTTCTTGGCAATCCAACTTGCTTCCCTGCCCTCAAATAAAACAATACCTACTTTTTCTATTCCCCTTGCTTTCCAGGTAATCTGATGGGTCTGCCCAATTTCCCATTCTTCACCGCCATTAGGAGCCAAAACTTGGACGCTTTTCATTAATTGGCTAATAAGCAAGTAGAACATAAAAATAAAGACAATCAAAACAGCTACTATCAGGATATAAATTAGGCTTCTCTCTACTGTAATTTTTTCTAATAATGAACTATTCATCTAATTAAGTTGTTAGGTATTAGATTCGACGAGTGGGCAGGGAGGATTAATTTCACTCTTTAATTCCTCTTGGATTTTCTCCCTCTGCTTAGAACTATATTTGTCTAACGGCGTCCAAAGGACAGCCAGATAAAGATTCTTAAGCTTTTGATTGCAGTTATTCAGCCAACATTTATATTGGCTATGTCTTAAAAGTTGGGCCCTTTTTTCTACTTCGTCAATATACATTATATCATATTCCTCGTTATTTTTACATAAAACCGCATATACAACAGGACCTCCAATAAGATCGTTCTCTTTCAATAAAAAAGGGCCGACAAAGTAATATTTCCCAATTTCAACAAACTGAGGGGCTGGAGGGAAATTGCTAGCCGGAGAGAGAGGAAAATCTCCAGAAGTAATTGGTGGCTGCAAAACTTCTCCTTTTCGGAGTAAATAGCTAACCGAAAAGAAAACAAAAGTAATTAGCAAAACTATAAATAAACTATAAAGGGAATTTAATAAAACTCTTCTACCTTTCTCTGTTTTTTCTTCGTCCTCTCTAGCCCTTAACAAAGTAAATCCTCCGAAAAGAAATATAACGAAAACAACAAAGAAAGCTAAAATGAAAACAAATAAGGGTAGATTTTTAAAAAAATCAAAAATAGACATTTTTAATTCAAGATTATATATTTATTCCTTAGCGAATCAAGGTTCTGTCCCGCCTTGGCGGGGCAGGTTCTTATTTCAGCAGATTAATTATTGTCTCAGCAAATTCTTTAGCAGCGACAGGGCCTGAAGCCGTAACTATTTTGCCATCAACAACTACTGACTCTGATTGAAAAATTGCTCCTGAATTTTTCAAAATTTTAACAGCTGATTTATCCATAACAGAACTCCAGACCGTTGCTTTCTTCCCTTCTAAAACTCCAGCTTTAGCTAAAATTCCAGGCGCTATACAAATTGCTCCCAAAACTTTATCTGCCTCAACCGTTTCTCTGGCAATCTGATGACAGGTTTCGTCATCAATATATTTATGAGCCCCTGGCCCGCCAATAAATAAAATGGCATCATAATCTGCCACCTTAAGATTCTCTAATAAGAGATTAACTTCTGCCTCTCCACCTAACTTGCCAATTGCTTTTCCCAATAAAGTACTAACGGTGGTGATTTCAGCACCAGCTGATTCTAAGGTTTGCCTTGGGATAAAATACTCCTCATCGCGAAATTCCCGAAAGGCAGTAATCATTGCTATCTTTTTGCCTTGTAAATTCTCTGCCATAAACTTATTTCAGTATACCAATTATTATAATGGGAATCAAAAAATTTTATTTAAGATATTTTGCTTTGGCGATATTGTGCTCTTCTAAAGTTCCGCTGAAAATTGTTTCTCCCTCTGTGGTGGACAGATAATAAAGATAGGGGCTATCTTCAGGATAAATTGCCGCCATTATACTTTCTATTCCGGGATTGGAAATAGGACCTAAGGGCAGGTCTCGATACCTATAAGTATTGTAGGGCGAGTCAATTTCGGTCTCTTTTTTGGAAATTCTAGTAGTTTTCTTACCAGTGATATAGATGATGGTAGCGTCCACCTGCAAAGGGATGCCATTTTTTAATCTCTTCTCTAAAATCCCAGAAACAATTTTTTTATCTTTAAAAGTTTTAACTTCTTTTTCAAGTAAAGAAGCCGTTGTTATTATCTCAAAGATTGATTTGCCTTGAGAGGTAATCTTTTCTTTTAACTCCAAGGTAAGTTTTTTATCAAAGTTAGTAAGTATCTTTCTCACAATATCTTCTATTCCATCTTCTGAAGAAATCTCATAAGTATCAGGAAAGAGATAGCCTTCCAACCCTAAATTTTCTGGTTTATCTTCCAAAAAATCAAATTCCTGACTAAAATCTTTGGGTGGCGGAAGGTCGGTTGTTTCAGAATAATCTATTAAGGGAAAACCTGCTAATTCAAAAAGCTCTTCAGCCATAAACATTCCTTTATTCTCAAAATACCAGCCAATATCTCTTAAATTCCAGCCCTCAATTATGGTAATTATTTTTTTAATCACCTCTCCTGAAGCTAATTTATTCACAATCTCGGGGGTAGTCATTGCCGGCGAGAGTTCATACTCCCCGGCTTTAAGCTCTCCAGCCACTCCTTTTACTAAAACATAAACCCTGAAAAGGGAGTTGTATTTAATCAGTCCTTGTTCCTTTAAATTAACTGAAATCTCTTTTGCCCCTTCTCCTTTCTTAACTAAAAAAGCTATCTCTTCGGTGGAGTCAGAATCTTGAGGTAAATATATTCCTCTCCAAACAAAAAAACCAGCTAAGAAAATAATTAACAATATAATTAAAAAATACTTCATAATCATATTCTATTTTTGAATCAGAGGGACGAAAGCGAAACCAGGAAACTCGGTTTTTTCAAACTCTTTCTCCGATTTTTTTTCTAAAAGCCAGATTGAAGAGCCAATTGGGGTTACTATCCTGCCCCCAACCTTTAATTGCTCTTTCCAGTCCTGAGGAACCTTTTCTTGAAGAGCAGCTGAAGCTAAAATTTTATCAAATGGAGCTTCTTTTTTATAACCCTTAGAGCCGTCAGCACAAATAAATTTTACTGTCCCCTTTTTTATAAAATTATATTTAGCAACATTTTTCTCACCAAACTCTTTTAGCTCTGGAACAATTTCAATTGCTATAACTTTTCCTTTTGGGCCAACTATTTCAGCTAATAAAGCACTAGTCCAGCCAGAACCAGAACCAATGTCCAGAATTTTCTGGCCAGCTTCTGGCTGCAATTGCTCAATCATAAAAGCAACCACCAAGGGTTGCGAAATTGTCTGGCCATGGTCAATCGGCAAGGCCTCATTAAGCTCAGCTAATTCCTCAAGATCAGGCCCGCCTTCGCCAAGGCTTCGGCGGGTAAACATAAAATCAACCCTTTTGATTTCTCGAAAGGCCTTAATTATTCTTGGTGTTTTCAACCAACCTTCTTGAATTAAAGAATCAATTAAAATCACAGTTTTGTTGAGGGATGTTTTAGTTTGAATTTTAATTTTTGGAAAAAACTTAAGCGCTTGGTAAATAAAATTCCATCCAGATGGTCAATTTCATGTTGAAGAACTCGGGCCACAAGCCCTTTAGTTTTTAATCTAATCTTTTTGCCATCTATATCCAACCCTTCAACCTCTACTTCTTTGGCTCTTTTGATTTTCAGAAAAATATCAGGGAAACTCAAACATCCTTCCTCATCCACTTCTAATTCAGGGCTCTTTTTTAAAATTTTTGGATTAATCAAACCCAGAATAAGTCGGTTTTCTAAATAAGTTCTTACCACAATTATTCGCTTTAATACCCCAACCTGAGGAGCAGCTAAACCAATTCCTATCTTCTTTTCCATTGTTTGAGCCATATCAACAACAAGCTTTTTTATCTTTTTATCAATCTTTCTCACTTCTTTGCACTTTTTTCTCAAAACCGGCTCATTAAATTTTTTAATTTCAAGCATTGCCATGTTAGAGACCTTTTACTAAGATAATCCTTTCTACTACAATTTGAATATTATGGCTGCAAATTATTCAGAACTCGTCAACGTGTATTATCATACACGTTTCCTCATTCTTCATAATTTTCGCTCATAATCTTCAAATCTCGTTACGAAAAATTATCTAGCAAAAGGTCTTATTTATTTTAGCTTAATTTATCAAAAAAAACCAATAAAAATCCCGCCGGTCGCAAGCTTCTTGCGGGCTTTGCCCGCCGAAGCCCGCTATGGCGGGCGAAGCCCCCCCCTACGTTCAATTTTTGATTGAACTTCGGCGAGGCGAAGGCGGGGACTGAGAGAATCGAACTCCCATCCGCGGTTTTGGAGACCGCTGTTTTACCACTAAACTAAGTCCCCTTGACAAATTTAATAACACTATGCTATAATATTATCAGAAAATCAATAGTAATTTAACAAGTTCAAATTCAGATAAGGAGATAAGAGATGTGGAGATTAAAATCTTGGCTTTCTGATTTAGGCGTTTGGCTCTGGCTCCGTTTTGGAAGCAAAAAGACCTATATCGCTTTCCGTCATACAGAATGCGGAAGTGAAGTAGTTCAGTTAGGTATTTTTCGGCCCTGGGCTGGTCCAGAATTTGAGTGCTTCCAATGCAATGCTCTTGTTCCTGCCAAGGATGTAGGTTTCCGTATCCTCTCGGCAGAAGAAGTAGAAAAAGCAAGGGCAGAATCAACCGAAGATGAAGATTATCCCACCGCACAACAGCTTGATTATTACTTCAAATCAGCTGTATTACCTCATGTTGTAGCATAAATGCCTAAACTTGAAGCTCCGCCAAGCCCGACTCACAAGAGAAGGGCTTTTTTATTACATCACTTCTTCCCCTCCTTGTGTGATGTATGCTTCCTGCACCATTTACTTTACTTTTTCAAGTCAATACAGGAAATTCCCCCTCCAACCCTTGACAAATTCTGTGGGTTTGCTATAATGCAGGTGTAAACAAAGTACCTTTAAAACTGGTCGAGAGAGTGGAATGGTAAACGCGAATGAAACCGCCAATCTGGATTAAAGTAGATATCGAGGCCACGGTGCAACCTTGTTACTACTTTTTGTCTTTCCTGATTGTTCTGGCAGCGGTTTTTCCACCTCAGTGTTCCATGTTTAGTGTTACCTCGTTCCTTCAAAAGAAAACGGATAACCGCCTAAATAGAGGAATACACAATGCTTCGGCACCCTTCGTAATTCGACCGCGAAGGGCTTTTTTTATACAAGAACTTTCCTCTTTTTTATACTCTAATAATCTCTTCAAACCTTATAATCGGTATACTAGGTTTTACGACCCTCCTTATGCAGGGTATGTCGCCTGCACCATTTGCAAAATTTCTTCAATTCTAATTTCTCCTCAACCATTTTTTTTGACTTGTGAGTAAAATAATTTATTCTTTTGCAAACCTCGCATTGAAGCTTTACAAATGGTTTCTTCTTTGCCATATTTTTGGAGCCAGGAGTGGGAGTTGAACCCACGACCTCATCATTACCAATGATGTGCTCTAACCACCTGAGCTATCCTGGCGTCTGTGGGTGCGGTCGGAGTCGAACCGACGGGGCCCTTGCGGACAACAGTTTTACAGACTGCTCCCACCCCCTATGGGACTACGCACCCCAATTATTCACTTACCTTATCACAAAGACAGCTATTTTTCAATAATTGCAAGTGAGGAAAAAGAAGAAAAATTCATTTTTCTTTTTTGACCGAACGCCGCAATTATATAGTACAATTACTCTATGATTTTTCTGTGTTTTTTGCGCCATTCTTCAATTTTTTTGTGGTTGCCGGAAAGCAAAACTTTAGGAACCCGCCAAGCTTTCGCTTTACAAAATTTAGGAGGGCAAGTCTTCCCTTTTTTAGTGTGTTTACTTAGTTCGAAAACTTCTGGCCGGGTATATTGAGGATATTCAATAAATCCCTTTTCCTTGGTAATCCTTTCTTTTAACAGTTGGGGTTTGCCCAAAACGCCTGGAATCAATCTTGCTACTGTCTCTATTACCACCATAGCTGGAAGCTCGCCGCCCATCAAATCATATTCCCCTATTGATAATTCAATATCGGCAATATGTTTAGCCACTCTCTCGTCAACTCCTTCATATCTGCCGCAAATTAAAATTAACTGATCAAGCTTTGAAAACTGGTAAGCCATTTTCTGGTTGAATTTTTTTCCTCTCGGCGTAAATAATATTATTTTTGATTTTTGAGATTTGATTTTTGATTTTAAAGATTGAACCGCCCGATAAATCGGTTCAATCTTTATGACCATACCAAGCCCTCCTCCAAAAGGACGATCATCAACTGTTTTGTGTTTATCAAAAGTCCAATCCCTTAAATTGTGGATATTAACTTTTATTAATTTTTTCTTTATAGCCCGGGAAATCAAGCTCTCTGATAAATAAGAGCTGAAAATCTCAGGGAAAATTGTAATGATGTCAAACTTAGGCATACCCTGTAGAGAAATTTCGAATTAAAAATTTCTTTAAAATTTTCTTTTGCCCCGTAGGGGCTTTCGAAATTCTTCTACGGGGCATAAAAAACGAGAACGGTGCTACTAATAATAGTAGCACCGTTCTCTATAGACGTAAACGCTTTTTAGTCGCGCTTAGAGCTTCAAATCTTCTAATCCTTCAGATGAAGCTTTCTTTCCTTGAGCAGTTACTCTACCGCCTTCTGGCTCTTCGATCTTTAAGTTCACTCTGGCATGATTTTTAAGGCCAACAATTCGAACTAAAGATCTAATAGCCCTAGCAGTTGAACCGGCTCGACCAATAATTTGACCCATATCTTCGGGGTTTACTTTCAGAGAAAGTAAAACTCCCATTTCGTCAACTTTTCTGTCGATTTTGACGTCCTCTGGGTGGTCAACCAGTGCTTTAATGACAAACTCAAGGAATTCCTTATCGTTTTCTGCTTTTGCCATAAATATCTTTCTCCAAAAATCGCTGAGCGAATTTGGAGATTTCATACTTTCTTTTAAACAGTAGCTCGACCTTTCTATCTACCTGATTCTCTATCGCTCAGAGAATCGGTTTAAACGAATTAAAAGCTACTATTTTCAATTATACTCTCTTTAAAAATCGTGTCAAGTTTTTTTAAAAAATAAAAAGGAGTATGTTCTAAAATTCGGCATACTCCTTTTAATTTGGACTTAAGTAGGGTTCCCCAAAACGGGCCCAATAAAGACAATCATTCATCAAAGCTCTGACTATCGGGGTAATTAAATCATGATTTTCTCCGTTGTAAATTGTATTTATCTCCGGCCTAACTATCAAACAACCGCTCTCCTCATTTATAGCCACACACACCAGTGTCCCAAATATCCTCTTGAAATCAAATTCTGGGTGTCGGCGAGGAAACTCTCTTCTTGTAAATTGTAAAGCTTTGTTTACAGACACTTCATTACTATCGTTATCGTCGTGCCCTCCAAATATCCAACCCCATAAACAGCAAAAATTCATAAAACCATCGTAGAGCCGTATAACCTCTTTCTCAAATTCTTTGGTACCCCATTTCTTACGATTTCTCTGATTTGTATTTGCTTTCATATCAATATCCTTTCCATTTCTTTTTTAGTTCAAATTTTTAAGGTGCGTTTCTGTTAAAGTGTTAAGAAGTTATAGTAACTCCTATAACACTTATATATTATCATATATCTGCAGATTTGTCAAGCCCAGAAGTTGTTTCTTTGGGTTTTTCCCCTTTTGGCTCCTTCTCTGTTTTCGGTTTCTTTTCCTCTTTTTTCTCTTCTTTTATTTCCTCTTTAACATCTTCGGGTTTAGCTTCTTTAGGTTTTTTGGTTTCCTCTTTAGGTTTTTCTTCTTTGGCCTCTGGGGCTTCGCTTGGTGGAGCAACAGCAGGTTTTTCCTCCTTGCCCGCCGAAGCTTCCTTGCCCGCCGACTTCGTCTGGCCGGAGGCCGACTTCGTCGAGCCGAAGGCCGAAGCTTTCTTGCCCGCCGTAGCTTTAGCAAAGGCGGGGGCGGAGGCGGGAGCGGAGGCGGGTTTTTTCTTTTTATGAACAGGAATTTTTTTACCTTCTAAAATCTTTTCTCTTAATAGCAAGTTATAAACACTATTTGATGGTTTAGCTCCCTTTGATATCCAATACTTTATTCGCTCGGCTTTCAATATTTTTTCCTTGGTTAAAGGATTCCAAAATCCAACCTCCTCCACAAAACGACCACCTCTTGGTGGCCTTCTTTTATCAGTAACTACAATCTTAAAAGAAGGCTGATTTTTTTTACCCGCTCGAAAAAAACGAATACGAAGCATATTGTTAGCTTACGAGGCTTTACCAATTTTTTACTTTTAGAGCTTCTTTGGCTGCTGCTACTTCTCCTTCCTGCTTTGAAGAACCTTTCCCTTTTGTTACTAAATCTTTACCCAAAAAAACACCAACTACAAAATGTTTAGCATGGTCTGGTCCTAATTCTTCTAAAATTTTATAAGTTGGGGTAAGTCCTACTCTCTTCTGAGCCTCTTCTTGAAAAAGAGATTTGGCATCTCTAAAAAGACCAGTTTTAATAATATGAGGCAGTTCTTTTATTAAATGTTCTTCAAGAAAATTTTTACAAGAATTTAATCCCTGGTCAAGATACAAGCTTCCAATAAATGCCTCAAAGGTATTAGCCAAAATATACTGGCGAGCTTTCCCTTTTTCTTTTAATTCTCCCTGGGAAAGCAAAAGGAAGTCATTGAAGCCTAAGTCTCCGGCAACTTTCGCCAGCATCTTGGCATTTACTAAAGCTGCCCGCCAACTGGTCAGCTCGCCCTCTGATTTTTGAGGATAATTTCGATATAAGTATTCTGTAACGACTTGCTCTAATACCGCATCTCCCAAAAATTCTAATCTCTCATTGTGAAAAAGTTTAAAATCAGGATTTTCATTTAAAAAAGACCGATGAACAAAGGCCTGGATCAATAAATTTTTATTTTT
>Ga0209991_10000975_pt1 | contig 12828 bp, 22 predicted proteins | sample ChitaG_FD_183167 | JGI IMG/M metagenome (GOLD analysis project Ga0209991, IMG submission 183167) | Deep subsurface microbial communities from South Pacific Ocean to uncover new lineages of life (NeLLi) - Chile_00310 metaG (SPAdes)... | ecosystem: Environmental > Aquatic > Marine > Oceanic >...
ATCTTGCCAAAGTCGGATGAACGTGGATCGTATTCCACATCGGCCACGCCGCTGAACTGCAATGCTTGCAACAAGGCGAACCCGCCGCCAACAAAACCCACCATATCGTAGGCCATCTGTTTACGGATGAAAGCTGGCGTATTCGGATTTAGAAACTTAGCTACCCACATGGGCTTAGCCGTAGTGAATCGCGGCGCGTAGAAAAGCTGACTCAACAAACCTGCGAGCCGTTCAGGGATGGGGCCAGCGCCAGTAGCATAGTTCACCATTTCACCAATTTCATCGATCTGCTGAACGGTCAACTTCTGTAGCCCAGCGGTTTTCTTCCACTGTTCAGCCAGCGTCAGGGCATATTCCGCTCGCAGCTTCGCGCCAGCGCCACCGTATGCCTGCTCAGATGCCAACACGATCCTGCGAACGCCTGGCACCTTGTCCAGTATGCTTTCAACAAACGGTTCGGGCCTCTGGCCCACTGGCCCGCCAGGTGAAGGCGCACGAATTTTCTGGCTGATCCTTCCCTGATTCTTTAGCTCATCTACCCACCGAAACACATCATCTGTATACTCAGGGTTCTTAAGAGTGCGGAACATTATCTGGGCATTGGTCACAGCAGACTTGAACCACTCCTTCGGGTGGCGGACAGCCAGCATAACCCCCTGCCGCAACGCAAACGATATGTCGGTTGAAGCTTGCACAACACGAGGGACGCCGAGAATGTTTAGAGCAGCCCCGAACGCCTTGCGTTGCCAAGGAGTATAGCTATCCAATAATTGCTTTAGTTCCTTACCAAATACCTGGCCGAGCAGCTTCCGCTCATACGGCGTCACCCACTCGCCACCGACAAGCAGTTTATCCAATGCCTGACTGGTATTCGGTATGTTGTGGTGAAGGTTAACGTCGTCCCAGTGTTGGAAGATTTGCCGCTTCATCCCTGTTATCTGAGATTTGGTTAACTGCTGACCTATAGGCTCAAACTCAGGAACAGCCATCTTGCCCCTGCGGGCAGCTTCCATCATCCGCTCGGCTTCAGGAATCCCGTACTTGCCCCCAAGGGTGCGTTTTGTAATGCCACGCATCTGGGCCGCCTGCCTAACCCGCGCCTCGTGAACAGCAACCCCGCGTTCTGGCGTCACTTCCTTGATGGCTTTCATAGCCCTGTAGAGGATGTGTTGAGGTTCCTTAGAGCCAACAATCGCCGCTTCGTATTCCACAACGGTCTTGGCTGTCTTCACGCGGGCAGCCTGAGCAGCAACGCGTCCGCTAAGAAGTGGCTTAGCAGCCCCCACACCTCTGACAGCGGTCTTTACAGCCTTGACCCCCAACCCCCCAATAGCATATACGGCAGGATCGCCAAAGAACGCTGCTGGTATTTGGGCGGCTAATGGTGCCCTCCCGTATTGTTCACGAAGGCCATACTTCTCGCCAGTGGGCTTTCTTAGGCCAAGTTCAATCTTCTGCTCTGGTGTGTACCCTTTGACAGCCGCCTCTGGATGCCTGAAGACGCCGCCTATGCTTTTGCCGCCCTCAATAAGTGCACCAGCTATTGGCTCAACAACGTGTTCGTGATAAATCTCAAAGCCCTTGACGATCTTCGTCGCCTCAGCAGCTTTCCACGCCGCGCCGAGAAGACCGCCGAAGCCGCCGCCAGACAACTTGATCTGTTCCTGTTGCTTGGGTTGGCCTACCACCTCTTGAAGCAACGAGTCCTGGGGGGCCTCGATCTTATACCCGTGACTCTGCGCCCAGCGCCGAAAGACGCTGCCGTTGTTATTCTTGTATTCGTCTGCGGTTTCCCACGCCCAAGGTTCGTCTTGCCAGTCCATACTATCCCCAAATCGCCACGGGCTGTGCTATGCCTCTAGGAGCGAAGTAGGTCATCCCCTGCATCGCCGTTTGTGGTGTCATACTGTAGGTGGCCTCGGTCGCGCTAAGGTACATCTGCTGCATGTCGTAGGGTAGATTCAGGAAATCGACTAGGTTAATCTGTCCAGGTAGGGGCACGGTTCCATAGTTAGGCCCACCTGGAATCTGGTACTCGCCTAACTCCTGACCGCCCCAAGATGGCATCGGCTCCTCGCCACGCAGGTAGGAGAGTACGGAACGGGTTGGATCAGTGGTTGTTCCACCACCTGCGCCGCCTGGGAGCGGCTGATGAATAGAAACCACTGGCCTCTCCCCGCCTGCGCCAGCGCCTGCGCCAGCGCCGCCACCAGCCGCACCAGCACCGTAGGCATCTCCACCTATGGCACGGGTCTGCCCCATCCTGGCCCTTGATTCTGCTGCCTGCCTCTGCCAGCCAGGTAGCATCATCTCCGTCTGGGTTCTACGAGCGGGAGCAGCAGGGTAATAACTTGGGCGCGTTAGCCTACCGCCTGTGCCAGCGGTCTTACCTGTAGTCCCTGCGCGACCACCAAGCCAACCACCACCCTGCATCCCTGGCGTGCCTGAGCGCTTTAACCACGCCCCCTGAGCTTGGCTAATAGGCGCAACCTGCACACCTTGCGGCGTGACTGTTGCCAACTCTGGGCCAGCCTCACCAACAACCGCCTGCGGCGCGGTAATATCTAAGGCAGCAGGGGTTCCCCAACCTGCCGCCTGTGCGCCAGCAGCGCTGCCGACAGGAGTAGGGCCAGGCAGTTGCGGCACGACACTACGCGTAGGCGTTTCGATTGCGGGTGCGCCGCCTGCCGCGAACCACGCCTCCTGCTCGGCCCACTTCGAGGGGTGCTGGAAGCGCGTAGCCTCCCACTTCATCGCCTCGATCTTGTTCGTTTCGCGGGCGATTGTGAGCTTGGTCTGGTTATCAAGGCGGGCAATCTTCATAAGGGTGTCGGAACGAAACCGCGCCTCAGCCGCAGCGATCTGCGCCGCCCGAACATTCGCCTCAGCTATCGCGCCAGTTGCCCCCGCATTGATCTGGGCTACCTCAATAGCACGCTTGTAATCAAGTTCTGCACGTTCAATATCTCCAGCCAGGAGAGCGTCAAACTGGCGGATTTGTTCCTCGAAGCTCATGCCCCACTGTTCGGCCCCAGTACCATATTTCTGATAGTCGAGCCACCACCAAGGATCGACGGTAGATTCATAGCCCATACCCCGTTGGGCGGGGGAAATGGGAGGAACATCGCCTGGAACACCGCCCTGCCTACGGGTACCCGTTCTTTCCCTTCGCTCCACAGCGTTTGCCATCATCTACCTCCGTAAAGTTCTTCCCAAAGCTCCCACGGCATCGGGGGAGGGGATGTCATGCCAGGCTGCCACTGTGATGGCAAGCCTTGCACTGGTGGAGCCATGCCACGAGTCAGAACATCAGGCGTCGGCCCAGGCGGGGGCGCTACCATACCCTGCGCCAGAATATCAGGCGTTGGCCCCATTCCTTGAGCAGCAGGCGTCGGTGCTCCGCCACCAGTGATAGCATTGTAAGCCTGAATAATTGCAGATTCAGCACCTCCGCCAGCACCAGCAGCGCCTCCGCCAGGGAAAGGCGGGTATTCCATCTCTGGAAGTGCCGTTGGGCCAACCGTCTCCATGCCCCTCTGAATCTCACTCCAAGGATCGGGGAAGGTTGCAGGCTGGACGGGCACAGGCTGAGGAGCCGTCATGCCGTACTTCGTGAACTGCGCTGGATCAATGGGCTGATAGCCGCCAGGAACGTTAGGTGCGGGCATCCTCCGCTGCATCTGCGACGTGCGGATCTGCTCGGCGGTTTGGGCCAAGGTGCCGCCGACTGTAGCAGCGCTGATCCGATTAGCGAACTCCGCAGCGGCCTTCTCGACGGGCCAACCCTTGACCTCGACCTGATAGTTCAGTTCCTCAAGCGCCCTATTCCACTCATCCGTGTCTTCTGGAAGCTGAGGCTGCATCCCATACATGGGCAGTTGTGCGAGTTTCCAGTTCTCTTTCGTATAGTGTTCACCCGCAACAAGGGTTTCGGCCCTCTCTAGCAGTTCCTCATCGGTAAGAACTTCCCGTTGAACATACCGCCCAGCCTGAAGCGCCTCCACCTGCATCTGGACTTGCCTATTCCAGATGTCTTCAAGAACCCTGTCCATCTCTGGAGGGATCATGCCAGTTGTTTCCTGAACCATACCTGCACCACCTTGTACCAATTTCGTCACGTCAATACCATGAGTCACTGTCCAATCGTCAACTGCCTGTTGAAGCGGAACTCCTGCCTCCAACTGCTTACGGATGTGCTCTAGGGCGATCTCCGCGTTGATCTCTGGGTCTTGTAGCTGTTCGGGCGTGTAGTTAGCGCCCAGCCCTGGCCCCATGCTGCTGTCGATAAGGCACTGAAATAGCCCCCACGAGTTCTCCCGTTGCCCAGTGCCAGGATCGCGGGCGCTGCTCTGGACAGACGGATTCCAACTAGATTCACGGTTTACGATGTAATCAATCAGAGGCCACAGAAAGCCAAGGCCCTTCTGTTCGGCCTTCTGCCGAACCATCTGTTTCAAAGATTCCATATTTAGATAGGGCATTTCCCCACAAGCTCCGTTCTTATGTTAAAATCGCCTTGGAGGGAGGTAGCCATGAAACGAGTTGGCGAAAAACTCCTTGGCGCTGTAGCCCTTTTGGCCTTTCTGGGCATCGCTGCCTACCTATACTTCGGCGGTTACTTTGTTGACCCCCCTGTAACATTCTGGGCAGAACCGTAGCCATCATCGCCGCATCCTCTGTAGCGCCTTGAACATCTTGGCGTTCCATTCCTCGTACTGCCCTGGCTTCCAGGTTAGCCGCGCCTTCTCGCGCTGCTGAGGAGTGGCTATTAACCATCTAGACACCTGCTCACGCTCACTTAAATGCCTGCGGCCCATTGGTGTCGCCCGCCTAAAAGTTTGGCTGATGGTTTCAAGCGCACTCATCTCCTGCTCGGCGGCTAGTTTGGCCTCTGCCTCGATAGGGTTAGGCTGATAGCGATCCGCCATTGTCATTCCCCTCAGCCAACGCCACTTCAGCCATCAGGCGTTTGGTTTCCACTGGACATTCCTCCAGTGGCATAATTGCTATATCTCTCTCGCAGTTAGCACACCTGAAATGCACCACGCGGCACTCGAAGCAGATGTCCACGTTTTCGGGGTCGAAGATGTGAAACACCCCGAACTCGCACTCCCATTCACTCATGGCGTTAGTCCTTGAGGCCCCGTAGGAAGCCTTTGAGGGCTTCCCGCTGGCCTACCGCCTATGCCACCAGGCCCAGACAGCGCAGGCATCTGCGTGCCTGGTAACGGCTGCCCCACGCCAGGCACCATCGGTGCGCCTGGTAGAGGCGGGGCACCGCCAGCGCCACCTGGGGGCGGCTGGGGGATACCCAAACCCTCCGCGCCTAACTGCCGCATCATCTCGCTGATCCGCAGCATCCGTGCCTCTTCGGAGTCCCTAACTTGCTCGATCAGGATTCGCTCATCTTCCTCTTCTGGGTAGGACAGGCCAAGCCAATCGGCCTGGGCTGTTCTACGGGAGATTAAGCCAGACTGGTGAAGCTGGATGGCTGTCTGTGCCCTAACCGCTTCGTCCTTGGGGAGAGTGGGGGAGATGTGGACTTCGTTTAGATAGAAGCCAAACACCTCGTCTGGCCCCAAGGCCACCCACCGACCACCTCTCGGCCTAACGGGTGCCCAGATGGGAATCTTTCTCTTGACCTTGAGTTCCACCAAACGCCAGAGGTGCGAAACCATGTCCTCTAGTGCCTGTTCATGGTTCCGCACCACCGTCGCCAACTGCGATAGAACCGCCGTGTAGAGAGTGTTCAGGAGATAGCCCGACCAGTCCGAGCCAAGTACGCCCCGCATGGATTCGGGAAGATCAACCCGCCCAATCAGGTTCATCATGGTATCGAGGGCTTCCATAAGAACCTTGTCTGCGGCCTGGGCAAAGGGGAAAGTGATCTTCTGGCCTGGCATCAGTACGTTAATGTCGCCCTGCTGCCACTTGAACGGCAACGGCTTCCCTTGGCTATCCGTAAGGATGTTTGCGTCGGCAGGCGTCTCCAAGAACGCCGTAGGGAAGCCCACATTGATGCCCACCTGTGTCAGCATTGTGACGAACATATCCAATACGGGGGCGTAGTTTAGAAGCCCAAACGTGACAGGTAGGGATTCCTCTTCGGGCTTGTTGCTCTCTGTGGTTATGCAGTAGACGGGGAAGTAGCCCGTATGGTTGTAGTTGTGTGGAATCTTCTGGACGGTCTTGCCGTTCACCCGATAGTAGATGGCGTTGCGGGTGCGGACTTCCTCGAACCTTGTGGTGCCTGCGCCCAGCGGGAAGTAGCTCGTCTCTATAGGGAACCTCTCACCCAACGCCCTCTTAAACTTATCAATGTCCAGGTTCCCGAAGCGATCCATGATGTCCAAGATCGGGCGCTCTGTGACTTCGATCCCTACTGCGATCCCATCCTCGTCGCGGATGTCGTCCCACGTCTCCGCATCCACATCGCGCCAGGTAAATGGGAACTTGGCGTTGCGTTTGAACGCATCTGCATCCTCCATGTACGCCTTGGCGTCCTTCTCCACCTCATATTTCGGGAAGTTGCTCCAGCGGTCTGGCCGATAGTCCAACTTGTAGATCGCTAGGCCCCTGCCACATTGTGAGATAACAGCCCTGGCAAACGTGTCCCTGCCGCTATCGCGCCGCATCTTAGTCATCGCCCCCGCCGTCCAGCGCTCGCGTAATGTAGCGTTCTCGTCATACTTCTGCCCAACGCTCGCAGGCGGAGCCTCATGCACGGGGTCTTTCGCCAGAAGGACAGCCGCGACCCTGTGCGTCATGTCGTAGACAAGGGCGTTCTTTACTTCTACAGCCGTCTTCTTATATGCGTCAGGGATGTCAACTTTCTGCCGCATGAACCTGAACCGATCCGCCTTCTGTATCTGTTCCCTTCTCTTGGAACCAGAGATGCGGGCGCTTTCGATGATGGTGTCTAGGTCTTTGTCGTTCAGATTCCGCGAATATACGTCGGGCATCTTCTACCTCTGCCAACGGACGGGGATGGGGCCAACTGGCTCCCTTAAATCCTTCCCGCCGCAAACTCCATACTCCATTGAATCCATCGCGTCATCTCGATACACTGGAGGCTTCTCAGAAACGGGCTTGCCCTCGATGATCGGCGCACCCACATGATGCTTGATCTCATAAATCGTATTCGGCATATTTGTGGGATGGAAATAGATTCCAAACGTGCCATCGCCACGCCTGCACAGCCTCGTGTTTATCTCCCCGATCCGAGCCATCTTGTCGCCGCGCTGCTTGGGGTCGTGTTTGGTGGCGGGCAGCCCAGCCTTGCGCATGAGTTGGATCAGCGCAGGCGATGAGGGGTCGCAGAAGAACTTGACAATATCGTGCCGCTTCCTCAAACCCTCAGCAGCTTTCATCCACTCCTCGATGGGAGAGTGGGACTTGTAGTATTCCTCCAGGCCCCACGCCCTGTAATCGCCGTCAAAGCCCCAGACGGTGATGGCGCAGTTGTTCTCCCAACCGAAGTCCACGCCTGCGACCACGAACTTGAACGACTGTGGGGGCCACTTCTTATGCTCGTCGGTGAAGCGGTAGATGAGGTTGTCAGGGCCAACCCACATCCCCCTGACTTCCTGCTTGAACAAGGCCCCCCTGAACATCTGGCCCAGACGCTCGATGTAGTCTAGGGGAAGGTTTCTCTGATTCTCCTCAGTGGCGATCCTGTAGACGGCGTGATCCTTGGGGAGTTCGTCTTCGTTCTCCCAGTAATCGTTCAGCCACGACCCGACGTTAGGAGTGGACGTGAGCCATATCTGCTGCCTCCCACCCTTAATGTCCCTCATACGGGACGAGAGAACGCGGAAGACCTGCCCTACGTCCTTACCCTGGCGCTCCCCCTGCCCAGGCTCGTCTATCCAGGCCCAGGACAACTGAAGGCCCCTGAGCTTCCAGGGATCATCGAAGGAGCGGACATAGATCGTGGAGTTGTTGGCCGTCCGCATCAGGACGCCACCAGAGATCGACTCCCTCTTGGGGCCGTAGGTTAGGAAGCCATCAGGGGCGATCTCCTGAAAGACGGAGAGTGTTCCTTCGGCGATCATCTCGTAGGTCGGCCCCATGATGACGCCCTTACAACCAGGGTGTTTGCCAATGAAATTGATGGCCTTCACCGCCCCAGCGAACGTCTTGCCAGAACCCAAGCCACCGATGAGGAGCGAGTAGGTAGCATCCCCGTCGGCAACGAACTCGAACTGCTGCCCGTGGAGTCGGTAGCCTTGGTCTATTGCTGCAACCATATAAAAAGCCCTCCCCTTTCAGGGAGGGCCGTCACTCGCGGTGGTTTGGCCTTTACGAGAACCTAGATAAGTTCCTGTGCAAATCCACCTGCGTCAGTTTCTTCCCGTCGAAGCGAACAATGATCTCTGTGATGTCGTTGGGTTTCACGGCAAGCGCATCCAGTATCTGCTCGATGCGCTGGATAAGGAAGCGTTGCCTAGGCTCTTCCATGTTACTCAGTATATACCCCTTAGCAATTTTGTCAAGAGAGGCGCTGCAAGCGCGCCAATCGCTCCTCTCTCGTCTCTTCCACGAGTTTGATAGACCTCAGAATGTTTTCATGAAAGGCGGCAACCAGTTCCTGGTCAGGGTTGCCCTCACGGACGAAGTGAATCCAGCCCTGGAAACCAGCCTCCCAAGAATCTGCCTCGATCTCCTCGTTTGGCGAACCGTCGAGAAACGTAACCATCCACTTCATGCGTTTTCTCCTTCCTCTACGACCCCTGCCCAGCACGGAATCCAACCCTGAATCGAAAGTCATCGCAACTCTTCAAATAGGAAGCCCAGAGTTCGTGGTTTATGAAGCCCTGCGCGAACATGCCCTCCAACATCGCCTGCACACGGCCTTCCTGGAATGCTTTTTGAAGCCACCGCATCAACGCTTCTTCAGACATATTTCCCCCTATCGGGATTCTGGCGGCTCCCCTTGCACCACCCGTGTATCTTCCCTCTTAATATCTATGATCGGCTCCCGCTCCCGATGTATGTGGATGTTAATCGGCACGGTGGGGGTTTTCCCTGCGTCCCGCCGAATCCGCCCCAGGCCGTAGCCGATCATCTCCATCCCCTTAAACCAGTTCAGCCAGGGGATTCCATTGGGGGGTTGGTGCTCCACCGCCCACTTCATCATCTGATCCCATCTCTCAGGGCCGATGCCCGCCGCTGCACCCACCATCGCCTTCATCCTGTCAGCCACCGCAGGCAGGCCCAGCCAGTCCTTGTGGATTTTCTCCGCATAGAGTTCGGAGTAGCCCCCCTCGATCATGGCATCCTTAATGGGACGCCCTGATAGATACAGGTCGAGCGTTTTCGTCACCGTTTCCCCTTTGTCTTTGGGTGTTCCCATCAGCGCCCCCTCCTAGCAGTGTTGCCCTTGTGCTAATTTCCTCATGGATACGATTGACCCTGTAGGTATCAGGGTTATATCTCCATACCCGTACGCCTCATCATCATTGCGCTCGCCTGCGATAACCGTCGTCACGGGATCACGGGATATTAAGAAACCGATGCTCTCAAATAGCACCATCTTGAAGCCCTCAACCTCGTCCTTTTTGCGTGTCCCAGAATAGAACCTAGCATCACGCCATTCCACTAGTACGATATTCGGCTTCCCAACCCCGCGTTTAGGCGCTGTCATGGTTTCCTCGGCCTCCCTGCACCCTTCCGCCTACCGCCCCATCTTGAAATCTTGATTTCCTCTCTTGATTTTTCAAGTTCCCTCTCCTCAGATAGAGCTTGCGTTAATGGCTTAGGAACTTGATTATTTACCTGGGCGAGAAAGCCTTCTTTCAACTGAGACCAAGAAGGCGCTACTGCAACGAGGCAATCCCCACATATCTCTGTGAACCCCGTGTGCGGCCTCCCACACTCGGGGCACTTATGGAGCTTCGGGCGATTCTGTCTGTTCACCTTATCCATTATAGCACAGGGCCGTCACTGACTGCGTGTAGTTCTTTGAGAAGGGCGTTTAATTCGATCTCTCGTTGCACCACGCGTCCAATGTTTAACCCCACCGCTACGGCCACGCGCCATTCTTCCTTGTTGCACGGCTTGCAATCTTGAAGGTTTGTCTCTATCGCTATCCATTCGGCGTCGGTGAACCTAAGCAAGTAGGCACCGCCTGACAGTGTGGAAAGACCGTAGAGTAAGACTAGGGCCACGAACCCGCATCGGTGTTACCCCCGTTTCTGTGTCTGTATGATCGCACTATATCTCTTAGGTCAAGTGATTTAGATACGGATTGCTTGACGGCTCTGTTATTGGGCAGCTTTGCCCACGTTCTGGCCCGTTCCGACAGGCTAATCACCAGTCCCGTGCCTTGCGTGCCTGAGCGTGTGGGCTGTGGAAGAATCCCCCAACAGATAGCACTCGCCTCAACAGATTCGCGCATTGCTAGACTGCAAGCCGACCTTGGGCCAGCGTCTAAGTGCTTCTTGGTTCATGCCCACCTCACAGACACAGCATCACCACGGTTACGGCCACGCCCCAACCAACGACCAGGCCCAGAAACCACGCCGACACCGCATCGTTCATGCTCCCATAGTACCATGCCCACGCAAGAAAGAACAGGGGTTCCGAACAAAGAAACTAGGAAAATAGCTGCCGAAACCCCTTGACAAGATAGGGTGTAGGGTGTAGGGTGTATTCGGAAGGAGGGACGGAGAGATGGCACTAAATGGACACCAGCCAGAGGACAACACCATGGAGAAGGCCAAGAGGCTATGGAAACTAGCCGATGGCTCGGTAGCCTGGGCGCTTGTTGATGCATGGCTAGCGGCTTGCCCCTCAATGTTTTCCTACGAACTAGCAAAGCACATCAACCAAGATTCTAAATACCTTCCTGCTATTAGCGAACGCGCCAGTAGGAAGTAACCCTATAAGAGAGGAGAGAAGGAAGTGTTCTGCCCTGAATGTGGTAAGGAACTACCCAGCACAGAGGCAATACATGGCCAGTCTCCTATCTACTTTTGCGACGACTGTGGCCTCTGGTTTGTGTACAACGCTGCAACCTACTATTGCTTCACTTCCAGAGAATTGGCCTTGGCGGGATTCGGTGCTACTGAGGCCGACCGTTGCTAAGGTGGCACCCACACCTAGCCCCAGAATATGCGACAGGGATGACGGAAAGGAGACAGATGGCACCGTTTGAGTCAGCAAAGCAAGCCAAGGTCTACCGATACCGAACAATGCAGACCGAACGCTTAGAGAAGCTAGCGAAGCAACACGAGGAGAACGCGGCGATCATCAAGGAGGTTTTGAAGGAGCGGGAGCAAGAACACCGCCAGCGTTAGGGTTGGTGGTGGAAGGAGGGACAGAGATGGCAAAGCAAGAAAAGCAACTCGTGTGCCCCAACTGTGGAAAGCAGGAGGTGGCGCTCGAAGAAGCGGCGCTAGTCTACTACCGCATCCCCCTTGCTGAAGACGGCACCATCCTACGCGAAGAGGAGGAGATGGTTCTCAGCCAAAGACACTCAGAGAGCCAAGACACAGTAAGCTGCCAAGCTTGCGGCGAATTCTTCGCCTACCGTGTAAATGATGGGAAGGTGGAAATGGCCTAGCCCCTAGTATATGCGACAGGGATGACGGAAAGGAGACGGAGATGAAACCTACTGCCCGCGAGGAGAACACAATTAAGGGTGGAGTTGAAGGCAATTGCTGTCTTTGTGGCCGCCACACCCACCATGGCACACCTAACTATAAGGGAACAGGCCCAGGGCACATAGTCTGCCCAGGCTGTATACCAGTCGCCATTGTTGGGCTGAAGGAGACACATGGTTGAGACACCCAAAGACAAGAGGCTGACACGAATGGCCGAGCGACTGGACAGGGACATCAGGTGGACGCTTGACTTCCTAGTGAGCGAGGCCGAGGATACCCGCCGCGATGTTCTAGCGAGGCTGGATGAAGACTACTCCAGTCGCGAACCCATATTCACCGTGATTAACGATCCCGTCTACCTCGCCACCTACCAAATCCAGCACGCCATGACCTACTTGGCACTCAACATGAAACTGGATATTCTAGCACAACACGCAGCCGAATATGCAGCCCTGCGAGGCGAATGGCTGAAAGCAGAGAAAGCATAATGGAGACGCCGAAGGACAAACGACTAGCCCGCCTGCGCCCCTGGTCTGATGAGGCGCTACAAGAGGCCAAGCAGAGGGCGTTGAGGCGCATCAAGGACATAGAGATCGTTGAGAAGGAGAGGCAGGAGGCGAAATGACGCTGAAGCAGTTGTCCGAATTCCTAGAACGGATTGATTGGAAAATCACCTGCCAATGCCCACATTGCTCTATAGTTTGGCTAAGATCAGCCAGTCTACAAGAACACAGTGACTGGTGCGACTGCGGCGGGATAGCGGTAACGGCCCTTTGTAGCTGGTGCAAGGTGCAAGGCGGGTAGGCCCCATCATGTCCCCCGTCTTCCGTCCAAATGATAGTTCCTTGGCTTCCTAGTCACCCAACATCTCGATAACACGACTGGCCGATGACAGTAAGGACACTCTAGTTCCCTAATGAAGAAGCGCCACCAGCCGAGGCGAATATCTTTTCCACACCAGCAGCAGACGGTCACTACCAGCCAGCGCCAAGTCATCGCGGGGGCGACCTCCATTCTATCTGCTTCTCGAAGAATCGACGGTAGCTCCTTTCCTCTACATTGCTGCCTGTAAGTTCTCGATCCCTTTCGAGATAATCCTTTCCCTCCTGCGATTCAGGAAAGACATCCCACCATTCCAAGAAGGAATTCATCAACTTCAGCTTCTCCTTCGGCCAGTCTATCCCTGGCACCTCTTCCTCCTTTAAGTCCGCTATCATCTTCG
>Ga0209991_10000977_pt1 | contig 12823 bp, 10 predicted proteins | sample ChitaG_FD_183167 | JGI IMG/M metagenome (GOLD analysis project Ga0209991, IMG submission 183167) | Deep subsurface microbial communities from South Pacific Ocean to uncover new lineages of life (NeLLi) - Chile_00310 metaG (SPAdes)... | ecosystem: Environmental > Aquatic > Marine > Oceanic >...
GGCCGTCCGTTCACTAATGGGTGGCAGGACTAGATTGATGATATCCTCTGAGACGACGCTATCAACACGCAGTAGCTCTGGCCTGAGATAAGGCACTACCGAGAGAGCGCGGTATAAAGCGCCTTTTTCCAGAAAGGCCAGAGTTTCCTCAGGCAGGTAGATTCTTCCTGGCCGGTAACCAGTGAAGATTGCGTTTGGCTGGTCGGACAACAAATAATATGTCTGCCAATATGTTCTTTCCCCCGGCAAGCTTGCTTTGGAATCGGGTAAGATGAATCCTCGCCGGCTCCTTTCCAGTAGTTTTATTTGAGGCGATGAAGTGAGCCAACCTCGACCATCATATTCGTCTAAAGTCAGGCCACGCCAGTAGCTGGATACTCGGCTCCGTACATTCATCACCGGAGTATCAGCCAGTGAGCCGGTATAACCCAAAGAAACATAGTCCCCATCACCGAGGCCTCTCTCCCAAAGAGAGGGGAAAATCCCCGGCGCTACCGAGGCACCGGGCTTACTGGGGAGCATTGAAAGTCCCCCCAGACTGAGGTCTAACCGACTAGGAAGCCAGCTCGCTTGAGTTACCTGACTGCTGGCCAGCCGGGGCATGAACAGAAAGAAAATAGTTGAGATGAGCAAGGCAGTGGTGGCAAAGCCCAACCATAACTTTCCGAGGTTAAGCCACTTTAACTCCCCTACCAGCACCGCTTGGCTTGTTTCTGCTTCGACACGGCCGATGGCAGCTGCGGTCAGTGCCAGAACCGTAAAGATTAACGGAAAGACCAGAAACCACAAGTTAAGCGCTAATTCACTAACCAGCACCAAGAGTAGAGCTCCCAGAATCAAACTGGCGATAACATTTCTTCTCCGCATCAGGTCGAAGCTACCTATCACCAGCCCGTAAATAAGGTAACGCGATAGTAGTAGTCGGTCGCTCAATCCGGAAAGAAGTATATCCCCGCCGAGGAAAGCAGTAAGACCCATAAAGAGCAGCAAAATCAAGCTACGGCGTATTGAGGCATTACGTCGGCGCCAACTATAGAAGTGACCCGCGGCCAATCCCGGTATGCCAACCGCCAGTAGTAAAGGGTCCCTAATTGTCCAGGACACGGCTCCTATCGCGCTACTGACCGCGAGGAAGGCAAAAAGTCTGAAACTAGCCGAATATCTAATGGTTTCCATGCCTTAACTTACCGATACGGTTAATTTGCCGGTTGAGAACAAGGCGTTGCCCAGCTTTTCTATTGCCGCCTCCAAATTGCCCCGGGAGCAACTGATGATGTCGACGTTGCTCCCCTTTAATCTGGAACTGAGCAAATGGGGTATCTCATCCGCCGTGAAACCTTCTAAAATCACTACCACCATTTCCCTTACCCGACTGGCCAATTGTGATAACGCAGGGATCAGCTGGGTTTCTATTGCGGGCACAATGGCGACAACAGCTTGGCCTGGCTCAAGGGCTGCCGTCAATTCTGCCAGACTAGCCTTACCCCCGGCTTCCAGATATGCCAGATAGTCCATTGCCTCTCGCCATTCGGCGTGGTGCAAGGGTGTCTCGCCAGCCAGAATATCTATCTGGCGTCCGGAATCAGCGCCAAGCTTGGCCAGGCTGGCGGCAATCTTGATGCTATATTCTAAAGTCGTCTCTCTTCCGGTGCCAAAATCATGCCCCGTTTCAAAGACGACCGCTACTGAGCCCTGGCTGGCTTGCTCGAATTCCTTGAGCATGAAATGCCCCAGGCGGGCAGTATTGCGCCAGTGGATGTGTTTTAGTGGCTCACCATACTGATATTCTCGAGAGCCGTAGAATTCGTCGGGAGCACTGGACTTGATGGCATGGCCCCAGTCTGCCCAGGCGGCGTCAGCAGCCGGTAGCCCTTCCATCTGGTAGTATTGGGGATAGACCGTCAGCTTCAATGGCAATTGAAAGGTGCACCGCCGCACCATCAGCCCCAGTAGCCCGCTGGATTGCAAAGTGATGTTTGCTGAAGGGTAATATCCCCGTCGGTAGCAGGTGGCGGTGTAGGAAAAGGCAGTTACCGACTTCGGGCTGAGATTGGTAACCAGAAAGGCCCTCTGGTGCTTCTCCGGCTGGTCAAAGGGGCAATCTTCTAACACCTTAATGAAATGCTTGGCCAGACGCCCGTTGTTGGTCACTTTGAGCTTAACCTCAACCGTCTCGTCCTCCAGAGGACCACCTAATTCCAACTGGGCAGAACCGGGTAGTAGTACCTGACGTTCCACTTGCAGAGACCTGAGGCTATACCAGGGTAAGATGGCGGATAGCACCAGCAGTCCCCAAATAATGGCATCAAAGAGGTAGAGCCAGCCGATTTGAGTTTGACTGGCGAGGAAATAGACAAACACACCAGCTATAATGAAAGCAAAGCCTGCTTTAGTCATAGATTATCACCGTTCCTTCTATAGGGGTACCGGGACGGTGCTCAGAATAGCTTCAATACACTTTGCCGGGGAATCAGGTGCTGAGGAGCGGGTTAGAATGCGGTGCCGGAGTACGGCTGGTGATACCGCCTTGACATCATCAGGGGTAACGAAATTTCTTTCTTCCATAGCGGCTCTAGTTTGGGCCGCCCGCTGCAGAAAAACGGCACCCCGAGGGCTCACGCCAATAGCTATTTCGGCACTGGCTCTTGTTTCGGCAACGATATTAGCAATATATTCTTTCACCGGGCGGGCAACCTCAACCAGGTAGATTTGCTCTTGCATAGCGGCAATGTCATCAGCGGTAAGGACTGGATTTAGGCTTACTTCGCCATGCTCGTGCCGTTCCAGGATTTCCACTTCCTCTTCCAGCTTGGGATAGCCAATCCCGAAAGAGAGTAAAAATCTGTCCAGCTGGCTTTGCGGTAGCGGAAAGACGCCATGCATTTCGGCAAGGTTTCGGGTGGCAATAACAAGGAAGGGTTTAGGCAAGGGGCGGGTAATGCCATCAAAGGTAACATATCCCTCACCCATTGCCTCGAGCAGTGCCGACTGCGTGCGAGGACTGGAGCGATTGATTTCATCGGCCAGTACGATATTGGCAAAAATAGGGCCGGGCATAAACTTGAAGTTGCCATCGCTTGGATTATAGATTGATGACCCGGTAATGTCTGTCGGCAGTAGGTCCGGGGTGAACTGGATGCGCTTAAAGTTAGCCTGCAATGACTGCGCCAGTGCCTTGGCCAGCAATGTCTTGCCGACCCCGGGGAAGTCATCTAGCAGGATATGGCCCTGGCAGAGCAGCCCCAGCAAACTCATTTTGATAACCTCTGGACTGGCGACCACCACCAGGCGAATATTATCGACTATTGCCTGCACTCGCTGGGAGAATTCCTTATTCATAGTAATTACTTTCGATAGGGTTCGTTGTATCGCCGGCGATAGGGAGATGACGCGATAATTACCTCCACGGTAACCCCGGTTGCCTCCTCAGTCTGGGCCGCGATTTCCTCCAATTTTTCTGCCGATACCTCTCCTAGAGACGTTGTGGCTGTTGGCCGGTGGAGAGAGTAAATTTGAGCCTTCACCGGTTTTATCTCGCCAACTCTTTCGAGCCACTCGCTTACTTCCTGCTCGCCAATGTTGCTGATTGCTCCATCAATAAACATCGTTTGCAGGGTGACATTCTCTAGAGATTTCAAGCCGTTCAATATAGCCTCATAATCCACCCCCGGACAGGGTCGATTGATTTTCCTGAAGGTCTCTGGACCACCGGTATCAAGCTTCATTATCCTGAAGTCTAACTTGGCCAAGGCCCGGCGTACCTTCTCCATGGTCACTGTTGAAGAGTTTGACAGGACGCCCAGCTTTGCCTCAGGAAAATACTTCCTCTGTAGCTTTTTGGCGATATCGACCAATTCTTCAAACTGAGGGTGAAGTGTTGGTTCACCATTGCCGGAGAAAGTGATATTGTTGATTTCCTCGTCCTTATGTTCGCGCAGGGCACTTTCCAGTGCCTTTTCAAAGTCATCCAGGGCGGGAAAATCTTCCCGCCAGTCAGAGGTATTAATAGTACAAATAGTTGTCCCACCATACTGGCAGTAGACGCAATTAAAGGAACAGAACTTATAGCTTATGGGCGAAATATTCAGGCCTAAAGACCATCCCAATCTCCGTGACCTAACGGGGCCATAGGTGATCCCAGACTGTAGTGGAATAGTCGGCATCTCCAAATACCTTTCCCGGTATCTTCTGCTCTCTGTTTTCAGGTCTATCTTGCTCATCTGGCAAAGACCAACGCTACCGTGTTACGCTCACTTATAATCACCTTAGACGATTACCGATTCCTTGTCAAATTCGGTTCATCTCATCCCCAGATACTTTGGGGGTTGTCTCAGCACCGTAAAGATCCCGGCCAGAATGAGCAAGCCACCGACTATCTCGTTGGTCGTTGGCGTCTCACTGAGGATAAAATAGCCTAATATTGTTGCCCCAACGGGTTCCCCGAGAATAGCTACCGAGACAAAGGTCACCGGTATTAAACGCACCGCCAGATTAAGACACGAGTGGCCGATAAGCTGTGGCACGATTGCCAGCAGAACCATCATTACGTAGGTGGTAGGTGAATAGCCGGTGAAGCTGTAGCCAAAGCTCACCGTCGCTATCAGCAGTATTACGGCGGCTCCAGAATAGATGAGAGTGAGATAAGCCAGAATGTCAATGCGGGCTCTAAGCTGGCCACCAATAATGAGGTAAGCCCCCATGGCAAAGGCAGCCACCAAAGCCAGCAAATCACCAAAGATAGCTCGTGAACCAAAAGTGAAGCCACCATAATTAATCAGGATGATACCGATTAGTGCCACCACAATGCCACCTATGGTCAACTTGTTTAATCGCTCACGCCACAGAAAATACGAGATTACGGCAACAAAGGCAGGATGGGAAGTTACCAGAATAACCGAGCTGGCGATGGAGGTATAACTGAGTGAGGTTATCCAAAGTCCAAAATGCAATGCGATGAAAACGCTGGAGAGCAATATTAAGAGCCCATCATGCTTGGATAGCGTTTTCAGGCTCTTTATTGATCTTCTTGAAGCAATCGGGATTAAGATGAGGGAGGCTATGGTCAAGCGGTAGGCGGCGATGACTAAGGGCGGTGCCTCCGCCAAACGAATGAAAATAGCGGCAAAGGAAACCGATAATACGCCGACAATCAGGACAATATAAGCTTTCACTTTGACGACTCAGAATCGATACTCTGATAACCAATCCTAGTTGCTGACCAATGTCTTTGTCAATATAGCCAGATAAGTTATTGCTAGTTAACTCTTGGTTATGCTACACTAAAAAGCCAATTTCTGAGTCGGGTTGACCAATATCAGTCTATAGGAGGTTTTCCAGTATGGCAATGAGAATTAGAATCAAGGCAGGTCAGCTTGAAGCTGTCGCCGAATTGAATGATACCAATACTGCGCAAGCAATTTGGGAAGCATTACCGATCAAAGGGCACGCCAATCTTTGGGGGGATGAGATATATTTCACAATCCCGGTTAGCGTCGGGCAAGAAGCCGGGCAGGAATTGGTGAATGTTGGTGACCTGGGTTACTGGCCGCCAGGGAAAGGTTTCTGCATCTTCTTTGGACCAACCCCGATGAGCGAGGGAGAGCAACCTCGCCCGGCGAGCCCGGTTACCGTGTTTGGTAAGGTTATTGGCAATGCCGCTGTCTTCAAGCCGGTGGCCTCAGGAGCCGAGATTATCATCGAGAAGGAAAGCTAAAGCCAAGAGGGGATAAAAGGGGATAACCGCAATGAAAAGTGGCACCGCTAAATTCAAGGTGGTTCTGCCTCTGGCTCTTAGTGGCGAATCCGAGAAATACCCCGAGAAGTTCCGTGAGCTAGGTGCTGAGTTTGTCGGGCAGCACTGCACTACCGATGATGAGTTCATCGCTCTGGCCAAGGATGCCGATGCGGTGATTACCGTGGGCAGCATCCGGCCAGTGCCGCGAAAGGTTATAGAGAATCTGGAGCGGTGCCGGCTGATCAGCAATACTCAGATTGGCTATGACAGTATTGACATTGCCGCCGCCACGGAGCGAGGCATCCTGGTGACCAACGTACCAGACTACTGCGTGGAGGAGGTGTCTGACCATGCTATGGCCCTGATTCTGACCTGCGCCCGGAAGATAGTCCACTTGAACGAAGCCGCCAAGAAAGGGCAATGGGGACTTTCCGCCAGCGGCATTGAGATTCAGCAGGGTATCTGGCCAAAGATGTCACGACTACAAGATCAGACCCTAGGTTTGCTGGGGCTGGGTAAGGTTTCCCGAGCGCTAGTGCCTAAAGCTCAAGGGTTCAAGCTTCGAGTCATCGCCTACGACCCCTATATATCTCCAGAGGTGGCCCAACAAATAGGAGTGGAACTGGTGGACTGGAAGCGTCTTCTCCGGGAGTCCGACTTTCTCTCCATACATGCGGCGCTGACCCCGGAGACCAAGCATATCATGAATGCCGAAGCTTTTGACCAGATGAAACCTACCGCCTGTCTCATCAATACCGCCCGGGGCGGGTTTATCGATGAGGCTGCCTTATATCAGGCTCTCAAAGAGGGAAAGATCGCCATGGCTGCCCTGGACGTTACCGACCCCGAGCCCCCTGACCCTAAAAGTCCATTACTGGCGATGGATAATGTTATCAGCACCGCCCACTCCGCCTTCTTCTCCCCAACCTCTGAGGCCGAGCGCTGGCACCGACCCGTTGAGGAGGTGGGCCGGGTAATGCGAGGCGAGTGGCCTCGGTCAGTAGTTAATCCCCAGGCCAAGGAGAAATATGTGGCCAGATGGGGGACAATGAAGGAACCGAGCTAAAAATCAGCCGCGCTTTCCCCAGAGCAGCCCCGTACAGACAAGAGTTATGGCGAACAGCGTCGCCCCCACACTGGAGAACACGGCATAGAAACCGTATTTTTCAATGAGGTAGCCAATAAGGAGCGCAATGGCCGGACCTCCACGGCTACCGAAATAGTAGATACCAAGCACGGTAGAGCGTTTCTGCGGCGACGTGTGTCTGATGATATAGGATTCCACCACCGGCATACCGACGTGCATCGCGGTACCCATGATGAGCAATATGGCATAGAAACCCATACCCATTGACACCTGATTAAGCAGGAAAATAGCCGGCGCCGCGACGAGGCCCACGGCAATGATGACTGGTATTCTCCCCAGACGGTCGGAAAGATAGCCACCCAAAGGACCACCCCAGATTCCTCCGAAGAAAGCTACGGACAGCATGGCGGCACCTCTTTCCTCGCTGGCGCCAAAGTAGTCAACGATGTAGAGCGGGATGAACTGGAGCGAGGAATAGACCAAGACCATGCTGGCGATGCCCAAAATGACAAAGGCTACCATCCGGCGCATGTCTACTGGTTCAGATGGCATCTCGGCGGAACTATCCGATTTCGCCTTTTTGGCGACGCTGGTGTATCCCCTCCGCCCTAAGAGCATATAGAAGACTATACCAAAAGCGATGGCGGGGATGGATATGGTAAGGAAGGTACCGCGCCAGCCTAAAACCCCGGCAATGCCGGCGGCAACTAATGGGGCGAGAAAGAAGCTGCCGGTACCACCTATCTGATGGAAACCCAGTGCCTTTCCCCGGTTCTCCGGCTTAACTGAGGCCGAGACCAGTGGCGCGGCCGCAGGATGGTAACCACCACCTACCAATCCTAACAGCACCAGAAAAAGAGCCAGGATAAGATAGGTCGGCGAAAGACCAATCAGAAGACCAGTTACGGCCACCCCAGCGACGCCGATAGTGAGCATGATGCGAGGGCCGATGCGGTCCGCCATCCAGCCGGCGGGAAGCTGGCTTACGCCATAGGCCAGATTGTAGGCGAGGAGCAAACCGCCCACCTGGGTGTAAGAGAGGGAAAAATCGTTACGGATATAGGGCAAAAGCGGGGTCAACAGCGCCATTATCAGGTGATGGCCAAAATGGGCAAGGACAAAGAGGGGCAGCAATCCAGTAAGGAACGAGAGAAGGCTAGAATTCCTAATGGTAATTTCCTTTCAACATGACTTTTTCGGTTCAGCGGTAACACGGCTAATTCGGTCAATATTTTGACCCAAATTATAAACCTTTATCATCTGAATGGCAAGAAGTCGACAATCTGACGTTTGCCATCAAGGTCATTCCGGGATGACTGACTTGGCCTTCTTGAGCATCAGCGTAATTATCACTGCCAAAAGACTGACAATTGCCGCAATGATAAAGGCGCCCTGATAGCTGTGGGTTACGTCAAAAATCTGACCTGCCACCCAGGCACCTATAGCACCGCCAGTGGTGGCCCCAAAGACAACTACCCCGACTAAGGCGGCGACGGCTCGTAGCCCGAAGAAACGACCAACCAGCGCTGGCATTTGCGGTACTTCTCCCCCGTAGGCAAACCCGAAGACGATAGCGAAGAGATAGAACATCCACACCTCTTTGGTAAAAATGAGAAAAACCAAGGTGGTCATTAGTATGACACAGCAGATCAACAGGGCATTATTGCTACCAATCCGGTCGGAGGCAGTGCCCATTGTCAGCCGTCCGAGAATACTACCGGCGCCAATGATACCAATGAAAGTAGCCGCGATGAGTGAAGCAATCCCGATGTCAGTAGCATAGTTGACCAGGTGAACCATTACCATTTGCAGGCAGAAATTAAAGAGAAAGTAAGCAAAGAAAAGCATCCACAGTGGTTTGTGACGGGTGGCCGCCTGCATGGTCAGGCCAGTTTCCAAAGTAGCCGGTCTCGTCCCTTTTTCATCACTATTAGCTAGAGGTGGTACTGGCTCGTTTATGCCGTAGGCTTGACGTGGTTTTTCACCGGGGCCACGCCGTAGAAAAAGGGCAGCCGGAAGCATAACTGCCCAGGTCATTACCCCAAGGATAAAGTATGCCGTTGACCAACCATAGGCAGTGATGAGGCGTTCCGTTACCGGTGCCAGAATCAAGGTGCCTAGACCCGTACCACTGGCCACAATACCCAGAGCGAGTCCACGGTGCTTGGTAAACCAACGGGCAGTAGTCGCGGTAGCAGTGGTGAAACCTGCGCTCTCGCCGATGCCAACGATTAATCCATAGGTCACATAAAACTGCCACAGGGCACTGACCCGACTGGTCAGGACCAACCCCAACCCGGCAATGAAGGCGCAAGATGACATTACCTTCGCGGGACCAAGCCTATCGACCAACCATCCCATAACAATGGCGAAGCCACCATGGCTCACCATAAATAGAGAGTAGACCCCCGACGTTGCGGCACGAGTCCAGCCAAAATCAGCCACTAAATGCTTAAAGAAGACGCCGTAGCTATACATTATCCCGGCGTGCATCAACATGATAGCAGTACAAGCAGCAACGATGACCCAGCCGTAAAAGAAGGCGTCATGGCTAACCGTGGCATTATCGTTTTGATGATTGGCTGATACCAGAGGGGGGCCTCCTTGTCAAATTGCGTCCACCAATCCCGTCCCAAGAATTCTACGTTAAATGGCCAAACTTGTAAAATGCCCGCGGCAAAACACAATCAGTCTTGATTTTTGCCATTGGGAAACTAACAGTGTAAAATAGGAGGTGACCGTTTGACACTACCATATGCTAAGGAAGGCAGGTTAATGAAGAGCATGAAAAATAAGAACCCTCTAAAAATCACCGATGTTACCTTCCGCGATGGGCATCAATCCAATTTAGCCACCCGCATGCGAACTGAGGACATGTTAGGCATCGCCGAGGAGATGAACAAGGTAGGGTTCTACTCCATGGAGGTCTGGGGTGGCGCCACCTTCGATGTCGCTACCCGGTTTCTAAATGAAGACCCGTGGGATAGACCACGCTCCCTGAAAAAGTTGATGCCAGATACCCCTCTGCAGATGCTACTCCGAGGGCAGAACCTAGTCGGCTATCGCAACTACGCTGATGATTTGGTGACCGCCTTTGTGCATCACGCTGCTGAGTGTGGGATTGACATCTTTCGGGTATTTGATGCCCTGAATGATGAGCGCAACCTAGAAACCTCCCTCAAAGCAATTAAAGAATGTGGTAAGCACGCCCAGCTTTCCATCTGCTACTCTCTCACCGAGCCCAAAATGGGCGGAGCGGTATTTAACCTTGATTATTACCTCAATAAAGCACGCCTTCTCGAAGATATGGGGGCCGATAGCATATGCATCAAGGATATGGCCGGACTGATTGCCCCCGATGATGCCTATACCCTGATTACGGCACTGAAGCAAATAGTGAAGATACCGATACAGCTACACACCCACTTCACCAGCGGTATGGGCGCAATGTCTTATCTCAAGGCGGTGGAAGCTGGGGTGGATGTTATTGATACGGCGCTGGCACCCTTCGCTCTGCGCTCATCAGAGCCCGCCATTGAACCACTCGTCGCTGCCCTCAAAGGAACCGCCCGAGACCCCGGGCTGGACTTGGCTCATCTGCTCAAGTTGGGGGATTATATTGAGTCCATCGCCCCTAAATACCGTGACTTCTTGAACCGTACCCGGATGTCAGTGATTGACACCAATGTCTTGGTGCACCAGATTCCGGGCGGCATGGTCTCCAACTTTGTCACTCAACTGCAGCAGTCTAACGCTCTGCACCGGATTCAGGAGGTATACGAAGAAGTAGCTAAAGTTAGAAAAGAGCTTGGTTATCCGCCACTGGTGACGCCAACCAGCCAAATCGTGGGGGTGCAAGCCGTCCAGAATGTGCTTGCCGGTAGATACAAACTGGTTTCAACCCAGGTAATGGACTACTGCTACGGGCTATACGGTAAGCCGCCAGCACCCATTGACCCTGAGGTACAGAAAATAGTGCTCAAATACTACAAGCGAGGCCAGACTCTGGTGACCTGCCGCCCGGCCGATTTGCTTGAGCCAGAATTAGACAAGGCCAGAGAAGCAGTTAAAGATTTCACGCAAGAGATTGGTGATGTACTCACCGCGGCCATCTATCCCATCACCGGGCTACGCTTCCTGAAGTGGAAGTATGGCCTGGAAACGCCACCGCCGGAAGTAAAGCCAAAGACTCTGGACGATGTAAAGCATGAAGATGAGCTCATCGCCAAGGCAAAAGCCGGCCAGCTAGTCGAGAAGCAGTGAGTCTCTAAGATGATGAAAAGAATTGTCATTGCCATTTTGATATTATCACTAGTAGCTATTCCTGGCTGCGAAGAAATATCACGTCTTACCCAGGAGACAGCCCAAACATCGTCACCAGCCAATCTCAAGATACTTAAGTCAGTGGCACTTGGTTCCGAGTGGGAAATGAAGCAGATGAGATTTGACGTCGGCGCCGAGGATGAAGTGGCGATACTTCTAAAGTTATCTGATGGGGACAAGGTGGATGGCTTTTTCTATCTGGAAAAAGGCGAGGACATTGATTTTCGCATTACCGGTAAAGGGTTGCTCTACCAGTCAGAAGTCCAAGATAGGTTCTCTTTTGTCGCCAAGCAAGCCCAGGGTGACACCTATACCTTGACCTTCCACAATCCTGCTGATGATGACCAGCCAACGAAAGTGACTATATTCCTGGAAGTCATTTACCCCATCAGTGGTTCAATATACGTACCGGTTGAGAGTGAGTAGCCAACCTAAAGTATCGGCTACATAACCGACCAGATAGCCTACGTGCGTGGACTCTTGAAAGGCAAGGGCTGGCTGGGTTATTAGGCTCAGAGTAGATTACCACCTTCACAAGAAGGCCCACTTCTGTTAAAATTTACGGCGTAAAATGAATTATTTTCTAGGTGTAGACATCGGTTCGGTCAATGCCAAACTGTGCCTCATCGATGAGGATGACAGGGTCGTTCAGCTTGATGCCGAGAAAATAACCGCCAACCCCAAGGCGGCGGTTAACTCACTAATTGCCCGGCTAGGGAAAAGGTCCCCTCTGAAACAGATTGTCAGTGCCGGTGTCTCTGGCTCTGGCAAAGGTGTCATCCCGAAAGAGCTTAACTGGACAGAGTACAGCAGTTCACTGTCGATTGCTTCCGGACTTCTGCGCCACCATCCCGATGCCAAAACGATTATCCAAATCGGTGGTCAGACCTCCCTGGTTATTGAGCTGGAAGACGAGTTACGAAAACCGTGGAAAGTGGCCTCAAACCCCCTCTGTGCTGCTGGCACGGGAAGATTTCTTGAGCAACAGGCCTACCGGCTTGGTATCAGCCTGGATGACTTTGCTAACCTAGCGCTCAAGTGTCAGGGCAAACCGCCCAGGATTGCTGCCAGATGCAGCGTCTTTGCCAAGAGCGACCTTATTCACCTGCAGCAAAAGGGTGTCCCAGTTGAAGCCATGCTTTACGCACTCTGCGAAAGTATTGCTCGGATGGTCGCTTCGCTCAAGAAAGGAATCTTTGCCGAACCAGTCTATTTTGTCGGTGGTGTTGCCGCCAATAGTGCTATCGTCAAAGCGCTCAATGATATCATCTCGACAAGGAACGGGCATGAAGTGCCGGCAATCGTCCCGGAAAACTACCTTTACCTTGAGGCCCTGGGATCAGCTTTACTTTCCAGAGGGAAGAGTTCACAGGTGAGTTTGCTACCCGAGGCTGATGCCCAGCAGCGCTATTTCGAAATGCCCAAACTTGAGCACGTTAATCTTCCCGGAAATGGGTCAAACCAGCGAATAGAGGAACCGTGTGTGGGCTATCTTGGCGTTGATGTTGGTTCTACCAGTACCAAAGCGGTGATACTTGACGCATCGGGCACCAGCGTCTTGGCCAAGAATTACCTGATGACGGCGGGAAGGCCGATTGATGCCGTCAAGCAAGTCTTACGGAACCTGCTTCGCGACGGCGTGAGCAAGGTTACGATAGCCGGTGTGGGAGTTACCGGTT
>Ga0209991_10000979_pt1 | contig 12816 bp, 19 predicted proteins | sample ChitaG_FD_183167 | JGI IMG/M metagenome (GOLD analysis project Ga0209991, IMG submission 183167) | Deep subsurface microbial communities from South Pacific Ocean to uncover new lineages of life (NeLLi) - Chile_00310 metaG (SPAdes)... | ecosystem: Environmental > Aquatic > Marine > Oceanic >...
GTACTGCTGAAGCTACTGCCCCCAGTAACAAGTACTTGAGCGAGGCTTCGCTTGACTTGTGGTCTTTGAGAAAACCAACCAGAGTATAAAGTGATATACTGGTCAGTTCTAAGGCAACAAAGAGTGAGATTAGCTCAGTAGCCGCTGCCATTAGCATCATGCCCAGTGTAGATAAAAGCACGAGGGCATGGAATTCACCCTTAAAACGAGCGAACTTAGACACATAATCTACGGAAGCTAGAATAACCAGAGCGGCAATACCCAAAAATAGCAGCTTAAAGAACATGGCGAAGTTATCCACCGCCAGCATATTGTTGAAAGCAGCCTGAGCACTGCTCCCCCACATAGCTATGGTAAAGCCGGCGGATACCACCAGCCCAACCAGACTGACTACCACCAGCGGTGCCTTGCGCTGCATAAAGAGGTCCATCAAGATTACTGCGATGGCGAAACCAACCAGGCACAACTCTGGTATGAATAGCTCAAGATTCAAAAACCTGCTCCTTTATCTTTATGTCAAGTATATCAACATTAAGCATCAACAACCCCAGCTATCTGGAGAAGTCGTTTAGTATCGTCGTGTAGCTCCTCCCTTATCTCAGGTATACTCTTTCTTTCTACCCACATAGCTTCACCAATATCGTCTCCCACCTTCAGGCTACCTCCGATTACCCTCGCCAGATAATCAATGTAGATAACATGGAGAGAGACATTACCATTTGACATGACAATCGTGTCGAAAGGAGGTAGAGGTGTGACCAGGTCTATTTCAAGCTGGGTTTCCTCCCTCACTTCTCTTTTAATTCCCTCCTCTATTGTTTCACCCAATTCCAACTTCCCACCAGGGCATATCCACTTACCCTGCCAGAATCCACCCCTTTGTGGCACATGCTTTACTAAAAGTATTCTGCCAGCTTCGTCCTCGATTACTGCCCCTACTCCAATCATTATCATTTGGTAACCCTATCCTCTTTATCCCCTTCCCCTTATTAAGGGGAAGATAGTTTCTTTAGAGGGGCGTAGCCCCTCTAAAACTCCCTTGTCGATTACTGCCCCTACTCCAATCATTATCATTTGGTAACCCTATCCTCTTTATCCCCTTCCCCTTAATAAGGGGAAGGGGAAGATTATTTCTTTAGAGGGGCGTAGCCCCTCTTAAACTCCCTTGATGAATAAGCTCACAGTATAGGTGCAATGCCAAGCTTGATAACATCGGTTAAAATTGCGGGGTAAATGCCCACCAGCATGATTATGGCGATAAAAATAAACATAGATACTCTTTCCAACTTATCAGCGTCAGCCACACCATTGTATTGCTCCAGTACCGGACCATAGAATACCCGCTGTATCATCCATAGTATATAGCCAGCGGCGAGAACAACACCTAGCACGCAGAGAAGAGTATAAATATACATTCCGCCAACAACGGTGCTAGAAAAGCTACCTACAAAAACCAGAAACTCAGCAGCGAAGCCACTGGTAGTTGGCAATCCCAGCGACGCCAGACCGGCTACAGAGAAGATAACAGCAATAATCGGCATCTGCCGAGCCAGACCGCCAAGCTTGCGGAGGTCGCGCTCATGGACATTGTGTATGAGCAATCCAGCCACAGCAAACAGAAGACCGGTAACAAAACCGTGACTGAACATCTGTAAGGTAGCCCCGGTCATTCCCACCCGAGTTAAGGCAAAGACGCCCAAAGCTCATGGACATTGTGTATAAGCAATCCAGCCACAGCAAACAGAAGACCGGTAACAAAACCGTGACTGAACATCTGTAAGGTAGCCCCGGTCATTCCCACCCGAGTTAAGGCAAAGACGCCCAAAAGTACATAGCCCATATGGCTAATACTGCTGTACGCAATTAGCCGCTTCACATCGGTTTGCTTTAAGGTTACTGCTGCCCCATAGAGCACACTGATTACAGCCAGGACCAACACAATGGTAACATAATTTCGTGCTATATCAGGAAAGATAGAGACACACACGCGAATCATGCCGTAGCCACCCATCTTGATCAGTGCCCCAGCTAACATTACACTCCCTGCAGTCGGGGCATCAGTATGAGCATCCGGTAACCAGGTATGCAGCGGAAAAACAGGCAGCTTAACAGCGAAGCCAACGAACAGCAGGAAGAAGATAGCCACCGCCGGGATAACCGCTCGGAATGGAGCCAGCCCACTTTGAGCCATGTCTAGCATGCTGAGGCTGCCAGTAGTAAAGTACAGGCTAAGGATGCCAGCCAGCATCAAAGCGCTGCCAAACAAAGTATAAACAACATACTTTATCGCCGAGTATTCCTTCCTGCCTGTCCCCCAAATGGAGATTAGAAAATACATCGGAATAACCTCAATCTCCCAGAAGAGGAAGAACAGCAGAAGGTCTAAGGAACAAAATACTCCTAAGATGCTCGTTTCCAACAGCAAAAGCCAGGCAAAATATTGCCTAGGTCTAAGGTCAATCTTCCACGAGATGAGAACAACCAGGAAACCTAATATGGCAGTCAGCACTACTAACGGCAAGTTTATGCCATCGACACCCAGGTGGTAATAAGCATTAAGAGCAGGAATCCAGGAGATACTTTCTTCAAACTGGACTACCCCAGCAGCTCCCAGAGACCTATCAAAAAGGACAAAGACAACGATGGATAAAACCACGGGAATAAAGGTAAAAATAGCTGCCAGGCGTTTAATCACACCGGGCGAGATATCCCGTAATAAGGCGATTATAATCGCTCCTGCCAGTGGAAGAAAAATTATTGCCGTAAGATAAGGAAAGCTCAACTAAGCCAACTCCTGCAAAGATTATTTATTAACCTCATCAACCTCACCCCCTGTGTCCCCCTCTCCTTCAAAGGAGAGGGGGGATTGTTCCTGAAGGGGCTTCGCCCCTTCAAACTTCCCCTGATAAACGCCTAATAAACCATCACCCAAAGAAATATAAACAGAGGGCAATAGCCAACACCCCTATACCAATAAACAGTCCATATAACTGCAACTGCCCCGTCTGTGCCCTCCTGATGGCTCTGCCCCCAGCTATAGTGGCATTAGCTATTCCATTTACTACCCCATCGACTCCGTTGTCGTCAAATTTTTGCAAGCCAACAAACCAGCCGTTGACTAAACTCTTCCTGACAAAGATATTTTCATAAAGCTCATCAAACCAGTATTTCCTAGAGAATAAGGCATATAAAGGAGCAAACATCCCACCTACTCGCTCCGCCGATATCCATTTAGCACTATACATGGCATAAGCCAGGAGAATGCCCAGGCCAGCCATTATCAGTGATATCCAGGGCAAAGGATGAGCCAAGATGCCAAAGAATCCGTAGACAAAGCTATGCGTTTCACCATGCCCCATAAAGGCACCAAACTGTCCGGTAACATTCCAAAAACCGGAAACCACCGCCAGGACAGCCAGAATTACCATAGGTGCAACCATCACCGATGACGATTCGTGTGGTTTAGTGCCATGACCATGAGCATCCGAACCGCCTCCACGATACTCACCACCAAAAGTAAGAAATACTACCCGGAACATATAGAAGGCAGTCATAAACACAGTTATCATTGCCAGATAAAATAAGATGGGCTGGCTTCCCAGAGAACTGGCTAATATCTCATCCTTGCTCCAGAATCCGGCAAGTGGCCAGATACCAGCAATGCTCAGCGAGGCAATAAGAAAGGTAGCATATGTCCACGGCATCACCTTACGCAGTCCTCCCATCTGACGGATGTCAAATGTCCCGGTGGCATGATTGACACTGCCCGCCCCGAGAAAGAGTAGTGCCTTAAAGAAAGCATGATTAAACAGGTGGAAAATACCAACGACTATCCCTCCAGTTCCCAAGCCCAGCATCATATAGCCAAGCTGGCTGATAGTAGAATATGCCAGAACCCGTTTAATATCATTCATCACCAAGCCCATACTGGCAGCAAAGATAGCCGTGAAGCCACCGATGATAGCTACCGTGGTCACTGCCTCAACCGAGTGCTCAAAGAGAGGAAACATGCGGGCTATCAGAAAGACACCAGCGGCTACCATAGTCGCCGCATGTATCAGGGCACTAACCGGAGTGGGGCCTTCCATGGCATCAGGCAGCCAGGTATGGAGCGGAAATTGAGCCGACTTGCCGACAGCACCGGCAAAGATACCGATGGCGGCCCAAGTAAGAGTGGTGCCAGCCAGAGTGCCAGCTATAGCCAAGCCATGGAGCTGAGCAATATCAAAGGTTCCGGTATTGGTAAACAGAAGCAGGATAGCCGCCAGGAAGCCAAAGTCACCAACCCGGGTAACAATAAACGCCTTCTTAGCCGCATTAGCTGCTGCCGGGCGGTGGAACCAGAAGCCAATAAGAAGATAAGAGCACAGACCAACCAGTTCCCAGAAGACAAACAGTAAAAGCAGATTATCAGCCAGAACTAGACCCAGCATTGACATGGTAAACAGCGACATAAAGCCGAAGTAGCGATGATAACCCGGGTCACCATGCATATAGCCCTGCGAGTATATCTGCACCATCAAGCTGACTCCGGTAACGACAATGAGCATAACTGCCGTTAACGAGTCCATGATTAGACCCAGGTGAATGGTAACCCCGCCCTCAATAATCACCCAGTTAATGTCAGGGACGGGAAGCGTATGGCCAGGAGCAGCCAGCACGCTAATTAATGCCCAGATTGATAAACCCAATGAACCGAAAAGGCAGGCAATAATGGTATAGCCACCAAGCTTGGGCTTATGGTTAAAGAAAGGTCTTAGAATTAAAGAAATTACCAGGAATGAAAAAAGCGGTAGCAGAAAAATGACCCAGGCTACTTGATACGGCATTATAGCTTCCTTAACACCTCTCTTATAATATGCTCTTTATCTTCAGGCACTAGAATAAGATAGGTAGCCGACTCTTGCCCCATAGGCTGACCTGAAGTCGGTAGGATACGGGTCGGAATCCCTTCACCTTCAAAGAGCTCCTTCCACATCTCAGCCATCATTAAGTTTCGTGCTTTTTTAACTTCTGTCCACATCTGGGTCTCCTACTTTATGTGATTTCATCTTTCTATTATTTAGTGACCCTATCCCCTTTATCCCCTTCCCCTTGTTAAGGGGAAGGGGAATTGCGGTTCTTGAAGGGGCTGTGCCCCTTCAAGCTACCCCCTATATGAGAAAGTTTTTAACCTAGAGGCTTCGCCTCTCTTTGACTCTCCTTTTTTATTTCTCTCCTTCAAAGGAGAGGGGGAGGATTGGGTTTTGAAGGGGCTTTGCCCCTTCCATCTACCCCCTTAACAAATTAAGCTACCATTTCATCAAGTTAACATCGGTGCTATCAATTGTTTCACGGCTTCGATAGATAGCTATGATTATAGCCAAACCAACGGCTACCTCAGCCGCCGCCACCACCATAATAAAAATAACAAAAACCTGCCCGGTCAGTAATGACGGCACAATATACCGTGAAAAGGCAACCATGGCGATACTTACCGCGGCAAGCATAATCTCAATAGACATTAGAATAACTATGGCACTGCGTTTAACCAGAGCCCCATATAGCCCGATAGAGAATAGAATGGCTGACAGTATAAGGTAATGCTCTAAGCCTACAGACATAATGTTACTTCTCCCTTACTAAAGTGATAGCCCCTAAAATGGCGGCTAATAAAAGAACTGCGGCAATCTCTACAGGTAAAATAAAGCCGTTTTCGCCAAAAAGCTTAGCGGCAAGGGCAGCAGTAGTCGGCTCCACAGGCAGCGCCGTAGATACCTGCCACGGGGTTTTAACCATGGCAAAACTCACCACTCCTAAAAATAATACAGCCACAATAAAAGCTGGAATTCGTAATTTATTGGAAGGGCTACCCTGCTGAACCTCTCTGGTTAGCATGATAGCTAAAATAATTAACACCGATATGGCACCAACATAAATCAGAACCTGTGCTGCCGCCAGAAAGTCAGCGCTGAGGATGACATAGATTCCAGCTACCGTCAGGAAACATAGAACCAGGGAAAGGGCTGCCCGGAAAATATCTCGCAGCAAAACCACAGCTAGCGCAGCCACTACAGCTAATATAGCTAATATCCAGAAGGCAATCTCAAGTCCCATTACTCTTTCTCCACAATCTTCTCCACAAGCAATGTCTGCCTGGGTAATTTGACGGCAAGGTCAGGGTAGAAGTATCCACTGGCTGGTCTGTCCGCTGATTCCAGCATCATCTCTTTAGTCTGCACTAGCTCGCCACGCCGGTACTTTGCCCGCTCATAACTATAGCCCATATACAGTGCTTCAAAAGGACAAACCTCAACGCATAAGCCACACTGAATACAGTACCCAGTATCTACCTGATACTCCTCGACAATATATTTATTTTCTACCGGGTTAGCTGAGGTAACAATCTCTATCGCACCCTGTGGGCAGGTCTTGGCGCAGGTGCCACAGCCGGTGCATTTTACATTGTCCCAGATAAGCTCGTTACCCCGAATACGGCGTGAGGTATTCAGCCTCTGCTCAGGGTATTGTGTTGTTATCGGATGGCGTAACAGATGCCTTATGGTTACCCTCAAGCCTTTAGCGAGGCCTTTTCCATATCGTTCAAACTTCAACTCTGCCCCCTCCTAACTTAAAGAATCTAGACCATAGCAGTACCAGTATTGCCATTATAGCGATATTGACAAATATCATTACCCATGGTAAAGCCTCTGGCCAAGCCAGCACTTGTATCCCAGTGATAATCAGGTTAATCAAAGCTAGAGGAAGAAGGAACTTCCAGGCCAGCGCCATTAGCTGGTCTATTCTAAGCCGGGGGAATGTCGTCCGTGTCCAGACCATAACAAAGAATACGGCAATCACCTTAAGTAAAAACCAGAGCCACGGCGGTAATAGCGGCCCTCTCCAGCCACCGAGGAAGAGAGTAGTAATTATGGCAGAAATAGCCAGGGCTTCTGCGTATTCCGCCAGGTAAAACAAGGCAAATTTCATGCCCGAGTATTCAGTGTGAAATCCAGCGACGAGCTCTGAATCAGCCTCCATGAGGTCAAAGGGACTGCGATTAATCTCGGCACAGCCACCAATAAAGAAGAGGAGGAAGCCGAGGGGCTGCAACAGGATGAAGGGAATATCCTGAGCGAGTACAATCTGGTTCAGGGACAGTGAGCCAGCTATGATTACCACACCCACGATAGACAGTACCAGTGGAATCTCATAGCTCACTACGGCGGCCACATTACGCATGGCACCAAGGAGAGAATACTTGTTATTTGAACCCCACCCGGCCATAAAAATGCCGACTGTTGAGACCGAGCTGATGGCTACCACATAAAGGATACCGATATTTAGGTCAGCCAGTACCGCCCCCTCTTGGAAAGGCACAACAGCAAAAATCAGCAGTGCCGGGGTAAAGGCAACAACCGGCGCCAGCCAGTGGACGAGCTTGTCCCCTTTGGCTGGAATGATATCCTCTTTAAGCAACACCTTAATGGCATCGGCTACCGGTTGCAGCAAACCAAAGGGACCGGTTCGGTTGGGGCCAAGGCGCGCCTGCATGCGCCCCATACCCCTTCGCTCAATCCAGATATAACCCATCACCAGAGTTAGAACAAAAGTGATGACGATAACGGTAAACACCAGCCAGTGCCACCAGAACCCACCCGGCCAGTCAGGGGGCAGGGTTTGCCAGTAAAACTCTAGGTTAAGACTAGGATTTGCTATCATCAACTATCTATCCACCTCACCCATGGTAATATCAATACTGCCAAAGATAATTATGGCATCCTGTATCTTCCATCCGAGCATCATCTCACGGAGAGCCGTCAGGTTGAGCAGGCTTGGTGCCCGGATGTGGCAACGGTAGGGAGCAATAGAATTATCTGATACCAGGTAGAATCCAAGCTCACCCTTAGGCGCCTCAATATGGGCATAGGTTTCTCCCAGCGGCGGGTGGATCAGGTGTGGCACCTCACTTCTCACCGCACCCGAAGGTATGTGCTCCATTGCTTGCCGGATGATACGCAAGCTCTGCCACATTTCCTCAACCTTTACCCGATAGCGGTCATAACAATCAGGTGTGGCACCTCACTTCTCACCGCACCCGAAGGTATGTGCTCCATTGCTTGCCGGATGATACGCAAGCTCTGCCACATTTCCTCAACCTTTACCCGATAGCGGTCATAACAGTCACCAACCGTACCGGTAGGAATATCAAATTCGAAACGGTCATAAATCAAGTATGGGTCTACCCTGCGAATATCCCACTTAACACCACTAGCCCGAAGCACGGGACCACTGGCCGAAATACTAATGGCTAGCTCTTTAGGCAGAATGCCCACACCCTTGGAGCGAGCCAGCAGTATCTCGTTCTCAGCCAGAAGCTGGTCATATTCATCAATAAAACCAGGCATTTGGCGAACGAACTTATCTAGAGCTGGTAAAAATTCATCGGGAATATCCTGACTAAAGCCACCAATCCGCATATAGTTATAGAGTAACCGCTGACCACTGACCATCTCAAAGAGGTCTACAATCTTCTCTCTTTCTCGAAACATATACAGGAAGGGAGTAAAAAAGGCACCGCAGTCGTTCAAAAAAGCACCAACTGCTATCAGGTGGCTGGCAATGCGTTGCAGCTCGGCTAAAATAACCCGTATGTATTCGGCCCGCTCAGGAACAGAAATCCCAGCCAGCTTTTCCACAGCTAAAACATAGGCCAGATTGTTGCTCATAGAGGCTAGGTAGTCCAGCCGGTCGGTTAGTGGAATAATTCCGGTGTAGGTTCGCTCTTCAGCCAGTTTCTCAACCCCGCGGTGTAGATAGCCAAAAACTGGCTCCAGATTGATAATGACTTCCCCATCAAGGGTTGCCCTCATACGGAACACCCCGTGGGTACTGGGATGCACCGGGCCTATATTGAGTACGAAGGGCTCAGTTTTAAGCGCCATGATTTAACCCCCACAACAAAGGCTACCTATTCTCCTTTTACTTCAGTTAAAGAGATTGTTTATTAACCTCACCCCCTTAATCCCCCTCTCCTTAAAAAGGAGAGGGGGAAGAGGTTTTAGAGAGGGGCTTCGCCCCTCTCTTACTTACATTCCCCGTCCCTTAATAAGGGAAGGGGTCGGGGGATAGGTTGCTAAACGACCTCGGTTATAGTAACTTGATACCAATCACTATGCATTGTTCTGTGCTCAATGTATGAAATCTCAACAACTTGGTTATCATCTTGATATACAATACTTTCCAGCACATCCAGTATCCCACCTATAATGTTTGCACTATCAGCTCTCCCTTGACCCCGCCAATGGCGTATTGAAACCGCACGAGGGTCAGTTAACACATTGTGCCCGGCAAAAGCCTTCCTCGCCTCCTGTTGGCAAACTTCCTTTCGCTGTGCTTGACTCTTCCGCTCCGCAGCATCGGCAGGAGCTTGCTTATATGGTGGCCTTTCATTGACAACAAATGAAATAGATGTCAATAGATTCTGAGACGACTTCATAGATAATCCTTGCGTAACGGGTGTCCCTCAAATCCTTGCCAGAGGGCAATACGCTTCAAATTTGGGTGCCCTTCGAAACTTATCCCCATAAGGTCGTAAACTTCCCGCTCCTGAAAATCAGCTCCTCGCCACAGTCTAACGACCGATGGGACAACTGGATTAGTCCGGTCATAACATCGGGTCTTTAACACCAAGCTGTGGTTATGTTTCATCGATGTTAGCTGATAAACCACCTCAAAGTAGTCATAATAGTCCACAGCAGTAATATAGTTAAGGTAATCAAAATCAAGCTCTGGGCTACTCTTGAGGTACTCAGCTACGTCAAAAATGGATTCACTCTTAACCAGTATAGCTTCACCGATTACCTCAGAAACAGCGTCAGGAAAACGCTTTGTTATCTGCTTGGCAACTTCACTACCCGATAAAGAAACAGTCATAAATCTCCTGACTTCAATTATTTCCCCAGCTTTTTTCTACCTGCCAGTGGGGGAGGTAATACTATATCGGTACGTCCCTTCGATATTTTGTAGTGCAGCATTCTTATCCCATGAAGCAGGGCTTCAGGACGAGGTGGACAACCGGGCACATAGACATCGACCGGGATTATACGATTATATCCTGGGACCACGTTATAAGACGAACGGAAAATACCGCCACTGATACCACAAGCGCCCATGGCAATTACCCATTTCGGCTCCGCCATCTGCTCATAGATTCGTCTTACATTAGGTGCCATCTTCCAGGTTAAGGTTCCAGCAGTAATCATCAGGTCAGCCTGACGTGGTGAGGCACGTAGAATTTCCATGCCAAAGCGGGAGATATCAAAACGAGAGGCTTGCACAGCAATCAGTTCAAAGGCACAGCAGGCGGGGAAACAAATCGCTGGCCACAGCGAAGAGCGCCGTGCCCAGTTAAGTATGACATCTATTGAAGTCAGCAAGATATTGCGACTCGGTTCCTCATCTAACCACCTATCAGGGTCGGGAATAGGCTCCTGACTATGCCTTTTCAGCGCCTCAATAACCTCGCCTTCCGCCCTGTCTAACTCGGTGTCAGAATAGATATATCTTTTGGTTATATCGTCTATTTCCATTCCAGAACTTTCTTCCTCCAGGCATAGATATAGCCGACAGCAATAATGAAGATTAAAATAAGCACTCCGACGAGGCCAGCATACCCCAGTCCTCTGAGGTTAACTGCCCAGGGATACAGGAAAACAACCAAGACATCAAGAACTAGAAATACGAGGGCATAAAAATAATAGCGGAAATTAAATTGAACCCACGCCTTACCGATGGGCTCCATGCCACATTCAAACGGGGAACTCTTGATAGGATTTGGCTTCCTGGGAACGATGTTAAGAAATCTAAGGGTGACGGGGAGGAGAAGGGTGGAAACAGTGAAAAGGATAGCGACTATCAGAAACAATCCAATATAGCCAAAGTTTGTTAGCAACTATTATCCCTCTGTCTCACAATAAGCGACTGATAGTATATCATACCAGACTTCCCCAAAGCAAGGGTGTGTTCTCGTCCATATGATTAGTGACACGTGACTCTCTCCTTGCCATTGCGAAGCATACACCCCTCGTCATTGCGAGCGCAGCGTGGCAATCTCGGTGGTGGGGTGTTTCTGGGGATTGCTTCGGCACTTTGTGCCTCGCAATGACGCAAAAGAACTGTTAGGGCTTGGCCCGAACTTAAAGCAGGGGGATACCCTTATACTTTGAACTGTCACCTATTTATCTGAACAAGAGCAGGGGTGGTTATGGAGATTTTTTATTAACCATATCTCTTTCCCTCTACCAAAGGAAAGACAACTTCTTCAGCGGGGCGTAGCCCCTTTAAAGCACCATTGTATTGGGCTACTTGACGAAAGGTGAGCTCTAATTGTATTGTTGTACTAGTAAAGGGAATAAAAAATACTTAAATAGAAGCTAACCTCAATTAAGAATGCGAGTTATTGCTGGTAAAGCGAAGGGACATAAACTTAAAGCACCGAAGAGGACTGCTACCCGTCCAGCGACAGATTTAGTGCGGGGAGCAATTTTTTCTATTCTAGAAACTACTACCAACGATTGGGCACAAGTGCTTGATTTATTTGCTGGTAGCGGAGCTTTAGGTATTGAGGCTTTAAGTCGCGGCGCAGGTTGGGTTGACTTTGTTGAACATGACCCACTATGTTGTGGTATAATTAAGCAAAACTTAGAAAAGACAAAACTTGGAGCCCAGGCTCACATTTATTGCTGCAATGTAGTCAAAGCACTTTCTTTCCTTGATAAGGAGTATAGTATAATACTAATAGACCCGCCCTATTCTAATTCATCTATAGGCAACGTAGTAACACAACTGGCAACCTCTAAACTGGTGGGGAAAAACTCGATTGTTGTGGTAACACACTCTCCTCACCTCCCTCTAAAATCAAGCTATGCCACATTAAATCTCATTAAAGAGTACCGCCACGGTGACAGCTGTATCGCAATATACCAAACGGAGGACAAGCCTTGACTATTGCTATTTACCCGGGCAGTTTTGACCCAATAACCAATGGGCATCTTGACATTGCCACCAGAGCAGCTAAGCTTTTTGATAAGCTAATCATCGGGGTCTATGATACACCGAACAAGCACCTTCTATTCACCACCAAAGAGAGGGAAGAATTGGTAAGACAAGCAGTGGCGGGTTTACCCAACGTTGAGGTAGAATCTTTTACCGGGCTTACCACTGACTTCGCCAGAAAGGTAAAAGCACAAACTATGGTGCGAGGATTGAGAATGAGTGCCGACTTCGAACGAGAATTCGATATGGCAATGATGAACAAAAGGTTATTTCCTGAACTAGAGCTAGTTTGTTTAATGTCAAGCTTAGAATATCAGTTCCTTAGCTCCAGCTTGCTCAAGGAAGCAGCCAGCCTGGGCGGTAACATTGATGACCTTGTCCCCAAACACGTGGCTACAGCTCTAAGAAGGAAGGTGAGCAGCAAAATGTAGAGATTGTTCAGAAGCGAGAGCATTACACCAAAAACAAACCAACCTTTTAAGGAGGGAAGTCAGGGAGGTCTATATGGCATATAAAATTACCGATGAATGTATCAGCTGTGGCGCTTGTGAACCAGAGTGCCCAAACAGTGCCATCAGTGAGGGGGAGATCCTTTATTTGATTGACCCCGATAAGTGTACTGAGTGTGTCGGTTCCCACGAGTCATCCAAGTGTGTTGAGATCTGCCCGGTGGACTGCTGTATACCTGACCCAGAACATGCGGAAAGTCGGGAGCAGTTGCTGGAAAAGTGGCGTAAGTTACACCCAGGTGAAACCCCAACCGTTAGCTAATATTACTCA
>Ga0209991_10000980_pt1 | contig 12803 bp, 12 predicted proteins | sample ChitaG_FD_183167 | JGI IMG/M metagenome (GOLD analysis project Ga0209991, IMG submission 183167) | Deep subsurface microbial communities from South Pacific Ocean to uncover new lineages of life (NeLLi) - Chile_00310 metaG (SPAdes)... | ecosystem: Environmental > Aquatic > Marine > Oceanic >...
CCCGCAAAATTGAAATCGCGCCCTCGATGACTGAGGTCTTGCCGCTTCCGGGGCGCCCGGTAATCAGGAAATTGTTGAGCATGCACCCACTCAAACCAATTGCATCCACATGTCAAAAATTAGTGTCTACTCGACAATCGCCACTAGGATGACATCTTTTGTCGCAGTCATGTGCAGCTCGTACTGTATGATTTCCGCACCAATGTCATCGGGTACCTCCACCATGTAAATCACTGATACACCGTACTTCCCGATATTTGCGCTTCGGGCGCGATCCATGACATTTACACCGTAATTCTGCCAAGCGACCGCTGCTGCATCCGAATCCCCAGCTGCAGCTGCCTTGATGCTCTCCCAAACGTCCACAAAATAGAACTGCGTGGTGGTCCCGTCCGTCAGGTCCCAAACAATGGTAGCGATGTCAGATTGGGAGTAGATCACACTGCCGATTGTGGCATTCCCCCATAGGGGCCTCATGTTATCGGTCGCTATATCATAAACGTAAATCTTCACGGTCGAATTGGGTTTGATTGTGGGGGTTCGTTGGAAGGTATCCAAAACCGGTACTTCAACGGTGTTGGGATTTTCAAATTTTAGTTTACGTAAGGTCTGCCAAGTTTCCCCTGCAACGTACGCGAGCGCATCATCCTTAGACATCCATTCTCCATAGAGCAGGGAATTCATCCGCAACATCGATATTCTGCTTGCAGTAAAATTTCCTATTAAATTGGTAAAGTGGGTCCGCCAGATTGAGGACGCTTGGTTATCTATCTGAGGCTCGTACGCCACCAGCTGCGGCCTAGTCGTCATGGGGTTTATGTCTTCCGTGAGGCTCTGCGAGAGCGCTGCGAGCTCCGGCACATCAGTAGTTGTGAAGTAGGTACCGTTCGTGGCTGTGGCGACTTTGTCCAGCAGCTCCTTGCGCTTTTGCTCAAGTTGGGTAGCCGAGGTCACTTTAACCAAGGTCGCATTGACCTCGCTCTTGGATCCCGCGTTTTGGACTTCGACCGAATATATCGATGCCGCCTCTAACGCTTGATCGGTTCCTATCGCCGCCAGAGTTGAATTTATTTGATCCAAAGCCGACAGCTTCGCCTGCTCGAACTCCTCGGCCGCGGGCTTTGCTACGCCGAAATAGTAAATCCCAAAAATGACCGCACCTATGATTACAAAAACGACTACTGCACCGATGATTGGTCTCACATCAATTTCCCTTCGCGCGATAACAATCACCTAGCCAAAAATAGATGAAAGCCGTAGCCTATATTAATGCTTCGGGTATCGATGGACAAGCAAGCGCTTCGCGAGCGCGTCTGGCGGGAGCTTGAGGCAAGGGGCATTACCACTTTCCCGAAACCCGCTCGAGGGAGGATTCCGAACTTTGTGGGGAGCAGAACTGCAGCTACCCTTCTCCGCTCGTTGCCGACCTACGCCCAGGCCCGAACGATCTTCGTGAACCCAGACGCTGCCCAGCTAGCCGTGCGGGAGCTTGCGCTGCGCGATGAAAAACGCCTGATCATGGCGACCCCAAGATTGCGGGAAGGCTTCATCCTGCTCAATCCGGCGGAGATAAAAGATGCGAGGGGGGCGGCGAGCATCCGAGGCGCTTTCAAGCACGGTAAAAAAACAAGCGTTCACGGGGTGAAGGTGGACTTGATTGTTGAGGGTTCCGTGGTCGTGGACAGGAAGGGCGGCAGGGCGGGGAAAGGAAGCGGCTTCGGTGACCTGGAGTTCGCCATCCTGCGTGAAACCGGAGCCATCACAGACAAAACACCCATCGTGACGACAGTTCACCCCCTGCAAATCGTCAACGAGGTGCCGATGAGCGAACACGATGTTCCGGTCGACTTCATCGTTACGCCGGATCGTATCATTGAGACCACACATGATCACCCAAAACCGCCGGGAATCATCTGGGAGCTCCTGCCGAGCGATGCGTTTAAGCGCATGCCAATCCTTGCAGAACTGAGGAGAAAATTATGATAGCGGGCGCGGATGAGGCCGGGAGAGGACCAGTTTTTGGTCCGATGGTGCTCTGCGGCGTGCTTCTCGAAGAGCGAATGCTCGAGGGGCTAAAAACCGCTGGGGTCAGGGACTCGAAACTTCTTACACCAAAAAGGCGCGAGACGCTTGCTGAGCTTATCTCTCAAAAGGCCGCAAAGTGCGAAATCGTGGAACTCTCGCCGGCCGAGATAGATGAATCCCGCCTCGTCAAAAAAATTAACCTCAACGAGCTGGAGGCGATGAAGTTCGCTCAGATCCTCGACCGCCTAAAGCCGGAGATCGCGTACGTCGACTCAACCGATCCAAATCCTGCGATGTTTAAAGAGCGAATCCAGCGTCACCTCCAAACAAAAACAAAGCTTGTGGTCGAGAACTTCGCCGACCGCAATTATGTCGTCGTGGCCGCTGCGTCTATCGTCGCAAAAGTCCGTCGCGACCAGCGAATAGCCGAGCTGCGCAAGCGCTACGGGGATCTCGGCTCGGGGTACACCTCCGACCCCCGCACGATCGCCTTCCTAGAGCGGTGGGTACGCGAGCATGGGAAGCTGCCGGAGTTCGCGAGGAAATCGTGGGAAACGGCGCAACGCATCGAAAGTGAGGCTAAGCAAAAAAAGCTCACATGATGAAAACATCGTAAAAATGGATGGTACAAAGGAATCCAACTGACATCGGACCTGAGTTTTCAGAGGCTCCCCTCGCCCAGCAAGGAAAAGCTCCTCGAACTCGCGCGGGCCGCAAGGCGAGAGGAGATTAAAAACGTGAAGATTTTCACCGTCGAAGATGGTCTCGAAACTGTTTATTAAATTGGCCCCCGATGTCCCCGACACAACTAACAGCGAGCTTCATTGAGTGTCTTTTCGACGTCCTTCACTCGCTAACCCTCGATGGCGGGTTTTCTCGGGGGCCGCCCGCCGTGTCCCGCACCAGGGTTGTCTCGAATGTCATTGCTAGGTGTTCCCGCCAATATGCTCCTACGAGGACCCAATTTTGGCGCGATTGCCGACGGGTTGCTCGAGTGTTCCCGCGATGATGCACCGACGATCATGGATCACGCCAGCTCTCGATTCCCGCGGATTATTCCTTCATCGCATTTTAAAATCTGTTTTCATCAAGTAAAAGCCTTACTTACTACCTCAAGTCAAACTCAAACATTGCAACTGGGTGCTCGAGCTCGAAACCAAGGATGACTTCGGGATGGATCTCTCCCGCGATGCCCAAGCTCTTGCCATCAGAGACGAACTCCGCCGCCCGACCTTCCAAGAAGCTGGGGTGCTCCATGGGGCGAACCTCGTGGCTGATGCCGAGCTCTCGGAGCAGGGCCTCCGCAACGGCTTTAATGTAGGTGAACCCCGCTCCCTCACCTATCACCGATGCTGCGGCGCGGCGTACATTTCGCGCGCCCGTTTCCGCACCCTCATCTAGCACGGCAACATCACTCACCTCGAACACCCGCTGGGGCAATGGGTTGCGTCGGTTCGCTCGCAGCACCGAGAGCAAACAGGGTAGCAGCGAGTTCCTGATAATTGTGTACTCCTCCGACACCGGGTTCGCGATTTCCACCGCCTCACCCCGTGCACGCATGAGCTCGAAGTTCGTCCGTGGGTTTGTGAGCGTGTAGGTCATAGCTTCCATGAATCCCAGCCCCGTCAAAACTCGCCTGGCCCGCTCGCTGAACCGCTCGATCGGCGTTCGCTCACCCGTGGTCACAACCTTCGGCAGGGTTGGCTCGAGCTGGTCGTAGCCGTAGCCTATGGCTATATCCTCGACTATGTCGACTTCGTGCATCAGGTCACTTCGATAGGGCGGGGCCAGCAGCGTCAGAATATCACCCCAAATATCCGCGATGCCGTAGCGCATGCGCTCCGCAATTTTGGCGATTCCTCTTGGTTTCAGGTTGATGCCTATGAACTCGTTCGCGTTGCGCGCGTTCAAGCGGTGCCTGCGCGGGCGGAGGTCGGGCGTCCGAACGCGCCTGCGAGGGTACTTGACCGCCACTGATTGAAGTTCAAATCCCCGCTCCGCTAGCCCGGTCATCAAGATGGTCAGGGATTGGTTCGCCACGCGCTCATCCTCCCCGGTAACATCGATAAAAAGCCGTTTCGTCTTGCTCGTGACGCGCGTGGACTCGCTGTTGATGATAGGGGGTATAGAGAGCACCACACCCCGTGAGTCGATTAACAGCGGGTAGCGTGACCACCCTTGTGTGACCGAGCCGTACTCGATGCCCTTCGGGTGCTCGCGCAGGATCTGAGCGGGGGTGAGCTCCCGGTCGAATTCCAGCGGGACGAAGCGGATGCCATCGGGCAGCGTGGTGGTGTAGCGCACGGGCGGCTCGATGGTATCGAGGTCGTAGACTCCTATCGAGCCCCTGCGCCGATTTCTGCAAAGTGAGGCATGGAGCTTCTCCTGAACTTGCATGAGTGATGCGACTATCTCGTCGGTCAGCTTCACGTTGGTCACCACACCCGCTGCGATGGAAGGCCGTATGGGCTTGACGCTCCGGTCGACCTCAACCGTCACCCCGGATGCGCTCGGCTCGTAGCGGGGCAATCCAATCTCTATGCCCAAGAAGCCCTTGAGCACCCGAGCCACTCCTTCGGGGCTGAGCAGATCTGGACGATTATGGGCCACCTCAAGTTTGAGCTCATCGCCAGCCGCCTCGGCCCCAATTCCCATCATCGTCAAGTGCCTCAGCAACTTCTTCAGCCCGACTCGCCTTCCCAACAGCTTGCAAATATCGCGGTAGCTCACGGTAATCGATGGCATCTAAACCATCCTCCAAGTGTGAAGCCACTCAAGATCATTGTTAAATAAGTCCCGAATATCCTCGATCCCAAGCCTAATCATGGCCAAGCGCGAGAATCCAATCCCCCAAGCCAAGACTGGGTAGCGAATGCCGAGCGGGCGAAGCAACTCAGGTCTGAACATGCCGGCACCTAAAACCTCAAGCCACTCGCCCTTCTCGGGAAAGTAGACATCGGCCTCAACCGATGGTTCAGTGTAGGGGAAATAGCCCGGCCTGAACCTCACCTTCGGGAGCCCCAGCTTAACCATGACCTGCTTCAGGTACCCCAACATGTCCCGCAGCGTCAGCTTCGGGTCCATCACGATGCCCTCGGCCTGATAGAATTCGGCGAGGTGCTTGTAGTCGATTTTCTCGTGGCGATAAACGCGATCGATGCAGAAAACCTTGACGGGGGGCTCCGGGTGTGAGGCGAGGTATCGTACGGTTGCGGCGGTCGTCTGCGAGCACAGCACGGGTCTTCGGCTTACATCTACGTTGAACTTATAGCCCCAACCCTTTGACCCGGCGACACCCCGTTCGTGCGCGGCGGCAACTCGTCTGACCAACGCAAGTGAAGGAAGTTTAGTCCGCTCCGGCTTCGAGAGCGAAAGGCTGTCGTGAATTTCGCGTGCGGGATGATCCTGAGCTTGGAAGAGGGCATCGAAATTCCAGAACTCAGATTCGACAAAGTTACTTCCGATCTCGACGAACCCCATCTCGAGCAAGATCTCGCGGAGCTCGTCGATGATCTGCTGCTGGGGGTGAACCTTTCCCGGGTGGACCGGGGCCCCCGGGGCTACCACGTCATAACGTCTGAGTCTAACCCCCCGCCAACGCCCGCTCACGAGCAACTCGTGGGTTAGCTCGCTCACCTCCTCAACCAGCTCGACACCGAGCGCGAGGGCTTGATTCCCGAACTCGGTCAGCTTCAGCTCCCGCCGAGCTTCCTCTTCGGTCTTCACAAGCTTGCGCTCGACCAGCGTGTTGAGAGCTCCTCTCAGGTCGGCTGAAATTTCATCGACACGATGCACGCGTGACGCTAATCGCTCGAGCAGTGCCTCATCTGCGAACTTCTGTGAAATCGCCGTTCCGCCCTGCTCGGTAATGGTTAGAACAGTTTTACCTTGCCGCTTTTGAAATTCGGCCCAGCCCTTGCGCGTGAGCCACGCTAGGGCTATTTGTACCAATTTCCCCTTGAGGGCTGCGCGGGTAGCCACTTCATACACGAGTTCTGGACCACAGCTGGCGAGCGCAACCAGCATGCGTCGCTCCGGCAGGCCCTCGCGCGCGTACTCCAAACCTTCTTGGGTGAGGCCCGCCCTTGAGAACTTTTCCTCACGCATTCCGGCCAAGCCATGTTGGGTGAGGGCAAGCGCCGCCCGCATCACCGTTGCTTGGTCAACTCCCGCCCGCTGGGCGATGTCCGTGACTCCTGCCTTCCCGTCGAGCTGCTGGATGCTAAGTAGGACTTTTCTCTCGTGGAGGGTCAAGCCATCAATGATCGTACGGATATCCAAGGTCTTCAACCCCAGAAACACAAGGCAAAGTAGAGTTATGAGGGTTGCGGAACCATGATTTTTCCCTTTTTATAGAACTTCTACCCAAAGCCTCGGCGGATGGTACGTGTGTCGCTGAAAATTGTCGAATATTTATCACCCGAGCTGTGTCCAAAGGGCTCACCTAAAATGTTCATAACCACGATCCGGCAGTGCTCGCGTTTTCCCTTTCGCTCGAATAAAAACTCCTCTGCCTTTGGCCACATGTCCGATTAAGGCTGGTGTGGCGCCCACGCGTTTGAGCGCCCGCCGAACTTTTTCCCACCCTCTCGGGCGAACCGTAAATAGTAATTCAAAATCCTCCCCACCGAAGAGCACGAAATCGTCGACACCAAAACCATACCGGGTGACAAATTTTCTGACGAGCGGATGTTCAGGCACATTGGCCCGATCGACGACGAGCTTGACTTTGCTCTCTCGAGCCAGCTGCCAGAGGTTCGCCGCGAGCCCATCGGTGACATCTATCGCCGATGTAACAAAGCCACCCCGCGCCAGGACCATGCCCTCCCGCACGCGCGCTCTCGGTTCGAGCTGGGCTCTGACCAGCGCACGGTAGCCCTTGGCCGGAAGCCTCTTGAGCAAGAGCTTCAAACCCGCCGCGGCCGTCCCCAGCCTGCCCGTCACCGCGATGAGGTCGCCCGCCCTCGCCCCTGAGCGCATCAGGAGCTCCCGCCTGCGGGCCACGCCGAATGCCGCTCCCGATATGATCACCTCCTCGCTCTCGTCCAGATCCCCACCGACAACGTGGGTACCGTATTCGCGTGCAACTACATCCATGCCTCGCACGAGCCGCTCGACGAATTTCACCTCGAGCTCCCGCGGCAAACCCACCGAGAAGATCAGCCCAAGGGGTTCGGCCCCCATCGCTGCCAGGTCGCTCAGGTTAACCACGACCGCCCTGCGGGCCATCTGCTCGGGTGTCATGCGAGGTGGGAAATGTCTGCTTGCGATGAGCATATCAGTGGTCGCGACCAGACAACTGCCATCGATATCAATCGCCGCGGCATCGTCACCTATCCCAACTCTAACTCGGGGGCCCCGCCTACAGATTTTACGCGCCAACTCAACCAAGGCTCTTTCGCCGGCTTCGCTCAGCTTCATCAACTACACCTACAGCAAGGGCAATTTACTAGTAACTTTGTCCACCAGTTCGGACGGCGCTGGACCGACTGCTAGAACCGTGGTAGTATTTGGGGGCAACTCGGTAAGTCCTGAATCTTGGATTAACTCACATGGCAAGCTCAATTCCTTCGCATGCGCCTCGAGTTCTCTCAATTCCTCATCGCTCGATACTTTAACAACGACTTTTTTCTGACCCTCGCCTAGCCAAGCCTTGAACCACTCTTGTTTCTCTCTCCTCGCTTGCTCGGCTGAAACCACGGAACCGTGCGCAACCTGCGTCGCGAGCTTTCCCGGACTCATCTCAAGGTCGGCTCGAACGACGATGACCTGCTTGTACTCAAACACCCTCGCCACTTTCTCGCTTCTCCTCGGGGGGTTGGGGCGGTTGGGCTGGTCGCTCTTCAGGTGGGGCTGGTTTCTCTTCAGGTGGAGCTGGTAGCTCTTTGGGTGGGGGTGGCTGCTCGGGCGGGGTTGGTTTTTCCTTAGGTGGAACCGGCTTGGGCTTGGGCGGCCTCAGTCTGCTTATCTTTCGCACCAACGCACGCGCATACCTCAGTCTGCTTATCTTTCGCACCAACGCACGCGCATAAATTATGGCCACCTCCAGCCCCCCGCGCCAGTACGCTATGAATGCAAAAAGCAGACACACGCCGAGCACGGCGAGTATGAATGGTGCTAAGGTGAGCATTTTCACCCCTGGCTGGGCGAGCACAAAACCGAGGTAAATGAGCACAAGCACACCTAGGCCCAAGCTCACCCCCATGCGCTCCCAGAAATCGAGGCTCTCCCTGCGGGGGTAGAGCACGAGCGTGAAGAGGAAGCCCGGCACCATCAAGAGAAATAAGCCGAAGAGCAAGTACACGAGTACATCTAGCATCCTATCACTCGTTAGGGTTATTTGGAGGGTTGCCTAAAAAGTTGCAAGGTGATAGCTTGCGAGTAGATGTCGCTGTGGTTGGCGGCGGTCCTGCGGGATGCTTCGCCAGCGAGATGCTTGCCAAACACGGTTTTGAAGTTGCAATCATTGAGGAGCATGCCGAAGTGGGCAACCCAGCCTGCTGCGCGGGCGTAGTGGGGGTAGACGGGCTTCGAGAGCTGAAAATCAAGCCGGGAAAATGGGTGCTCGGCAAGCTTCGCCGTGCCGTTTTCTACCCCCCATCTAGCGAGCCCGTCGAGATAACTCGCGGCAAGGTGGAGGCATTTGTAATCGACCGCGCCGCCTTCGACCGGGAGCTGGCGAGAAAAGCCGCGAATGCTGGGGCCACCCTGCTCCTGAGGACGAGGTGCGTGGGACTCAAACTCGGGCGCGAGCCAGTGGTGAAGCTCAAGGGTGGAAGTGAAACCGAAGTCAGGGCACGCTTGGTAATCGGCGCAGACGGCCCGGCTTCGATTGTCGCGCGGGAAGCAGGCCTGCTTAAAAACGCACGCTACCTCAAATGCGCCCAATTCGAAACTATCGCTGAAGTCCGAGCTGACACTACCGAGCTTTACTTCGGCAGCTCGTTCGCCCCTGGCTTCTTCGCTTGGTTGACCCCGACCGGCGACCTCTGCCGCGTGGGGCTCGGCACCACCCGGGACGATGCCCTCAGGAAGCTCCTCTCTTTCGTAGGGACTCACCCGACAGCATCCACCAAGGTCCAATCCGGTAAAATTCTCAACCTCTGCGCTGGGCTCATCCCCGAGCCGCTGACGAGGAAGATCTACACCGACCGCGTGATGCTGGTGGGCGACGCCGCCGGTCACGTCAAGCCCCTCACGCGCGGCGGCGTCTACGTCGGGCTCTCTTGCACTCAACTCGCTGCAGAGGTCGCGGCGGATGCCCTTGGGAGCGAGCCCACTGCCAAGAAGCTTCGCGCGTACGAACGGGCCGTGATGAAGAGATTTGGCCGCGAGTTTGAGCTGGGAATTCGTGTACGCAGGGTTTTTGAGCGAATGACCGATGAGGATCTAAATTCAATATTCGAGCTCCTGAAGAGAGAAGACGTGCAAGCGCTGGTACTCAAACACTTCGACTTCGACCACCACGAAAAACTCCTCCGAGCTCTCCTAATCAAAGCCCCGCGATTGCTCCCCTCGCTCGAGCTGAAAAGGATCCTGAAATACTCACGCTACCTGCTGAAACCTTAAAAGAAAATGGCGGGGATTTAGACCCTTCCACTACTCCCTCGACGAGCTTGCAAATCTCGACCACTCCACTCACTCGCCGCTTTTTCACGTCTGGGTCTTTTTCCCACAGTCGTTGCCTTGCCTCGCTCCTCCACGAGACTTATCCGCGTCCTCCCCCGGTTTTTCGCCCGAGTTTTTACGCGGCTCTCCGTTGCCCTTAAGCTCCGGTTCGGCCTCCTCTGCGGGCTTTTATCCCCGCCGCCTGCATTTAAAGCGTCCCGCTATTTAAGGTTTTTTTCGAAAGTAGAACTATTTCCAACTTGGATATATGGCTAAAATAAAAAAATGGCGGGGTTCGACCCCTCGACTACTCTTCAGCGCAACTCTCGCTGCACCGCTTTTCATCTCGGGGCCTTTTTCCCACAGCTCTTGCCTCCGCACCCACCACCGGGCGCCTTAGCCAATCCCTTCCCAAGTACTCCTGGTTTCTGAGTGGCTCCCCGTCGCCCTTGAGCGCCGGTTTGGCTTTTGCTGCGGGCTTCCCCCCGCCAAAACTCATATTGTTTGTCAACCTAATAAAGATTCGGCGTCAAAAATGCCAGCAAACCTCCACCCAGAATACTTCAAGGCTGAAGAGCGATATACTCAAGCGCGGACGCTGGAGGAGCGTATCCTTGCAACCGAGGAACTCATCCGCCTCGCCCCGAAGCATAAGGGGACCGAGAAGCTCCTGAGGGTACTCAAACGACGCCTGGCCAAGCTTCGCCAAGAGCTACGGGTGAAGCAGGGGCGCCGGGTCGGGAGGGGTGGGCCGAGCTTCGCTATCAAGAAGGAAGGCGCCGCCCAAATAGCACTCGTTGGGGCACCGAATTCGGGGAAATCGACGCTGCTACACCAACTCACGGCCGCCCGTCCAAAAATCGACAATTATCTATTCACCACCCGGCGGCCAGTGCCGGGAATGATGCAATTCGAGGATGTTCAAATACAGTTGGTTGAGGTCCCCGCGGTGATCGAGGGCTCGAGCCTCGGCAAGGGGCTTGGTGCACAGCCGCTCAGCGTCGCCCGAAACGCGGACGCCATCGTCCTAGTGGTCGATGCCTCGACGGAGCCAATCGAGCAGGTCCGAATTCTGATCAACGAACTCGAGACAGCGGGCATCAGGCTCAACCAGCAGATCCCCAAGCTCAGTATCCAGCGCAAGGTCACGGGAGGGATTGAAGTTCGGGGAGCGGGTGCGTTCGATGGCAGCGAAGTGGAGCTTAAACGCATCCTGCAAGAGCATCGCATCCACAACGCGCTCTTGACCATCGACGAACCGGTAACGGCCGATGACCTCGAGGAATTGCTCGATGAATCCTTGGTTTATCGCCGTGCCTTCATCCTCCTCACAAAATGTGAATCTTCGGGCGCCGCAGACAAACTCAAGCTGCTGGAGCGCGAGTTCAGGAGGCGCTTTCGGGCGATTGCCACTCAAGGGGCCGGGGAGCGGCTGAAGCAAGCGATCTTCGAAAAACTCGACCTCATCCGCGTTTACACCAAGCGCTCCGACGAGGAGCCAGCCAAACGCCCGCTGGTCCTGCCTAAGGGCTCGACGATCTTCGACATCGCAAGGGCGGTGCACAAAGATTTCGAGAGAGAGCTGGAGTTTGCCCGTGTGTGGGGGTCGACGCGCTTTCCGGGACAACAGGTGACTCGGGAGTACGCGCTTCAGGACAAAGACATCGTCGAACTTCACGCATCAAAAATCTACTCGCCGCGCAAGTAGCGGGTGATCTTTAAAACAGCGTCGGGTTTGCCCACGACCGTGATGAGGTCCCCCGCTCGAACCTCGGTATCGCCCCGTGGGGGAATGAGCTCGTCGCCCCGTGTTATCATCGCAAACGTGCAGCCTTTTGGTACGTCTACGTCCTTGATGAACTTTCCAACCGACTTCGAGCTCGTGCCAACCGTGACCTCCACGACCTCACCCTTGCCGCCGCCTATGCCGAGCAGCCCGTAGACCCCCGAGCCCGTCACAGCCTTCTCGAAGAGCATCACCGCTGCACTCACCAAGCTAACTGCGATGTCGACCCCAAGCTCCTCAAACATCTTCGCGTGCTTCTCGTCGTTGACGCGAGCAATCACCCTCCGGACACCCATCTTCTTACCCAACTCACACGACATGAGGTTGACCTCATCGGCTTGGGTAAGGGCAATCAGCACGTCTGCCTTATCAACGCCCGAATCCTTCAGCGTGTCTATGTCGGCGCCATTGCCGTGGATGACCAGCATGTCCAGCTCGGCCGCCAGCTCGTGGGCCCGCTTCTCGTCCCTTTCGATTATCACCACGTTGTGCCCTCGGTCGCCCAGCCGCTTGGCCAGTTTCGAGCCCGTCTGTCCCCCACCGACAATTATGATATACGACATTTGCTGCCTGCTATATTTTGTGAGTGATTAAATAAATAAGGATGAGGGTTCTAAAGCTTATTTAGAGTGGTCTAGATGCCAATCCGGCCAGCGCGAACTTACCGCCATTTTAGCGGTCCGGCCTACACCCGCCGGGAGTACGTTAAGGGAGTCCCGGGGATACGTGTTACTTTCTTCGACATGGGCAACCCAAAAGGCGACTTCCCCGTCGAGATGTCCTTGATCTCACAGGAGAGCGGCCAGATAAGGCACAACGCGCTAGAAGCCGCTCGCATCGCCGCGAACCGCCTGCTCGAGGTCAAAGCGGGTAAGGACAATTACCATTTCAAGATCCGCGTCTACCCCCACCAGATTCTGCGGGAGAACCCCATGGCAACAGGGGCGGGGGCTGACCGGATCTCCGATGGTATGGCCCGATCCTTCGGCCGACCGATCGGCACCGCCGCGAGAGTCAGCCGGGGACAAAAGCTCCTGAGCGTGCGAATAGCGGAGGAATTTGCACTCGTCGGCAAGGAAGCGCTCCGCCGTGCAAGTTTGAAGATGTCCCTGCCGTCCCGAATCGTTGTGGAGCGGGGACAGAAACTATTTGGATGAACTCGCCATCGCCGCGAGCAACTCGTAAATAATTTTCGCCGCAGCAAATGTCGCGGTACCGTCGTCGTGCGGTGGAACCAATTCCACAACATCAAAAGCCAACAAGTCGAGTTTCCCAAACTCACGAACCAACTGCAAAATTTCAACCGTCGAAGGCCCCCCAGGTTCCGGGGTCGCAACCCCTGGCGCGAAAGCCGGATCTAGCACGTCGAGGTCGATGGTGAGGT